>Ga0335083_10008254_pt1 | contig 12735 bp, 9 predicted proteins | sample Lox_Sample_42_FD_206716 | JGI IMG/M metagenome (GOLD analysis project Ga0335083, IMG submission 206716) | Soil microbial communities from Loxahatchee National Wildlife Refuge, Florida, United States - Lox_Sample_4.2 | ecosystem: Environmental > Terrestrial > Soil > Wetlands | place: USA: Florida...
CTCTTACGGGGTTCTGGAATACCTCCGGCGTAACGAGGTCGTCGCAGCGAATGGCACCAGGCTTCGCATGCTCGACGCCGTCGATATCATCACCGGCGTATCGGGCGGCAGTTTCACCGCGCTGGCCTACGGCCTCTATGGCGACAAGCTGTTTGACATCTACGAGACGGCGTTTCTGAAACGCAACGTGCAGGGCGAGCTCGTCGCCCGCGCCTTCAATCCGGGCAACTGGGGCAGGCTCTCGTCGACGGCCTGGGGACGTTCCGAGTTGGCGGCCGAGTTGTACGACGAAATCCTGTTCCACGGCGCCACCTTCGGCGACCTCGATCGCGGCGACGGACCGCTGATCCTGGCGTCGACGACCGATATCTCGAACGGCGGCCGGGTGGTCTTCCAGCAGACGATCTTCAACATATTCTGCTCGGATCTCGATGCCGTGCGGTTGTCCCGCGCCGCCGCGGCGTCATCCGCCGTGCCGGTGGTGCTCTCGCCCGTCACGATCAACAATTACGGCGGCACCTGCAACAACACCCTGCCGCCCTGGGTGATGGCGTTCAGAGACTCACCGAACCCGCCGCGGCCGGCAGCTCGCGCTGTACGCGAGCTAAGGGATGCCGAAGCCTATACCGACAGCGTTCATCACCCATATATCCATCTCGTGGACGGCGGCGTGTCCGATAACCTGGGCATGCGTGGCGTGCTCGATGCGCTGAACTTCCTCGAAGCCTTGCAGGACGCGGGCCTGCCATCACCGCTCGACCACGTGCGCAGGATCATCGTCTTCGTCGTCAATTCGTTGTCCTCGCCCCCTACCGACTGGGATGAAAAGGAGGAGCCACCCGACACGGTGAAGGTCCTGCTCAAAGCAGCCGGTACTCCGATCGATCACTACTCCTACGAGGCGGTCGAGCTTTTGAAAGACACCGCGTCGCGGTGGGAAAAGGCGCGCCAGGTCCGCGAACTGGCCGGGTGCTCGACCAACAAGGACTCGCCGATCTGCGCCGGCGTACGCCCTCCCGCGGCAGAGATCTACCCAATCGACGTGTCGTTTGCGCAGCTCAAGGACAAGGCGGAGCGCGACTACCTGAATACGCTGCCCACGTCATTTGTCCTGCCAGCCGAGGCGGTCGACCGTCTGCGCGCCGCGGCAGGAAAAATCATCCTCGAGTCGCCCGAATTCCAGCGCCTGCTGAAGGAGTCCGGCGCAAAGATCGTTCCCAGTCCGATCGGCGGCGTCCCTCTGAATTCTCCGGCCGCGCAATAGCAGACAGGCAGCACAACCCTGGAGACAAAATGAACGTGTATACGAAACAAATTCTGATACCGGTCTTCCTGGTCGCGGCGTTGGGTGCAGGCATCGCGCACGGCAAGGAATGCAAGGGCGTCACCTTCCCCGACCAGGCCCAGGTCGAGGGCAGCAACCTGACGCTCAACGGTCTGGGCTTGCGGCAGGCGACCGCATTCAAGGTCAATGTCTACGTTGCGGCGCTGTATGTAGCCAAGACCTCGAGCGACCCGCACGCGCTGCTGGGGTCGAATACGCCAAGCGAACTGATTCTCCAGTTCGTGCGCAACGTCGGGGCCGACGACCTTCGGAAGGGGTGGAGCGAAGGGTTCGAAAAGAATTCCAAGGACCAGCTTCCTGCACTGAAGGATCGCATCGCCATGCTCAATGGCTGGATGACCGATGTCAAAACCGGCGACCGCCTGACCTTCACTTACAAACCCGGCGCCGGCGTTTCCGTGAACGTGAACGGCACGGTAAAGGGCACCGTCAAAGGTGACGATTTCGGGAAGTCGTTCCTGTCGATCTGGCTGGGTGCCGATCCGCCGAACCCTGAAATAAAGGCCGGGCTGCTCGGCGGCGCCTGCGGCTAGGCGTTTCTCTACGCACGGCGAGTCTTCGGTGGCAGACAGCCGCGCCGTCAGCGGCCGAGCTGCTCGAGCACGATCCCGAAGGTGCGCGGCGGGATCGCGAGCAGCCCGCTGACGGGAGCATACAGCTCGAGGATCAGGAACACGGCGCCGGCGGCGCAGAACGCGCAGAAGAGCAGCGTCGCGTCGACCGTGCGGTTGCGCGGCGCGAAGATGCCGAAGCCGAAGAAAACGACGACCAGCCACAGAATGATGATGACAAGGAAAAGCGTCGGCATGCGCGTTTCCGAAAGCTCGAACAGCATCCACCCGCTGCGCTTGATCTCCCTGATCTCGCGCAGCGCCTCGGATTGAAGCACGCGCTGGGAATCGTTCGCGGGCTTGAGCTCGCGGATCATGCCTTGCACGCGCTCGCCGGCGGCGCGCGGCGTCTCGCCGGTGAGGGTAGGGCCCGGTGGGGTTGTATCCGGCCAGATGGTTTGCATCGCGCTCGCCATGGTGCGTCGCAGGAGATCGCGTATTTCGGCGGTCTCCGGCCCGTAGCTCGCCATACTGCGATCCACGAGGACGAACTCGGTCGCGAGTTCTCGCAGCCGCATATCGATCTCGTCATGCGAGCCCTTGCCCGACGCAATGAGCAGACTCAGTACCAGTGCCGCGAGCGTCACCACGAAACCGACGCCGCGGGTGACGACATCCTTGGCATCGCTGTTCAGATGGTCGTCCGGCAGCTTGGAGCGCACCCAGACGGCAGCGACTGCCGCCCCGAACATGAGCGCGAGCGAGATGACGGCGATGATCAGCGGGCGCATGCGATACCTCCCATGATGGCGAGTCAGCTACCTGTCTTGGGAGGTCATTCCGCCGCCTGCTTCGCTGCGCCGCCTGCAGGAGCCGCGGCGGCGGGCACCACTTCCACGCGCAGCGGCTTCGTCGCGTCGAGACGAACGTCGCGCTGTGGGAACGCAACCACGATCCCGGCTTCGGAAAAGCGCTTCTCGATCATGAAGCGCAGGTCGCTCAAGACCTGCAGCGAGTTGACGTTGGGCGCCAACTCTACCCAGAGGTACAGCGAGAAGACGAGCGCGTTGTCGCCGAAGTCGGAAAAAATCACCAGCGGCTCCGGATCGCCGAGCACCAGGCCGTGCCGCTTGGCGCAGTCGCGGAGGATGTCGGCGACCTCGCGCACTGGGGAACCGTACGCGACGCCGACCTTGAGCACGCGTCTCACCTTGCGGTCGCTGTGGGTCCAGTTGGTGACCTTGTTTTCGATCAGCGCCGAGTTGGGAACCATCGTCTCCACGCCGTCGAAGCCGCGCACGATGGACGAGCGCAAGTTGACTTCGGTCACCGTCCCGGTGATGTTGTCCACTTCGACGATGTCGCCAACCTGGACCTGGCGCTCCATCAGCACCAGCATCCCGCTGATGAAATTCTTGATGATGGTCTGCGTCCCGAAGCCCACGCCGATCGCCAATGCGCCGCCGAAGAAGGCAAACACCGTGAACGGGATGTGCGCGAGGTTCAGCGTGAGGAGCGCGAGGAGCAGCGCGGACAGGGCCAGCACCCAGCGCTTGGTCGTGCGTACCCGCGGCGCATCCCAGCCTCGGGCGACCACGCCCTTCTCGATGCGGCGCGCGACCGCCCTGATCGCAAGGTAGCTCAACAGAAACAGCAGGACCGCGCCGACGCTCTTGCCCACTGTGACGCCGCGCGAGATCGTGATCGACTGCCCGTCCGCGACCGTGGTGTCCTCGACGTCGAAGATCTCGAAGTTCCACACCCGCTGCAGCCCATCGCGTAGCGCGAGCCAGCCATCGACCAGCCGCGCGCGGAAATCGCGCTGCGCCCCGGCCTTGTCCTCGTCGGCGAGCCAGCGATCGACTTGTGCGATGACGTCGGCGACGGTGTCCTGCAGGCGCTCCACCGCGATCAGAGCTTCCCGGCGAGCGGCGAGCGCGTCCTGGTCGTAGCGCACGACGCCTGGCGCGAGATCGACTCCGCCCAGGCGAGCTTCGACCTCCGAGAGCCGCGTGTGGGCCGCGCGTACCAGACTGTCGACGTAATCCCGGTAGCGCTGCGCGCGCTGTGAGGTTTCGCGCATCTTGAGTATCGCCGCGCGCCTCGCCTCGGGGTCCGTGCCGGCCAGGGCCGCGTAACGCGCGTTCCAGAGAGCAGAGCTCGCCTCGCCGACGAGCAGCCGGCCGCGAAGCGCATCGAGCCGGTCGCGGTCCGAAGCCACCCAGGCTTCCGCAGCGGCGAGTCGCGCCTGCGCGACCACGAGCTCGCTCGCATCGGCTTTCGTGTTGCCGCGCAGTCGCTCCACCGCCTGCTGCGCAAGGTCGCGCTCACGCAGCCGCGCGCTGCGCTGATTCTCGATGGCGACGAGGTTGCGCCGAGCCTCAGCCACCTTGTCGTCGATCCGCTGCCGCGCCTTGGCGAGATCGGCCTCGGTAAAGCTCGCATTGGCGGACGCGACGCCGATCTGGCGCTCGAGCAGCACCGCTTCGGCGCGGCGCGCGGCCAGCTCGTCGTTGCGGAAACGCGTGCTCAATTCCACCGCCCCAGCCGCCGCGGCGGCGGCGCGACCCTGCAGGCGAGCGAGGCTCCGCCGCCACGCTTGCCGCGCCTTTTCCTCGGGCGAGGCGGCCGAGGCGAATGCCTCATCGGCACGGCGGAACGCCTCCTCGGCACCACGCATCTCGTCCTGCGCGCGCTGAGCGTCGATTTTCATCTGCGCTAGCTCCCCTTCGAGCACCCGGATGCGATCGCGCACGTCCGCTTCTGCATCGCGCAACTCATCGACTCTGAGGATCGAATAGGGCGGCGGCGAATCGAAGCCGTGCCAGTCGCGCTCGCGCGCCTCGGCATCTTTGCGCGCCGCCCGCGCGCGGTCGATCTCGTCCAGGGCGCGAAGCTGAATCTCATAAGCGGCGACCAGACGGAATTGAGCGTCGCGCAAATCGGACGCTTCGCGCGCATCGACGCCGGGAGGAGGCGCCTCGGTCGCCCGCTCGCTGTCGGCACGCGCCTCGTCGAGAAGCTTGGTGATGCGCTCTCGCCGCTGCTCGGTGCTCTCGGGCGCGTCAGTCTTGGAGGGTGCCGAGTCTTTAGGGGGCGACAGCCCCAGGATGTTCGGCGTCTGTCCGGGCACAGCGCTCGCAAAGAGCAGCGATTGCGCCATCAGCAACACAAAGAACAACTCCTTCACTCGTCCTCCACCCGTCGACCCTAGCGTGCGCTGCGGGTCAGGCCCCTGGAAAGTATACGCGCACGATCGCTCCCGCTTCGGGCGCGGTAAAATACGCGCCTGGGGAACGGGCGAGAAGTGCGCCGGCCACGCAGGTCGTGCGCTGCCCTCGAAAGTCGAAACGGCGAGTCAGGTCCCGTTGTCAACGTCCGTGGGGTCTTCGCGATGCTGGAACCTCATCTGAGCGCCGCTGCCACGCACCCGGCGGCCGAAGCGACGAATCGCGCGCCGGAGCGAGACGCGGTGGCCGCGTTTCGTGACGCGGTCGTGGAAAAGCTCACCTATGTCGTCGGCAAGGACTCGAGTTACGCGCGCGAGCACGACTGGTTCATGGCCACCGCGTTCGCGGTGCGCGACCGCATCATCGACCGGTGGAGGGACGCCACCCGCAAGACCTATCGCGACGGCCGCAAGCGCGTCTACTATTTCTCGCTCGAGTTCCTTATCGGGCGCATGCTCTTCGACGCGCTGTGCAATCTCGGACTCACGTCGACGGCCCGCGAAGCGCTCAAGGATCTCGGCGTCGATCTCGACCGGCTGCGCAGGCTCGAGCCCGATGCGGCGCTCGGCAACGGCGGCCTCGGACGGCTCGCCGCCTGCTTCATGGAAAGCATGGCGACCCTCGGCATCGCGGGGCACGGCTACGGCATCCGTTACGATCACGGCAGCTTCCGCCAGGTGCTCCAGGACGGCTGGCAGCACGAATGGCCCGAAGACTGGCTCTCATTCGGCAACCCGTGGGAGTTCGAGCGGCCCGAAGTGACGTACACGATCGGCTTTGGCGGCAAGGTCGAGGAGATTCAGGCCGCCGACGGCTCGCATCGCATGTCGTGGCACCCCGGCGAGACCGTCAGCGCGGTCGCCTTCGACACCCCCATCGTCGGCTGGCACGCGACGCACGTCAACGCGCTGCGGCTTTGGTCGGCGCGCGCCGCCGAGCCGCTCGACCTCGAAGATTTCAACCGCGGCGATCACGTCGGTGCGCTCGCCGATCGCGTGCGCCTGGAGGCGATCTCGCGCGTGCTCTACCCGAGCGCGGACACGCCGGCCGGCCAGGAGCTGCGATTGCGTCAGGAATTCTTCTTCGCCTCGGCCTCGCTGCAGGACCTGCTGCGCCGTCACAAGCAGCAGCATGGCGAGCTTTCCTCGCTGGCGGACCACGCCGCGATCCAGTTGAACGACACGCATCCGGCCATCGCCGTACCGGAGCTGATGCGGCTTCTGACCGACGAGCACGGCATGCCGTGGGAACTCGCGTGGAGCATCGCGACATCGATCTTCAACTACACCAACCACACGCTGTTGCCCGAAGCGCTCGAGACCTGGAGCGTCGAGTTGCTCGAACGGCTCCTGCCGCGGCACATGCAGATCATCTATCGCATCAACGCGCAGCACCTGGAAGCGCAGGCAAAGCGCAGCAACGGGGAATCGCTCGAGTCTGTCTCGCTCGTGGAGGACAACGGCGACCGGCGCGTGCGGATGGGCCATCTCGCCTTCATCGGATCGCGCCGCGTCAACGGCGTCTCGGCGCTGCACACCGAGCTGATGCGCACGACGGTGTTCCGCGAGCTGCACGCGCTCTACCCGGATCGCATCGTCAACAAGACCAACGGCATTACCTTTCGGCGTTGGCTGTTCCAGGCCAATCCGGGTCTTACTCATCTCGTCATCGACACATTGGGGCCACGCGTGCTCGACGATACCGACGCGCTCGAGGCGCTCGCCGCGCACGCGCAGGATCCGGCGTTCGCCGAGCGCTTCGCCGCAGTTCGCCGCGCGAACAAGATTGCGCTCGCCCGGCTCGTCGCCGAACGGGTCGGTGTGAGCCTGGACCCGGATGCGCTCTTCGACGTGCAGATCAAGCGCATCCACGAATACAAGCGGCAGCTCCTCAACATTCTGGAGACGGTCGCGCTGTATCAAGCGATGCGCGCAAACCCCGGGCAGGGGTGGATGCCGCGCGTGAAAATCTTTGCCGGCAAGGCAGCCGCGGCCTACCTGCGCGCCAAGCTCATCGTCAAGCTCGCGAATGACGTCGCGCGGGTTGTCAACGCCGATCCGGCGACGAGCGCTCTGGTCAAGGTCGTTTTCATCCCGAACTACAACGTGAGCCTCGCCGAAGCGATCATCCCGGCGGCGGATCTCTCCGAACAGATCTCGACCGCGGGGATGGAAGCCTCAGGCACCGGCAACATGAAGCTCGCCCTGAACGGTGCACTGACCATCGGCACGCTCGACGGCGCCAACATCGAAATCCGCGAGCGGGTGGGCGCCGAGAATCTTTTCATCTTCGGACTCGCCGCGGCCGAGGTCGAGAAGCGGCGGACCGCCGGGCTCGCGGCGAAGGACGCGATCGAGGCTTCACCCGCGCTCGCAGTCGCGCTGAAAGCCATCGAATCGGGAGAGTTCTCTCCGGACGATCGCGCCCGCTACGCGAACCTCGTCGCCGATCTGCGCGAGCGCGATTACTTCATGGTCTGCGCTGATTTCGACGCCTACGCGAGCGCACAGCGCGCCGCCGATGCGTTGTGGCGCGATCGCCCGGCGTGGTGGCGCTGCGCAATTCTCAACACCGCGCGCGTCGGGTGGTTCTCCTCGGATCGCGCGATTCGCGAATACGCCGGCGAGATCTGGCGGGTGTAGTTCGATCGTCGTCCCCGCGGACGCGGGGACCCAGTGTCGTCGGACCGAAGTCGCTGGGCTCCCGCTGCCGCGGGAGCGTCGACACTACGCCGCGCGCTGCGCGTGCTTCGTCTGCGGCGCGAAGAGCGCCTCCATCTCGCGGCGGATGCGATAGGCCGGAAGATTCTCGTCGATCGCGACGTCGGACCAGGTGAGCGATTGCCCCTGCGCGACCGCGCGCACGAGCTTCACCTCGTGCGCGAGGCCGAGCGGCAGTCCACCGAGCGCGATCGACTTCGCGGCTGGAAAGAGCTTGCCCCATACCGTGTAGCCGCCTTCGCCGTCGAGCGACTCGCCGGGCTTGAGATCGCGCTTCGCCGTGGCGACGACGTCCGCGTTGAAACCAATCGCCGCGCCGGTGGCTTCGCCGCGCAAGCCCACCGAGGCCACCGAGATGCCGACTTCCAGTCCGATCAGATGCCAGCGCTTGTACATGCACGCGTAGCGCCCGCTCGGATCGGTCCTCACCATGTATTCCTGGAAACAGTTGCGGATGTACTCGGTGTCGCCCTCGAACACGACGAACACTCCGAAGCGGATGTCGTAGCCGATCGGCGTGCCGTCGCGCTGGAGCGAGGAGATCACTTCGACCTGTCCCTTCTGGTGCAGCACGCCACCCTCGGCGCGGGGGCGGCACACTGAAGGAATCTCGTCGATCGATGCGGGGGGATAGGAAAGCCCGTCCGCCGGCGCGACAAGCCCGGTCGCGTTGCATACCGCCGTGCATTCGATCGCCGGTTTCGAGCCGTCGAGAAACGAGTTGAACATCTTCGGATTGAGTCCGCCGATGCGTGCCTGCTCCGGCGTAAGGCCGTAGTGCCCCCACACGGTCTCGGGCGTGGACTGCGCGAAATGCGGCAGCCACTTGTGCCCGCGGCCCGCCGCTACGACGCCGAATCCTGCGGCACGCGCCCAGTCGACGAGGTCGCAGATGAGCGCCGGCTGATCGCCGAATGCGAGGCTGTAGACGACACCCGCCTCGACGGCCTTGCGCGCAAGCAGCGGCCCGCAGAACGCGTCCGCCTCGACCGTGACGTTGACGACGTGCTTGCCGTTCCGAAACGCTTCGAGGCAATGCTCGACGGCAGCGATCGGGTTGCCGGTGCACTCGACGACAATGTCGATCTGCGGATGGCGCGCGAGCGCTTGCCAGTCCTCGCCGACGTGCGTCGTGCCCTTCGCGAGCGCATCGTCGAGTGAAGTTGCTACGAACCGCTCGGGTTTCCAGCCGACGCGTTCCAGGTTGGCTCGCGCGTTCGCGGGCGAGAGATCGGCGATGCCGGCGAGATGCACGCCCGGAGTCTTCGGAACCTGCGCGAGGTACATCGCGCCGAACTTGCCGGCGCCGATCAGGCCGACGCGCAGCGGATCCTTCTGCGCCGCGCGATGCTGCAGCTTGGCGTAAAGGCTCATGCCGCGAGCGTGGAACGTAGCGCCTCCGGCGGCGTCCCGCTCTTCCACGGCAGGCTGACCGGGTAATCGGCAAGCAGACAATCGTCGGGCAGACATTCGATCGGCGTGAAGTCGCGGTGCGCGATGTACTCCGCCCGCTTGAAGCGGCGAATGTGGTTCGATACCGCGCACAGGCTCAGGTACACGGCAACCCGATTCCACGGCGAGAGATTCGACGTCGATCCGTGCACCAGGCAGGAGTGGAACAGGATCATCGACCCTGCCGGGCCTTTCGGCGCGACGATCCCACCCTGCGCAACGAGCTTTGCGATCGTTTCGTGATCGATGGTCCACAGCGGATAGCTCGTCGTCGACGTGTCGTGCTCGGCCTCGATCACGCCGAGCTTGTGGCTGCCGGGGATGAACATCAGCGGGCCGTTGAACTCGTTGACCTCGTCGAGAAAGATCGCCACGTTCATCGCCCGGGGCTCTGGCATGTCGTCGTCGCGCTTCCAGGTCCCGTAGTCCTGGTGCCACTGCCAGACGTCGCCGTCGAAGGCCATCTTGCCGTTGATCTTGAACTGGTGCATGTAGACGGGCTCGGCGAAGATCTGCACGACCGGCTCGATCATGCGCGGGTGGCGGGCGAGCCGCGCGAACGGCGCGCTGTAGAGGTGCGCGGCGAAGTTCGTGCGCACCGCGTCGCTGCCTTTCTCGCGCACATTCTCCGGCCGCTGCTGCGCGTAGAGCGCCGGCACGGCGTTGGTGAGCGCGCGGATCTCCTCGCGATTGAAGTGACTCGGAAAGAAGAGATAGCCTTCCCGGTCGAAGCGCTCGAGCTGCTGTTGGGTCAGTTTCATGACTCCTCCTACTGCTGCACGGCACAGGTGCCCGCTATTTCGAGAGCTCGAATTCCATCGTCGGCGCGTTGTCCTCGAGCCTGCTGACACCGTAATACTTGCTTCCGACCTTGAACATGATGCGGCACCAGTCGTCGGCGGCACGCGGCCAGTTGATCTTGACGCACCAGAGGCCGTTGTCGGAGACTTTCCAGGTGCCCTCAGCGGACGCGTAGGCGTTCCTTCCGCCGGTAACGCCACGGCCGTCCGAGCTCGCGTTCAATGTTCCACCGGGCTTGTTCTCCCAGGTCCTCGTGCTGCCCGCCTGGGTCCGGCTGATCACCTTGGCGCCGGGCATGAGGTCATTGAGCTGCGCGGTGGTCAGTTGGATGCCTCCGTTGGCCTTCACGTCGGCATACGTAGTGACCTCCGCCGCGGCCGCAGAGCAAAGGCCAAGCGCGAGCAGAGCAATCAAGCTGCGAAGCATTATGCTCTCCTTGGAGAATTCGCGACCCGCGCATCGCGACCCATATGCCGATCCGCAGCTTACTGCGTCACGGCTGACGAGCCAAGTGTTTCGCCTTCTTTGACGGCTACGGTCATGGTCAGGGCGAACCGCCGTTGACATGCGAAACCTTCCGGCGGACTATCCGGCGGGTCGTCGATCTCGGACCTCGAATGCACACGGGGCACTTTCTTGTCATCACCATCGCGATCGCGGCCGTGGGCTGCGCGTCTATGACGCAGCGCACTGCGGCCGACTACGATCGTGGTACCGCCTCAGAGGCGAAACTCACCAATGATGCCGCAGTGTGCGCAAAGGAAGCCGAGGCGCATCAGAAGGAGTTCGGCTACGGTCCGTACGATTTGCTGCGCGGACCGTACAACCGGCTCTACGACGCTTGCATGCGGTCGCACGGCTACCAGCTCAAACCGCAGCAGAAGTGACCGTGCCGTTTCCGGACTAATTCGAAAGCTTGGTGATCTTGTTGCCCTGCACTCCGATTCCACCCATCAGGCCCTTCTGCCCGAAGATGAATGCGTAGACGTCCCGTTGCTCGGTCACCGTCGTCATGGACTTGCCCATCCCTTCGTCGACGACCACCACGCTCGGGCCCGCGCCGACCTCGAAGCCGTTCGTATCGGTGAGCGCCTGCAGCGCCTTGTCGTTCATGAAAAACAGCGCATAGCCGTACTCCTGGGCGCCGGCCTGCAGTCCGTAGGAGCCGCCGGCGGTGCTGTAGTAACCCGCGGGCTTGCCGCCCCGCAGCAGAACGCCCTCGCCGTACTGCGCGCCGAATACGAACCCGGCCTTGACGATTTTCGGAAACACCAGAATGGCCGCGGCGTCCTTCGCCAGCGCCTTCGCGGCCGGCACGGATGCGGTGAGCCTGCTGAGCGCGTGTTTCGCGCTGGCATCGAGTTGCGCCGTGTTTTGCGCCTGCGTCGGCGCTGCGATCGCGGCAATTGCAAGTGCTGTGAACAACGTCAGAGTGGAGAGAAGCGAGAATCGTCTAACCATTGGTCGTCTCCTGAGAGTTTTGATGCGCCATTCACTTCGGGAACATGAACTGCACCTGCGCGCGAATCTGCCCGTTCGGGCCGGACTCGGGCCTGATGACGTTGTAGATCGCACGGTATCAAGCCCCGGCGACACCTCCAACTGGACCTTGGTCCAGGTATGCGGCGCAGGCGCGCTATTTAGTCGCGCGGACAAGCTCGCGCGATCTACCTGCCCTGCGCGAACCACTTGGCGTAAACGTTCTCGTAGGTCCCATCCTGGTACATCGCGAGCAACGCTTCGTTGATCGGCTTTCTGAGCGGACTGCCGTCCTTCACGGCGATGGCGATCTTATAGGGCCGGAATATCGGGCCGACGACTTGCAACCCGCGATTGGCGGGCTGCGCGGCGAGATACTGCAAGACCGCGGCACTCAGAACGACGGCCTGCACTTGACCTTCCTTGAGCATCCGGATTCCATCGCCCGGGTTCGTCACGTGCGTAAACGGCAATCCAAGTCCGCTCAGATAATCGCCGGCAATGGTGCCGGGCGTTGCTGCAATCGTCTTGCCCGGCAGATCACCCGGACCCCGAATTTCCGATTGGAGGCGCGCCACCGTCTGCGACGACGTCACCGTCGCCGTGAGCTGGGCGACAAGCACAACGCCGAGCAACCACATCGCGACGACCGCAATCCGCTTGACGACGTCGGGGGTTTCGCGGTCGCCGTATTCGCCCGTCGCGATGATCAGCATGGACCCCCACAGACCCTCACCGATCGCCAGCAGGTATCTTTTCCTGAACTTCGGGTTGCTGCGACGCTCGACGAGCCAGAGCACATTGGCGAGCAGGAGCAGGATGAGAAACGCCACGCCAAACAACTCCCCGATGGCCGTCCACGGGATGGAATGGAATGTGTTGAGAAGACGGCCTTCGCCCTGGGCGCGGACCATGATCTGCAGTCCCGAGTCGAAATAAGGAGTCGAGAAGTCAACACGCTTCTCGTCCTCCGGCGTCATGACGATCAAGCCGATCGCAACGTCGGCTTCGTCTCGTTCCACGGCCGGCAACCGATCGTCAGCGGCGACCACGCGCAGCATGAAATCCATACGCGATCGCCGCGCCACCTCATTCCAAACATCGATGCTGAAGCCCGCCAGCGGCTCAGTGTTCGGCAACACGAAGGGGGCGATCGG
>Ga0335083_10008255_pt1 | contig 12735 bp, 12 predicted proteins | sample Lox_Sample_42_FD_206716 | JGI IMG/M metagenome (GOLD analysis project Ga0335083, IMG submission 206716) | Soil microbial communities from Loxahatchee National Wildlife Refuge, Florida, United States - Lox_Sample_4.2 | ecosystem: Environmental > Terrestrial > Soil > Wetlands | place: USA...
GGCGCGTCGGCGGCGTCGAGCGGGGAACCGGCCCCGGATTCGTCGCTCCGGGCGGAAAAGCTGGTGGCGTTCAGCACCACGTCCGGCCGCCAGTCCCGGAGGCGTTCGGCGACGAAGGCGGCCGCCGTCTGCTCCTTCAGGCTGCCGGCGAAGAGCGCCCGCACGCCGATGCCACGCGCCGCCAGCGCCGCTGCCAGCGCCTCGACCGGCGCGATGTCCCCGGCCAGCAGATGCGAGCGGTAGAACACGATGACCGCCGACGCCCAGCCGGTTTCCGGCACCGGCAATTTATGCGTGCCACAGCTCAACACCGGCACGGCGGTCACGCCGGGATCGTCACCGAGGCCGGCGAGATGCGCGCAGAGTCTGAGCGCCAGACGCAGATTATCCGGCCCGCCCTGGCTCAGGCAGGCATCGAGCCGTGCGCGCGTCGCTTCCGGCACGGTGGAAAGCTCCGCGAGCCGCGCATCCGCCCGCCCATCTCCCGGTAGCAGGGCGAGGGCGATGGAGCTTGCCCGGCACAGGGCGGCAAACTCCTCGGCCCCGTAGCGCCAGTAATCGAGTCCGCCGAGCAGCCGCACCACGACGCAGTGCGCGCGCGCGATCACCTGCTCGGCGTAGAGATCGACCGACATCGGATGCCGCAGCCGCGCCAGATTGGCGAGGCGGAGTGACGGGCGTGGGACCGGTAGCCGCTCCCAGGCGGCGGCCATGGCGCCGAGATCGCTGTCGGAGAAGGAGAGGAAGACGAGATCAGCCGGGCTTTGTCCGAGATCGGCGGCGTCCGCCTCCTCGTCCAGGCTGCGCGTCTCCCGCGCCAGCAGGTGCAAGGCGTCAGGCCTCCGTCGCGGCGCTGGCGGTGGGCGCGCCGGCGATGGCGTCGGCGATGGCGTTGCGGTCCAGCCCGGTGCGGCCGATCACAACCAATTGGCCCATGCGCGCCTCCGCCACCGGCCAAGGCTGGTCATAGGCATGGCGGAACCGCCCACCGACACCCTGCACCGCGAGCCGCATCGCCTTGCCGCGCACCGGGACGAAACCCTTGATGCGCAGCACGTCATGCGCCTCGGTGACACCGCGCAACGTGGCGACCAGCGTTTCAGGCGATTCGATTTCTGCCAGAGTCACGCTGAAGCTTTCGAAATCGTCGTGCTCGTGTTCGCCATCCGCCGCGTCGTGATGCGAGGGGCGGGCGGCGAGATCGTCCTCCGCCGCGGCGCCGAGGCCGAGAAGCACCGCCGGATCGAGCCTGCCCTCGCGCGCCGGCACCACCTTGGTCGCGCGCGGGGTGGCGGCGCTGACCTGGCGGGCGAGAGCCTCGGCCTCGTCGTCGCGCAAAAGGTCGGTCTTGTTGAGCACGATCAGGTCGGCGGCCTGGATCTGATCCTCGTAGACCTCGGCGAGCGGGTTGTCGTGATCGAGCGACGGATCGGCGGCGCGTTGCAGGGCCACCGCCGCCGGATCGTCGGCGAAACGGCCGGCGGCGACGGCCGGGCCGTCCACCACCGCGATCACCCCATCGACGGTGACGCGGGAGCGGATGTCCGGCCAGTTGAAGGCGCGCAGCAGCGGCTTCGGCAAGGCGAGGCCGGAGGTTTCGATCAGGATGTGCTCGGGGGGCGCCGGGCGGTCGAGCAGGCGTTGGATGGTCGGCAGGAAATCCTCGGCCACGGTGCAGCAGAGGCAGCCATTGGCCAACTCGACGATGTCCTCCTCCGCGCAGCCCGGGATGCCGCAGCTCTTCAGCGTCTCGCCATCAATGCCGAGCGCGCCGAACTCGTTGACGATCACGGCGATGCGGCGGCCGCCGGCATGCTCCAGCACATGCCGCACCAGGGTGGTCTTGCCGGCGCCGAGGAAGCCGGTGACGATCGTCGCGGGGATTTTTGCAAGCGTGGTCACGGATTTGCCTCCGGGGCGGGGATGCGGCCGAGAACGATGTCGCGCAGCGAGGCGGGGCGGCGCGAGGGAAGCACCGTGCCGCGTTCCGAGGCGGCATAGGTGCCGGCATAGGTCAGCAGATCCTCTGCCAGTTCGGCGCTGAGATGGCCGAGCAGCATGGTCCATTTGCCCGGCGCGGCGAGGGCGGCGGTGCAGCCATGGCCGCAGGCGGCGAGGCAGGTCACCTCGCGCAGCGCGACCACGGGCTCGGCCTGCCCGGCGAGCCGGGCCGCGAGCGCGGCGTGCAGATGCGCGCCAGGCGGCATCTCGTCCGGAGCGAGGTCGCGCCCGGCGCGGCAGGTGACGCAGACATGCAGATGGGGAAGCGTTTGTTCTGTCACCGGACCCTGATCCAAGGCCGGCGCCGGCTCCGCTGCTTCCGGTGAGGAAGGAGCAGAAGGCCCGCGCCGCGCGCGTCATCGGGTGCCGACCGCCTCCCGACGGCGCGATCATGCACCGGGGAGGGCCGGGGTCCTGGTGGAAACCCCGCCGCCACCGGGGCACCCCGCCCGGCATCGCGGTCTGTTGCCGATGGCAGGTCTCCTGGCTCGCGGATCCGGCGCGCCCCGCCCGCCTTCCCGGGGAAGGCCCCCAGTGGCATGGTGGCGGAACGCTCTCCGCTGACAGTTGCGGGGGCAGCCACGGCCTTGGAACGTGCCCCTTTCCGGGCCGGTCCGCACCGTGTTCCCTTTTAACCGGCCGCCCGGATCGCCCCGCGCGGCCAGACCATCGAGACTGCACTGGTAGGCCGGTTGCGGCGGTCCGTCAAAGCCCAACCCCGTCAAGGAGGATCACACCCTGTCCGATCCGCTGCCCCATCTCACCCTGGTCCTGGGCGGCGCCCGCTCCGGCAAGAGCCGCCATGCCGAGGCGCTGGTGGAGGCGTTGCCCGGTCCGTGGGCGTATATCGCCACCGCCGAGGCCTGGGATGAGGAAATGCAAGCCCGCATCGCCACGCATCGCGACCGGCGCGGCGAGGGCTGGCGCACGCTGGAGGCGCCGGTCGATCTGGCCGGGGCGCTCGCGGCGGCGGGCGAGGCGCCGGTGCTGGTGGATTGCCTGACGCTCTGGCTCACCAACCTGATGCTCGGCGAGCATGACGTGGCGGCGGCGACCGGGGATTTCGTCCAGGCGCTGGCGGCGCGGACGGCGCCGACCGTGCTGGTGGCGAACGAAGTGGGACTCGGCATCGTGCCGGATAACGCGCTCGCCCGCGCCTTCCGTGATGAGGCCGGGCGGCTCAATCAGGCGCTGGCGGCGCTGGCCGGGCAGGTGGTGTTCATGGTGGCCGGGTTGCCTATGCGGGTGAGGTAAAGGCCAGGGGCGCTGCCCCTGGACCCCGCCGGGGCCTTGAGGCCCCGGACCCCCGGTCACTTAAGTAATGGATTGCAAAGGCTTAGCCTTTGCCGGGGTCCAAGGGCAGCGCCCCTGGCCTTCCTTTCTCCCCAGCAGGACCCGCCCCATGAACGAAGCCACCCGCCACCGCGACAAGATGCGCCACCGCAAGGCGGTGCAGGATGCGGAGGTCGCCGGCAAGACGATCGAGAAGGGCCTGCTGATCGTCCACACCGGCGCCGGCAAGGGTAAATCCACCGCCGCTTTCGGTCTCTTGCTCCGTATGGTCGGGCATGGCCGGCGCTGTGGCGTCGTGCAGTTCATCAAGGGCGCCTGGTCCACCGGGGAGCGCCGCGTGCTCGAAGGCTTCGGGCCGCTCGTCAGCTGGCACAGCATGGGCGAGGGCTTCACATGGGAGACGCAGGACCGCGATCGCGACATCGCTGCTTGCCGCGCCGCCTGGGAGCGGGCGGTCGCGCTGATGGCGGAACCGGACCTCGCCTTGCTGGTGCTGGACGAACTGAATATCGCGCTTCGTTACGGCTATCTGCCGGAGGAAGAGGTGCTTGCCGCCCTGGCCGCGCGCCGGCCGGACCTGCATGTCGTCGTCACAGGCCGCAATGCCCGCCCGGCGCTGATCGAGGCGGCCGATCTCGTGACCGAAATGACGGCGGTGAAACACCATTTCGCCGCCGGGGTGAAGGCGCAGCAGGGCATCGAGTTCTGATGCCGCGCGCCTTGATGCTCCAGGGCACCGGGTCGAGCGTCGGCAAGTCGGTGCTGCTCGCCGGGCTCGCGCGGGCCTGCCTGCGCCGGGGCATCGCGGTGCGCCCGTTCAAGCCGCAGAACATGTCGAACAACGCGGCGGTGGCGGCGGATGGCGGCGAGATCGGCCGCGCCCAGGCATTGCAGGCGCGGGCCGCCGGGGTCGCGCCGAGCGTGCACATGAATCCGGTGCTGCTGAAGCCGCAGAGCGAGACCGGGTCGCAGATCGTCGTCCAGGGGCAGGTCTTCGGCACGGCGCGGGCGCGGGAGTATCAGGCGCTCAAGCCGTCGCTCATGCCGCGCGTGCTGGAGAGTTTCGCGCTTGTGGGGCAGGGGGCGGATCTGGTCCTGGTCGAGGGCGCGGGCAGCGCCTCGGAGATCAATCTGCGCCGGGGTGACATCGCCAATATGGGTTTCGCCCGCGCGACCGGCACGCCGGTGGTGCTGATCGGCGATATCGACCGGGGCGGGGTGATCGCGAGCCTGGTCGGCACGCGGCATGTGCTCGATCCGGCGGATGCGGCGCTGATCCGGGGCTTTATCGTCAACCGGATGCGGGGGGATCCCACCCTGTTCGCCGAGGGCATGCGGGAGATCGCGGCGCGCACCGGCTGGGCGGCGCTCGGGCTGGTGCCGTTCTTCCCGGAACTCGGCCGCCTGCCGGCGGAGGATGCGCATGAACTGGCCGCCGCCCTGCCGGTGCCGCGTGCGGGGGCGGGACTGCGCGTGGCGGTGCCGCTGCTGCCCTGCATCGCCAATTTCGACGATCTCGACCCGCTTCGTGCCGAGCCTGACATCGCGCTGACCCTGGTGCCGCCCGGCGCGCCGTTGCCTTGCTGTGACCTCGTGCTCTTGCCCGGCTCCAAGGCGACCATCGCCGATCTCGGCGCTCTGCGGGCAGAAGGGTGGGATATCGACATCCTGGCGCATCGCCGGCGCGGCGGGCATGTGCTCGGCCTGTGCGGCGGCTACCAGATGCTCGGGCGCAGAATCACCGACCCGGAGGGGGTGGAGGGGCCGCCGGGCGCGGTGGCGGGGCTCGGGTTGCTCGATATCGAGACCGTGCTCGCCGGGCCGAAGCGTGTGGCCCCGGTGCGGGGCTGGCTCGCGGACGGGGCGGCGGAGGTCGAGGGTTATGAGATCCATCTCGGCCGCAGCGCGGGACCGGATGCGGCGCGGCCGCTGGTGCGTTTCGCGGATGGCCGGGAGGACGGCGCCGCGTCCCCGGACGGCCGGGTGCGCGGCACCTACGTGCACGGGCTGTTCACCGCCGATGCGGCACGGGAGGCGCTGATCCGCGGTCTCGGCGGCAGCCCAGCGGCGCGCAGTCACGCGGCGGAGGTGGAGGCCACGCTGGATGCGCTGGCGGCGCATCTGGAGGCGCATCTGGATGTGGACCGGCTCCTGGCGCTGGCCGGGTGACCCGGCAGGCGACGTCCCGGAGAGCGGATCAGCCGGGACGTCGTTTTGGCAGCGTCATGAAGCGGGGGCGTTGATCCGCTGGCGCAGCGTTTCCACCACTTCCGCGAACATGGCCTCGGTCAGCCGGCCGGTGCTCGTGTTGTGGCGGGAGGCATGGTAGCTGTCGGCGAGCAGCAACCCGTCCGGCAGAACGTGCATGGCGCCATGCCGGAAGCGGATACGGCTTGGCGCGATGCCGCAGGCTTTCAGCACCGCCGCATGCGCCAGCACGCCGAGGGCGAGGACCGCGCGCAGATTGGGCATCGCCTGGAGTTCGGCCTGCAGGAAGCGGTTGCAGGTCGCGACCTCTTTCGGCTCCGGCAGGTTGGCCGGCGGCACGCAGCGCACGGCGTTGACGATGCGGCAATCCTGCAGGGTCAGCCCGTCATCCGGCTCGGCATGGTAGGTGCCATGCGCGAAGCCGAAATGGGTGAGGGTGTCGTACAGCAGGATGCCGGCATGGTCGCCGGTGAACGGGCGGCCGGTGCGGTTGGCGCCCTTCACCCCCGGCGCCATGCCGACGATGAGCACGGGCGCGCGGGGATCGCCGAAGCTCGGCACGGGGCCGTTGAACCAGTCCGGATGCGCGGCCCGGTTCTGACGGCGGTATTCGGCGAGGCGCGGGCAGAGCTGGCAATCCGCCGGGGGGCTCTCGATCTGGATCGCGCCCTGGCCGTCAAGCGGCATCGGTGGAATCCGCGTACGGCTCGGTCACGGTATGACGGGCCGGCGGGCGCGGCCGCGGCTCCATCTGCCGGCGGGTGAAGTCCGGCGCGATGTCGGCGAGTTCCAGGAACTGATCGGCCTGCCGGCGCAGCTCGTCCGCCACCATCGGCGGGTTGGTGCGGATGGAGGAGACGACGGAGACGCGCACGCCGCGCCGCTGCACCGCTTCCACGAGGCGGCGGAAATCCGAGTCGCCGCTGAACAGGATCGCATGGTCGATCTTCGGGGCGAGTTCGAGCATGTCGATCGCCAGCTCGATGTCCATGTTGCCCTTGACCCGCCGCCGTCCGGTGCTGTCGGTGAATTCACGTGCCGGTTTGGTGACGAGCGTGTAGCCATTATAGGCCAGCCAGTCTGTCAGCGGCTTGAGCGGCGAGTATTCTTCGGTTTCCAGCACCGCCGAGTAGTAGTAGGCTCGGATAACGTTGGTTTTGCGCCGGAAATACTCTAGGAGGTTGCGATAATCGACATCGAATCCAAGGTTTCGCGATGCTGAATAGAGGTTGGCGCCGTCGATGAACAGGCAGGTACGCTCATCCTGCAGAAAATGCATATCTCTCAATCCCTTCGTGCACGGTGAATCGGCCAATCTATGCCGGTGCAGAGGAGAAGATAGAGCGCCTACTCTTTTGCAAAAGGGTAAAACCACCGCGAGGCAGCAATGATTTTGGTGGGGGTCGGCGCCAACCTGCCGGGCGAGGGGGGCGCGAGCCCGCTCGACACGTGCCGCGACGCGGTGGACGCGCTCGCCCGCATCGACGGCCTGCGCCTCGCCGGCGTTTCCGGCTGGTACGAAACCGATCCGGTTCCCCCTTCCGACCAGCCGCCTTACGTCAATGGTGTTGTGGCATTGCAGGGGGAGATCACGCCCGAGACGCTGCTCGCGGCGTTGCAGGCGATCGAGGCCCGGCACGGGCGGACCCGCTCCGCGCGGAACGCGGCGCGCACGCTCGATCTCGACATCGTCGCCATGGGCGATCTGGTGCGCGACGGGCCGGACCCGGTGCTGCCGCATCCGCGCGCGCATGAGCGTGCCTTCGTGCTGGTGCCGCTGCGCGATCTGGTGCCGGGCTGGGTGCATCCGCGACTCGGGCGGACGGTGGATGAGCTGCTCGCCGCCCTGCCGCCGGCTTGTGTGCGCCCTTGTGCCGCCGCCGGGTCATCCGGCGCGCGGCGCGGGCGGGATGTCCGGCGGTGAGTCCGGGACGGAAGCGGAATGGTGATGGCGCCCCCTGTTGCCCGGCTCGCTCTGAAATGAGATAGCCGGTAGCTTCTGGCGCGGCGGGGGCTGTTCCGGCGCAGATCAAGAACCGGCGCGGATCAAGAAACGGATTGGCAAGATGAATTTTACCGACGTTGCCGTGCTCTGCCTGGGCGACGTGATGCTGGACTCTTTTATCCATGGCGAGATCGAGCGGATCTCGCCGGAGGCGCCGGTCCCGGTCATCCGAACGACCTCCACGCGGGAAATGCTGGGCGGCGCCGGCAATGTGGCGAGCAACATCGCCGCTCTCGGCGGACGGGCGATCCTGGTTGGCCTGCTCGGCGCCGACGAGGCGGGCAACCGCGTGCGCATCATGGTCGAGGAGCGGAACGGGCTGGAGCCTGGCTTCGTCGCCAGCCCGCTGCGCCCGACCATCCGCAAGACCCGCTTCATCGCCGGCCGCCAGCAGGTGGTCCGCGCCGATGACGAAAGCCGCCTGCCGCTGCAGCCGGCGGAGGAGGCCGCCTTGCGTGACGCGGCGCTCACGCGTCTGCCTGAGGTCCGGGCCGTGGTGCTCTCCGATTACGGCAAGGGGGTGCTCAGCCCCGGCATCGTCGCCCCGGTGATCGAGGCCGCGCGCGCGGCCGGCATCCCGGTCTTCGTCGATCCCAAGACCAATGATTTCTCGCGCTATCGCGGCGCGACCTGCATCACGCCGAACCTCAAGGAACTGGCCCTCGCCTCCGGCATGCCCGTCGATGACGAAGCGCCGGTGGTCGCCGCCAGCCGCCATGTCATGGCGCAGGCCGATTCGGTGGCGATCCTCGCCACCCGCTCCGAGAAGGGCATGATCCTGGTCGAGCGGAACGGCGAATTTCACAGCGTGCCCACCCGCGCCCGCGAGGTGTTCGACGTGTCCGGCGCCGGCGACACGGTGATCGCCACGCTCGCGCTCGCGCACGCCTCGGGCCTGTCGCTCGTCCAGGCGATGCATGTCGCGAACGCCGCCGCCGGGGTGGTGGTGAGCAAGCTCGGCACCGCCACCGTCGATATGGAGGAGGTGCTGCGCGAGCTGAACGCGCAGGACCGGCAGGCGCAGGACACCACCGAGGGGCTGGTCCCGGTCGGGCGGATGGAAACGCTGGTCGCGCGCTGGAAGGCGCAGGGACTTACCGTCGGCTTCACCAATGGCTGCTTCGACATCCTGCATCCGGGGCATGTCTCGCTGCTGGCCTATGCCCGCTCGCAATGCGACCGGCTGATCGTGGCGCTGAACACGGATGAAAGCGTGGTCCGGCTGAAGGGGCCGACCCGGCCGATCAACACGCTGGAAAGCCGGGCGCAGGTGATCGCCGCGGTGCGCCATGTCGATGGCGTCGTCGCCTTCGGGGAGGATACGCCGCTCGAACTGATCCGGCGGCTGGTGCCGGATGTGCTCATCAAGGGGGCGGATTACAGCATCGATCGGGTGGTCGGCGCGGACGTGGTGCAGGGCGCCGGCGGCCGGGTGGTGCTGGCCGAACTGGTCCCCGGGCAGTCCACCACCGCCATTGTCGGCCGGATGCGCGCGCCGACGCTGACCGCGTAGGCCGGGGACGATGGTGGAGTCGATCGCGGTGCCCGCCGCGCTGGTGCGGGCGGCCGATGCCTATCGCGACTGGATGTGGAATGCCGCGCTGCCGTTCTGGGCCACGACCGGGCGTGATCCGGCGGGGCATGGCTTCGTCGAGCACCTGACGCTCGATGGCGTGCCGGCGGATGTTCCCTACAAGCGCATGCGGGTGCAGGCGCGGCAGATCTATGTCTATGCCAATGCCGCGCTGCTCGGCTGGCCGGGGGCGATCGAGGCGGCGCATGTGGGCTACGCCTTCATCACCCGGCATGGCTGGCTTCCCGAGGGCGGCTGGGCGCGGCGCCTTGGGCGCGCGGGCGGTGTGCTCGATCCGGTCTGCGACCTCTACGACCATGCCTTCGTGCTCTTCGCCCTGGCCTGGTACGCGCGGGCGACCGGCTCCGCGGAGGCGCTCGACTGGGCCTGGCGCACGCTCGATTGGCTGGAGCTGCGCATGCGCGCCCCCGAGGGCGGCTTCTGGAACGCCGTGCCGCGCGAGCCTGGCTTCCGCCAGCAGAACCCGCACATGCACCTGCTGGAAGCGGCGCTGGCGCTGTACGAGACGAGCAGGGAGACGCGGGCACTCGGTTTCGTGGCCGAGTTGATCGACCTGTTCCGCCGGCGCTTCTTCGACGAGGCGACCGGCACGCTCGGCGAGTTCTTCACCGATGACTGGCGGCCGGCTCCCGGCGAGGCCGGCGGCCATGTCGAGCCCGGCCATCATTACGAATGGGTGTGGCTGCTGCGGCGCTACGCCGACGCGTCCGGCGTGGATCTCTCCGCCCACGAGGACCGGCTCTATCGCTTCGCCGGACGGCACGGCATCGCCGGCAGCGGCTTCGTCGTTTCCATCCTTGACCGTGACGGGGCGTTGCGCGACGGCGCCTGCCGCCTCTGGGCCCAGACCGAGGCGGTGAAGGCGCATCTGGCGATGCGGGAGCGGACCGGCCTGGATGTCGGGGAAACGATTGAGGCGCTGGTGCGCGCCATGCTTGGCGGGCATCTCGCGCATCAACCGCGCGGCACCTGGATCGATATCCTGGACCCGGCTGGAAAGCCCGCGGTCGATAAGATCCCGGCGAGTTCGTTCTACCACCTGTTCATGGCTTTCGCCGAACTTGAACGCGCCGTGCGTGGCTGAGACGGCGTCGCTTGCCTGCGGTCTGGCTTCGCCGTATCAATTTGTTACTCTGGATCGGGCGATGTTCAGGATGGAGCGTCCCGCGGTGCTAATCCGCAGAGACGGCCAAGCCCGGCCGCGCTGACATGAGCTGACATGAATTGGCGGGCCTCGGCCCTTGCGATCGAGATGGATTTGATGAACGCCTTTTCCAATGGATCCGCCAATCATCCCGGCCAGCCCGCGCCACCGCGACCGATCTGGTGGCGGGTAGCGCACCGGGCCGCCCGGCTTGGCCGGCAACTGGTCTTTCCGCGCGGCTCGCGGCGCGACAAGTTCTGGGCCCTCCGTATCCGGCCCGTGGTCAAGGCGGTGCTCGGTATCGAGCGCAAGGAAGCGCCAATGCCGGCGCGGGTCGTCACCCTGTCGAGCCCGATCGCCAAGCTTGGCCCGGGCGAACGCATCCGCTCGATCCTGATGGTCAAGGTGGACCATATCGGCGATCTGCTGCTCGCCCTGCCGGCGATCGCCGAGTTGCGCCGGCATTTCCCGGATGCCTCGCTTACGTTGATGTGCGGCCGTTGGAATGTCGGCCTCGCGCGCGGGTTCGGCGTGTTCGATCAGGTCATCCCGATCGATTTCTTCCCCGGCAAGGCGGATGCGGCGCGCCGGCCGGTCTTCGACCCGCGCGAGCTGGGGAAGCTCGACCTGCCGATATACGACCTCGCCATTGATCTGCGGATCGACGAGGACACGCGCATCATCCTCGACAGCATCTCGGCTCGCTTCAAGGCCGGGTTCTATTCCCGTTACATGCCCGCCGACATGACGATCGTTCTGCCTGAGGAGCGAATCGACAAAGCGGCGATCGACGATCCGCTGCAGCATCAGCGCATGCTGATGCTCAAGCTCGTCAATGTCATCACGGCCTATTTCGATCCGTTCAGCGACAGCCGCGTCTTGCTGTCGCGGGTCACCGCGCCGCACGAAGCGGAGGCACGGACCGTGCTGGAGGGACTGCGCGGGCCGATCATCGCCGTGAATCCGTCCTCGGGCCGTGCCATCAAGAACTGGCCGATCGAGAACTATCTCAGCGTCTGCCGCTGGATCGTCGGGGAGCTTGGCGGTTCCGTGGTGCTGATCGGTGGCCCGAAGGATCGCGCGGACGCGCAGGTGATCGCCCGCCGTATCGGCGGCCGGTATGTACGCAATCTGGCCGGGCAGTTGCCGCTCGACAAATCGCTGGCGTTGCTTGGAGCGGTGGACCTCTACCTTGCCAACGATTCCGGCCTGACCCATGCGGCGGCGACGCTGGGGGTGCCGACGGTGGCGATCTATTCCGGTATCGACCCGATCAGCATGTGGCTGCCGATCGGGCCCCGCGTGGCCGCTCTGAAGGCCGATGTCCCCTGTTCGCCCTGTCACCTGATCCACGTCACCGATTGCTGGCGTGGCCATGCCTGCCTGCGGGCGATCTCGGTCAACACCGTCCGGCTGACGGTGGAGCGCATGCTGGTGGAAGGGCGTGGCACGGTTGCATCGCTCCCGGCCGAACCCGCCGTGCCGCGGCTGACATAGAGGCCAGTCGATGCGGTGCGGCTGGGCGGCGCTGCCGCTCCTGCTCGGGGCGTGCGCAAGCGTTCCGCCGGCGCCGGAACGCCCCGCCAGCGTCGTTCCGCCCGATCCGCAGCCGTACCGGCTGCAGGTTGGCGACGTGCTTGACATCAAGCTGCAGCTCAATCCGGAGCTGAACGACGAGGTCGTCATCCGCCCCGATGGCCGGATCTCGACCGTGCTTGCCGAGGGGGTCCGCGCCGCGGGACGCACGCCGGAGGAACTGGCGGCGGATTTGCGCCAGGTTTACGGGCAGGAATTACGTGACCCGCGCCTTGCTGTTGTGGTCAAGAGCTTCATGCCCACGCGCGTCTATGTGGCGGGTGAGGTGGCCTCTCCCGGGGAATTCCAGACGATGGGCCCGGATCTGACCCTGGCGCAGGCGGTGGCGCGGGCTGGCGGGCTACGGGTGAGCGCGGATGCGGAGGATATCCTGATCCTGCGCCGCGGGGCGGACGACCGGCCGCTCGTCTTCCGGGCGGATTATCGCCGGGCGACCACCGGCACCGATCCGGCGGCGGATATCCGTCTGGCCCCGTACGACGTGGTCTTCGTCCCGCGCTCGCATGTTTCCGAGGCTTATGTCTGGTTCAACCAGCATTTCCAGCAATTCCTGCCGGTGACCTGGGGCTTCTCGTACAATGTTAATCCAGTTGTAAACAACACGACGCACTGAAAAGGCGCGGCGGCGTCCAGGAATGGATCTCGCGATACCATGGTGTGTCGCCTTTATTTCGATTTACAGTTTGCCGGCGTTCCTCTCTCGGGGGGATGTCTGTTGCCGGCCGCTTCTTTCTGCCGGGAAACGAAATTATTTTGCCTGACAAGCATTCCCCAGATCGGCTGCTTCTGGTAACTGGCATCCGCACAGGGCGAGGCGGACGATATGAAACGTCGTTTTCTGGTGACGGGTGGTGCCGGGTATGTCGGCAGCCATCTGGTTCTGGCACTGGTCGA
>Ga0335083_10008260_pt1 | contig 12729 bp, 12 predicted proteins | sample Lox_Sample_42_FD_206716 | JGI IMG/M metagenome (GOLD analysis project Ga0335083, IMG submission 206716) | Soil microbial communities from Loxahatchee National Wildlife Refuge, Florida, United States - Lox_Sample_4.2 | ecosystem: Environmental > Terrestrial > Soil > Wetlands | place: USA...
GGTCGGATAGGGCAGCCCGTCGAAGTTACTGAAGTGCGTCCTGGTCATGCCGAGCAGCCGCGCCATCGCGTTCATCCGGGCGATGAAGTTGGTCAGGCCCGGGCCGTAGGCCTGGGCCAGCGCGTAGGCGGCGTCCGCGCCGGACGGGAGCAGCAGCGCGTAGAGAAGCTGATTCGCGGTGAGCCGGTCCCCCGGGCGCAGGCCGGCGTTGCTCGCGTCGTGCGCGCGGACGTACCCGGTGACCGCGGCCGGGACAGTGATCTCGCGGTTCAGGTTGCCCGCCTTGAGCACGAGATAGGCGGTCATCACCTTGGTGATGCTGGCCATCGGCCGCTCGGTGTTCAGGGCACGGCTCCACAGCAGCTTGCCGGTGACCACATCCTGGACCGCCGCCGACCGCGCGCCGACACCCGTCGGGCCGCTGCTCGCCGAGGCGGCACTGGCGACCGGGGCGGCGGTGAACGCGCCCGCGACCAGGGCGACCCCGGCCACTAGACCGGTCACGCGCACGGTCAGCCAGCCCCTGGTCACTGTGACCCCCCGTTCGTCTCGCCGCAGGCAACAGGGGCAAGCCTGTCAGTATCGGCACGCGGCGGCAATCGTCTTGGCCTAATACTCAGGTCTGGTGCGGACCCGGTGCAGCTAGATAGTTTGCAATTGATCAAGCAAGCTGTGATCAGGCGATCGTGGCATCGGAGGGGACGCATGACCGAGATGACGCAGCACCCGGTGGTTCAGCTCAAGGACGGCGCGGTCCGCGGCCGGGCACAGTCCGGGGTGTCCGCGTTCCTCGGCATTCCCTACGCCGCGCCGCCGTTCGGCGCGAACCGGATGCGGCCGCCGCAGCCAGTCCCGGCCTGGACGGGCGAGCGGGACGCCACCTCGTTCGGCCCGACCGTGCCCAAGGGCGACTACCCGCCGCAGTACCAGCCGCTGTTCCCCGAGGTGGTGATCCCGGGCGAGGACTGCCTGAACCTCAACGTCTGGACGCCAGATCCCGGCGCGGCCGGGCTGCCGGTGCTGGTGTGGATCCACGGCGGCTCGTTCATGAACGGGTCCGGTTCTGTCGGCGCGTACGACGGGACGGCGTTCGCCCGCGACGGCGTGGTGTGCGTGACCATCAACTACCGGCTGGCCGCCGAGGGCTTCCTGTACCTCGGGGACGGCATCGCCAACCTCGGCCTGCTCGACCAGCTCGCGGCGCTGCGGTGGGTCCAGGAGAACATCGCGGCGTTCGGCGGCGACCCGGGGCGGGTGACGGTGGCGGGCGAGTCGGCCGGGGCCATGAGCGTGACGACGCTGCTGTCCATGCCGCTGTCGGCCGGGCTGTTCGGCCAGGCCATCGTGCAGAGCGGGGCCGGGGCTCACACGCTCACCGAAGCCGAGGGCACGATGGTGGGCGGTTACCTGGCCGAGGCGCTCGGCGTGGCGCCCGACCGGGACGCGATCAGGGCGGTCCCGCTCGAGCGGCTCGTGCAGGCCGCATCGGACCTGGTCGTGGAGGTTCAGACCGCTCCCGACCCGGCCCGGTGGGGGCAGCTCGCGCTGAGCCTGCTGCCGTTCGCGCCGACCGTGGACGGCTCGGTCCTCCCGGCCGCGCCGCTGACCTCGATCGCGGCGGGCCAGGGCGGGAACGTCCCGCTGCTGATCGGGTCGAACCGGGACGAGGCGCGGCTGTTCCTGGTCGCGGCCAGCACCATCGACCTCATCGACGAGCCGACGCTGTCGGCCGCGGCCGGGGCGTACGGCCTGTCCGGGGCCGGCCTGGACGTCTACCGGGGCAACCGGCCGGGCGCCAGCCCGGGCGACCTGCTGGCCGCGGTGATCAGCGACTGGTTCTTCCGCATCCCGCCGATCCGGGTGGCCGAGGCGCGGGCGTCGGCGGGCGCTGGCCGCACCTGGATGTACCGGTTCGATCACCCGGACCCGGCCGACAACCACCGCTTCGGCGCCTGCCACGCGGCCGAGATCCCGTTCGCGTTCGACACCGCCGCCCGCGAGGAACTCCGCCCCCTGATCGGCGACTCGCCCTCGCAGGCGGTGGCGGACAGCACCCACCGGGTATGGCTGGACTTCATCGCCAACGGCGACCCCGGCTGGGCCCCCTACGACCCGGCCACCCGTACCACGGGGGTGCTCGCCGAGTCGGTCACCCCCGTCGGCGACCCGGCGGGCGACGAACGCGCCCTCTGGGACGGCATCCGCTAGCAGTAGCCACGAACCGGGGTCTCCCCTAAACGACAAGAATGTGGCATCCACGTCGCTATCACGACATGGATGTGGCATCCACGTCGTTTGCCGGGGGCGGATGGGCTGGGGATTTGTGATAGGTGGGGATTGCGATACGGGTGTGGCGGCTGAGTTCGGGCTGCTGCCTTGCTGCGGGACTGGGGGCAGGACTGGGGGCAGGACTGGGGGCAGGACTGGGGCGGATAGTTGAAAACGGAAGCAGTGGGGTAGCGTCGGGGCATGGGCGCTTCCGGTGAGTTTGTCAGGGATACCCGGTACCTGGACGGGCGGATCACGGCGGACGGGCGGGACGGCTCGCTGCCGGCCGAGGCGGGGCGGTACCGGCTGGTGGTGGCGCGGGGCTGCCCGTGGGCCAACCGCACGATGATCGTGCGACGGCTGATGGGGCTCGAGGACGCGCTGTCGATGGGCATCTGCGGTCCCGAGCACGACGAGCGGAGCTGGACGTTCGACCTGGATCCGGGCGAGGTCGACCCGGTGCTCGGCGTCCACTTCCTGCGGGACGCCTACGAGAAGGCGGTGCCCGGCTACGACCGGGGCGTCACCGTCCCGGCCATCGTGGAGATCGGCCCCGGCGCGGTGGTGACCGCCGACTACCGGCAGATCACGCTGGACATGGAGCACGAGTGGACGGCCTTCCACCGGCCGGGCGTGCCCGACCTGTACCCGGACAAGCTGCGCGACGAGATCGAAGAGGTCGCCGCGGGGATCTACGAGGACGTCAACAACGGCGTGTACAAGTGCGGGTTCGCCAGCACCCAGGCCGCCTACGAGGACGCCTACGCCAAGCTGTTCGCCCGGCTCGACCAGGTGACCGAGCGGCTGGCCACTCGCCGCTACCTGGTGGGTGACACGATCACCGAGGCCGACATCAGGCTATGGCCCACGCTGGTCAGGTTCGACGCGGTCTACCACGGCCACTTCAAGTGCAACCGGAACAAGATCACCGAGAACCCGGTGCTCTGGGCGTACGCGCGGGACCTGTACCAGACACCCGGGTTCGGCGACACGATCGACTTCCAGCAGACCAAAGAGCACTACTACAAGGTGCACACCAACCTGAACCCGTCGAAGATCGTGCCGGCCGGGCCCGACCTGTCGGGCTGGCTGACCCCGCACCACCGCGAGGCACTCGGCGGGCGGCCGTTCGGGGACGGAACGCCGCCAGGCCCGCCGCCGCCCGCGGAGCGGGTGACGAACGGACCTGGTCAAGGGGGTACGGGGGGCGGATAGTCCCCCGTGAGCGGGGGTTGCGGGGGGTCGTCCCCCCGGGCTAGCGCTGACTAGCTTCCTGAGGATCCCGAGCTTCCCGAGCAGGCTGCGGGCGGGGTCAGCTGGGCGACGCCGGTGAGCTGGGCGTGCTCGTCGGAGTAGAGGGCGTAGGCGTGGCCGGTGTCCAGCACGGTCACGCTGCCGAAGTACTCCACGACGCCGTGGTCGGTGGGGATGGTCGTGCGGGCCAGCGCCTTCCCGGTGGCCGGGCTCGCGCAGATCAGCTCGTGCGAGCCGCCGATCCAGACGGCGCCGCCGCTGACGCTGGGCAGCGAGGCCAGGCCGGCCCCGGCCCCCTGGGTGACCCGGGACGAGCGGGTGAGGTCGCCGCCCGGAGCGAACCAGACCCACTCGGACATGCCGGTCCCGGCCGTGCCCCACACGCCGCCGGAGGTGGCGATCAGGTTCCCGCCCTCGCCGCCCTGCATCGCGGAGATGTTAAGCAGCCGGCCCGTCCCCGCGTCGTAGATCAGGAGGCGGAAGGAATCGGCGGAGCTGATCCCGATGTACAGGAGCTTGCCATCGGGCGCGACCGCGACCGAGTTGGCCTGGCCCGCGGTCAGGAAAATCTGGCGGGTCACCTGGCGGCTGGCCGGGTCCACGATCGCGATCTCCCGGCCGGCGGCCACGTAGAGCTTGCCGTCAGGCGCCGCCGCCAGCACCCCCTGAGCCGAACTGACCGTCCCGCCGATGGCGGGCACCTCGACCGAGGCGACCTGGTCCAGCGTGCTTTCGTCGTAGCCGTGCAGGAAGATATCGCCGCTGCCGTAGGACCACACCACCCACACCGTGTTCCCGACCACCACCGGACGGCCAGGGACCGGCGCGTTGTACGGGGTGCTGCAGGTGACGATCCCGGTGGCCGGGTCGATCCGGTTCAGCGTGCCGTTGCCGAACGCGAACAGCGAACCGCCGCTGCTGGTCAGCGACTCCTGGTCGAAGGACTGCCGGTCGATCAGCTGGGCGCCCCACATCCCGCCGGCCACCGTCAGCTTCGCGCCGGGCGGGACCGACGACACCGTTCCCGACGGCGACGGCGAGGACGCCGAGCTCGACACGGACGCGGACGACGTGGGCGTCCCGTTGGCCGACGGGCTGTGGCTGGAGTGGGAGGTGGCCACGCTCGCGACGGCCGCGGTGCCGCCGGCGATGACGATCACGCCCAGCGCGGCCAGGGCGGGCGCCCAGCGACGGCCCCCGAAGGCGCCACTGGCGAAGGAGGATCCGCGCCGCTGCCGGGGGACCCGGCCACGGCCGTTCCCCTCGCTGGCGACCCGGTAGGCAATGTCTTCGACGGTCACCCGGCGCGGGGGCTCGGGGGTAATCCGGTGCAGCATCTCCGCTAGCTGCCGTTCTTCGGTGTTCACGACGCCACACCTCCGGTCATGAGCTCGGCCAGCCCGGGCGTTTCCCGCAGCCGGGCCAGCGCCTTCGACGCGTGCGCCTTCACCGCGCCCACCGAGCAGCCCATCGCCTCCGCGGTCTGCGCTTCGGTCTGATCGGCGAAGTATCGGAGCACGACCACGGCCCGCTGCCTGGGCGGCAGCCGGTCCAGCGCGCCGAGCAGCGCCTGCCGGGCGTCGATCTGCGCGAACGCGTCCCCGTAGGCCTGGAGCTCGGGCAGCCGCGCGGTGGCGATCTCACCGGTCCAGCGCCGCTGCCGCCAGCGCAGGAACGTGTTGACCATGATCTTGCGCACGTAGAGTTCCGGCGCGTCCTGCCTGGTCAGGGTGCCCCATCGGGGCCAGGCGGCCGCGAGAGCGGTCTGCACGAGGTCTTCGGCGCTGGCCCAGTCTCCGGTTAGCAGCCAGCCCGATCGCAGCAGCGTGCCCGACCGTGCCTCGACGAAATCACGGAATCCGTCAGGTTCAGACGGACGACCATCCACTGGCGACACCTCCATCGTCCCCGCAACGCTGCGCACAACGCTCACGTGTCATAAGAGACGTCAGCCTCAGCGGATGGTTTACTCCCGGAGCCGGTCAAGTTCCCGGGTGGCGCGCTGCTGCCTGGACTCGGCCCGGTAGGACTGCCGCCGGGCCTCGGCCAGGCGCTGCCTGGCGTCGGCGAGCTGGGTTTCCAGGCCGCGGACAGTGTCCTCCAGGTCGTGTTCGGCGGCCAGGGCAGTCTGGAGGGCACCATCGGCATCGGCCAAGCCCCGTTCGGCATCATGGATTTTCTGCTGGCGGCGGGCCGCGCGTTCGGCCGCGGCCTCAGCCGGATCCTTGGGTTCCCTGACCGGGGCGGGGGCGGGCGGGGCCAAGTTTATCGTGCCGAACCCGGCGTACTTCTCGGCGCGGGCCAGCGAGCCGAGGCGGGCGGCCACCTCGGGGTCGGCGATGGCCGCGTCGAGGGTGGCGGTCACCTCCTCGCGCAGCGCCGCGGGCGGGGCGGGCAGGCTGGCCAAGGCGGCCCGGGTGAGCTCGTCGACCAGCCGGGACCTGGCCGTGGTCAGCTCCCTGAGCCGGGCGCCGTCGGCCGCCGCGCGCAGGTCGGCACCCAGGGCGTCCAGCCGGGACCGTACCTCGGGATCCGACCGGACGAGGCGATTGACGACCCAGGCCGAACGAGTGGGTTTCCGCAGCGCCGCGATCTGCTTGGCCACGGCGGGCTGGCCCGCTTCGCGGGCGCCATCGGCTAGCTCCTGGCGGCGAGCGGTGAAGCCGTCCGGGTCGGCCTCGTAGAGTTCCGCCTTCGCGTCCTCCAGGAGATCCTTCATTCAGGAAGAATAGGCAGCATGACGGCGATCGTGTCACCTGGGCAGGGGCATCTGCTGACGGCGCGCGGGAACGTGATGGCGTTCAAGGCCGTCGCGGACCAGACCGGCGGCGATTTCTCGCTCATGGAGCGCACCGTGCCGCCGGGGGCCAGGACCCCGCCGCCGCACCGGCACGTGACCTGCTCGGAGGCGTTCTTCGTGCTCGAGGGGACGATCTCGTTCCGGCTCGACGACGCCGAGCTGACCGGCGGGGCCGGGGATTTCCTGCTCGTGCCGCGGGGTGCGGCGCACACGTTCGGAAACTCGGGGGCCGAGCCGGCCCGGCTGCTGGTGCTGCACGCTCCGGCTATGGATGCTTATTTCGAAGAGCTGCACCAGCTCTGGTCGTCGGGGGAAGCCCCGTCGCGGGAGGCGGAACGAGAGCTGATGGGCAGGTACGGGATGGAGCCCGCCTGAAATTGTCAGACCCGCGACGTAGGGTGTGGAACTATGCCGACCACTGCCGCCGCCGAGGTCAGCCCGGACAACCTGGAACAGTACCGCCGGGAGCTGACTGGTTACTGCTACCGCATGCTAGGTTCCGGCTTCGAGGCCGAGGACGCCGTGCAGGAGACCATGCTGCGGGCATGGCGCGCGGCCGAGGGGTTCGAGGGCCGGTCGAGCGTGCGGTCCTGGCTGTACCGGATCGCCACCAACATCTGCCTGGACATGCTGCGCGGCCGGCAGCGGCGGGCGCTGCCGATCGACCTCGGCCCGGCCTCGCCGCCGGTCGAGGCGCTGCTCGGCGCCCCGCACCCGGACGACATCTGGATCACCCCGATCTCCGACGCCACCGTCCTGCCCGAGCACGGCGACCCGGCCGAGATCGCGGTGGCCAGGGACACGATCAGGCTGGCGTTCGTCACCGCGCTTCAGCACCTGCCGGCCAGGCAGCGGGCCACGCTGATCCTGTGCGAGGTGCTGAAGATGCCCGCCGCCGAGGCGGCAACGACCCTGGGCACCAGCGTGGCCGCGGTGAACAGCGCGCTGCAGCGGGCCCGGGCCACGCTGGCCGCACTGCCCGAGGAGCAGCGCCCGGCGACGGTCGACGAGGACCAGTCGGAGCTGCTGGCCTCCTACGTCGACGCGTTCCAGCAGTACGACATGGAGCGGCTGGTCGCGCTGCTGCACGACGACGCGCTGATGACCATGCCGCCGTTCGCGTTCTGGGTCAGGGGCGCGCGGGACATCACCACGTGGATGGTCGAGCCTGGGCCCAGCGCCTGCGCGAACTCGGTCCTGGTGCCGGCCGGGTACGTCAACGGCTCGCCGGCCTGGGGGCAGTACAAGCCGGACCCGGCCGGCGGGCACGCGCCCTGGGCGCTCCAGGTGCACGAGGTGTCGGGCGGGCGGATCAGCCGCATGACGTTCTTCCTGGAGACGGAGAGGATCTTCCCGGCGTTCGGGCTGCCGCCCCGGTTGCCCTGAGCCAGGGTGCGCCGCGGGGCCTAAGCTAAGCGGTGTGAGCGCCGAGATTTCTGGTGTGGGACAGCCGGGGTTCGTGAGCCGGTACGGGCTGGCCGAGTCTGGGTTGGCTGCGGCCGGGCGGGCGGCGGCGGCCGAGGAGGTCGCGGCGCGTATCCGCGAGCTCGGCCTGCGGACCGTCCGGCTGGCGGTCGCCGACCAGCACGGCATCCCGCGCGGCAAGATGATGTCGCCCGAGGCCGCCATCGCCGCGCTGTCCGACGGGCTCGACTTCTCCGGCGCGATCTACAGCCTCGACACCGGCAACCAGGTGTTCGTGCCGGCGTTCGCGAGCGGCGGCGGGTTCGGCATCGCGGAGTTCACCGGCTTCCCCGACGTGGTGGTGGTGCCCGACCCGGCCACCTTCCGGGTGCTGCCGTGGGCCGACCGGACCGGCTGGATGCTGTGCGATGTGTACTTCGGCACTGGGCAGCCGATGCCGCTCGACGGGCGTGGGCTGCTCCGGCGGATGCTCTTTGATCTGGCCGAAGCGGGGTACGACCTGCTGGCCGGGCTGGAGTTCGAGTTCTCGATCGTGGTCCGGTCGCCGGAGGAGCTGGCGCCGGAGAACGCGGGCTTCACTCCTCCGCCCCCGCCGGTCAGCGTGTTCGAGCGCGGTTACCAGTTCCTGTCCGAGGTGCGGCTTGACGGCATGGGGCCGACACTCGAGGCGCTGCGGGACGCGCTGACCGACGTGGGGCTGCCGCCGCGCTCGATCGAGGACGAGTGGGGCCCGGGGCAGCTCGAGATCAGCTTCGCCCCGATGGCCGGGCTGGCCGCGGCCGACGCCGCGGTGCTGTTCCGGTCCGTGGTCAAGCAGGTCTGCCAGCGACGCGGACTGCTGGCTTCGTTCATGTGCCGGCCGGCGCTGCCGAACTTCTTCTCCTCCGGCTGGCACCTGCACCAGTCGCTGCTGTCCCGGGCGGACGGCTCGAACGCGTTCGCCTCGGTCTCGTCGGCCCTGTCCGACACCGGCCGGCACTACGTGGCCGGGCTGCTCGCGCACGCCGCGCCGATGTCGGTGTTCGCCGTGCCCACGGTCAACGGGTACAAGCGGTTCCGCCCGTACTCGTTCGCTCCCGACCGGGTGTGCTGGGGGATCGAGAACCGCGGCGTGCTGGTCCGGGCACAGGGCTCCCCCGACGACACCAGCAGCCACGTGGAGATGCGGATCGGCGAGCCCGCCGCCAACCCGTACTACTACCTGGCGGCCAACATCGCGGCGGGCCTGGACGGCGTCCGGCGTGGCGTGGAGCCGCCGCCCGCGGCCGAGGCCGACCCGTATGCGCTGGACGCGCCGCCGCTGCCCGCGTCGCTGGCCGACGCGGTCACCGTGCTGGACGCGGACCCGTTCTACCGAGGGACGTTCGGCGACACGCTGGTGTCGTACCTGGTCATGATGAAGCGCTTCGAGATCGGGCGGTACGCCGAGGCGCTGACCTCGGCTCCGGTCCCGGACGGGCAGGATGTCAGTGACTGGGAGATGCGCGAATACTTCGAGTTCTTCTGATTGGTTCTGGCATATGCGATTGGTTCTGGCCTATCCAATTGGTCCTGGCCTATCCGACTTGGTTCTGGCCTATCCGACTTGGTTCTGGCTTATCCGACTTGGTTCTGGCTTATCCGACGTTGACGGAGTACCAGGCCGCTGGATCGGGCGGGGACGGCTGGAAGTCGTAGCGCAGGCGGCCGTCGGCGGCCAGCGCGACCAGGGTTTCCGACGTGCTGCCGTAGACGCGGCCGTCGGGAAGCTCGCGGCGGACGATGATCGCGCCGGGTTCGTCCGTCGGCAGTTCGTCGCCGGCGGCCAGCGGGAGCCAGCCCGCCCAGGCTCCGGCGAGGCTGGCGGCCGGGTCGCCTGACGGGCGGGTCGCGGCGAACTTCGGGCCGAAGCGCACGGCCTTGTCGTCTGATGGATCGCTGTCATCCGGTGGGTACGTGTGGCCGGCGTTGGTTAGCAGGTGCGTGCCCGGCCCCAGTTCGGAGAGCGCGGCTTCCCGGCCGTTCCAGCCCAGGAGCTGGATAGCGCTCCGGTCGGCGCACACCAGGTAGAACGGGTCGTACCAGGTCAAGGTGTCGCGGTCCTGGTGCAGCTTGGCCAGGGCGCCCGGCCCCTCGGCGGCCGCGCGCAGCGGCAGGTCGCCGCGGGACCGGCGGCGGTCCGGCGGGGCGAACTGGCCCCGGCCGTTCAGGATGCAGCCGATCCGCGGCACGTCGGGGTGCACCGCCAGCCAAGTGCCCCCGGCTTCCTCGTCCAGACCGCCGATCAGCGGCGATCCGGGCCAGTGGCGGGCCGGCGGCCGCCACGGACGGCCGGTGAACTCGTCGCGTATCCCCAGGAGCAGCAGCGGGACCGGGTTTCCGGGGTCCAGGCTGACGACGACCGTACACATCGCTTCTGAGTCTGCCACGCGACATCGCGGCGATGGACGTGAGGCCGGTCCGTTTGGGGGCACAATGGTGGGTAAGACGAGATCGATCTCGTTCTGAGGAGGAACGATGAGTGACGACGGGGACGTGGCCCGGCTGCTGCGCCGTATCCGGGCGATGGGACGGCAGCGCCTACCCGAGCGCTGGCCGTGGGACGAGAAGATAGACAAGCCGGGACGGGCCTGGGACGAGGTGCCGCGCAAGCCGCGGGGATCCTGGGACGAGGGTTCCGAGGACCTGCGCCGCCAGGACTAGCTGGGCAGCGGATCAGTTCTCGGCTGAGGCTCCGCTGGCCCGGATCAGCTCTCGGCTGCTGGCTTCGCTGGCCCGGAGCGGGCATCGGTATCGGCCGAAAAGCGCTTGCGTGGCGTCATAGGGTGAATACATGCCGAGTTCGGCGTCATCGAACCGGGCGGAGATCGCCGATGTCGGGCGGCTGGCGCGGCGCCTGCTGGACCGGGCGGTGGAGACGGCGCGGACAGAGAACCATCCGCTGCGGCGGCTGCTCCTCGACCACCTAGGCCCGGACGCGCCCTACCTGCCCACCGTGTCGGCCACCTGGCCCGCCTACGAGCACGTCAACGTCCAGGTGGGCTTGGACGCCTGGCTGGCGGCCGACCCCGGGGGCCGCAGCCACGAGGTGCACGGCATCACCGGGATCGGGTTCATGCGCCACATGGAGATCGTCGGGATCGGCGACTTCCTGCTGGCTTCCGGCGACAGCGCCTTCCGTTCGGCGGGCGCGGGCGGCGTGATGACCGAGGCCCTGCCCAGCGGACCCGACGGCCAGACCCACGCCTGCGTGAGCTATGGCGTCTACCTGGTACACGACGGCGGAGCGCGGCTGGCTATAGTGCTCCAGCCGGTGAGCCGGGGCCCCCGCCAGGAGGTCATCCTGCAGATCGCCGGCGAGGATCAGGCTCACCTGGATGCCGTCCAGCGTGAGATCCGGCGCCTGACCAGCGAGCGCAGTGTCTTCCGCAGCCAGGTGATCAGCTTCGGGCCCGAGGTGTTCGGGCTGGCGCGGCAGGCACCGATGGAGTTCCTCGACCGGCCCGCCGTCGGCCGCGACCAGATCGTGCTGCCCGCAGACGTGCTGGAGAACATCGAACGGCAGGTGCTCGGCGTCGGCAGGCATTCCGGCCGGCTCCTGGCCAGCGGCCAGCACCTCAAGCGCGGCATCCTGCTGCACGGCGCGCCGGGGACCGGCAAGACGCACACGGTGCGGTACCTTCTCGGCCAGCTGCCCGAGGTGACCGTGATCGTGATCTCCGGCCGGGCGCTCAGCCGGATCAAGGAGGCTTGCTCGGTCGCCCGTTCGTTGCAGCCGGCGATCGTCGTGGTCGAGGACGTGGACCTGATCGCCGAGCAGCGCGAGGCTCGCCCGGGTGAGCATCCGCTGCTGTTCCAGCTGCTCAACGAGATGGATGGGCTCAACTCGGCCGCCGACGTGACGTTCCTGCTCACCACCAACCGCGCCGACCTGCTAGAGCCTGCGCTGGCCTCCCGCCCCGGGCGGGTCGACCTGGCCGCCGAACTCCCGCTGCCCGACGCCGCGGCGCGCCGGCGGCTCATCGGGCTCTACCGCGGTGACCTCGTGCTCGACCTGGCCAACGAGGAGACGGTCATCGAGCGGACCGACGGGGTGACAGCTTCGTTCCTCAAGGAACTGCTGCGGAAGGCGGCCTTGCTGGCGTGCGAGGACGACGCCGAAGGTGAAGGCGCGATCCGGGTGACCGATGCGCATATGTCAGGCGCGCTGGATCAGCTTCTGGATAGCCGTAGCCAGCTCACCCGGGTACTTCTCGGCGGCGAGCAGCCAGCGGCGCCGACCGGGGTCCATTCGCTGGGACTTCAGAGGTCACAGCCCTAGGCTGGCTCGTCACCGTACAGGTCGCGCCACAGACGCCGAAGGAACGCCTGATCGCTCCCGTCGCCATAGTCGACGGCCTTGAATAGCTCGTCGTCAGGCAGGCGGCTCGGATCAGCCAGCGCCTCACCCAACTCCCTCCGGAACACACGGATCTGCTCGTCTTCGGGCGCCGGTGACCGTACCCGCTCGATCAACTCCGGGTAGGCGTCGTTATGGACCTCGGGGTGGCAGTACGTCGCCGCGACCGCGATCAAGGTGGCGAACGGTCCCTGCGGGTTCCGTGCCCAGTAGGCCTGATTCACCTGGCATCTCTCCCTGCTACGTGGGCTGTCCATTGGGCGGGTTCACATACATTGTGCTGATCTCGTAGCCGCCGACCGCGTTGCGGCGGAACGCGAAAGTGACCGTGCCGCCCTCAAATGTCTCCACGGGGAGGGCTCGCGGCTCTGGCCCGTTATGATCCCCCGCCGCCCAAGCATCACGATTGGCCCGAGCCGCGCTCATACTCCCACTGACTGGCTCTAGTTGCCAGCCCGAGCAGGACTTGTGGCCGTTCTCACCCAATACCTCGGATATCGGCAACGTAACCGGCTCAGGACGCGGTCCAGTCGAATCAAGCGCAGCCCGAACGTCCGGATGCTCGACGCCATTGGTGAAGGCGATCGCAAAGGCCTTTGGATCG
>Ga0335083_10008261_pt1 | contig 12728 bp, 10 predicted proteins | sample Lox_Sample_42_FD_206716 | JGI IMG/M metagenome (GOLD analysis project Ga0335083, IMG submission 206716) | Soil microbial communities from Loxahatchee National Wildlife Refuge, Florida, United States - Lox_Sample_4.2 | ecosystem: Environmental > Terrestrial > Soil > Wetlands | place: USA...
ATAGAACGCAACAAAAACCACACCGGCGGCCAGGCTGATGCCTTGCCGTGCGATACCGAATAGGCCTCAAACTCTGCAATCGCTCGGAAGCGTCGCCTTGAACTCATTAGACAAGTCGCGACTTGCCGGCGCCCGCCTCGGCCACGATGGCGACGGCTCGCCCATGCCCGCTCATCGCCAGTTCCAGCACGCGCCTCAACTCGCCGAGCTCGCGCGCGCGGCCGACGAAGTGCGTGAGCCCGCGCCGCACCGCGAGCTCGAAGTGCGCGCGCAGCGGCCCCGCACGCACCACCTCGTACACTTCCACCGGCGCGTCGAGTCCCTTAATCGGGGTTGGCCCCAGCGCCCGAAACTCGAAGTAGCCCTCGCCCAGCCGGCGCGTGGCTTCGCTGGCCGCGATTGATCCGCTCGGCGCCGCCGTCTGCATTCGCGCGGCCAGATTCGTGACGTGGCCTATCGGCGTGTATTCGGTATGGCCGCCGGTCTCGATTGTCCGCACCACCACCTCGCCCGTATTGAGGCCCACCCGCGCTTCGACTGCAGGCTTGCCCTCACCCCGCAGCCGCTCGGCATAGCGCCGCAACTCCTCCTGCATCGCCAGCGCCGCATAAAGCGCGCGCTGCGGATGGTCCTCGTGCGCGACGGGTGCGCCGAACAGCGCGAAGATGCCGTCGCCGGTCGATTGCGCGACGTAGCCGCCGTACCGATGCACCGCCGCCATCATCAGATGGGATCGACGATCGCGCGCGCCTCTTCGGGGTCGAGATCGCGCTCCAGCTCGGTCGACCCCTTGATGTCGGCGAACAGCGCGGTCACGGTCTTGCGCTCGCCTTCAAGTGCGAGCGAAGGATCGGCTTGTTCCGGTGTGACCCGAATCCCTTGTGCAGTCTGACCAGCCGCGGAAGCTCTGGACGCGTCTGGAGAAACCGTGCCGACGAACGCCGCGCCGCAATCGCCACAGAAACTGGCGTCGAGCGGGTTGTCAGAGCCGCACTTCGGGCAGCGGGGAGTGAGCGCGCTACCGCACCGAACGCAGAACTTCTTGCCCGCGGCGTTCTCGAAGTTGCAGCTTGAGCAGCGCATAGGCGTCGGCTCGACTGAAACGAATGTCCCGCATCTTTTATCACGTCTGCGCTTCGAAAGGCATTTGCCGGTTCAGGGGGCTCGCGAAGTGCCGGTCCCCTCTGAGGTTTGCCTTAAAGCTCGAGGAGAGGCGGGCCCAGGCTTCATGGCCGATTCTGCAGATGCAGAGGCACGTGTGGTGGTTCAAGTTCCGCTTCGAGGGCCAGGTGATCCGTGAGTCGGCCAACACCAACTCAAAAACGCTTGCCCGAGACGCTGAGCGAGCGCGTAGACGCGAGCTTGAGACGGCGGTTAACCGGATTCACAAGCGCGAACGAATGCCGCTATTCTCGGTTGCGGCGCGCGAGTGGGTCAAGACGAAGGCGACGCTCGCTCCTAAGAGCGTTGAGCGCTTCGAGCATCACATCACTACGCTCTGCTGCGAATTTGGTGGACGGCTTGTCTGCGACCTCGGGCCTCAAGATATCGCCGCACTTCAACGCAAGCGCACAGCGGAAGGCAAGGCAGGGCGCACGGTGAACTACGAGATTGGAGTGCTGCGCCAAATTCTCAAGTCGCGCGGACTTTGGGGCTCGCTCTCTGACCGCGTGAAATCGCTTCGTGAGCGTCATGACGCTGGCCGCTCGATACGGCGAGAAGACGAAGTTAAACTCATGCATGCGATCTCTGCCTGCCGCTCGCTCGCTATGTTGCCTGTGTTTATCCTGGCAATTGACACCGGTCTGCGTGCCTCTGAAGTCCGCTCTCTCCGTCGCAAAGACTTGTCACTCGAATGGCGCGACGGTGTGATCGTTGCAGGATCGCTGACCGTCCCAAGGTCTAAGACCGAAGCTGGGACTGGCCGCATGGTCCCACTCACGCGGCGCGTCTGTGCCGCTCTTACGCTTTGGCTTGCGCGCTTCCCGGAAGCGACGCAGGACAGTTTTGTATTCCCGCGCCATAAGGTCGGCCTAGGCGGGAAGGATCGAACTGCTCGGATTTGGGACGTGCAACTCGACAAGCCGATTGGAGAGTGGAAGAAAACCTGGGAGCGAGTGCGTCGGCTCGCCGCTGTCGATTACCGATGGCATGATCTCAGACACACATTCATCACGCGGTTAGCCGAGAATCCCAATGTCAGTGAAGAAACAATTCGAGCGCTCGCAGGGCACGTGAGTCGGAGGATGCTGGAGCGGTATAGCCATATACGGACTCGCGCAAAGGAAGAAGCAATTAGAACGCTTGAACCCCTCGAAATTCAGGCTGATGGGGCACAAAATTGGGCACAGTCATCGGAAATCGAGAATCAAACCCTTGCTAACTAGCTGATTTCATTGGTGGGCGGTGCAGGTTTCGAACCTGCGACCCTCGGCTTGTAAGGCCGATGCTCTACCGCTGAGCTAACCGCCCTCGCAGACAAGCGAACGCCGCGCCCGGCGCGGGCGCGGCGTCTGCCGCCACTATCGCTTCGCCGCGCGCCGCGGGCTCAGGCCGACGGCGCGCTCGGCTGCGAGCCGCCGTCCGGAGCGGCGTCGTTGAGCGAGTCCTTCAGCTGCTTGCCCGCGCGAAACTTGGCCGAGCGGCTCGCCGAAATCTGGATCGCCTCGCCGGTCTTCGGATTGCGCCCGGTGCGAGAGGCCCGCTCCGATACCGAAAACGTCCCGAAGCCCGAGATGTTCACCCGCTCGCCCTGCTTAAGCGCGGCGACGATGTCGTCGAGCAGGACATTGATCGCTTTCTCGGCTTCAGCCTTGTTGAGGTTGAGCTTGTTGGCCAGTCCCTCGATTAGTTCGGCCTTTGTCATTTATCCGTCCCGTTCCCCGTGACACCTGGATTTGCCTGATTAAAGCTGCGCGCCGGCGCGATGCGCCCCGCGCGCGGCAATCTACCTTGTATTATTCCGGCCGCGTTTCGCCAAGCCCTCAGGAGAGGTTGGTGGGAGGGGGCGGAATCGTCGTGTCGTCCGCCTCGTCGTCGTCCACCAGCTCTTCCTTGCTGTCGGCGCTGTCGGCGACAGCCGTATAATCCAGCGCGCCCGGCTTGGCCTTGAAGAACGCTTCCGGGTCCTGCAGCACCAGGGCGTGGCGCAGAACCTCGTCCATGTGTTCGACCTGGATAAGCGTGACGTTCTTCAGGATCGGCGCCGGGATGTCCTCGATGTCCTTGGCGTTCTCCTTGGGAATGAGCACGTTCTTCACGCCGCCGCGATGGGCCGCGAGGATCTTCTCCTTGAGCCCGCCTATTGGCAGCACGCGCCCGCGCAGCGTTATCTCGCCGGTCATCGCGAGGTCGTTGCGCACCGGGACGCGGCAGAGGGCCGAGGCGAGAGCGGTGGCGAGCGTGATGCCGGCCGAGGGGCCGTCCTTGGGCGTCGCACCCTCGGGGATGTGAATGTGGATGTCGATCTTCTGATAGAAGTTCGGCGCGAGGCCGAGCGCCGCGGCACGGGAGCGCACGTACGACATCGCCGCCTGCGCGCTCTCCTGCATCACCTCGCCGAGCTGTCCGGTCACGGTCAGCTTGCCGCGGCCCGGCACGATCGTGACCTCGACGCCCAGCAGCTCGCCGCCCATCTCGGTCCAGGCAAGCCCCGTGGCGACGCCGATCTGCGGCTCGCTCTCGGCCATCCCGTAGCGAAAGCGCGGCGGTCCGAGATGCTTGGCCAGGCTCGAGGCGGAGACGCGCACGTGCGCGTTGCGGTCGGTCTTGACCACTTCGACCGCGACCTTGCGGCAGATCGAAGCGATTTCGCGCTCGAGGTTACGCACTCCGGCCTCGCGCGTGTAGAGCCGGACGATCTGCAGGATCGCCTGGTCGGAGAACTCGATGTTCTCCTCCTTGAGGCCGTTGGCCTCGCGCTGCTTGCGCACGAGGTAACGCTTGGCGATGTTGAGCTTCTCGGTCTCGGTGTAGCCCGGAATGCGGATGATCTCCATCCGGTCCTGCAGCGGGCGCGGGATGCGCTCGAGCGTGTTGGCCGTGGTGACGAACATCACCTTGGACAGATCGTAATCGCAATCCAGATAGTGATCGTTGAAGGTGCAGTTCTGTTCGGGGTCGAGCACCTCGAGCAGGGCCGAGGACGGATCGCCGCGAAAGTCGGTCGACATCTTGTCGACCTCGTCGAGCAGCATCACCGGATTGCCCGAGGTGGCCTTGCGCATCGACTGGATGATCTTGCCGGGGAGTGCGCCGATATAGGTGCGGCGATGGCCGCGGATTTCCGCCTCGTCGCGCACGCCACCCAGCGAGACGCGCACGAACTTGCGTCCGGTCGCGCGCGCGATCGATTTGCCGAGCGAGGTCTTGCCCACACCCGGAGGCCCGACCAGGCACAGGATCGGACCCTTCATCTGGCCCACCAGGGTCTGCACCGCGAGGTATTCGAGGATGCGCTGCTTGACCTTCTCGAGCCCGTAGTGGTCTTCCTCGAGCACGCGCTCGGCTTCCGTGATGTCGAGCTTATCCTCGGTGTACTCGAACCAGGGCAGGGCGAGGAACCAGTCGAGATAGTTGCGGACCACGGTCGCCTCGGCCGACATCGGCGACATCATCTTGAGCTTCTTGATCTCGCGCTCGCACTTCTCGCGCGCCTCGGCCGGCATCTTCTTCTGCCGCAGCTTCTCCTCGAGTTCCTGGATCTCGTTCTTGAATTCGTCTTTCTCGCCCAATTCCTTCTGAATCGCCCGCATCTGCTCGTTGAGGTAGTACTCCTTCTGGGTCTTCTCCATCTGCTTCTTGACCCGGGAGCGGATGCGCTTTTCGACCTCCAGGATTTCCAGTTCCGAACGCATGTAGCCGAGGATCTTCTCCAGGCGCTCGGCCGGATTGGCGCACTCGAGCAGCGCCTGCTTGTCCTCGAGCTTGATGCCCAGATGCTCGACCAGCTTGTCGGCGAGATAGGCCGGATCGTCGACTGCGGCGATCGAGGTGACCATCTCCGGCGGAATCTTCTTGTTGAGCCGCACGTAGTTGTCGAAGGTGGCGTTGACCGAACGGATCAGCGCTTCGAGCTCGGTGGTGCGGTCGTAAATCTCTTCGATCGGCTCGACTTCGACCTGGAAATAATCTTCCTCGGCCGCATAGCGCACGATCCGCGCGCGGCGCTTGCCCTCGAGCAGCGCCTTGACCGTGCCGTCCGGCAGGCGCAGGAGCTGCACCACCACGCCGAGCGTGCCGGTCGCGTAGATGTCCTGCGGGCCGGGGTCGGAGACCTTGGCGTCCTTCTGCGCGACCAGCAGGATCGGCTGCTTGCGTGCCTCGGCGGCTTCCAGAGCCTTAATCGACTTCTGGCGGCCGACGAATATCGGATAGACCTGGTGCGGGAAGACAATCAGCTCGCGCAGCGGCAGCAGCGGAACCATGTCGCCATGTCCGTCGCGGCCGTCTTTTTTATCCTTGTCGTTGCGAAAAAGCATCGGTTATCTATTCCCGGGATGTTCAAGCGGTTTCGGCGGTTTTCTGGTAGACCAGCAGCGGCTGTTCCTTCTGCGTGACCACCTCCTCGGAAATCAGAACCTCCTTGATGTTTGGCTGTGAGGGGATCTCGTACATCAGGTCCACCATGATCGCTTCCATGATCGCGCGCAGGCCGCGGGCGCCCGACTTGCGCTTGAGCGCCTCGCGCGCGATCGCGCGCAGCGCTCCCTGGGTAAACTTGAGGTGGACGTTCTCCATGTCGAACAATTTCTGATACTGGCGCACCAGTGCGTTCTTGGGCTCGGTCAGAATCCGCACCAGCGCGTCCTCGTCCAGCTCGCCGAGCGTCGCAATCACCGGCAGGCGCCCGACGAACTCCGGAATCAGTCCGAACTTCAGCAGGTCTTCGGGCTGCACCTCGTTGAGCAGCTCGGAGACGGTCTTGGGATCGCGATGGGAGAGGTCGGCGCGGAAGCCCATCGTCTTGCCCGCGATCCGGCGGCGGATGATGTCGTCGAGGCCGACGAACGCGCCGCCGCAGATGAACAGGATGTTGGTGGTGTCGACCTGGAGGAACTCCTGCTGCGGATGCTTGCGGCCGCCCTTGGGCGGCACCGATGCCATCGTGCCCTCGACGATCTTGAGCAGCGCCTGCTGCACACCTTCGCCCGAGACGTCGCGCGTGATCGAGGGGTTGTCGCCCTTGCGCGCGATCTTGTCGATCTCGTCGATATAGACGATGCCGCGCTGGCAGCGCTCAATGTCGTAATCGGCATTCTGCAGCAGCGACAGGATGATGTTCTCGACGTCCTCGCCGACGTAGCCGGCCTCGGTCAGCGAGGTCGCGTCGGCGATGGTGAAGGGCACCTGCAGAAAGCGCGCGAGCGTCTGCGCGAGCAGGGTCTTGCCGACGCCGGTCGGGCCGATCAACAGGATGTTCGATTTCTGCAGCTCGACCTCGCCGGTCACCATCTGCGAATCGATGCGCTTATAGTGGTTGTGCACCGCAACCGACAGGATCTTCTTTGCCCGCTCCTGCCCGATCACGTACTGGTCCAGCACGCGCTTGATCTCGGCCGGCTTAGGGACCGCCGAGGTCTGGCTGAACGCCTCTTCGCTGTCAGTCTCCTCCGCGATGATGTCGTTGCAGAGGTCGATGCACTCGTCGCAGATATAAACCGTCGGACCCGCAATCAGCTTGCGGACTTCATCCTGGCTCTTGCCGCAGAACGAGCAGACCAGGTTGCCCGAGCGGTCGTCGTGCTTGGCCATTAATGCCTCCCGCCGCCCTTCACTTGGAGGATCCCCGCCTAACGATTACCTCATCGATCAGTCCGTATTCAACCGCCTGCTCGGGTGACATGAACAGGTCGCGATCGGTGTCCTTCTCGATGCGGGCGAGCTTTTGCCCGGTGTGGCGAACGAAGATGTTGTTGATCTCCTCGCGCATGCGCAAAATCTCGCGCGCCTGGATGTCGAGGTCGACCGCCTGCCCCTGCGCACCGCCGAGCGGCTGATGCAGCATGACCCGGGAGTGCGGCAGCGCGTAGCGCCGCCCCTTCTGCCCCGCCGTCAGCAGCACCGCGCCCATGCTCGCCGCCTGCCCGAGGCAGAGCGTCGAGACCGGCGGCTTGATGAACAGCATCGTGTCGTAGATCGCCAGCCCCGCGGTGACCGATCCGCCCGGAGAGTTGATGTAGAAGCTGATCTCCTTTTCAGGATCCTCGGACTCGAGGAACAGGAACTGCGCGGTGATCAGGTTGGCGACGTCGTCGTTGACCTCGGTGCCGAGGAAAACGATGCGGTCCTTGAGCAGGCGAGAGTAGATGTCGTAGGAGCGTTCGCCGCGCCCGGTCTGTTCGACGACGATCGGAACCAGACTGCTCATAGAACCCCGGCCTGGAGCGACCGGTGATAATTTATCCGTGCAGGCACTCCAGTAAAATTCTATCCAGTTTGGGATAGCGCGGCAACCTGAAATCTGCCGCGTGCGGCCATCACTGCGTGTCGGCGGGCGGCTCGCTCGCCGCCTCTGCGCTCTCGGACTGCGCGCGCTCGAGCAGGACGTCGAGCGTCTTCTCGCGGCGCATCGATTGCTTGAGCTGCGCGCGATGCTCTTCGCTGCGGTAGTGCTCGGCCACATGATCGCGCTCGCGCCCGGCGCTGCGAGTCACGATATGCGCCACGCGCGCGGCGAGTTCGTCGTCGCTCACCTCGATTTTTTCCTGCTCGGCAATCGCGTCGACGATGAGCGAGCTAAGCGCGCGCTTGCGGGCGCGCGTGCGGATCTCGTCGGCGCTGTTGCCCACCCGTTCGGCCGCGGCCTCGCGCGACATTCCCGCGGCCACCAGCGCGCTCGCCATCTCGGACTCCATCAGCTCGCGCTCGCGATCGTCGAGCGACTGCGGCACCTCGATCGGATTGCGCTCGATCACGAGGTCGAGCAGGCCCTGGCGCGCGCGCATGTCGGCCTCCTCGCGCGCGCGCTGCATCAGCTGCTCGCGCACCTTCTCGCGTAGCTCGTCGAGCGAGGCGAGGTCGCCGAGATCCTTGGCGAATTCGTCGTCGAGCGCGGGCAGCACCCGGGTATAGATTTCCTTGACCGCGGCGCGCCACTCGACGCCCTTGCCGGCGAGATCCTTCTCGGCGTAATCGGCGGGATAGCTCCGCGTCGCGCTTGCCGGATGGCCAACCTCCGCGCCCGCCAGCAACTCGTCGAGCCCGTGCGCCAGGCGGTCGGGAGAAACCTCGACGATGCGCTGGCCGAGCTTGGCGCCCTCGAACGGCTTGCCGTCGACGAAGCCTTCTATTTCGGCGAGCACGAGGTCGCCGCGCTCGACCCGGGTGCGATCCTCGATCTTCTTGAGCGTGGCCGAGCGCTCGCGCAGATCCTCGAGCGCCTTCTGCAGCTGTTCGTCGCTGACCTCGACCAGGGAGCGCGGCACGCGCAGCCCCTGGTAGTCGCGCACCACGATCTCGGGGCGCAGATCGAAAGTCGCGCTGAAGCGCAGCGCCTTGGCGAGGTCGCTTTCCTCGGTGACGATCTCGGGCGGCAGCAGGGGCTTGAGGTTCTGTTCCTCCAGCGCCTTGTCGGTGTATTCCTTGATCAGCTTCTGCACGATCTCGCCGCGGACCCGGTCGCCGAATAGCCGCTCGAGCATCGTGCGCGGGGCGCGCCCGGGGCGGAAGCCCTTGAGCACCACGTTGCGGCGCAAATCGTTGTAGGCGCGGTCGAGTTCGGTCTTGATCTCGGCCGGTTCGAGTTCGATGGTCAGTTTGCGCCGAAGCGCCGAAGGGCTCTCAAGATTGACATTCATAGTTGGTGGAATGATCAGCTAAACACACCAGCCACGGGGCGATCAATCCGCGCGTCCAAAGAAGCTGTGCAAAGACGCGCGCGCTTTTGCACACACGCCGAATGCGCGGCGGTGATTCGTGCCGGTGATTCGTGTCCGGGGCGACGGATTTTCCCCGGCTCGCGGATCGTTATTACGGAGGTTTTTTTTCCTCCCTTGGGGCACGGCGCGACGGCTGGACACAGAGCCGGCGAATCCCTAGACTTCATCGGTTGATCCAAGTAACTAAGCGCCGTAGACCGCAACGCTCGCGCGGTACAGCTATTGGGGGCCGGCCGATGACCGGCGCGGCGGCGCTGTAAGCGTCAGATTTTCAGGAGACCCAGACACAGATGAGCGAAGCTAATATTGTTCTGCCGCACCTGACCGGCAACCAGCTGGTCATCTTATGGGCGGTGCTAGGTTCGGCCGTGGTTGCCCTGCTCTACGGCTGGTCGCTGGCGCGCACCGTGCTCAAGGCCAGTCCCGGCGCCAAGTCGATGACCGACGTCGCCGACGCGGTCGAGGAAGGCGCGATGGCCTACCTGCGACGCCAGGTCAAAACCATGATCTGGTTCGTGGTCATAATCGCGCTCGCGCTCTTTTTCATGTACCAGCACGTCTATCCCGACAATCCGTCGCTCTCGTTCGGCATCGCGATCGCCTTCCTGATGGGGGTCAGCGCCTCCTACGGTGCCGGCTTCGTCGGCATGAAGCTCGCGGTCAAGGGCAACGTGCGCAGCGCCAACGCCGCGCTCACCAGCTTCAAGGACGCGATGGAGATCGCGTTCAAGGCGGGCGGCGTCTCGGGCATGTTCACGGTCGGCTTCGGCCTGCTCGGCGCGACCATCATCTTCCTGGTCTTCCAGGAAAACGCGATGAAGGTGTTGATCGGATTCGGCTTCGGCGGCTCGCTAGCCGCGCTCTTCATGCGCGTCGGCGGCGGCATCTACACCAAGGCGGCCGACGTCGGCGGCGACCTGGTTGGCAAGGTCGAGGCCGGAATTCCCGAGGACGACCCGCGTAACGCGGCGACGATCGCCGACAACGTGGGCGACAACGTCGGCGACTGCGCCGGGATGGCGGCCGACGTGTTCGAGTCGTACGAAGTGACGCTGGTTGCCGCGATCATCCTCGCCGCCTATGCGCTCGGCGAAAAGGATTTCACCAACCTGTACGGCGCGATGGCCGGCGCGTTTGCGATGAAACTCATCATCTTCGCGCTCATCCTGCGCGCGGTCGGCGTCTTCTCCTCGATCATCGGAATCCTTGCGGTGCGCGTGCCCGAGGGCGAGATGCGCGATCCGATGCGCCCGATCAACATGGGCTACATGACCTCGGCCGTCGTGTCGGTCATCGGCTTCTTCATCGTCAACTGGTTCTATCTCGCCGACCCCAAGACCGGCGCGACCGACTGGCGCTTCGCCTGGTGCGCCACCCTCGGCATCATCCTCGCCGTCGTAACTCTGTGGCTGACCAACTACTTCACCCACCCGGACCGCGGCCCGGTTACGGAAACCGCCTATGCCGCGCGCACCGGCCCGGCGACGCTAATCCTGTCGGGGATGGCCGAAGGGCTCGAGTCCTCGGTGTGGGCGCTGATGGTGATCGTCCTGTGCATCGTCGGCGCGATGATCATCTTCCACGGCTCGCTCGCGCTGCAGTTTTACGGCATCGCGCTCACCGGGCTCGGACTGCTGACCACCACCGGCTTCATCCTCGCGATGGATACCTACGGACCGATCACCGACAACGCGCATGGCATCTTCGAGATGGGCGGAATCCATCAGGAAGAGGCCTCGCGCACGCTGTCGTGGATGGACGCGATCGGCAACACCACCAAGGCGCTGACCAAGGGGCTCGCGATCGCGACCGCGGTCATCGCGGCGGTTTCGCTGTTCCGCTCCTTCATCGACGAGGCCCATCTCGGCGTGCTCGGCGTCCAGGTCAACATGCCGACCGTGTTCGTCGGCCTGATGATCGGCGGCGCGGTGCCGTTTCTGTTCAGCTCGTTCGCGATTAAAGCCGTCAGCCGCGCGGCCTACCAGGTGGTCTTCGAGGTTCGCCGCCAGTTCCGCGAGCATCCGGGGATCATGGAGTACAAGGAGAAGCCCGATTACGCGCGCTGCGTCGATATCGTCACGGCGACCGCGCAGAAGGAGCTGCTCGGACCCGGCATCCTCGCCGTGTTCGCGCCTCTGATGGTCGGATTCGGACTCGACGCGGGAGCGCTCGGCGGCTTTCTCGCCGGCACCATCCTCACCGGACAGCTGCTCGCGGTCTTCATGGCCAACGCGGGCGCCAACTGGGACAACGCCAAGAAAAAGGTCGAGGACGGCTTCCTCGGCGGCAAGGGCACCGAAGTCCACAAGGCGACCGTCGTCGGCGACACCGTCGGCGATCCGTTCAAGGATACCGCCGGCCCGGCGCTCAACCCGATGATCAAGGTGATGAACCTGGTCGGCATACTCGCCGCACCTTTTACCGCAACCGAGGTCGCCTTCAGCTGGAGCCGGGTGGCGATCACGGTCTTTTCCATTCTGATGCTTGGGCTCGCCGTCGCGCTCTCCAAGCAAGGATCGATCGCGGAGGAGCAGAGCCAGGCCGGACAGACCAAGGTGGCGGCGTAGAACAAGGCCGCACTTACGACAAAAGGCCGGGCGCAATCGTCGCCCGGCCTTTTTTTTGCCGCTCCCCTGGGATGCGGCCCACGGCGCGATTTCGATCGGCGCCGGGCTTTCGCGCCGGCACTTTGTGCGCGCCACGCCGTCGCGTTAGGTTGGTCTCGCAGCTTTCAGAAGCTCCTCGCATCGCAAGGGAGATCTCCATCGATGGAAATCGCGTGGATAGGAACCGGAATCATGGGCGCGCCGATGGCGCGCAACCTGATGCGCGCGGGCCATCGCCTGCGGCTGCACAACCGTACGGCCAAAAGAGCCGTCGCGCTTGCCGCGGAAGGCTCCGAAGTGACCGTCGCGGCCGACCCGGCCACCGCGGCCGGCGGCGCCGAAGCCGTGTTCATCATGGTGCCCGACACGCCCGAAGTCGAAAGCGTAGTCGCGCGGATCGAACCCGCGCTGCACAAGGGTCAAATGGTGATCGATATGAGCACCGTCGCGCCCGCCGCCGAACGCGCGATCGCCGGGCGTCTCGCCCGCGCCGGAGTGGACTATCTCGACGCCCCGGTTTCGGGCGGCGAGAGCGGCGCAATCGACGGGACGCTGACGATCATGGTGGGCGGCGCCGAGCCGGCCTACATGCGGGCGCTTCCGTTGTTCGAGAAGCTGGGGCGGCGCGTTACGCACATGGGCGGCGCGGGCGCGGGTCAGATGACCAAGCTCGCCAATCAGGTGGCGGTTGCGCTGACCCTCGAAGCAGCGGCAGAAGCGCTCGCGCTCGCGGAGAGCGGCGGGCTGGATCGCGCGCGCGTGCTCGAGGCGATCGGCGCAGGCGCCGCCGGCTCATGGCAGCTCGCCAATCTCGGCCCGAAGATAATCGCGCACGACTGGCGTCCCGGCTTCTTCATAAAGCTTATCCGCAAGGACCTGCGCCTGGTCTCCGACGCCGCGCGCGAGGGCGGCCTCGCGCTGCCGGGCCTTTCGTTGATGCAATCGATGTTCAACGCGGCGGCCGCGCTGGGCCACGACCTCGATGGCACGCAGGCGGTCGCTGCTGCGCTCGACCGTCTGGCCCGCTTGAAGTGACGCGCGAACGAAGACCTTCAGTGCCGCGCAAACCTGATCATACGAGGGGGATCTCGATCTGGGCAGGTGACGTAACCGGCTCGCCAAGCCGGACGTTTGGCCGAGGGTTGGCGACTGCCATCAGGTTGAAGGCCAGTCCGAACAGGACACCGCAGAGCAAGACGATCGAGTTTCGCATAATCCGCCTAACCGGTTGGAGGGTCTGAAG
>Ga0335083_10008263_pt1 | contig 12727 bp, 12 predicted proteins | sample Lox_Sample_42_FD_206716 | JGI IMG/M metagenome (GOLD analysis project Ga0335083, IMG submission 206716) | Soil microbial communities from Loxahatchee National Wildlife Refuge, Florida, United States - Lox_Sample_4.2 | ecosystem: Environmental > Terrestrial > Soil > Wetlands | place: USA...
CACCCGGAGCATTTCTTCGCTACGCTTGAAATGCTCCGACCTCCCCGCGTAGGGGGAGGTAATGCTAACTGACAACGCTTTCCTCGCCTGCGAAGCCGCTGTCCGCGGCCACGACCCAGACCGGTATTTCTCGGCGCTGTTTGCGCCCGAAGCGAAGCGGCGGCATCTCTTTGCACTCTACGCGCTGAATCACGAGCTCGCGCATGTTGCCGAGGCCGTGCGCGAGCCGATGATGGGCGAGATACGCCTGCAATGGTGGCGCGAGGGGCTCGAAGGCGCGCGCAAGGGCGAACCGCGGTCGCATGATGTGCTGAAGGCGCTCGCAGAAACTTTCAAGGCGCACGACCTGCCGCAACGTCTGTTCGACGAGATGATCGATGCCCGTGCGGCCGATTTCAGCGGGGCGCCGTTTGCGCACGATCGCGAGCGCGATCTCTATCTCGATGCAACGTCGGGCAATCTCATGCGGCTTGCCGCGCGCTTGCTCGGGGCGGGCGCCGGCCTCGACACGCTGGCCCACAACGCAGGACTTGCCTACGGCCTGGCAGGATTGTTGAGGTCGGAGGCGCATCACACGGCGCGCGGCAAGCGATACCTGCCGAACAGCGAGACGGCGCGACACGATGCCCGCGCGCATTTCGCCAGCGCCAGAGAGCATCGCATTCCGCGCGACACAGTGCCTGCGTTCCTGCCGGCATCGCTGGTGCCGCTTTACTTGCGTGAGTCCGGTGCAGATGTGCCGCTCCATCGCAGGCAGTTGGCGATGCTGTGGAGCGCGGTTCGCGGCCGGCTCTGACTATTCCGCCGCGACGCGTGAATTGCCGAGCCACACATCGAGATCGGCCAGCGCCCGATGCGCCATGGCCTTCTTGCGATCGCGGCCGCGCGCGCTGGTAAGCTCGGGAAACAGTCCGAAGTTCACATTCATCGGCTGGAAGGTCTTCTCGTCTGCTCCGCGGGTGATGTGCGCGAGCAATGCGCCAAGCGCGGTCGTCGGCGGTGGCGATGCGACGGTCTCGCCGCGCAATTCGCCCGCCGCGAAACGCCCGGCCAGCAATCCGATGGCGGCGCTTTCCACATAACCTTCCACGCCGGTGATCTGTCCCGCGAACCGGATTCGCGGGCCCAGCTTCAGCCGCAGCGCTTCATCCAGCAGCCGCGGCGAATTGATGAAGGTGTTGCGGTGCAGGCCGCCCAGCCGCGCAAAGCTCGCGTTCTCGAGTCCCGGGATCATGCGGAAGATGCGCGTCTGCTCGCCATGCTTCAGCTTGGTCTGGAAGCCGACCATGTTCCACAAGCTGCCCAGCGCATTGTCCTGCCGGAGCTGCACGACGGCATAAGGCCGCCTTGCCGTGCGGGGATCGGAAAGGCCGACCGGCTTCATCGGGCCGAAGCGCAGCGTGTCGACGCCGCGTGACGCCATCACTTCGATCGGCAGGCAGCCTTCGAAGTATGGCGTGGACTTTTCCCATTCCTTGAATTCGGTCTTGTCGCCGGTGAGCAAGGCATCGATGAACGCCCGGTACTGTGTCTCATCGAGCGGACAGTTGATGTAATCCGCGCCATCGCCCTTGTCGTAGCGCGATTGCATCCAGGCGATGCCCATATCGATCGACTCGTGGTGCACGATCGGTGCGATGGCATCGAAGAACGACAGGGACTCTTCACCGGTTTTCGCGCGGATTGCTTCGGCCAGCGCCGGCGAGGTGAGGGGGCCGGTTGCGATGATGACGGAGGCCCACTCCGCCGGCGGCAGTCCGGCAATCTCCTCTCGCCGGATTTCGATGTTCGGATGGGTTTCGATCGCGCGGGTGATCTCGGCGGCGAATCCATCGCGATCCACGGCCAAGGCACCCCCCGCTGGAAGTTTGTGCGCGTCGGCCGCGCGCAGGATCAGAGAACCGCACCGCCGCATCTCCTCATGGAGCAGGCCGACGGCGTTGTTCTCCCAATCATCGGAGCGGAGCGAATTGGAGCACACGAGTTCGCCGAAACGATCCGTCTGGTGCGCATCCGTGCGCCGCACGGGGCGCATTTCATGCAGGACCACCTGCGCGCCGATGCTTGCGGCCTGCCATGCTGCTTCGCTGCCTGCGAGTCCGCCGCCGATGATATGAAGCCGGTTGTCCATGGGCGGCGACCCTACTCGCCGGGCGCCGCGGCGCAATAGCGAAAGACGACCGCGAGCAGACCCTAGAGCATCTGCGGGATGACGCTGGAGCCTTCGGCCTTATGCGGTCTGGGCGCCGTATGGCGACCGGCGCCATGTTCCCGGCGCCAGGCCGAACGTCTTCTTGAACGCGTGTGAAAATGCGGCTTCCGAATTGTAGCCGACGCCATCGGCGATTTGGGCGAGCGATGCCGTGCTGTCGCGCAGCTTCTGGGCGGCAACCTGCATCCGCCAGTTCGCGAGATACTGCATCGGTGCCGTGCCAAGCAGCCGCGCAAAGCGGTCGGCAAGAGCCGAACGCGACAAACCCACTTCGCGGCTCAACTCATCATGCGTCCACGAGCGGCGGACGTCGTGATGAAACAGCGCCAGGGCCCGACCGACATAAGGATCGCGCAGACCTGCAAGCCAGCCCGTCTGTCCTTCGGACAACGTCTCGGCATACCGCCGCACCGATTCCACGAACAGGAGTTCGGACAATTTCGCCAGTACCGTTTCCGAGCCGGGTCGTCCACTGGCTATTTCGTCGGCTGCGAATCGGAATGTCGACTGGACCCAGTCATTGTCGCCACTCTCTCCGGCCTTCAACCGAATGACGGATGGCAGCGTCGTGATCAGCGGGTTGAGCGCCGTGCTGTCGGATCCCAGGAAGCCGCACACCATCCGCGTGACGTCGCCGCCGCCGCCGTGGCAGATCGTGAACAGACCACCGTCAACACCAGGCTGGATGAGATCGCTTCCCATGGTGGGGGTCATGCCAAGGTCGCTGCCCATCAGGTGCATTTCGTTCCGGGGCAGCAATACGAGATCGCCCGGTCCAAGAAGAACCTCCTCGTCTTCATCGACGACGCGAAGGCTCAATTCTCCCTCGACGATATAGTGATAGTGGATCAGGTGCGCGGTCGGACCGAGGAGCGGACAGCACCGCTCGGGGCTGAGCCGCCCCGACATGCACCACGGCGCTGTGAATTCGGCATGCAGAAAGACGCCGGCTGTTATGTGCGCCACGCGCAGCATGTCCGATAACGCATCCATGCTTTCGTCCCCTGCCGCTCTGCTCCCGACGCGGCGTTTGGATCACATCTCCCGGCAGCCCGGTCATGGCCGGACCAGACCTCCGAACATAGATGACGCCCATCGCAAGGCCAATCGGCCAGCCCACACCACGAACGTGGCGTGCCACCCATTTGAAGAGGTTTTAGACGATGAATGACATGTCCCCCCTTGCATCCCACGCCAGGTATGAGCGCTGCATCAAGGCGTCGAAGGCCGTGCGCTGGGATATCGACGCCGATGTCATCCGCGGCAGAAGCTTCGACCGGTCCGAGAAATACCTGCCGGACGGCCTCACCCTGATCGATGGCTTCACGACGCTTAGCGAAGACGAAAAGCGTTTCGTCAGCCAGATCCAGGGCCTCACCTACGCTCATATTTTTGGTCTGGTGGAGCGCTTCATCAACGCCAAGATGCTGGAGATCAGCCGCGATCACTGGCTGGGTGACCAGACGGCGCTGGAAGCGCTGGTCCGCTTCAGCGACGAAGAACTCAAGCACCAGGAGCTGTTCCGCCGCATCGGCGCGATGATCGCCGCCACGCTCCCGCCCGGCTATCGCTTCGACATCGATCCCAACGTTGTCGCGACGGCGGTGCTCGGCAAGAGCACCTGGGCCGTGCTGGCGCTGACACTGGATATCGAGCTCTTCACCCAGCTGCATTATCGCCAGAGCATCGAACCGGACGCAGCGCTGTCGAAGCTGTTCAAGGACGTGTTTCTCTTTCACTGGAAAGAGGAGAGCCAGCACGCCCAGCTCGATGAGATGGAGTGGATGCGTTGCGACACCACCCTGTCGCCGGAACAGCGCGACCGTGCGGTCGACGAGTTCATCGAGCTGGTCGGCGCGGTCGACGGCATCCTCCAGGCCCAGGCTGCTTCGGACGGATCCTATTTCGTCGCCAATGTGGCGCGCAAAATTGCAGCGGAGGAATCCGCCGCGATCCATGCCGCGTTCCTGAAGGCGTATCGCTGGCAATACATCCATTCCGGCGCAGCGCTTCCGGCGTTCGGCAAGGTCCTCACGATGCTCACCACGGAAGCACAGCGCGGGCGCATCCAGGCGGCGCTCGCCGGCCTGCATTAAGTCAACCCCAATCGAAAAAGGAAATCGAACAATGAATGCAGTTACCAACATGCCGAAGCCGAAGATCGTCAACGGCATCAATGTCGACGACATCATGGCCCTGGTCGCCGACGTCACCGCGAACCCGGCGAAGGGCATGACCACGTGGCATGTCGCCACCAGCTGGGCGGGCCAGACCCGCAGCCGATCGGAAGTCACAGGGTTCGTCATGGGCGGCACGCGCGTCGACCGCCGCTTCACCCTCGAGGCGGATGAGCCGCTGGAGATCGGCGGCACCAACACCAAGGCCAACCCGCAGGAGTATCTTCTCGCCGCGTTGAACGCCTGCATGACCGTCGGCTACGTGGCGCAGTGCGCGATTCGTGGCATCTCGCTCGAAACGCTCGAGATTGAAACCACGGGAGACATCGACCTGCGCGGCTTCCTCGGACTCGATCCCGCCGTGGCGCCGGGTTACGAAAGCCTGCGCTACACGGTGCGCATCAAGGGCAACGCGACGAAGGAGCAGTTCACCGAGATCCACAAGGCGGTGATGGCGACGTCTCCCAACTTCCACAACCTTGCAAAGCCCGTGGCGCTCAAGCCCACGCTGGTTGTCGTCGATTGATTGCGTGCAAGAGGGCGGTGGGCTTGCCTCCCGCCGCCTTCTCGCGCCCGACACAAACCTGCCGCGATCGGAAGTCGACATGACGTTATCTCTCTGGATGCTGCTGGGCTTCGCGGGCTGGACAGTCTTCGTCCTGCTCGTGGGCGTCGGCATCTATCGCTGGTCGCTGATTCTGAGCGGCAAGGCCTCGATCGCCAGCTTTCCAGGCGACACGCCCCATGGCAGCACCGCCTATCGCCGGGCCGTTCGCGCCCATGCCAACTGTATCGAGAACCTGCCGGTGTTCGCTGCGATCGTGCTCACGGCAGCCGCTGCGCACGTTACACCGGCGCATTTGGGCGCGCTGGCGACGGCTGTCGTGGCCGCGCGAGTCTTGCAGTCTTCCACCCACATGCTTTTCCCTGAGACGAACATCACGGTGAGCGTGCGCTTCACTTTCTTTCTGATTCAGATCGTCGCCATGATCGCTATGGGCGTCTCGATCGCGACGGCTGCCCTTTAGGGCCGGCGCTAAAGCATGCGTGGGATGACGCGATCCGGCGGCTTGTGTCCGTCGATGAAGCTCTTGATGTTGATGATGACCTTCTCGCCCATGTCGATGCGCCCCTCGAGCGTGGCCGATCCCAAGTGGGGCAGCAGGACGACGTTCTTTAACCGCAACAGGCGCGGATCGACCTTCGGCTCATGCTCGAACACGTCGAGGCCGGCACCGGCAAGCTCGCCTGCCTCGAGCATCTTCGCCAGCGCCTCCTCGTCGATGATTTCGCCGCGCGCCGTGTTCACGATGTAGGCGGACGGCTTCATCATCTTCAGCCGCCGTGCCGAGATGAGATGATAGGTGGCCGGCGTGTGCGGGCAATTGATCGACACGATGTCCATGCGCGCCAGCATCTGGTCGAGGCTGTCCCAATAGGTGGCTTCGAGCTCCTGCGCGATCTCGGGACCGACCGGCTTGCGGTTGTGATAGTGGATCTGCAATCCGAACGCGCGCGCGCGGCGTGCGACGGCCTGGCCGATCCGTCCCATGCCGACAATGCCGAGCCGCTTGCCCCACAGGCGGTGACCGAGCATCCAGCACGGCGCCCAGCCGCCGAAGCGATCCGCTTCCAGGATCTTCACGCCTTCCACCAGCCGGCGCGGCACGGCCAGGATCAGGGTCATGGTGAGATCGGCGGTGTCTTCGGTCAGCACGCCGGGCGTGTTGGTGACGGTGATGCCGCGCTCGACGGCCGCCTTCACATCGATGTTATCGACGCCATTGCCGAAATTGGCGATCAGCTTCAGCCGGTCGCCCGCCTTGCCGATGAGCCTGGCATCGATATTGTCGGAAATGGTGGGCACCAGCACGTCGGCGGCGCGAACCGCGGTCAGCAATTCGCCGTCATTCATGGGCCGGTCGTCGACATTGAGGCGCGCGTCGAACAGCTCCCGCATGCGCGTTTCGATCGCGTCGGGAAGCTTTCGCGTGACGATCACGAGCGGCTTTTTCGCCGCCATGGGGCCCTCCGTCGCACCTCGCTTTGGTCTTACCAGATGCGCTGCTAGGCTCAAACGGAAAGCTATTGAAGGCAGGGACTTATGGCGGAAGCGAATGGCGAATCGGCGGCGAGCGAACGCGACGTTCCCGACGCGCCGGCGGCGGCCGTGGCTGTCGAAGCAGCCGGGCTGGCGCGCTGGCTGCGCTCGCCGCCCGGTGCGTCCGCTACGGGCGGGCGCGTCGCGAGTCCGCTCGCGCAGATGGCGTGGGCGCTGTTCGATTTCGGCCGCACGCCCTACATCCTGCTCGTCACGATTTATATCTTCGCGCCATATTTTGCGAACGTTGTCGTGGTCAACGATCCGGTGCGCGGCCAGGCGATCTGGGGCAACATCCAGGGTTACAGCGGCGTGTTCATCGCATTGTTCGCGCCCTTCATCGGCGCGATTTCCGATGCCGGCGGAAGGCGAAAACCCTGGCTCGCAGTATTCGCTGCCCTGATTGCGATACCGGCTGCGTTCCTGTGGTACGCAAAACCGGCAGGTGCCGGACTGTCCGTGTTCGAGATCGGCGCGCTCGTCGCGACCACTTATGTCGCCTACGAGTTCGCCAGCGTGTTCTACAACGCGATGCTGCCTTCGATCGTGACACACCAGCGCGTGGGCGCGCTGTCGGGTCTGAGCTATGCCCTCGGCAACCTGTCGGGACTTGCGCTTCTTGTCTTCATGCTCGTCGCCCTTGTGCTGCCCGGCGCCGTGTCATGGAGTTTCGTTCCGGCGCATCCGCTATTCGGCATCGATCAGGCCACGCACGAGCCGGAGCGGCTGGTAGGACCACTCTCGGCAGCCTGCATCGCGATCTTCACACTGCCGGTTCTGTTCTTCACGCCGGATCGTCCCAAGGTGCGGCTTGGCTGGCTGGAAGCTTCGCGCATGGGTGTGAAGTCGGTCGCCCACACCGTGCGTAGCCTCAAGCATTACCGCAATGTCGGCACCTATTTGCTGGCCCGCCTGTTCTTCAACGATGGCATGACGGCGCTGCTGACCTTCGGTGGCGTCTATGCCGCAGGTGTCTTCCACTGGGGGGCGCTGGCGATGACGGCCTATGGAATCATTCTCAGTGTCTTCGCCGTGTTCGGTGGATTGTTCGGCGGCTGGCTCGACGATCATCTGGGATCGAAAGCCGCGATCTTTGTTTCAGTCGGCGGCACGTTCGTGTTCGGCGCATTGTCTGTCACGATGGGGCTCGACCGCATCTTCTGGTTCATCCCTTACGATCCCCATTCGCCGCCGGTGCACAATCTGCCGTTCTTCAAAAGCTGGCCGGAGATCATCTATGTGGGCCTGGTCGTGATCGTGGCGATCTGCGTAACGGCGTCCTATGCCAATGCGCGCACCATGATGGCGCGCATCGCACCGGTCGAACGGATGACCGAGTTCTTCGGACTGTTCTCGCTGTCCGGCCAGTCGACCTCGTTTCTGGCAACCCTCAGCGCAAGCTGGTTCACGGCGTGGATGGCAAGTCAGCGCGCCGGCATGATCGTGATCATGGCGTTCCTGGGCCTCGGACTTCTCGGAATGATCTGGGTGAAGGAAGAACGCGCGACCGCTGTTTGAGCCGCCGCACGCTCCCGGATTCATTCACTGATTGTCTGGCGGGCCGTCGTCCGGGCCATCGTCCTCGTCGTAGGAGTTGTCGTCGCCATCCATATACGAGTCATCTTCCGGACCGTTGTATTCCCAGCCATCGGGCGGCGGGCCGTACGCTCCACCTGGCGGTGGGCCATACGCGCCACCGGGCGGTGGGCCATATCCGCCACCCGGCGGTGGGCCATATCCCGGAGGCGGGCCACCTGGACCACCCGGAGGCGGACCACCCGGTCCACCCGGCGGTGGACCACCTGGGCCTGGAGGCGGACCACCCGGCCCCTGCGGACCGACAACGATCACTTCGTCATGCCACTTGCCGTCGCCATCGCGCCAGTGGCCGTGTCCGTCGTGCCAGCCGTGATGGTGGTCGAACCAGCCGCCATTCACGATGGCATCCCATTGACGCGACTGCCGCTCGTAGCGATTTGAGTAATGGTTGAAGCGATGCGATTGCTCGTCGTAGCGGAAGGCCTGCCAATCGGAGCGCCGGTCCCGCCAGTTCGGGTCCCAGTCGCGATGGCAGCGATGCCAGCAGCGGCGATGGTGATAGCAGCAGCCGCGATCGCAGCGGTCATTGCAGCCACCGCAGCCGCGATAACATCCATCGCGATAGCCATAACCGCAATTGACGTAGCAATCGCCACCGGCATGGCGGAACTGGATTTCCGGCACCGGATCGAACGGATCGAGCAGTACGGAATTGTCCACACCCGGATCGGCGAGAGCCGGGGCGGGTGCAGCAAGCCCGAGCACGAGCAGCGCAATCGCGCCGGCCATTCTTAACATCGGGCGGAGTGACATCCAGTCACGCAAGCGATGGTTCCACACGATCGTTCTCCTCAATGTTGTCCGGGCCGCGGCGGCGCTTCCGCGGCTGCGTTCAAGAGTTCGCCAAGCTGATTCATGGTCGGCCGGAATCCGGCCAGCGCAGACGACGTGAAGTAGTCGTTGCCCTTGGACAGATCCTGTTTGATGCCATCCGGGCCAACCTTGTAGAGCACACCGAGATGGTAGAGCGCGGCCGCGTAGTTCTGGTCCGCGGCCTTGTGGAACCAGTACTCCGCGCGCACGTAATTGCGGATCACGCCGATACCCTTGGCATACATCACGCCGAGCGTGTTCTGTGAGCTTGCGTCGCCGCGCTGTGCCGCGGTCTGAATGAGGCGCACCATTTCGGCAGCGGTGAGCTTGCCGGTCGGCGCATCACCGATCGTCTTCTGGTAGTTGGCGACGGCCCGCGTCTCGATCGGCCCGTACACCTTGCCCCAGCGCGCTTCCGGCATGCTGATCCAGCCGAGGAACGACAAGGCCTGCTGCACGGCATGGACCGGGATGAGCCCCGCGGCCAGAACGAGCGCACGCTGGCGATCGAGGTTTATGTAGCATTCGTCCGTGTAGGGAACACCGTTGGCGGTCGGACCGGTCGGATAGAATTCGAAGGGCGGGGACCAGTATCGCGCGCGGTGGGCCGCATCCCCGGCAATCCGCAAGCCGAGACCGCCAGCGCTCCGCACGCGCCGGTCCAGCGTACGCAGATATTCGCGCGCGAGCGGATGGCCCATATTGTCGGCGACGTGGAAATACATCAGCGACTCGCCATCGTTCGGAACGATGACGGAGGTCGTTGTGATACCCATCATGCGACGCTGTTCGGCGGCGCGCCCGCCTTCGTAGTCGCGGTACGCGCGATCGTGGAACGAATGCCGCGCGCGCCAGACGTCGGAAAGGCTGCCATACACGTTTGGACTGTCGTTCTGAAAATCCGGCTCACCGGCTGAAGGTCCGTCGAGGCCGAAATCCGTCGAATGAATCTGTCCGAGCTGAATGAACCCATCCGCACCGCGGCAGGCGAGGATGTAGACGATGCGGTTGCGCGCCTCCTGCCGCTGATCCGCCGTCATCAGCAGCATCAGGCGCTGCTGACGGTCGAGTGCGCGATAGATGTTGTTGGAGATGATGCGGCGGGCATGCCAGTCGTCGATATGCGCCATGGCCCGGTCGCTGATCGAGGCCAGGTAGTACCAGACATACGATTCAACCGGGTCATAGACCCGGTTGTCGCCGCGCTCGTCGCCGTAAAGATCGCCAAGCTTGATTTCGGAGAGGAAGTCGTCGTCCTGCCATGCGGCTTTGCGCCAGATCCGGATGCCGGATTCGAGACTGATCTTGTTGGCGGCGGTCAGGCCGTCCGTGAAGTCGGCGCGCACGCCCGCATAGGTGAAGATGGCGGCCGCTGCCGCGCAGGACGCCACCAGAAACGCCGCGCGCGCGATGGAACGCTTCGCACGACTCCGCTCACCAAACGCTCTCGCCACGGCCCATCCCCTTTGACCGCTCCAGGACCAAAACCCACTTGTTGTGCAAGCAAGACGCGCCCTACCTCGCGGCGTGCTTCCCGATCCCCATCAAACGCAAGGTTAACATTTGAGTTCCGGGAAAGCCATCAGGGTAAAGAAAAACCCACATCTAGTGGCGGAAATGCCGGATTCCTGTGAGTGCCATGGTTAACCCGGCTTCGTCGGCAGCCTTAACCACCTCGTCGTCGCGCATAGAACCGCCGGGTTGAATGACGGATGTGGCTCCGGCCTCCGCAACCGCAAGCAATCCGTCCGCAAACGGAAAGAATGCGTCGGACGCGGCGGCGGAGCCGACCGTCATGGGCTCGGCCCAACCGGCCGCCTTGGCGGCCTCGCGTGCCTTGATCGCGGCGATGCGGGCGGAGTCCACCCGGCTCATCTGACCCGCACCAATCCCGGCAGTCTGGAGTTCCTTGGCATAGACGATGGTGTTCGACTTCACGTGCTTTGCCACCGTGAAGGCAAACAGCATGTCGGCGATCTGCGCCGGCGTGGGCTTCTTCTTGGTCACGACCTTGAGATCGTCCTCGCGCACTTCGCCATTGTCGCGCGTCTGCGCCAGGAAACCGCCGGCGACCGACTTGAACACAAGCCCGGCCCATTTCGGATCGGGAAGGCCTCCGGCAATCAGCAGGCGAAGATTGCGCCGGCCCGAAAGAATGCGCCGCGCGTCTTCATCGGCATCCGGCGCGATGATCACTTCGGTGAATAGCTTCGAGATTTCTTCCGCCGTCGCACCGTCCAGCTTGCGGTTGAAGGCAAGGATGCCGCCATAGGCACTGACCGGATCGCAGGCGAGCGCCTTGCGATAGGCATCGGCCAGATCGCTGCCAAGCGCCACGCCGCACGGATTGGCATGCTTGATGATGGCGCATGCGGCGGAAACCTTCGGATCGAACTCCGCCACCATCTCATACGCGGCATCGGTATCGTTGATGTTGTTGTAGGACAGTTCCTTGCCCTGGAGTTGCGCGGCCGTGGCCACGCCGAACCGCTTCTCGCCGGTCACGTAGAACGCCGCATGCTGGTGCGGGTTCTCGCCGTAGCGCAGCGACTGTTTGAGGCGCCCGGCGAACGACATGCGCCGCGGAAATCCGGCACCATCGTGATCGGCCAGCTGGCGCGCAAACCATCCTGACACAGCAGCATCGTAAGCAGCGGTGCGCGCGTAGGCGACCTGCGCCAGTTTGCGGCGAAGCGCGAGCGAAATGGATCCGCTGTTGGCGTCCAGCGCGGACAGCACGTCGGCGTAATCCTCTGGATCGACGACCACCGTCACATATTCGTGGTTCTTGGCGGCTGAGCGGATCATGGCAGGGCCGCCGATATCAATGTTCTCGATCGTCTCGTCGAAGCCGGCGCCTTTGGCGACCGTCGCCTCGAACGGATAGAGATTGCAGACCAGCAGGTCGATGCCTTCGATCCCATGTTCCCGCATGGCGGCTGCGTGGCCGGGATTGTCGCGCACGCCCAGAAGGCCGCCATGCACCCTGGGATGCAGGGTCTTCACACGGCCATCCAGCATCTCCGGAAAGCCGGTGACTTCCGACACATCGCTGACCTTGAGGCCGGCCTCACGCAGGGCTTTCGCCGTGCCGCCGGTCGAAATGAGCATCACGCCCCGATCCGAAAGCCCGCGCGCGAAGTCGATCAGGCCGGTCTTGTCGGAAACGGAAAGGACGGCGCGGGCCACCTTGCGGAGCGTCATGGCGAGACTCGATAGAGCTTGGAGTTACCCCCGGTCTTACTTCCGCGACACGCAAAAGAGAAGTGTCCTTCACGTCTCATTGCAGCGGATTGCGAAGCCTCGCGTTGCCATGTAGGCAGGCGAAAACATACGGCGAATCGGTAATGGCGAAGAACTACAACTGCCTCAAGTGCCCCGGCTATTGCTGCTCCTATCCCATCATCCAGCTGGACAAGCGGGACGTGAAGCGCCTCGCCAAGCATTTCGGCATCAGCTTCACGGCGGCGAAGAAGAAGTACACGGTCCGCCGCGAGGACGAGCCCTACACCATGCGGCGCAAGGCCGATCCCCATTTTGGCAAGGTGTGCCAATTCTTCGATACCGATGAGCGGCGCTGCACGATCTATGAGGCGCGCCCCTCAACCTGCCGCGGCTATCCGACGACGAAGTATTGCGGCTACTGGGAATTCCTGAAGTTCGAGCGCGCGCTTCAGGAGGACAAGGACTTCGTCGCGACGACGAGCTAGCTGGTCGCGGGCCCGCGGCGTTGACCCTCAGGCTTCGGCGGCTATGATCCGCGCCGCCATTCGCTTCCTCGAAATCTCGGCCCCTGTGGCGGAATGGTAGACGCGGCAGACTCAA
>Ga0335083_10008265_pt1 | contig 12725 bp, 9 predicted proteins | sample Lox_Sample_42_FD_206716 | JGI IMG/M metagenome (GOLD analysis project Ga0335083, IMG submission 206716) | Soil microbial communities from Loxahatchee National Wildlife Refuge, Florida, United States - Lox_Sample_4.2 | ecosystem: Environmental > Terrestrial > Soil > Wetlands | place: USA: Florida...
GGCGCTGATTCAGCCGATTGCGATGGAAGAGGGGTTGCGCTTTGCGATCCGCGAAGGCGGCAAGACAGTCGGCGCCGGCGTCGTCGCCAAAGTTATCGAGTAACGGTTTAGGCCAGTAGCTCAATTGGCAGAGCGTCGGTCTCCAAAACCGAAGGCTGGGGGTTCGAGACCCTCCTGGCCTGCCAAGCTGAATGGCTGCCGACGGGTTTCTGATCGCAACGGAAATTGAATGATGGCGGACAAGATCAAAGTTCTAGTGGCGATCGCGTTGTTGGTGGCTGGCATCGCAGCGTTTTATTACTGGGCGGACCGCTTGATGATCGTCCGCGTGGTGGCCGTGCTGGTCGGGGCGGCGCTGGCGGTAGTGGTGTTGTGGACCAGTGCGCCGGGCAAGATATTTTTTGGGTTTGCGCGGGAATCGGTCGAAGAAACCCAGCGGGTGGTTTGGCCGACGCGCAAAGAAACGCTGCAGACTACCGGCGTTGTCTTCGCTTTTGTAGTCGTGATGGCGGCAATTTTATGGGTGTTTGATTGGCTACTCGCGCACGGATTGGGGTTGTTGATGGGCTGGACACAGTCATGAGCAAGAAATGGTTTGTCGTCCACGCCTATTCCGGTTTCGAGAAGTCAGTCGCCCGCGGGTTGCAGGACAGAATTCAGCGGTCCGGCATGCAGGAGCAGTTCGGCCAGATATTGGTGCCGGTGGAAGAGGTCGTCGAGATGAAGAGCGGGCAAAAGAACATTTCGGAACGCAAATTTTTCCCCGGCTATGTGCTGGTCGAAATGGAAATGACGGACGATACCTGGCATCTCGTGAAGAACACGCCAAAGGTAACCGGCTTTGTAGGAGGCACCGCGACCAAGCCGACGCCGATTTCGGAGAAAGAGGTGCAGAATATTTTGCATCAGATTCAGGAAGGTGTTGAAAAACCGCGGCCGAAAGTGCTATTCGAAGTCGGCGAATCGGTACGCGTCAAGGACGGCCCGTTCACGGACTTCCATGGCAACGTCGAAGACGTTAATTACGACAAGAGCAAATTGCGGGTTTCGGTCACGATTTTTGGCCGTTCGACGCCGGTCGAACTGGATTTTGGGCAGGTAGAGAAAGCATAACGACAGGATTCGCGGCAGTTTTATATGTGATGGGGAGGGCGGAGACCAGCCGCCCGTTTGCACCCACTAAAAGGAGTCGTCATCGTGGCGAAGAAGGTAGTAGGCTTCATCAAATTGCAAGTGCCGGCGGGCAAGGCCAATCCAAGTCCGCCGATTGGCCCGGCGCTGGGCCAGCGCGGACTCAACATCATGGAATTCTGCAAGGCATTCAACGCGCAGACCCAGAAAATGGAAGCAGGACTGATGCTGCCAGTCGTGATCACAGCCTATCAGGACAAGAGCTTCACTTTTATCATCAAGACGCCGCCGGCGTCGGTGCTGATCAAAAAGGCGTTAAAGCTTGAAAAAGGCAGCCCGCGGCCCCATACCGACAAAGTCGGTAAGTTGACGCGCGCGCAGGCCGAAGAAATTGCCAAGGCCAAAATGCCTGATCTGACGGCGGCCGATCTCGATGCGGCGGTCAACACCATTGCGGGCAGCGCACGCAGCATGGGCGTCGAAGTTGAGGGGGCATGACGATGGCCCATTTGTCGAAACGGTACAAAACAGCCGCCGCCAAGATCGATCGCAGCAAGCTTTATCCGGTTGCCGAAGCGATGAAGATCATCAAGGAGAATGCGACCGCCAAATTCAACGAATCGGTTGATGTCGCGATCAACCTTGGTATCGATGCGGGAAAGTCCGACCAAACCGTGCGCGGTTCGGTGGTATTGCCGGCGGGCACTGGCAAAAGTGTGCGCGTCGCGGCATTTGCGCAGGGTGACCGCGCGAAAGCGGCGAAAGAAGCAGGCGCGGATATTGTCGGCCTCGATGATTTGGCCGACAGGATTAAGGGCGGCAAAATTGATTTCGACATCGTGGTCGCAACGCCGGATACCATGCGCGTGGTCGGCCAGCTCGGGCAGATTCTGGGGCCGCGCGGATTGATGCCGAATCCGAAAGTCGGTACCGTAACGCAGGACATTGCGGCAGCGGTCAAGAATGCGAAGGCGGGCCAGATCCAGTATCGCGCTGATAAGACCGGCATCGTGCAATGTTCAATTGGACGCGCTTCATTCAGCGTCGATGCGTTGGTCGAGAACATGAAGGTATTGATCGACGCCGTGAACAAATCGCGGCCGTCCGGCGTCAAAGGCGTCTATCTGAAAAAAATTTCGGTTTCCAGCACGATGGGGATTGGCGTGCGGGTGGACCAGGGAAGCATGCAAGGGTAGAGCGGAATTGGGAACTTTGGGCTGCTGGCATGGTGCCAGCGGGTTGTCAAAGACCGTAGGAATCCGTGAGGATTTAATCATCGGATCGAAATCGATGGCCGTGCGTCAACGATCGAGAACCGAAGTCCTACGCAGACGGTGTGCCCGAAACAGGATGTGGCTGATGCCTGAAACTAAGGTCGCCGTGAATGGGTTGCGGGATGTAATGCTCCCGCAGTCTCGGGTGAAAGGAGGCAGGCCTTGGGTCTGAATCTGGAACAGAAACAAGCGGTCGTGGCGGAAGTCAGCGCAGAACTCGCGCGGGCGCAAGCCGTCGTTGTCGCCGAATATCGCGGGCTGGGAGTTGCGGAGATGACCGATCTGCGTAAAAAAGCGCGCGGCTCGGGTGTTTATCTGCGTGTTCTCAAGAATACGCTGGCGCGCCGCGCCATTGCGGCGACGCCGTTCGCCGGGCTGTCCGAGCAGATGCGCGGACCGCTCGCTTACGGTATTGCGAGCGACCCGGTGAAGGCGGCGAAGGTTCTGCACGAATTTTCCAAAGAAAACGAAAAATTCGTGATCAAGGCAGGCGCGATGCCGAATTTCGTGATGTCTCCCAAGGATGTCGCGAATCTGGCAAAAATGCCGAGCCGCGAAGAACTGCTCGCCACCTTGATGGCAACGATGCGTGCGCCTATTGCGAAGTTTGTCCGGACGCTTAATGAAGTGCCGGGCAAATTCGTGCGGACTGTCGCCGCCGTGCATGGCCAAAAGGCCAAGCAAACCGCTTAATTTTAATTGCAAGACTGAACTGGAGAAAAACATGGCAATGTCAAATGCGGAACTGGTAGATGTCATCGGCAGCAAATCGGTACTCGAAATTGCTGAACTGATCAAAATGATGGAAGAAAAATTTGGTGTTTCGGCGGCGGCTGCGGCAGTTGCAGTCGCAGCGCCGGCGGGCGGCGGCGCAACCGCGGCCGCGGCTGAAGAGAAAACCGAATTTACCGTCATATTGACCAATGCCGGCGCCAACAAAGTGAACGTGATCAAGGCGGTGCGCGAAGTCACCACTCTCGGACTTAAAGAGGCCAAGGATCTGGTTGACGGTGCGCCCAAGCCGGTCAAAGAAGGCGTGTCCAAAGCGGACGCCGAAGCGATCCTGAAAAAGTTGACCGAAGCCGGCGCTCAGGCGGAAATTAAGTAATGCGAGTAAGCGGTGGTCGGTCGGTGCTTCCCGCCGGCCGGCCCCTTGCTTTTTTGATGGGCTTCGTCAACGGAGTCATTAAAGCCGTCCGGCGCCCGTGGTGCAAATGCAGCCTGGGGCCCTTTAATTTCGAGGAATTGCAATGAGCTACTCCTTTACCGAGAAAAAACGCATTCGTAAAAGTTTTGCCAAACGGGCCAGCGTACTGCCGGTACCGTATCTGTTAGCGACCCAGCTTGACTCGTTTGCGGCATTCCTCCAGGAATTTACGGCTCCCGACATGCGCAAAAGCGAGGGGCTACAGGCCGCGTTTAAAAGCGTTTTTCCGATTGAGAGCCATTCCAAGAATGCGCGCCTCGAATTCGTCAGTTATCAGCTTGGCCTGCCGCCGTTCGACGTCAAGGAATGCCAGCAACGTGGATTGACCTTCGCGGCGCCGCTGCGCGCCAAAGTGCGGCTGGTGATCATGGATAAGGAGGCTGCCAAGCCGACACCGAAGGAAATCAAGGAGCAGGAAGTCTACATGGGCGAAATCCCGCTGATGACTTCAACCGGCTCGTTCGTCATCAACGGCACCGAACGCGTAATCGTGTCGCAATTGCACCGCTCGCCCGGCGTATTTTTCGAACACGATCGCGGCAAAACCCATTCTTCAGGCAAGTTGTTGTTCTCGGCGCGCATTATTCCGTACCGCGGCTCATGGCTCGATTTCGAGTACGACCCCAAGGACTATCTCTATTTTCGCGTCGATCGCCGCCGCAAGATGCCGGTAACGATATTGCTGAAGGCGCTCGGCTATAGTTCCGAACAAATACTGGCCGAATTTTTTGTATTCGATTCGTTCCGGCTGCACAAAAGCGAAATCGAATTTGAGTTGATGCCCGAGAGGTTGCGCGGCGACATCGCACGCTTTGATATCGCGACCAAATCCGGCAAGCTGATCGTCGCCAAGGACAAGCGCATCACAGTCAAGCACGTGCGCGAAATGCAGGAAGCGCATCTTAACAAGATTATCGTGCCGCAGGATTTCTTAGTCGGCCGCACGCTTGCGCATAACGTCATCGACAAAGAGAGCGGCGAGATCGTCGCCAACGCCAACGACGAGATTACCGAAGAATTATTGCAAAAACTGATCGACGCGAATATCGGAAAAATCCAGACGCTTTACACCAACGATCTCGATCAGGGCCCGTACATTTCGCAGACTCTGAGAATTGATGAAACCGCCGATCAGATGGCCGCACAAGTGGCGATTTATCGCATGATGCGACCGGGAGAGCCGCCGACCGAGGACGCAGTAAAAGCACTCTTCAATGGCCTGTTTTTCTCGGAAGACCGTTATGACCTGTCGGCCGTGGGCCGCATGAAGTTCAATCGACGCATGGGCCGCAGCGAGCTTACCGGCTCCGGCACGTTGTCCAAAGAAGACATCGTTGCCGTCATTAAGATTCTGGTCGATCTGCGCAACGGCAAGGGCGAAATCGACGATATCGACCATCTCGGCAATCGCCGCGTGCGTTCGGTCGGCGAGCTTGCCGAAAACCAGTTTCGCGCCGGCTTGGTACGCGTCGAACGCGCGGTCAAAGAGCGGCTGTCGCAGGCGGAGTCCGAAAACCTGATGCCACATGATTTAATCAACGCCAAGCCGGTATCGGCTGCAATCCGCGAATTTTTCGGCTCGTCGCAACTGTCGCAGTTCATGGACCAGACCAACCCGCTGTCCGAGATAACGCACAAGCGCCGCGTGTCGGCGCTTGGCCCCGGCGGATTGACGCGCGAACGCGCTGGTTTCGAAGTGCGCGACGTGCATCCGACTCATTACGGCCGCGTGTGCCCGATCGAAACGCCGGAAGGCCCGAACATCGGCCTCATCAATTCACTCGCGCTCTATGCGCGGACCAATGAATACGGTTTTCTTGAAACGCCCTATCGGATGGTCAAGGACGGCCACGTTACCGATGAAATTCATTATCTGTCGGCAATCGAGGAGGGGCGTTACGTGATTGCGCAGGCGAATGCCGCGCTCGACAAAAAGAACAAGTTCAGCGATGAACTGGTGTCATGCCGCCATCACAACGAATTCATGCTGGCGACGCCGGATCGCATCGAATACATGGACGTGGCTCCCGCGCAGATCGTATCGGTCGCTGCCTCACTGATCCCATTTCTTGAGCATGACGATGCGAACCGCGCGCTGATGGGTTCCAACATGCAGCGCCAGGCAGTGCCGTGTTTGCGCGCCGAGAAACCGCTGGTCGGCACCGGACTCGAACGTACCGTCGCGGTGGATTCGGGTACCGCGGTACGCGCGCATCGTGGCGGCGTTGTCGATTACGTCGATGCGAGTCGTATTGTCGTCCGCGTCAATGATGATGAAGCGGCTGCCGGCGAAGTTGGCGTCGATATCTACAATCTGATCAAGTACACGCGCTCCAATCAGAATACCAATATCAACCAGCGGCCGCTCGTCAAGGTCGGTGATGTGATTGCCAAAGGCGACGTGGTTGCCGACGGCGCGTCGACCGATATGGGCGAGCTCGCGCTCGGCCAGAATATGCTGGTCGCGTTCATGCCGTGGAACGGCTACAACTTCGAGGACTCGATCCTGATATCCGAGCGCGTGGTTGCTGACGACCGCTTCACTTCGATCCATATCGAGGAGCTGTCGGTGGTCGCGCGCGATACCAAGCTTGGTCCCGAAGAAATCACACGCGACATTTCCAACCTCTCCGAGAATCAGCTCGCGAACCTTGACGAGTCGGGGATCATCTACATCGGCGCCGAAGTCGAAGCCGGCGACGTGCTGGTCGGCAAGGTCACGCCGAAAGGCGAGACCCAGCTGACGCCCGAAGAAAAACTGCTGCGCGCGATTTTCGGCGAGAAGGCCTCCGACGTCAAAGACACCAGCCTGCGTGTGCCGTCGGGCATGTCGGGCACCGTGATCGATGTGCAGGTGTTTACGCGCGAAGGCATCGAACGCGACAAGCGCGCCCAGCAAATCATCGACGACGAACTCAAACGTTACCGGAAGGATTTGACGGACCAATTGCGGATCGTCGAGAACGACGCCTTCGAACGTCTTGAGCGGTTATTGATCGGCAAGGTCGCCAACAAGGGTCCGAAGAAGCTCGCCAAGGGCACCAAACTCACCAAGAGCTATCTACAGGAAATCGAGCGTACCGGCTGGTTTGACATCGATACCGCGAACGACAAACTGAACCGCCAGCTCGAGCAGATCAAGGAAAGCCTGGCCCAGAAACGCATCGAATTTGACCGCGCGTTTGAGGAAAAGAAGAAGAAGCTCACTCAAGGCGATGAATTGCCGCCGGGCGTGCAGAAAATGGTCAAGGTTTACATCGCGGTCAAGCGCCGGCTGCAACCGGGTGACAAGATGGCCGGTCGTCACGGCAACAAGGGCGTGATATCGATAATCGTGCCGGTTGAAGATATGCCGTACATGGCCGACGGCACGTCGGTGGACATCGTGCTTAACCCGCTCGGCGTGCCGTCGCGGATGAATGTCGGCCAGATCCTCGAGACCCATCTGGGGTGGGCAGCGAAGGGGCTCGGCCTCAGGATCGGCGCGTTGCTGAAAGCGCAGGCAAAAGTGGCCGAAGTGCGCAAGTTCCTGGACCGGATCTATAACTCGAGCGGCACGCCCGAAAACCTCGATGCATTGAGCGACGACGCGATCATCGATCTCGCCAAGAATCTGACCAACGGCGTGCCGTTCGCGACGCCGGTGTTCGACGGTGCGATCGAGGCCGAAATCAAGGGCATGCTCGAACTCGCGGAACTGCCGCGCTCGGGGCAGGTCACCTTGTGTGACGGCCGCACCGGTGAAGCGTTCGACCGTTCGGTCACCGTCGGTTACATGCAGATGCTCAAGCTGCACCATCTGGTCGACGACAAAATGCACGCGCGCTCGACCGGCCCTTATTCGCTCGTCACCCAGCAACCGCTCGGCGGCAAGGCACAGTTCGGCGGTCAGCGTTTCGGCGAAATGGAAGTGTGGGCGCTTGAAGCGTATGGCGCAGCCTACACGCTGCAGGAAATGCTGACGGTCAAATCGGACGATACTGAAGGCCGGCGCAAGGTCTATGAATCGATCGTCAAGGGCGAGCACCGGATTGAAGCCGGAATGCCGGAATCGTTCAACGTGCTGGTCAAGGAAATACGCTCGCTCGCGATCGATATGGATCTCGATCACGAGCGCTATTGATTTTTGTGCACCACTCTATTGCGGAGTGAAACATGAAAGCATTACTGGACTTATTTAAACAGGTTACGCCCGAAGAGGGTTTCGATGCGATCAAGATCGGGCTTGCTTCGCCCGAGAAGATCCGTTCATGGTCGTACGGCGAGGTCAAGAAGCCGGAGACCATCAATTACCGCACGTTCAAGCCGGAACGCGATGGCTTGTTCTGCGCCAAGATTTTCGGCCCGGTCAAGGACTACGAATGCTTGTGCGGAAAATACAAGCGACTCAAGCACCGCGGGGTGATCTGCGAGAAATGCGGCGTCGAGGTGACGCTTGCCCGCGTGCGCCGCGAGCGCATGGGGCACATTGAACTGGCGAGCCCGGTTGCGCATATCTGGTTTCTGAAATCACTGCCCTCGCGCCTTGGCATGGTGCTCGATATGACGTTGCGTGATATCGAGCGCGTGCTGTATTTCGAGGCTTTTGTCGTAACCGATCCCGGCATGACGCCGCTGCAACGCTGCCAGCTATTGTCGGAAGAAGATTATCTGGCCAAGTCCGAAGAATACGGCGGCGATTTCTCCGCTCTGATGGGTGCCGAAGGCGTGCGGGATCTGCTCCGCACGATCGACATCAAGCAGGAAATCGACCGCTTGCGCGAGGAACTCGCCGGCACCACTTCCGACACCAAAATAAAGAAGATCGCCAAGCGCCTCAAAGTGCTGGAAGCATTTCACAAGTCGGGCATCAAGCCGGACTGGATGGTCATGGAAGTGCTGCCGGTGCTGCCGCCCGATCTGCGGCCGCTGGTACCGCTCGACGGCGGACGTTTCGCGACCTCCGATTTGAACGATCTTTATCGCCGGGTCATCAACCGCAACAACCGTCTCAAGCGTCTGCTCGAACTGAAAGCGCCCGACATTATCGTGCGCAACGAAAAACGCATGTTGCAGGAGGCGGTTGATTCGTTGCTCGACAACGGCCGCCGCGGCAAAGCAATGACCGGCGCCAACAAGCGTCCGCTCAAATCGCTCGCCGAAATGATCAAAGGGAAAAGCGGACGCTTCCGCCAGAACCTGCTCGGCAAGCGCGTCGACTATTCGGGACGTTCGGTAATCGTGGTCGGCCCGCAGCTCAAATTGCATCAGTGCGGCCTGCCGAAGAAAATGGCGTTGGAACTGTTCAAACCGTACATTTTCAACAAACTCGAAACCATGGGCATCGCGAGCACCATCAAGGCCGCCAAACGCGAGGTCGAAAATGAAAACCCGGTGGTGTGGGACATTCTCGAAGAGGTGATCCGTGAGCATCCGGTGATGTTGAATCGCGCACCGACGCTGCATCGTCTCGGCATCCAGGCGTTCGAGCCGGTGCTGATCGAGGGCAAGGCGATCCAGTTGCATCCGCTGGTGTGCGCGGCATTCAATGCCGACTTCGACGGCGACCAGATGGCGGTGCACGTGCCGCTGTCGCTCGAGGCGCAGATCGAGGCGCGTACGCTGATGCTGTCCTCGAACAATATCCTGTCGCCGGCCAACGGCGAGCCGATCATCGTGCCGTCGCAGGACATCGTGCTGGGGCTGTATTACATCACACGCGAGAAATTGGGCGCGCGCGGCGAAGGCATGGCGTTTGCCGATGTCGCCGAAGTGTCGCGCGCGTATGAATCGCGCCAGGTCGAAGTCAGTACCAGAATCAAGGTACGCATCAAGGAAATCGAAATCGATGCCGCAGGCGAGAAGCACGGCAAAACCACGCGCTACGAGACCACGGTTGGCCGCGCTCTGCTGTCGGAAATTTTGCCGCCCGGGCTGCCGTTCGATCTGATCAACAAGGCGCTCAAGAAAAAGGAGATCTCGCGACTCATCAATGCAGCGTTCCGTATCTGTGGATTGCGCGAGACGGTGATTTTCGCGGATCAGTTGATGTACGCCGGGTTTACCATTGCAACGCGCGCCGGTATTTCGATCGCGGTTGATGACATGCTGGTGCCGCAACAGAAGAATGACATCATTTCGACCGCCGAAAAAGAAGTGCAGGAGATCGAAGCCCAGTACACCTCGGGGCTCGTCACCCAGGGCGAGCGTTACAACAAGGTGGTCGATATCTGGGGCCGTGCCGGCGATGTTGTGGCCAAGGCGATGATGGACCAGCTCGGCACTCAGGAAGTCATGGCCTGGGATTACAAGGAATCCCGGTATGCGCCGCTTACGGACAAAAAAGGCAATGCAGCCACCCAGGAATCATTCAACTCGATTTACATGATGGCCGACTCCGGCGCGCGCGGTTCGGCGGCGCAGATTCGCCAGCTCGCCGGCATGCGCGGCTTGATGGCGAAGCCCGATGGCACCATTATCGAAACGCCGATTACCGCGAATTTCCGCGAGGGGCTGAACGTGCTCCAGTACTTCATTTCGACGCACGGTGCGCGCAAGGGTCTTGCTGACACCGCGTTGAAGACTGCGAATTCGGGGTATCTGACGCGGCGCCTGGTGGACGTCACTCAGGATCTGGTGATCACCGAAGAGGACTGCGCGACGCAAAATGGTGTCATGGTGCGCGCGCTGGTTGAGGGCGGGGAAGTGGTCGAGCCGCTGCGTGAGCGCATTCTCGGCCGGGTCACTGCTTCTGACGTGTTGAACCCGGAAACGCAGGACGTACTGTTGGCGGCGGGAACGTTGCTGAATGAGGAGGAAGTCGAACAGATCGAAGCCGTCGGCATCGATGAGATCAAAGTGCGCACGCCGCTGAATTGCGCTACCCGCTGGGGGTTGTGCGCCAAATGCTACGGGCGCGATCTCGGGCGCGGCAGCTTGATCAATGTCGGCGAAGCAGTCGGCGTGATCGCCGCACAATCGATCGGCGAACCCGGCACGCAGTTGACGATGCGTACTTTCCACATCGGTGGCGCGGCGTCGCGCGGCGATGTCAGCCATTCTGAAGCGAAAACCAACGGTGTCGCGAATTTCTCGACGCAGATGCGCTATGTGACCAACGTTAAGGGCGAAAAAGTGGTGATTGCGCGCAACGGTGAGATATTGGTCAATGACGATCATGGCCGCGAACGCGAGCGCCACAAAGTGCCGTATGGCGCCACCTTGCTGGTGGACGCTGGTAAACCGCTCAAGGCGGGACAGGTGCTCGCAATGTGGGAACCCAATATCCGACCGATCATCAGCGAATTCGGCGGCAGCGCCAAATTCGAACATGTGATCGAGGGCGTCACTGCGGTCCGGCAAGTCGACGAAGTAACCGGCTTGGAAACGCTCAAGGTCATCGATCCGCCGCCGAGCAAGCGGGGTGCGGCGGCCAAGCAGCGGCCGGAAGTGCGCCTGCTGGATAACGCCGGCAAGGAAATCCAGATACCGGGTACCGACACGCTGTTTCGAGTGACCTTCCAGCGCGACAGCATCATCACCGTCAAGGAGGGCCAGACCGTCAATGTCGGCGACCAGTTGGGTTTCATTCCGAAGGAAGTGAAAACCCGCGACATCACCGGCGGGCTGCCGCGCGTCGCCGAGTTGTTCGAAGCGCGTTCGCCGAAGGAAAAGGCGATTCTTGCCGAATATACCGGTACGGTATCGTTCGGCAAGGACACCAAGGGCAAGCAGCGCCTGATCATTACCGATCGCGAAGAAGGTCAAGCCCACGAAGAGTTGATTTCGAAGGACAAGCACGTGTTGGTCCACGATGGTCAATGGGTAAACCGCGGCGAGGTGATCGTCGAGGGGCAGCTCGACCCGCAGGACATCCTGCGCTTGCGCGGCGTCGAGGAATTGGCGCGCTATATCACCGATGAAGTGCAGGATGTTTATCGGCTGCAGGGCGTGCGCATCAACGACAAGCATATCGAGGTCATTGTGCGACAGATGCTGCGCCGGGTGGAAATCGACGATGCAGGAGATACGCCGTTCATTCCCGGCGAACAGGTTGAGCGCGCGCAGTTGCTCGAAGAAAATGAGCGCATCATAGCCGCCGACAAAAAGCCGGCGACCTATAAACCGATGTTGCTGGGGATTACCAAGGCATCGTTGTCAACCGATTCGTTCATTTCGGCGGCCTCGTTCCAGGAAACCACCCGGGTGCTGACCGAAGCGGCGATCATGGGCAAGCGCGATGAATTGCGCGGCCTCAAGGAGAACGTGATTGTCGGACGTCTGATTCCGGCCGGCACGGGGCTTGCACACCACAACGTACGCAAGCGCCAAGGCACGGCAAGCGAGGCGCCGGCGGATGCTGAGGGAGCGCCTGCGGAGGCGGTTGTCGGCAGCGAAAGCAGCGAGCAAGTTGCTTGACAGGAGATGGTGTAACCCCATAGAATCGCCAGTCTTTTTATCCCCGCGCCCAGCGCTTGAACGGGGTGCGGGAAAATTCTACGGACGGGGACGGCTTTTAGCCGTCCCGTCCTTTTGAGGGACACGAAAAATTCGCAGGCAGCGCGAATTTTTAACCGGTTGCGGAACGAATATTTATGCCGACGATTAATCAGTTAGTACGCAAGGCGCGCGTCATGCTACGCACCAAAAGCAAGGTGCCGGCCCTGCAACACGCGCCGCAGAAACGCGGCGTGTGCACGCGCGTCTATACGACGACGCCAAAGAAACCGAATTCAGCGCTGCGCAAAGTGGCGAAAGTGCGGCTGACCAACGGCTTTGAGGTCATCGGCTACATCGGCGGCGAAGGGCATAACCTGCAGGAACACTCGGTGGTGCTGATTCGCGGCGGCCGCGTCAAGGATTTGCCCGGCGTGCGTTACCACGTGGTGCGCGGCAGCCTCGATACTGCCGGCGTCAAGGACCGCAAGCAGAGTCGTTCCAAGTACGGCGCCAAGCGGCCCAAAGCCGCCTAAAAGGACAAGAATATGCCGCGCCGCAGAGAAATTCCGAAGCGTGAGATCCTGCCGGATCCCAAATACTCGAGCGTTGATGTCGCCAAATTCATCAACGTGCTGATGACGCGCGGCAAGAAATCGGTGGCCGAGCGCATCATTTACGACGCGCTCGAGCAGATC
>Ga0335083_10008267_pt1 | contig 12723 bp, 9 predicted proteins | sample Lox_Sample_42_FD_206716 | JGI IMG/M metagenome (GOLD analysis project Ga0335083, IMG submission 206716) | Soil microbial communities from Loxahatchee National Wildlife Refuge, Florida, United States - Lox_Sample_4.2 | ecosystem: Environmental > Terrestrial > Soil > Wetlands | place: USA: Florida...
TGCCGCAGGTGATCCCGCCGGTGCGGCACGGGCTCCCGGTGACGGCGCAGGACATCCCCTCCACGCAGTCCGAGCAGATCCCATCGCTGCACACCTTGCCCTCGCCGCAGGCGGTCCCGTTCGGCTGCGACTTCTGGGTGTCGGTGCAGGAGGCGCCCGTCGCCGAGCAGGCCGTCTGCCCCACGTGACACGCGTTGACGGGCGTACAGGCCGAGCCCGACGTGCAAACGGCGGCGTCATGTCCGCCGCCGGTTCCACCACCGCCGGTCGCTCCACCTTTGCCCGTGCCAAATCCCCCGTCGGGGACGAACGCCTGCTCGCGCAACCCACAGCCCAGGCTCGACAAGCCGAGCAGCACCGTGACCAGCAGCAGTCGTCGCAGCATCGCGTCTCTCCGATTCAAAAGCGAAGGGCGCAGCCCAGACCTCGGTTCACGACGTCCGGTGCGCAAGCGAAGGCACGAGCGCCGGCCCCTTCCGGCGTCTCCCCGTGGTCGGGTGACGAAAGCAGGAACAGCACAGAGGACGCGGCGGCCAGCGCGCCCGCCGCCGCAAATCCCACGACCGTCAGCGTGATTGCCTGGTCGTAGGAGTCCTTGAGCGGCTTGCACGCGCCCGAGAGGTTGTTGGTGCCGCAGTCCTGGACCACCACGCCACCGTAGGTGATGGTGTGGTTGTTGAACGCGTCGCGCCTGCTGGCGGCGTTGAACGCCTCGGAGGTGCCGAACGCCAGCGCGCCGACCGCCGCTCCGGCGGTGATCCAGGCCGCCAGCCGCTTGCTGCTCATTCGGCCGCCGGCTGGCTGCGGCGGCGCCGGCTCGATCTCGACCGGCGCGATCGGGACCGCGGCCTGCACCGGCGCCATCGGCGGGGGTGGAACGGCCGGCGGCGGCGCGACCGCCGCGACCGCCGACCTGGACGCCACCGGCACCAGCGTGAACGTCCGCTGCTCGCGCTGGCCCCCGCTGATGGTGATCGTCTCGTGCCTCCGGACGTACCCCGCCGCGCGGACGTCGACGTCCACCGACCCCTTGCTCAGGCGGATCGGCGTGCCGACCTGCGCCTCCTCGAGCAGGGTCCCGTTCAGCAAGACGTCGGCGCTGGCCGGGGAGACGGACACGACCAGCTCGCCGATGTTCGCCCGGGCGGTCTGGAGCTGGGTGTCCAGGACCGTGCGGTTCTTGGCGATCCAGGGATGGTCCGGGCTGGCCAGAGCCTCGGAAAGGTGGCGCTCGGCCTCGACGTAATGCCCCAGCTCCATCTCGCACAACCCCAGCTGCGCGGCGGGACGCGGCGTCGGCGAGAGCTGGTAGGCCTTCTGGAACAGCAGCAGCGCGCGGGCGGTCTGATCCTGGGAGCGCAGCTGGACCCCCTGATGGATCAGCGCCTCGGCCTCCTGGTCAGCGGCCGCGCTCGCCCGCGCCGACCCGACCCGCAGCGCGCCCACGGCGACGAAGACCGCCAGCGGGAGCGCGATGCTCAGGAGTCTCTCGAGCTTGCGAGTCGCCAGGGTTTTCATCTGCTGCGCGTCTCCTCGATCGACGCTCAATCCAGGAGCGGAACGCCGTTGTGCAGGCGAACGTCGGTGTTCTCGTGTACCCGCGGCCGCGGCGACGGCGGGCGGACCCGCTGGGGGGCCGCGGGAGCGGTCGGCTCGGTGGACGCCGACGCTGGCCGCTCGCGGCGGGCCGGCGGAGCCGGACGATCCTCGGGCGGCGGCGGAGGAACCGGCCGGGCGGGCGCGGCCGCGACCGGCGGCACCGGCGGCGGCTCGATGACGGGCGACGGCGCCGGCGGCGGCGCGGGCGGTGGCGGCGCGACGGGCTCCGGCGGACTCGCCGCCACGGGCGCGGGCGGCGGAGGAGGCGGAGCCGGGGGGGCCGGCGGCGGCGGCGTGGCCGCGACCGGCGCGGGTGTCGGAGCCGGCGGAGCGGCCGCGACCGGCGCCGGAGCCGGCGCCGGTGCTGGAACGATCGCGACGGGCGGCGAGGGAGGAGCCGGAGAATGTCCCCCGCGGACCAGCAGGAGCAGGGCCACGCCGCATACGGCGACTGCCGCCGCGATGACGATCCGGCGCCGTCCGCCAACCGCGCGAGAGACTGCGCTCAGCGTCCGCCCCAGGTCGGCCGCGGCCCGCGGCGTGAGGACGACGTCCTCGTGGCTCTCGTGCTCCGGGATGGGGGGCAGCGGAGGCAGCGGCAGATCGCCGGTCTCGCCCTCGGGCGACGGCGGCGCCACGAACCACGGTCCGCTCTCGGCCTGCGCCTCGGGGACCAGCGTGCGGACGAACGGGCTGGGCGTCGCGGCTTCCACCTCGATGGCGGGCGAAGACGGCGCCCGCCGCCGGCCAGGCGTCGCCGCCTGGGTGACCGGCGACGCGAACGGCAACAGCTCCCGGCGCAGCTCCGCGACCGAAGAGAAGCGGGCCTGCGGATCGGCGCTCATCGCCCGCACCACGATCGCTTCCAGCGCGGCGGGGATCTCGGGATGCCGCTCCCGGAGCGCCGGCGGCTTGCCGCTCGCGATCGCGCGCAGGAGCTGCGGCACGTCGTCCGCCAGGTGAGGCTGCTCGCCGGTGAGCGACTCGTACAGGATGACCCCCAGCGCGTACTGATCGCTGGCCGGCCCCGCCGCCCGGTGATCCGCCACCAGCTCTGGCGCCAGGTACATCGGGCTTCCGAACACCACGGGCGTCGCCTGCCCCGTCGGGGCGGCGGGAAGGGCGACCCCTTCGTTGTCTTGAGCGATGCCGAAGTCCAGCACCGTCGGACGAACCTGCCCCTCCCGGGTCGCCAGGAAGATGTTCGACGGCTTGAGGTCGCGGTGCGTGATCCCTTCGCGATGCGCCGTCGCGATCGCGTCGCACACGGGGACCAGGATGTCGGCCGTGTCGGCCACCGTGAGGGGACCGGCGCGCAAGCGGCTGGCGAGATCCTCTCCCTCGAGCAGCTCCATCACCAGGTAGGCCTGCCCCTCGTCCTCGCCCGCGTCGATGACCGCGACGATGTTCGGGTGCCGGACGCGCGCGGTCAGCCTGGCTTCACGCAGGAACCGCTCGCGGCTGACCGGATTCGCGGCCAGCGCCGCGCTGAGGACCTTGATTGCGACGCGCTTGCCGTCGGTCGTGCGGACGCCCTGATAGACCGCGCCCATGGAGCCGGTTCCCAACCGGCTCCCGAGCTCGTAGCTGCCCAGCCTCGATCCAAGCTCAGAGGTCGCGACTGGTCCCTGTTCCGCCGGTCCCGGACTATCCATGTTTTCCGAAACGCCGCCCTATGAAATAACGCAAGCTAACGGAAGTAATTTGCGCGATCTTGGCGCTTTTTGTTAAGTGAAATCGGGACGAACGGGCGCCAAACAGCCCTCAAAATTGGCGCCCTGCCCCGTTCACGGTTCCAACCCGGCGGCAGACCCCAGCAGTTTCAGGAACTTGGCAGGTTCGGCCAATCAGATGATCGCGAACACATCGATGAGGATCGTGGCCTTGCGATCGAAGGTGCCCGCGTCGGGCGCTTGCTGCCAGAGCTCGTGCTCCAGGTCGTCGAGCGACCGGACCACCACCTGCCGCTGACTCGGCCGAAACTGCGCCGTCGGATCCAGGGCCTCCGAGCGCAGCAACCGGACGATGTCCTCCATCTGGGTCTGCCGCCGGGTGGGCGTCAGTCGCCGCAGGCTTCCCAGCATCCCCCGGAGGACCCCGATCCGCTGGCCCCGCTCGTCGGCGGACGATTCGGGCTGCGGCTCCTCGCCGGGGATGAAGTGGACCGGCATGGACTGTGCGACGCGGCGGCTTGATTCGATCATGACGGTGCATTTGCTTTGCAGTTGCCGTGCCATGCGGGAAAGCGCCGGATGTCAGGCTGGAGACCGTCCCGGCCGCACAAGAAGCGCAAGGCCGTGTGTTGCGGGGTGTACAACTTGCGCAATGGCCGGTGTCGCCCCCCTGCCCGACGGCCCGAAAAGCCGCTTCACCGCCGCCAGCCCGATCTTGATCGCGTCCGGCGGGACCAGCGCGCGCAGCTCCTCCCGCATGGGCGAATGCTACATCGGCGCGCTCGTGTCGGGGGGTGGGCCGCCAGGCCCGTCAGGGCTTTCCAAGCAACGTGGTGACCGACTGCGCGGCCAGCGAGGCCGAGAACCGGGCGCCGGCCACGGAGATGGGCGTCCCGGCGGCGAGCTTGGAGCTGCTGGTGGTGACGTACGGCGTGACCGAGGCCGGCCAGGCCGAGCCCGACACGAAGAACGAAAGCTGCTGCGCCGCGCCTCCGTTCACGACGACGATCGCCAGCGTGCCGTCGGGCGGGTTCGTGAACGCCACCACCAGCGGCGCCGATCCGGATGGTTTTGGGGCGCCGGTGACGTCGGCGCGCAGGAACCCCGGGCGCACGAACTTGCTGAAGTTCCCCAGCGCGAACACCTGAGCGGGCGGGCTGTTCGCGTTGGGCACGAACGACTCGGTCCACCAGTAGTGCCACCCGCTCACCCCGCCGGTCGCGAAGGCCGCGTAGACCATCGTCGCGATGGTGATCGGTCCGGTGTCGTTCGGTGTGCACTCGGTCTCCCAGACGGGGTGCGTGTTGCTGGACGGGGGCGCTGGACGCGCGTACGTCCCGGCGCTGGTGTTGCCGTAGTCGTGCGTCGCGATCGGCCCGACGTACATGCTGGCCATCGCGTCGGCCAGAATGGCCGGGCCGTACCCGTCGCCGCCCCAGAGGTTGCTCCAGTTGTCGGGCTCGGCCGCGAGCACCTTGACGGGCGGGCTGAGCGCCGCCAGCGCCGGGCCCAGCACGTCGACCCAGGCCACCATCTGGGACGCGTTGAACAGGCACGACTGATAGCTGGCGGTGAAGTCGGGCTCGTTCTGCGCGGAGACTGCGTAGAGGTCCACGCCGCCGTGGCTCTTGTAGAACGCAGGGAACGCCGCGAGCACCTTGGCCCAGGCCGCGTAGTTGCCGCTCTGCAGGTGGCCGCCGTTGTTGACGTTGTTGTTGTCCTTCATGCCGGCGGGAGGCGACCAGGGGGCCGCCCACACCTTGCACGAGCTGCCGTTGAACTTGACGCAGGCCTGGCCGTCGGCGTAACCGGCGGCGCCCATGATGTTCGGCTGGCCGCTGGTGCCGTCGATGCCGACGCGGAGCAACGTCAGCCCGATCCCGTTGACGGGATCCCACAGCAGCGTCTGCATGGCCGCCGACGAAGAGGCCTGCCAGACGTCGGCTTCGCCGAAGCCGTCCACCACCTGATAGGTCTTGGACGGGTCGACGGTGATGTCACCCGTCTGAGAGGTGCCCGGCGTCTTGCTGCCCACGACGCCGCCGGTCCCCGGCACACCGCCGATCCCGATAGCGCCGCCGGTCCCCACGACGCCGCCGGTCCCCACGACGCCGCCGGTCCCCACGACGCCGCCGGTCCCCACGACGCCGCCGGTGGCGTGGCTTCCGCCGGTCGCATCATCTCCACCGGATCCCTCCGTGTTCCCCCGGCTGCCCGCAGAGCAGGCCAGCCCTCCGGCCAGCAGACTGACAATCAGCGATCGACGCAGAGTACCGTGGTGCATCCGAGGGCCCCAGCGGTAACTGTCGGGAGGCGATCGGATTTGTCACGAAAACTTGGCCGCGGTCAGGGCAACGTGAACTGCTTGATGAACGGCCAGCCGATGTTGGCCTCGCCGGGCGCGTGGCCGGCGTTCATGGTGCACAGGCCCACCTTCACCCCGGCGCTGCAGCTGTTGTAGTACTGGCAGTCGTTGCTGTCGGCCGCGGTCGCCGACCCGGAGCAGCCGTCGATCTGGGCCCACTTCTGGAACGTGCCCACCGCGCCCAGGAAGGTGACCGGCATCCCCGAGACCAGCGAAGAAGCGCCGCCCGCGTAGGGGACGATGGGGTCGTTGCTGCTGCGAAACGAGATCTCCGCGATGGGGCGCGGCGGCGTGCAGCCGTCTTCGTTCTCCGCGAGCAGGTCGAACGAGGCGGGCGCGACCGCGGCGAACACGTCGGCGGCGTGGCAGGCCACGTAGTGCGACATGCCGCCGCCCATCGAGAACCCGACCGCGTAGACGCGCTTGGTGTCGACGCAGGCCTTGGTCTCGACCTGAGCGACCAGCGCGCGCGCGAACGCGACGTCGTCGACGTTGGCCACGCAGCAGGGACCGACGTTCCAGGCGGCGCCCGACGGACCGGACAGGCCGTTGGGGTAGGCGCTGACCACGCCCTCCGGATCGGTCTGGGCCTTGTACGGCGAGCTCCCCTCTTCCTGCGAGCCCGATCCGCCCAGCGGATGGAAGTCGACCACCAGCGGCACGGGCTTGTTCCCCGCGTACGCCGACGGGACGTGCAGGATGTACGTGCGGCTGGTGGAGCCGACCATCACGGTCTGGTTGCTGTCGCCGGCCTTCAGCGCGGGCGTCGGACAGGCGGCCGTGCCGCCGTCGCCGGCAGCGCCGCTGTTGCCCGCTGCGCCGGTCGTCGCGTTTCCGGCGGCGCCGCCCGCCCCGCCCCGCCCGGCGCCACCGGCGACGCCGCCCGTCCCCGAGCCGCCCGTCGCGGCCCCGCCGGTCCCCGAGCCGCCCGTTCCCGTCAGGTTGCTGCTTTTGCCTCCCGTCCCGGTCGCGCCGCCGTTGGCCGGCAGGCCGCCGGTGCCGGTGGAACCGCCGGTGGCCGGTGTTCCGCCGGTGCCGGACGTGGCGCCGTCACCGTTCGATCCGGCGCAGCCGCTGAGAATTGCACCGACGACGAGCACGGTGCCCAGGCGAGATCGAACGGAATACGGCATGCGAGTCTCCTTGCGAATGGCCATCGGACTCTCGCTGCCCGATCCCGATCCGACAATAGGCCGACCGGCCTATCGCCGGGCGTGAGCCAGCACTTCCTGCGCGTCTGCCTGCTGGCCAATCAGCACCAGCTCGGCGGCGATCCGCTCGGGTGATGCGACCGCGCGCTCGGAGAGCACGCGCACGGCGTCACGGGTACGACCGGCCGCGACCAGCAGGCGAGCCACCAGCACGATCAGGTCGACGTCGGCCTGAGCGCGGTCGATGGTCCAGGCCAGGCCCTCGGGGTCCGACGTGTCGGGGAGATCGAGCCGCGTCGCGACCTGGCCGACGCGGTCGGCCACGGACCCCTTCCCGGCCAGGATCACCAGCGACTGCACCACCGCCGGATCGCTGTCGTCGGCAGGCGGCCCCGCCGCGACGGCCGGCGGCAAGAGGTCGCCACGCGCGATGAACTGGAACGGAAACGAGACGATCGCCGGGCCGCCGCCCACCGGTTCGGGAAATTCCCAGTGTCTCACCGCCCCCACCAGGCAGGTCTCGGCCGGCGCATCCGCCAGCGTGGAGCTCTGGAGCTTGGACAGGATGACCGTCCCCGAGGCCGCGACCGTGAACTGGACCACCACGCGTCCGCCAAAACGGGGGTTCGCTTCACGCTGCTTCTCGGCGCATTGCCGGACCTCGTTGATGTGGCGACGGATGATTCGCCGGACGATCTCCCTGTCCAGGTTGCCCCGCACCTCCGCTGGGCCGGGGATGATCTCCGGCGCGCGCGCCCGCCGCCCACCCAGCCCCACGGTGCCGGCGCCGATGCCGTACCCGCTGCTGCCCGAGCCCGCGCCGGTCCCCCCGACGCCAAACATGCTCTTGCCCGGCGGGGTGTCCCCCGGGTTGCCGGTCAGCCCGCCGAGCACGTCCTCGCTCGGGTCGTTGCCGTTCTCCAGGACCAGCAGCGCGCGCGTCGGCGTCAGCGCCACCGGTGACGTCCGCTCGACGCGCGGCCGCCGGATGGCGTCGAACCAGGGGAGCCGCGCCCGATCCCAGAGCGCCAGCAGGTCGGCCGCGTCGCCGTCGACCGGAACCGACGCCCCCGCGTCGAGGGCCGAGGCCGCCCCCAGCGCGCGCCCGATCCAGATCGCCTGCCCCGCGGCCGTCTGGATCCGGCGCCAGTCTTCGATCCCGCGCAGCGCCAGCGACGGCCGGCTGGGAGGCGGGCCAAGCGCGCGCAGCAGCGTCGCCAGCCCATCGGGGTCCAGCGGCGCCGCGCTCGCCTCGCCACCAGTCAGCGCGGCCGCGTCGGCCAGGGGCCCGGGAAGCCCGCCGAAGGTCACCGCCGACAGCGCCGCGCCGGTCCGGCGAAAGGCCTCCAGCGGCGCGCGCACGGCGTCGTCGCCGAACGCGTCGGTCCCCCGCCCCACGAAGAGGACCGTGCCCGGCACCACCGTCGCCACCCCTGACCGGACCCGCGCCGACGCCGCCGCCAGCGCGCGACCCAGGTGGAGCGCGCCGGCCGAGACGACCGCGTCCAGCTTGACGAGCTCGCCCGTGGCAACAGCCGGCGTGACATCCTGGGCGATGGCGCCCACGTCCCAGTCGGCGCTGAACAAGCTGACGCGTGCCCCCGCCGGCAGGCCAGCGAGCACCGCGCGGATCTCCGCGCGCTGGCGCGCCCGCTCGACCCCCGTCATCGCGGCCGACGTCTCGGCGATGATCGCGACCCGGGCCGGGCCCGCCGAAGCCTGGCCCCGCACCAGCACGCGAGCAAACGGGTCCCCCGGAGCCCGACCGACGACCACGCCCGCCGGAGCCGACGCGAGCGCCACCAGGTCGCTGCCGCGGGCGTCGACCGGTCGGCCGTCGACCTCGAGGGCCGCGCGGCCGACCAGCCGCCCCTGCTCGGAGACGGCCGGGACGCGGTACGCGATCTGACCGTCGGCGCCCGCCTCCGCCGGCTCGACCCACTCGAGCTCGAACCGGCGCGCTTCACCGTGCTCGAGCGGAAAGATCGACACCGCGAGCCACCCCGGCCCGTCCCAGGTCACGATCGCCGGGTCGCGCCGGCGCGCCACGATCGCGCCGTAGATCGCCCGGGCCCGCTCGCGTTCGACGAAGGCGCCGTTCGTCGGACGACCATCGATCCAGAGCACCGCGCGCGTCACCGCGGCGCCGCGCGGCAGCGACAGCCGCATCTTGGCCTCGACGCGCGCGACGGACGGCCCGGCGATCTCCACCAGCAGGTGCGAGCGCACGGTCCCGGGGTGCATGGTGGCGCTGACCGTCAATTGGCGAAGCGCGAGCGGCCGCTCCTCGCCGCCGTCAGTCAGCGCGAAGAACCTGCCGCCCGTCCGCACCTTCGCCCCGCGATCCTCGCGCGACGGCGGCGCCGGCCGATCCACGCAGCCGGCGAGCCAGATCATTGACAGCGCGACGGTGAACCTCATGCAACGAAGGACAACGTCGGGGCCCTCCAGTTTTCGCGGCGTAAGACAAAGGCGCAATCACCCGGCGCTCCCGCTTTCGTGGAGAGGGCCCCGACGTCAGGTTGTGGCCGTAGTCGATCGGCCAAGGACGGCCGCCAAGGAGGGAAAGCCATGTCAAGTGAGAACGCCGAGTTCTTCGAGGGGATGGAGGTCATCGACGCGGAGGGCGCGCCAGTGGGCACCCTGGTTCGGCACGACACACGGCTCGGGTACCTGGAAACGCAAGGGACGTTCTCCGGGCCCAGGTACATTCCCTTCCTCGCGATCGAGAGCCTGGCTCCCGATCGCATCCGATTGAACGTCACCAAGGACGTGGTCACGGCGGTGTACAAACGGCTGCCCGAGGTGACACCCGAGATCAGCGCGTCGGGCAAGCTGACCGGCGCCGCCACGGTCGAGAGCGGGTACGACCCGGCTCACCACCTTCCGCTGGACGCCGACCAGGTCTGTCGGGTCAGACATCTGATCCGCGAGGGCTTCCCGGTTTACGACGAGATGGACGAAAAGCTCGGAACGGTCGAGGCGTACGATCCCGACACGGGGTACATGCGACTGCTCAAGGGCACGCTCGCGCCCAAGGAGGTGTTCCTTCCGGTGACGGCGATCTCCTACCTGGACGATCGCGGGATCCACCTGGCGGTCCCCAAGGACGAGATCACCACGCGCTACATGATCATTCCGGAGATCGCGAAGGACTTCTTCGCGTCGCATTGACGCAGTCACCGTTCGCAACCGACGAAGAGGTACCCCATGCCAACGAGAACGGATCGAGAAGGGCAAGCCGGCAGCCTGAGTCGGCCCGAGAGGGCCGCCTGGGGCGGGACCCTGGTTCTGGGGGCGCTCTGGTGCATAGCCGGCGTCCTGTGTCTGGCCGCATCGGGCCTGGCCACCGTGGCGGCCATCTATTACATCGGCGCGCTGCTCGCGATTGCCGGCGTGATCAGCCTGGCCTACGGCATCCGCGGCGCAGGCGGCGGGGTCGTCCTGATGGGCGTGCTGTCCCTGGTGGTCGGGGTGCTGATGTTCACGCACCCCGGCAGCGGAATGGCGGCGCTCACCCTGCTGCTGATCGGCTACTTCTGGATCACCGGCCTCTACCGGGTGGTCACGTCGGTCGCCGATCGGTACCAGGGTTGGGGCATGGACTGCCTGTCGGGCCTTTGCTCGATCGCCATCGGCGCGATCGCGGCGCGGTCCTGGCCGTCGTCCGCGATGTGGCTCCTGGGCACGCTGGTCGGTGCCGATTTCTTCATCCGCGGCGTGTTCACGATGGCGGCCGCGGTGACCGCGCGGCGCGCCATGCGCACTTTGCGGCCGAGCAACGTGTAGAGGAGACGCGGGCGACCGCGGTGACAGTGCGGTCGCCCGCCCGTCCATGTCACGTCGTCGTCTCGCGGCAGCCGCCACGCTCGGCCTTGGATCAGCCGCGCTGGCGGCGCTGGCGGTTCTCGTCGTCGCCGATCCTTGGCGCGGGCTATGGGCCGTCGCCCTGTTCGCCGCCGCCGTCGCCGTCGCCTGGCAGGGCCTGCGACGCCGGGGTGTCCGGCGCCTGGTGGGCCTGGGAGCCGGCGCTCTGCTGCTGGTGGGCTTCGTGACCCTCGTGATGGCTCGCGAGCCCCTGGTGCTGCTCGCCTCCGTCGTGGCGCTGGCGCTGGCGCTCAGCGCTGGCGCCTACGCATTCCGCCTGCGGGCGACCCTCCCCCGCGCGCCGCGTCCGCGCCGTCCGGCGCTGTTCTACAATCCGCGGTCCGGAGGCGGGAAGGCGGCGCGCTTTCGCTTGCCCGACGAGGCCCGGGCGCGTGGGATCGCCGCCATCGAGCTCGTCCCCGGCGCCGATCTGGCGCAGCTGGTGCGCCAGGCGCTGGACGGCGGAGCCGACGCGGTGGCGATGGCCGGGGGCGACGGATCGCAGGCGCTGGTCGCCGGGATCGCGGCCGAGCGGGGCGTCCCCTTCGCCTGCATCCCGGCTGGCACGCGCAACCATTTCGCGCTGGACCTGGGCGTGGATCGTGACGATGTCGTGGGCGCGCTCGACGCGCTCGTGGCCGGGGGCGAGCGCCGGGTGGATCTGGGCGAGGTCAACGGCCGGGTCTTCGTCAACAACGTCTCGCTCGGGCTGTACGGCGAAGCCGTGCAGCGCAAGGAGTATCGCGACGCCAAGGTACGCACCCTGCTCGAGAAGGCGCCGGACGTTCTGGGTCCGCAGGCCAAGCCGAACCTGCGATGGCGTGGACCTGACGGGACACCATGCGATCGCTGCCGCGGCGTCCTGGTTTCCAACGATCCCTATCGGCTGGGGCTCGCCATCGGCGCCGGCACCCGGCCCCGTCTGGATGCCGGCGTTCTGGGCGTCGCCGTGATCGGCGCGGCCGGCGACGGCGCCGGCGTGCAGTCCTGGACCACGCCGTCATTCGAGGTCGAAGCGCAGGGCAAGGTGGCGGCCGGCGTCGACGGCGAAGCCCTGCTGTTGGACCCGCCCCTGCGGTTTCGCACCCGCCCGGCCGCCCTGCGCTGTCGTATCGCGCCGCACCACCCGGGCGCGTCTCCGTCGGCGTTCGCGCCCGAGCGCGCGTGGGCAGTCGTCAGCGCGCTGGTCGGGATCGCCGCAGGACACGACCCGCGTCCGGTGCCGGGCCGATGACGCGCGGCCGGTTCACTGCGCGGTGACGTTGGCGATCGGGAACTGGATGCTGCCGGTGCCGCCGCCCGCCTCGACCAGGATGCTGGCCTCCAGCACGGCGCCCAGCTGCATGTTGTTGCTGGCCCAGGCGTCCCAGTGGTCGGTGATCGAGATCGTCCCGCAGGTCCGCTTGGTCGTGCGGATGCTGTAGAACTGGTTCCAGCTGGTGACGTTGCCGCAGCGGTTGCCGCCGGTCCCGGTCGTGCTCCGCGTGATCAGGTTGTACTTGCCGCCGTCGATCGTGGCGGTTCCCACCATGCTGCCGCCTGGATTGAACGGCAGGCCGTTGTACGAGTCGTCGACGATGTACCACTCGATGCACGGGTTGACCGACCACCCGTAGATCCCGACGTACGAGTAGCTGCCGCCGTTCCCCGATTTGGTCTCGGAGAAGTCGGCCGAGACGGTCCCCAGCGACGTGTACGCCTTGCCGTTGCCCCACTGCAGGCCGATCCGGGCCAGGAAGTCGCCGGAGCTGGGACCCCAGGAAGCGCTGAACGCGGGGGTGGTGTAGGTCGTGATGCTGCCGCCGCTTCCGTTCATCCAGAGGGACCAGCTGAGGCTGCCCGCCATGCCCTGGGTGCTGCCGGTGTGCATGGTGCCGCCGCTGGTCGGCAGCGTGGCCGTGCAGTCGACCGTGCCGCCGTCGGGCGCGCTGCCGCCGGTGCCGGTCGAGCCGCCGGTGGCTTTCACGCCTCCGGTCCCCGTGGCGCCGCCGGTGCCGGGCGTTCCACCCGTGCTGCGGTTCCCGCCGGTCGCGGTTCCGCCGGTCCCGGGGTACGCGCCTCCCCCGGA
>Ga0335083_10008268_pt1 | contig 12723 bp, 16 predicted proteins | sample Lox_Sample_42_FD_206716 | JGI IMG/M metagenome (GOLD analysis project Ga0335083, IMG submission 206716) | Soil microbial communities from Loxahatchee National Wildlife Refuge, Florida, United States - Lox_Sample_4.2 | ecosystem: Environmental > Terrestrial > Soil > Wetlands | place: USA...
ACGCCAAGTACGCCGCCGAGTCCGCCGAGTCCGCCGGGTCCGCCGGGTACCGTAAGGAATTGATTGATCGGGCTATCCTGTTCCTTGATCGCGTATGCCCACCGCTTCAGGAATTCGATGGCGAAGTTATCGCACGGGCAAACCGGTTGATTGAATTGGCGGGAGTCTGAGATGGACCGCGAAGCAATGCGCAAGGCGCTGTTTGAGATGGCCGACGAAATCGCAGACCGTTTTGCCGATGCCGGTTTCGTTCTGATCGTGAGCAACGATGACCACTCCAACTACATTTCCAATGTGGAAAAGGATGATGTAGTTTCTGGTCTGCGCTACATGGCAGACCAGGTGGAAGGAGAGCTTAACGAGGAAGGTGATTCGGGCCTTCTTCATTGACAGGATCGGGGATGATGGCATCGTCCCCGATCTGTATTTGCAATGCCCGGTTGCAATGATCCTTGCGTACCCAGTCCAGGAAAGCGCACATGACGCACCCCCATTTCTGGCCAGCATTGCGAGCCTTGGCTGAGCGTTCAGAGATGGTTTCGTAGGGTGAGCCGAACAGGATCAACGTGTTGACGCCACAATCAATCCAGCGCAACAGGTTCAGCAGATAGGTGGTGACGTATTTCATGAGTGCCCCGGCCCGCGAAAGATGTACCACTGAAGCACATTACCCACCAGAAAACCGAGCAGACCGATGACCATCGCAAAGAACGATTTGGCACCGGTACGCTGATGGTGATGCTGCATCAGAACATCAATTTTTTCTTCCAGACTGCCGATGGTTTCCTTAAGCTCGGTCACGTCCGACTTAAGGTTTTCTACTGATTCCACCAGCCTTCCGACTGTAATAGGATCGACTTCAGACATTTTAGGAACCCCCCGCCATGAAAAGGTTACTGGCTGTTCTCTGTCTGACATTGGCCGGATGCGCCAACTGCGATCCGACTGCGCTGAATCAGGCTATGCTGGGTATCGTGCTGTTGCAAGGTCCATCCGTCCTTGTGACACCACAGCTTCCACCACCGCCCATCAACGTACAGTGCCGGTCCTACGGCAACTACACGAACTGCAACACTTACTGATTGGCGGCAGGGATGCCAGCGTTACCGGACAGACCCTGTAGCAACGGTCCTAGCTGTTGTAAAACGTCAGGACGATTAAACAAGGCATTGTACACTGCCTGTCTGCCAATATTCGTACCGTATGCCGGGATTGTTGCAGCCGCACCCAATGCGGCGAGCGGAGAGAAGTGCGCAGCACCCCCCATGATTGCAGCATCCGTCAGGTAACGGCCAGTCGTACCACTATCTGGGTAGTGGTTACCCAGTACCTCCTGGGCCTGCTGGGCAATCTGCCCATTCATCCCACTATTCGTAGCCCGCTGGTAGTTCGTGCTGCTGTTGCGCACGGCATTCGAGAACTGGGCAGGCGTAAAGATATTGTTGCGGTTCACCGCGCCCTGCATACCGGCTGCACTCTCGATCTGCTTGTACCCACGCCATGCCGTGGAAGCCTGTTGCAACTGCTGGGCCAGTCCAGGCGGCGAATTACGGATAACCTGCTGCGTCATCGCATCGTTCAGGTCATCCATGGACGATGCAAAGGCACGGTCAGCAGGCGTGCTGTTACCCATGCGTGCGTTGCGTGCCAGTGTGTTGATGGTCGAGCGTGCATCACCCCATTGCGGACCTGTGAGGGAGCCGTTCTGGAGCTTCTGGGCGATGTTGTTATTCACTACCGTATCGAACTGCGCGAGCCGTTCTGGCGCGTTCTGGGCCAGGTCTGTGCGGACATTCTGTAGGTCACGAATGAACTGGCCACGCGGCTGGAAGCTGGCGTTCTGTTCCAGATTGTCGAATGCCTGTCCAATCGTGTCGCGCACATGGGTAACGGCATCTGCACCCGTGGCCACGCCATCCGGTACGGACTGACCCAGTGGGGCAAGCGCACGGTTGTAGAGCGCACGGTTGAACTGGTCAACCTGCTGGCGCTGGCCAACCTTCATCGCATCGCCAACAATCGGCAAAGAATTCAGCCGTTCCTCTACGGACTTGGCTGTACCGCCCAGCGCTTGACCCACCGTAGGCGTAACGCCCAGGTCATTGACCGCCTGGGCAGCAGCCGTGGGCTGGAAGCCAGAGATGAGACGACCGGCAGCACCACCAGCGCCGCCAGCAGCCGCGCCAATCAGTGCCTGCTTGCCCGTCTGGCTCCAGAAATTCTGGTCAGGATTCTGGACAGGCTGTGCAGCCCCTAGCGTCGCTCCCTGTAAAGCAGCGCGAGTAATGCCAGTAGCGGCAGGGACAGGAAGCACCGAGCCACCCAGAACCTGTCCTGCGATCCCCGCAGGGGTATTGGGCGTGCCCTGTGAGAGATAGGAAGCGATGGCGTCCCCGATGTGATTGATGGCCGGTCCCGCATTTGTGCCTCCCAGATTCGACACAACATCGCCAATAGCGTGCGCGCCTTTCTGCGCCACACCTCCAATCGTATTCGTAACACTGTGCAAGGCACCCTGCGTCACCTGGTCCAGCCAGTTATTCGTCAGGTTGTCTGCCAGTTGCTGGCGCGGCGTCGCCTTGGGAGCGGCAGGTGCAGCCTTGACTGGCGCAGCACTGCCTTCATCATCCCACTTGATCTGACCAGGCTGCGGCGCTGCATTCTGTGCAGGGGCAGCAGCGTCATCCCATTTGATGGTGGAAGGGTCCAGCGGACCAGGGGCAGCAGCGTCAAGCTGTGCGCCCACCTTCTGAAGCTTTGCCTGATAGTTCGGGTCCTCAGCATAGCCCGTCAGGTTGGTGCCGCCAGCATACTTTCTGGCCAGCAGCGAACCCATGGCATCTACGCCTGCCTCCAGCGTAGGATAGGCATGGTAGTTATCGGTGGTGCCCGTCTGGTTATCGACAGCCGACACTCCACCACCCCCGAACTGCTTGATATTGCCGGGGTTGTTTGAACCGGGAATCACATGCTTGCCGAATCCGGTTTCCAGTGCGATCTGCGACAGCAGTTGGCGGGGGTCCAGATTGTACTTCTGGGCAACCCCGGAAACGATGGGCAGATACTGGTCGATGAAGTCGCTGGCTCCAGCCATCATTGCCCCCCATCAGCGTAAGCCGTGGAACCATCCGAATACTGGTACACACGCCGACCATTGGCCATACCACTACGCACCACCGTCTTGGCTGGCCCACCCATGAGGCCCTGTGCGGCAGGCGACAGGAAGCGGTTGAAATCCTTGCGCATGGTCGTCTGTTCGTACTGGCGTTGCAGTCCACCCAGTTGCCCACCCAGCAGCTTCTGGTATGTCTGGATGACGCCCTGTAGCTGTTGCGGGCTGTTGGCCTTGTCCAGCACGCTCTGGGCTTCCTGACGGTCACTGACGCCTCCACCGGCACCGACAATGGCTTTCACGATTTCATCACCGACAATCGTTTTGGCCGTGTCGAAATTGTTCGGCGCAGAGTGGCCCGTCTGTGCGGCCACTGCCTGGGAAAGCTGGTTGATCATCTTGACATCACCATTACCCAGCGCATCTGCCAGATTGCTGAGCGTACCCAGGTGATCCATGGCCACGCTGATGGAGCGCACCGTGTTGCCATTCTTGCCCGTACTGAAGTCGTTCACTGCTTTCTGGCTGCTGGCGTAGTTCTGGGCGCTGTACTGGGGATTGATTTCCATCACACGCGCCATTACCCGCTGGCCCTGCGGCGAGCGCATGGAGAAGCCGTTAAGTGGTGCCGTCTGGTAGTTGGCAATTGCCTGTGCCGTTGTTTCGATATCCTGTGGATTGCCTTCCACCGTTTCCCGATGCAGCCCAAGATTGGCATTGGCAATACCCAGCATCGCGTCACCACGCGACTGCTGGTAAGCGCCACTGACTTCATTCAGTGCAGCGTTGTACTGCTGGTACTGAGGCGTACCGGGCTGGTACTGATCGCGCAGCCTGCTCAGCATCTGAATCTGCGCAGCCTTGGAATCGGCTGGCGGATTGGTATTGGCAGCGACCACACCATTGCTACCCGGCTGACCTTGACCGGTCATCGCGTTGTAGGGGATGACAAGCTGTTCTGACGGACCCAGCTTCTGCGGTTCCATCAGTTTGGCCAGTGCCTGCATACGGGCGAAATAACCAGGATTAGTCGCCTGTGCAATGGACATGATGTCCTGCGGATTCATGCCAGCCTGGATGCCAGCCGTCACCAGACCAGGCATATCGATGCTCTGGCCTGTGCCGATGTCACCCGTACTGGCAGGTGCAGCACCCTGCGGCAAACCCATCTGCTGGGCAGCAGCCTGGGTGGCAGGACCGGCAACCTGTTGCTGTCCACCACTGACGAAATTCTGCGGATTGAAATTAGCCAGGTTCTGCGCCTTCTGTAACTGCAACTGGGCAAGCTGGCGCTGGATGGGATTCATCTGTGCCGACTGGGCATTCTGCAAACCCTGCTGAATGTTCTGGCCAACAGGTAACCAGGGATTTGCAAGCAGATTCGCCCCTGCCTGGAAAGTCGGGGACGAAAGCAAATCGTTCAGGTCGAAACCGATATCAGCCATGATCTTTCCTTAGAGCGCCAGCATCCCCATTGCACCCAGACCCATCAGCGCCGATGTACCGCCAGCAGCAGCCGTGCTACCGGCGAGCGCAGCAGCAGGCAGGGCGAACGTACCCGCACCAATGGCCGTACCTGCGGCAGCACCGGCACCCAGCGAACCATACAGGGAACTGCCCAGCATACCCGCACCCAGCAGCGATGACATGATATTTGCGTTATTCGACGTACTCCCGTTCGTGGAGGTCGTGCTGTAGTTGCCCAGTCCGGACAGCAGCGACGCCATCGCCTGGAGCGTTCCAAGGTTAGAGGACGCGTTGTAGTTGCTCTGGGCAATATTGGAATTCAGTGTGTTCTGCGCCTGTGTCTGGTACTGGTTACCCGCAGAAAGCATCTGCTGCAACTGGTTCCAGCCCATGCTGTTCAGGTTGGTAATGGCAGACCCTTGCAGGTTGGCCAGATTGTTTGCAGCCGAACCAGCCAGCGAACCAAGACCCTGCGACGCCGTTGTCTGAATCTGACCAAGCTGGTTGGACGCATTCAGCATATTCTGCATCTGCTGTTCGTAGTTCGCACCAATCGTGTTCTGCGACAGGTTGCCCAGTGACGTGGTAGCGCCCTGGAGAGCCTGGTTCAGTTGCAGTGCATTGGCACCAGAACCCGTGCGGCCAGCAGCAGAGAACTGCGATTGCAACTGCGGCAGCGTGGAGTTGTTCAACTGGTTCAGGATCGGCTGCGATTCCGACTGGTAAAGCTGTTGCGCCGCGCTGTTGGCGCTGTTGAGCATCGAACCATTGGCGAAGTTTTGCAGGCTCTGCAATCCCTGCGAATTGGCGAAGTTGCCCTTGGCAATGTCCGCCAGCGAGGTCGCGGCACCCGTGCCGTTCATGATGTTGTACAGACCCTGCGCACCGGGACTGTTGCTGAACTGACCCAGTGCCAGTTGCTGGGTCAGTCCCATGGCCTGGTTGGTTACAGTGCTACCCCCACTGGCCATCGTATCCAGTGCCTGACGCTGCGCGCTGGTGAGCGCCGCCGTCTGTCCGGTATTCAGATTCGGATACAGACCACCATTCTGGGACGACTGGAGAATGCCGCTATAGAGCGCCGACAAAGCGGGTTGCTCTCCCGCCCAGGGAGTGGTGGACTGGACTGTATTAGTGCTACCGCCGCCGCCGCTCATGATCATTACTCCAGACTTTTATGAACCACTGAGTACCGATGCTTGAAACCGATAGCCAGTAATTTGGGCACAAAACCCTTACGTACATAGGCTTCTATCGCCTGACACTTCTCCTGCATCTTTGCCCACACTTCGATATTCGCATGGGCATAGTCGCGCCATTCATCGAATTCCGAACCAGCCATCGTCACAATCCGGCAGACCTTCATCTGCGGATAGATGACAAGACTGGTTGTTCCTGCACCCACTACGCGCTTGCCTTTGACCATCATCCACAACTGCATATCCCCGCTCTTACACAGAGCGAGGATATCGAGGTGAGACAGTTCTCCAAACGTGTGTTCCAGTGCCCTTTTGATATACGGTTCTGCGAAATGCCAGATGCCGTCTACCATCTGTGGCGGGATGCTACTCATCTTATAAGTTTCGTCGGTCACAATGTTGCGTCCGCAATAACCACCAGGTTATAGGTATATGCGCCAGTGGCAGCAATCGCCACGGTTGCAAGGAACCCATTGATATTGGCACTCATCGTGAGTGCAGAAATGTTAGTTTCGTTCACCCCGCTAGGCGTAATCACCGTAGGTGAAATGCGCTTAGGACAGGCAAACGGGAATGCAAACTGGAAAACGTTGGTAGCCAGACCATAACCCCCACCAGTCACCTGCTGGGTAGTCTGGGGTTCGTAATAGCGCTTTGCCTTCATAAGGTCGGCAGCAATATCACGCCGCTCCAGAGGCACCGCTACCGTGCCTTCATTGAGTTTTACGCCAGCAATCCGGAAAAGATTGTTGGCAGTCGTCAGGAAGTTGACCTGCGCGCTGGTTGCCAGCGCAAGCGTAGCCGTCCAGTTACCACCACCTGCCTGATAGGTGGAACCAGCAGCCAGAGTGAAATAAACCTGCAACCCTATACCAGACGAGTAATCCCACGTGCCAGCCGAAGGCGACTTGGGAAACGTGAGCGTAACCGGCGTCCACACCCCCGTGGTCGAGATGGTGTAGGGCATTACGCATGCCTGGTTCTGACCGGCATTGAGCATCGATACACAATAGATGCCAGATACATTCGTCTTGACCCAGAACGACAGGGTCATCGGCTTCTGGGCAATGCTACGGAAATCGTAGCCTTCAATGCGGGTATCAAAGCCAGCGTACTGGCCAGTAGCCACGCTGGCCATACCTGCCGACACCAGGAAGCCCATCGAAGAGTTCAGCAACTGACCGCACTGGGCAACAGTCGGCACATTGGAGGCGCTAAGCGAGCGTTCATAACGCTGGCAGGTAACGGCAAGACCGGCACTGGCCGATGCCACCCACTTCCACATGTCCGCCAGCTTGGTGACCTGCACAGCGGAGCAACTGATGGAGTTGCCGATCTGCCAGATGTCAAAGCAGCCATTCAGGTTGATGGCTTCTTTCTTCCATACCTGATCGGGAATCGCGTTGTTCAGTTGCGAAGGAAAGCCCGTGGCCACAGCAGACAGGCTGTTGGTCAGTGCAGCACCGGGGCCACTGGACATGTCAAAACGCAACGTCACCCCCGTGTTGGTGGTGAACGATGCGGAGATGATCGTGCCGTAGTAGGTACTCGATCCCACCTGAGCCTGCACCCGGCGACCGTACTCGAAATAGGCCATCTGGTTGCCAGCCAGCGTAAAGGTGGTATTCCCCGTCTGGGTAGGCGTGAGTCCAAGGTCGATAAACTGGATATTCTGGATACCCGTTTTGATCTGGGCCATCATTTCACGGGCACAGTCGTTCACCGTGGACGGCAACTGTCCTTCCGGCCACCCGTCAGGAGGCGTGGCAGAGTTGCTGCTGGCGGTCGTATTCCAAAGGCCCCATTTCATGATTTACCCCACTCCAAGTACTGCATAGGTGAAAATTCTGTCAGTACTTGCTGAACTGGCATGGTGGATTGTAAAAGAACCCGCCGCCGTTGTAATGTAAAGGCCAGCCTGTGCGCTGGCAGCATTGGCCGTCGTCGGCATCATCCCCACAAAGCTGTTCACCCCTACACGCATATCCGCCACCACCGTCTGCACCGTGGCACTGCCCAGTGTAACGCTACCGGCGTTATTGATACGCCCCTGGTTAACTTCCAATGACCAGTTGCCCAGCGCGCGCCGATGCTTGGTTTCGTCCACCTGAAAGACGGGAACCGTAATGCCTGTGTTGGCTGAGAGCGCCATTACCGCACCCCACAATCCCAGAATTCAACATCCACGCCCTGCATACTGTTCCAGTCGCCACCAATGGTGACGGAGAAGCGGAAGTAGCGCCCCAGCACCCGGCTGGGTGCATAGCCAGTGGAATTGACCACCAGCGTGGGCGACTGTTGAGGCGGTTCCTGCTGGGTATTCCGGTAACTCACCACGATTCCAATCGATGCGGAGTTGTAATCCGCCACAGGCCAGATGGTATTCACCTGTGCCTTGTGATTCACATAGGCATTGGCGTTCTGGTATCCGAACATGGGCGATGCCCCATTCGGATTCAGTTCCGTCGTCGTGATCGTAGCTGTAAGGGCTGTACCGTTCATGTAGTACAGGTTGCCGCCAATGAAAGCGGCTTCCAGCAGGTCACCCCCCACCCAGTACTTGCTGTCCAGCGAGTACATGAGTGCATCCAGCGAGGACGACACGGCATTCAGTCCATCCAGCGTATAACCCGGCGTGGTCACTGTGCCGATAGCGTTGAGGCCCGTGGCACCCATGCCTACGCTGCTGGCCAGCCCATCCAGCCGCGTCCACTTCTGGAAGGCCCAGTTGTAGCAGAGGACATGGTTAGGATTGCCATTGGTGTTACCGGAACCCGGATACGCCCAGCAAATCAGCTTGCGCTCAGGAATGACCATGGCCTGCACACGATACGTGTAGTTCGTGTCCAGGTCGTCAAAGAACGATTCATCGATCTTGCCCGCGCCGATAGGGGTAACGCCATTGCCATCGAAAATCTTGAACCCGTCGTCGGCAAGGAAGTAGACGTGACCCTCCCACAGAATGACGGACTGCGGAGCCAGCGCACCGCAGCCGTCTACCATCTTCTGGAACTGGAAAATCAGTGGAGAGCCAACAAACTGCATCATCCAGATTTCGCGTTCCAGGAAAATGAATCCGTAGTTTGAGCCACTAACAATCTTTTGGACCCACCCGCCATTACCAAGAATGTCCTGGTAGTCGGCAAGGTTCCCAGTGGTAGATAGTGACCAGTCCGTGTTGTTATTAAGACCGCTCCAGCGTACCCGCTGTACGCCGGTTGCGGAGTCAGAGATATTCCCCAGCACCATGAAGTTATTAATGATGCCAATGTGACGGGCTGGGGGCGCGCCAGTGAGATTGCTAAAGTTGGTAGCACCCAGGCTGATAGTCTGGGGTACGTTCTGCAATCCGTTGACTCCCACAACGGTTTGGCCCCACTGCACAAACTCCCAGGCGTCAATATCACCCGTCGCGTATGCACCACCAGATACGCGTGTTGCCGCAGTAAATGACTGGCCCGCCAGTCGGTAAAGCGCCGTACCATCGCCGCAGTAGACATAGGAGTTGTCGGCATTGTCGCGGGCAGCATAAACGCCGCTCACTGCACCCATAGGGCCAGTGGCGGCAAGGTTAAGTGACGGAAAGGATTCGTAGGTCGCGTTGGCACCGGCCACCACATTGGTGGCCGACAGAACCCCCGGATTCTTGAGTGGCGGTTGATCGGGGAGCCATTCGCCAAAGGCCAGGAACATGGATTAACCCAGCAGACCACTGGTGGTCGGCATGGCCCCCGGCGCGCCCTTCATCGCCCCACCGTCCGTCTTGGAAGTTTCCTGGCGCTGGATCGGACCCAGTACCGACAAATCTTCCTCCACGTTCATGTGGATGTCGCGTGCATGTTGCAGGCTGTTCAATGCCGCCTGTTCCAGCGCTTTCATCACCTGCACGTCCGACTGCTGCGCGCGGATGACGTTCTGGAGCATGTCCGCAGTGGCATGGAACACGATCAAATCTTCAGCTTCCGTACACCAGGCATTGGTATCTGTGCTGGCGGATAGCTGCACCAGACGGAACGTATAGGCCAGTGTGATCGGGTAAGCCGATGCAGGCTTTGGCGTCAGGTAAAGCTGGTTGTTATAGACCGCGCATTCAATCGGTACGCCACTGGTAGCGTTCTGGTTGCGGTAAGTGACGCGTTCATACGTATGCTGGGGGATGATTAACGGGTTCCCGCCGTTGTTCGTGTACGTCACCATGTCCAGCGCAAGGAAGTCCGCTGGCAGGGAGATAGCAAACGAAGCCGTGTTCGCATTGATGGCCGTCTGGCTCTGGTTGAACCAGAGCCGCGTGCGTTCGTAATGCTGGATGGCGCGGATAATCGCGCGCTGGGTTTCGTTTTGCAGGTCAGTACGGTTGAGGTAGTCGAGATTAATCCGATCCTGCAACCCCTGGTATGTCTGGGCCATGATATATCTCCGTTAGAACCGGGTCATCGTCAATCTACCCCCGCCATACTGTTCCTGGCGGGATTCGAGGTCCTGCTTGTAAAACATGTTTTCCATCGCCTGCCACTTCTGTGCCTGTTCGATATTCCCGATCTGGGCACACACATAAGAGGCAGCGCCATACACCAGCACGTCCTCTGCCGCCGACAGCCAGCTATTGGTATCGGTCGGATTCACAAGATCGGGCTTCCTGTTCACGTAAAAGCACGGCAGCGCATAGGCGCTATCCGGCACGTTCGCGATATAGAAAGCCTGACCGTAGATGTTGTAACGGGTCGGCAGACCCACCGCATGGTTCAGGTTGATCTGGCGGATGAGGGAGAAAGGTGCCCACACAAGCGGAAGATCGGCGCTATTCTCAGTGACACGCAACTGGTCCAGGAATAGAAAATCGGTGGGAACCGCGATGGTTTCCACCGATACCTGTGCGGTCAGCACAGTTGATGTTTCGTTGAACCAGTAGCGCTTTCCCTCGTAGCGCCGGATGGTAGCCTTGATGCCAGCCTGAATCTGCGAATCCAGGTCAGTGCGGTTCAGGCATTCCAGTGCCACACGTTCCACTGCGCTCTGGTAAGTCGTCGTGGCCATCTTCGACTCTCATCCAGATAGATTCATCACAGTACGTCATGCGTCCAAGTTCCTGAAACCACTCTTCTGCGTACTCGCAGTTCTGATATTTTTTAAAGCAGGGCGAACCCAATGTGTAATGTACGATTTTAGCATGTGCATTCGGTCTGTATTCTCCCACAAGATGGTTGTACTCAGGAGGAATTTCTCCTACGTCCGTTGCCCACTTGAATTGATGTAAATCCATCGGGGAGGCTTTGTTGACGTATTCCGGCGTTAAGCGGCGCACTGCCATTCTGTGGCCGTTGAATACCATCAGGCTTGACCAGTTCTTGCACGGGTACTGGCTCTGCGGCTGGTTCAGGAATTTGTGGTCCGGATGGGGCGTGTAGTCGTGCTTTACCACCAGCACGTCCTGATACGGCTGCGCCCTTGCCATTGCTGCTACCTCGTATGCGTCTGTGAGCCATAGCATGTCCGAATCGCAAAAGATGGAAACGTCATCGTCCGCCAGCCATGGCGTCAAAAAACGGCTGAAGGTGAAATCGGTTGACTGGCCAGGGTGCCGATCCCGCGTATAGATGCCATGCAGGTTGTGCAGCGCCACTGGGGTAATTGATACAGGGCCAGATGCACGTGCCATGATTGAATGGGCGCACACGTGATAGGCAATCGTTTCCCGTGGGTCGTAACCCACGAATATCTTGAGTGGCTTCATTCGGAACGCGGCTTCAGAATTCCGACGAAGCCCCCCTCGTAACGCTGAAAGCTGTGCAAGCTTAGACCGCTGGCGCGGAGTTTTACAATCCATGCTTCAGGCTCCCACTGAATGAGATGCGCGTTGCGACCATCAGCCAGCTTCTTGACGGCAGGTCGAGTAGCAACATCGATAAAAAGCACGCGCTTTGTGAGTCCCCGGAGATGCTCCAGAACATGGTCGAGACATGCCGGTTCAATGTGTTCGAGAACGTCGGAGCAAACCACGATATCGTGCGGAGCGGGTTCTGTATCAAGACCGGGAATGAAGGGATCGTAATTGGTGATCGCGAACGGCATGGCTTTCTGGAGCGTTTGCTGTCCGCAACCATAGTCCAGGACTTCCCGTGTCTTGAAACCACGCGCAAGGTCGGTAATCTGCTGTGCATGCTTGTATCCTGACAGTCCATAACCTCCAGCAGCATGGAGTTGCTGCTGGAGCGCCTTGTAGTCGTCTGTGTATCTCACTTCTGTTCCTTGTAGGGCTGTTTGAGAGCCGTCAGCATCGCCTTGATATCGGCGTACTTGACGATGTTGGTCATGTGGGTGAACGCCATGTTCTGGTAGATATCGATGGAATCCACAAAACCAATGTAGACACCATCGGCAGTGAACACGGGACCCCCGCTATTACCTGGAGCCGTCAGGACCGTGACAACGGTTTTATCCTGCCATTCACCTTCCGTCTTGACCCAGTTTTCGCCCAGCGGGAAACCGATGGTATATACCGGACTCCACTGGTCAGGATCGTGTGTGGCAAACGTCACCCACGGCACACCGATATGTTTATCCGTACAGGCCACGGCGATATCGGTACTGTCATCGCCCAGACCGTAGGTCACCGGGAACGTCTTTCCGTTGTTCGTGGAGAATTCCGCGTGTGCATCTTCGCCATGGAACACATGGGTAGCGGACACAATGCAGTGGTCGTTCACCACTGCACCCGTACCGGTACTCAGGACCATATTGTCCTTGTTCGCGTAGATAACCACCTTCACAACGGACTTAACCGTGTCATGGGGAGTCGGCAGGGAGACACACCCCACCAGCAGGACCAGCAGTGTCAACAGCAGCTTTTTCATGATTCTCACCCACAAGGGCAGATAAAGCCTGTGCTACTTCAAGAACCACCGGTTCCCATTCCACCGTCCCAGGCTGTTGACGGAAAAGCGTCAC
>Ga0335083_10008269_pt1 | contig 12722 bp, 11 predicted proteins | sample Lox_Sample_42_FD_206716 | JGI IMG/M metagenome (GOLD analysis project Ga0335083, IMG submission 206716) | Soil microbial communities from Loxahatchee National Wildlife Refuge, Florida, United States - Lox_Sample_4.2 | ecosystem: Environmental > Terrestrial > Soil > Wetlands | place: USA...
GTCATGCGTCCGCCGCGCGAGGACGCGCCGATCGGCTACGCGCGACTCGCGCGCCTCGACCGCGTCGTGAGCCGCCGTCGCCGCTGGGTGCTCGCGGCCGCCTGCATCGCGGCAGCGGCAAGCGTGGCGGTGCTGCCGAGGCTTTCGTTCGACTTCAATCCGCTGCACCTCAAGAGTCCGCGCGCGGAGTCGGTCGCAACACTGCTCGATCTTGCGCGGGATCCGAACACGACGCCCAGCAGCATCGATGTCCTCGCCGCCTCGGAAGCGGAAGCCGCCGCGCTCGCGCGCCGCCTTTCGCAGCTGCCCGAAGTGGATCACGCAACCACGCTCGCGAGCTTCGTTCCGGAGCAGCAGGACGAGAAGCTCGCGCTGATCGAGGATGCGGCGCTGCTCCTCGATCCGGTGCTGAATCCGGAACGAAGTCCCGGACCGCTCTCGGATCGCGATACCGCCGCGGCGCTCGAGCGCGCCGCGAAGGCGATGCGCGGTCTCGCGTCGGCGCAGCCTGCCACGGCGACGAGCGCGGCGGCCGCGAGGCTAGGCGCGTCGCTCGAGGCGCTCGCGAACGGCGATGCCGCGCTTCGGGACCGTGCCGCCGCGGTGATGATGCCCGGCCTCGCAACCACGCTCGCGCAACTGCGCGCTGCGATGCAGGCGCGCCGGATCACGCTCTCCGACGTGCCGCAGGACGTGAAAGGCGACTGGGTGGCGGCGGACGGCCGGGCACGCATCGAAGTGTTTCCGAAGGGAGACTCGAACGACAACGAGACGCTTCGCCGCTTCGTGACCGCGGTGCGCCGCGTCGTGCCGGGCGCGACGGGCGCACCCGTTTCCATCCAGGAGTCGGGCAGCACGATCAGCCGGGCGTTCGTCGAGGCGGGCGCCTGGGCGCTCGTCGCGATCGTCGTCCTGCTCGCCGTCGTGCTGCGCAGCATGCGCGACGTCCTGCTGACCCTCGCGCCCCTCGCGCTGTCCGGGCTCGTCACGCTCGGCTTGTGCGCGGCGCTTGGGGTCGCGCTCAACTTCGAGAACGTCATCGCGCTGCCGCTGCTGGCCGGCATCGGCGTCGCGTTCAACATCTACTTCGTGATGGCTTCGCGAGGCGGCGTGCGCGACCTCCTGCAGTCGAGCCTCGCGCGTGCGGTGATCTACAGCGCGCTCACCACCGGCACGGCGTTCGGGAGCCTCTGGCTTTCGAGCCATCCGGGGACGGCGAGCATGGGGATGCTGCTGTCGCTGTCGCTCGCATGCACGCTCGCGTGCACGCTCATCTTTCTGCCGGCGCTGCTCTGCGCAGCTCGCCCCACTGCCAGGCCGCGAGACCGGGGATGAACACGATGACGTCGCGCAGGCGCCGCGCCGTCGCGAGCGCGAGCGCGGTCGCGCCGTCGATCCCGAGGAGCGCGCCGATCACGACGAAGGCGCCTTCCTGCACGCCGATCGCGCCGGGCACGATGAACGCGGCGCTGCTGACGGCCTGAATCAACGCTTCGATCGCCACGGCATCCAAAAGGCTGCGCGGCTCGCCCAGGAAGCGCAGCGCAAGCCAGATCTCGCCCGCGCCGAGCAGCCAGCCCGCGAGCTGCCATGCGAAACAGGCGCCGACGTCGCCGCGGCGATCGTAGATGCCGCGCAGCGCCTCGTCGAACCGCACCGAGGCGCCGTGCAGGAAGCCCAGCTTGCCCGCGAACAGTCGATCGACGATGCGCGTGAGCGCGCTCAAGGCGCCCGCACGCTGGACGAAGACGAATCCGGCGCCGAGCGGGACGAGGCTCAGCGCGGCGATGACGACCTGCCCTGCGGAGGCTGCCGTGCGCCCGCCCGCGACCAGCAGCGCGACGCCGGCGAGCGCGAATGCGGCCTGGCTCAAGAGCGAGATCGCCATGTCGGCGGCGAGGCTCGCGGCCGCCTCGCTACCGTCCGTGACGTTGCGCCGCACGATGCGATAGGCGACGACCTCGCCGCCGATGCGCGCCACCGGCAGCAGGCCGTTGACCGACTCGCGCACCCAGGTCGCGAGAACCACGACGCGCACGGGCGGGCGCTGCGATGCCGGCAGGAGGTGTTGCCAGGCGCGCGCGTTGGCGATCATCGGAAACGCATGGAAGAGCGCGGCAAGCACCAGCCCGGGGCCGGCGGCGAGCACGAGCGCCACGATGCTCGCGACGTTCTCGCGCGCGAAGAGCGCCGCGGCGAGCGCAAGCCCTGCGAGCGCGAGCACAAGGGCGACGCGCTTCACGGCGGATGGCGTCCGCTCGCGAAGTCGGAGAAGCCGCCGCGGCGGACAGGCAGGGACTCGACCAGATCGCGCACCGCCTGCGACGTCAGCGCCGACAGCTCGTCCTCGTACAGATACCCGGGCGCCGCACCCGCGAAATCGTCCGTTGTCGCGGGATGGCAATAGATCTCGGTGAGCCCGTCGGGCAGATGCTGCAGGATCGAGGCGAAGCGGGCTTCCGTCATGCGGCCGGACCACGCGAGGCCCAACACGCCATCCGCCGCGACGAGCCCGTCTCGCCTGACACGCTTCTGCAGGCGCGTGACCCATGGCGCGTGGAATCGGCCGGGCGCACGCGGGACGCGAAGCGCGCGCATGCCGTAGCGCGCGCCGACCTCGACGATGCAGTCGCAGACCGTGGGGTGGAGCTGGTAATGATGGTGAGCGTTGACGTGGTCGAGGGCGAGGCCGGTGGCGCGGTACGCCGCGAATTGCGCCTCGATTTCCGCCGCGAGCTGCCGCCGCGCGCTCCGGCGAAGGAACATCGCGATGCCAGCGGTCACGAGATCGCTGCGAAGGCGCCCGCGCGCATCGACGAGGTCGGGAATGCGTTCGGGAGGCAGCACGGGCGCGCCGTCGACCAGCACGAGATGCAGCCCTACGCGCAGCGAAGGCAGCCGGTGCGCCCGCTCGATCGCGTCGCGGGCGGCGGGACCGCCGACCATCAGGCTTGCCGCCGTCAGGATGCCGTTTGCGTGCGCGAGCTCCACACCTTCGTTGACCTCCGGCGCGAGCCCGAAGTCGTCGGCCGTGACGACGAGCTCCTTCAGTGCGCGGCCTCGCGGCGCTCGCGGAGGAAGCGGAAGAACTCGACACCTTCGCGCAGCCGCCGCTTCAGCATCTCCGGGCTTCGCGCCATTTCGCCGACGATCGACGCGATCTTGCCGCTGCGGAAGTAGAAACGCCGGTAGAACGTCTCGACGGAATCGAAGATCTCGGTGTGCGACAGGTGCGGATAGTTGAGCGGCGCGATCTGCTGGCCGTGCGCGTTGACCAGGCCGGCGTTCGATTGATCGAGCCAGCCCTCCTGCAGAGCCTGGCGATAGAGGTACGTGCCCGGATACGGCGCGGCGAGCGACACCTGGATCGTGTGCGGGTTGATCTCCATGGCGAACTTGATGGTCTCCTCGATCGTCTCCTTCGTCTCGCCGGGGAGCCCGAGGATGAACGTGCCATGGATGGCGATGCCGAGCTCGTGGCAATCCTTGGTGAAACGCCGGGCGAACTCCACGCGCATGCCTTTTTTGATGTTGTAGAGGATCTGCTGGTTGCCCGTCTCGTAGCCCACGAGGAAGAGCCGGAGCCCGTTCTCGCGCAGCACCTCGAGGGTGGCGCGCGGCACGTTGGCCTTGGCCGTGCAGGACCACGTGATGCCCAGCTTGCCGAGCTCGCGCGCGATGGCTTCCGCGTGCGGCAGGTCGTCCGTGAACGTGTCGTCGTCGAAGAAGAATTCTTTCACCTGGGGGAACGCCTTGCGAGCCCAGGCGATCTCCTCGATGACGTGGCCCACGCTGCGCGTGCGGTAGCGGTGCCCGCCGACCGTCTGCGGCCACAGGCAGAACGTGCAGCGCGACTTGCACCCGCGCCCCGTGTAGATCGAGATGTACGGATGCTTGAGGTATCCGATGAAGTATTTCTCGATCGTAAGGTCGCGCTTGTACACGGGCGTCACGAACGGCAGCTCGTCCATGCTCTCGAGGATGGCCCGCGGCATGTTGTGCACGATCTTGCCGTCGGGGCTGCGGTAGGAAAGGCCCGCGACGCGGCTCAAATCGCGACCCTCGGCGACCTCCTTGATCGTGAAGTCGAACTCGTTCCCGGTGACGAAATCGATCGCTCTCGATGCGCTCAGGCTGCCTGACGGATCGACCGCGACTTGCGCGCCGATGAAGCCCACCTTGATCGCAGGGTTGACCTCCTTCATGGCCTCGACCACCTTGACGTCGGTGCGAAAAGACGGCGCGGAAGTGTGGACGACGAGCAGATCGTAGTCGCGCGCCATCGGCGCGACGTCGGCCAGATGGAGCCCGTGCGGCGGTGCGTCCACGAGCTTGCTGCCCTCGACCAGCGCGGCCGGCTGCGCGAGCCAGTTCGGATACCAGAAGGAGCGGATCTCGCGCCGTGCCTGGAAGCGCGATCCGGCGCCGCCGTCGAAGCCCTCGAAGGAGGGCGCCTGCAGGAAAAGGGAACGCATCATGGTTCGGCGCTGCTCAAGGTTCCGTCGCGACGAATGCGGTAACGCCGCCGGCCCCATTCGACGACGTCGACGAAATAGCCCGCGACATGGATACAGAAGGACAGAACATCGCGTGCGGGGCCGAGCCACCAGCGGCGGCCCGGAACGCCCAAAGTATGATCAACTTGCGCTTGCAGGACAAGGCGGCTCGTGACGGCCGCCGCGATTGCCCACGCGCCGGGCGCGCCGAGGAGCGCGGCGGCCGCGATGGCGAACGGGAGGGGATGGGTCACGATCGACCCGGCGTAACCTCGCGGGCTGACCGCGCGCACGGTTCGCGCCCATCGAAGCTCATGACGGACCAGGTCGGCCAAGCGCGACTCGTAGCACGCGTGCGCGACGATCATCGACGGCATGGACACCGCGAGCCCCTGCGCGCGCACGGCCTCGCCCACGGCGTAATCGTCGGCGAGGATCTCGCCGAAGGCGCGGAACCCGCCGATCGCCGCGAGCAGCGGCCGGCGCAGCGCGATCGTCGAGCCGAAGCACGGGCGTGCAAGCCGCAACGAGGTTCCCACCACTACGCTTGGCAGGAAGTGGTAGTCGATGCCCATGCTCGCCAAGCGCGACCACAGGTTGCCGCGCGCCACGCCGCGGTAAAGGCACGTGACCGCGCCGGTGCCGGGCGTCTCGAGCGCTGCGATCGTCGTGGCAAGGTAATCGCGCGGCACCGCGATGTCCGCGTCGGACGCGATGACCACGTCGTGGCGCACAAAGCTTTCGAGCCCCGCGAGGTTCGCGATCTTGGGGTTGGCCGCGGGCACCGACGTATGCACGATCAACGAAAGGTCGCGCCCGGGCCGATCCGCGATGAGCCGCTCGACGACGGCCACGGCGGGGTCCGACGGGTCCTGCACGCCGAATACGATCTGCACCGGGCCGCGGTACTCCTGGTCGCAGAGCGAGCGCAGATCGTCGGGAAGGCCCGGCGCCGCGCCCGCGAGCGGCTTCAGCACGCTCACGCCCGGCCACGCGACGGGAACCTGCCCTGCGGGCTTGCGCAGCCTGCGCATCGCCACGGCGGCGCCGAGCGCGTAGAGGCTGCCGATCGCGGCGACGACGAGGCACGCGATGCCGACGGGCACGACGATCGTATCCGCCATCAGGTCAACTCGGCTAAGCTTGAGCTCCAGGACCCGCTCGAAAAGAACAAGCAACTCCACACGTGGACGTCCGCCGCATCTTCAACGCCACGCTCGCCGTCGCGGCGTGCGCGCTTTGCGCGGGCTGCGCGTCGATGGGGGCCGGCCGCACTGCGCCCGACGATCCGTTCGAGCCGCTGAACCGCGCGGTGCTCGACGTCAACACGTCGCTCGACGACGCGATCATCAGGCCGATGGCGGAAGCGTATCGCGAGATCGTTCCGCAGTTCGCGCGCGACCGCATCCGCTCGGTGATCGACAATCTCGTCGAGCCGCGCATCTTCGCCAACGATTTGCTGCAGGGGCGCGGCGAGGCGGCGTGGATCACGTTCCAGCGCTTCGTCATCAACTCGACGGCCGGGCTCGCCGGACTCTTCGATCTTGCCACCGGCGACGGCCTGCCGAAGCAGACGGGCGACTTCGGGCAGACGCTGTACGCGTGGGGCATGGACGACGGCCCTTATCTCATGCTGCTCTTCTTCGGCCCGTCGACCGTGCGCGATACCGTGGGCCTTGGCGTCGATCTCTATACGACACCGCCCGGCGTGTTCTTTCCCGGGCACCCGGGTGTGGTGATCGGCTTCGTCGTCGGCACCGTCGATGGCGTGGACCTGCGATCGCGCAACATCGAGAACCTCGACGCGATCGCGGCCGGCGCGCTCGACTATTACACGCACCTCAAGTCTCTCTGGTGGCAGCGCCGCGAGGCGGAGCTGCGGCAAGGGCGCGGCCTGCCGGCCGAGCCGCAGGAGCTCACCGATCCCGAGTCTGCGCCGGCAAAGTGACCGCGCTCAGCGCTTCGCACCGCTCCCCCCGTCGCGTGCGGGCTGAAGCTGCCTTTCCGCCTGCTGCCGCAGGCTGTCCGCGAGCGCGGCCGGCCCGCCGGCCTTGAGGATCGCCGCGAACTCGGCGCGCCGCGTCGCAAGCTCGCTGATCGTTCCGGTCAGGTAGACGTCGACGATCTTCCATTGGCCGCCGTTGCTTCGCAGGAGGTAGTTGAGCGTCACCGCTTCGCCGCTTGCCGGGACGAGCCTCGTGCGCACGAGGCGGCCCGTGGGCCGCTCATCGCTCGTCGGCTCGACCTCGAAGCGCTCACCTGCGTAGCCGTCGAAACGGTTGGCGTAGGTCGCGATGGTCATGCGCTCGAAGCCGTCGACGAGCTTCGCTTGCTGTTCCGGCGCAATGGAGCTCCATGCCGGCCCGACCGAGATGCGGGTCATCGCAGGCAGGTCGAACGCGGTGCGGATCGGCGCGGCGAGCTTGTCGTAGCGGCCTTCGACGCCGAGCTCGCCGGCCTTTTTCATCACCGACAGCAGCGAGTCGTAGAACGCGCGTACCGTCTGGGCCGGCGGATCGCCGGCTTGAGCGGATGCGGGCGCGGGGGCGAGACTCAGGAGCGCTGCGACTGCGAGGATCACGCGCAGCGGATGCGGTATGTCGAAGTGCATGGGCGGTGGAGCCGCGAGCTTATCAGGTTGGTAACCGTTCCAACGTGCCCCGGCGGCGAGGCGGTTAAACTTGCGATATGCAAATCCCCCAGGCTGCAAGGATCGTGTTCATGCGAAAGATCGAACATGCGGCGCGCTGAAAGCCGCAGGATGCTCGAGCCGCGGCGGCGGCGGCCCGGCTCGCCCGCCGAGCGCGACGATCTCGCCCGCGCGGTCGCCGAGCTGGTCGGAACGCTCACCGCGGCGCGCGACCTCGCCGCAGGCGGTGCGATCGGCGCCGAGCTGACCGACCTCCTCGACCGCGCGCGGCACGAGCTCGACGTCGCCGACGAGAAGCTGCTCGCGCTCGACCGCCACCGCGAGCGAAGCATGTTCCGAAGGGCGACGCGCATCCGCGAGCGCATCGACCGCCTGCAGCACTCGGTGACGCGCCGGGCGAAGTCCCGCTCAGGGGGTTAACGCGTCGCGGTTGAGGCTGTACCATATCGAACGTACGTTCGATATGGCCGACCCGTGACAAGCCTCAATGAGCAGCAGCAGCGCGCCGTCGATTTCGGTGGCGCCCCCGACGATGGCCCCTTGCTCGTGGTTGCGGGGGCCGGAACCGGCAAGACGAACACGATCGCGCATCGCGTCGCGCGCCTCATCGCCGAGGGCGCCGATCCGAGCCGCATCCTTCTCATCACGTTCAGCAGGCGCGCCGCCGCCGAGCTCGAAGCGCGCGCGGCCCGCGTCGTAGCGGCGCGCCTGTCGCGCCGCGGGCACGATGCGCCGGTCGCGCTGCCCTGGGCCGGCACCTTCCATAGCGCGGGCGCGAAGCTCGTTCGCATGCACGCCGAGCGTATCGGGCTCTCCCCGACGTTCACGATCTATGACCGGGGCGACTGCGAAGACTTGATGGGCCTCGTGCGCTCGAATCTTTCGATCGACGTGACCGAGCGACGCTTCCCGTCGGCTGCGGCATGCGCGGCGATCTACTCGCGCGCGGTCAATTCGCAGCAGGCGCTGCCTGAAGTTCTGCGCGAGTCGTTCCCGCGCTGGGCCGAGTGGGAAGCGGAGCTTTTCGCACTGTTCGGTGCCTACGTCGACGCCAAGCAGGCACAGCAGGTCCTCGATTTCGACGACCTCCTCCTGTACTGGTCGGCGATGCTCGCGGACGGCGCGCTCGCCGCCGAAGCCTCGCAGCTGTTCGACCACGTGCTGGTCGACGAATACCAGGACACCAACCGCCTGCAGGGCCTCATCCTCGCGCGCATGAAGCCCGGCGGCCGAGGCGTGACCGTCGTCGGCGATGACGCGCAGGCCATCTACGGATTCCGCGCCGCGGACGTGCGCAACATCCTCGATTTCCCGACACTGTTCACGCCGCCTGCGACCGTGATGACGCTCACCACGAACTATCGCTCGGTGCAGGCGATCCTCGACGCGTCCAATGCCGTGATGGAGCACGCGGCCGAGCGCTATACGAAGCGCCTGTGCGGCGTGCGGGGCGCGGGCGCGCGCCCGACGCTCGTGACCGTCAAGGACGAGGCGGACCAGGCGCGCTACGTCGCGGAGCAGGTGCTCGCGTCGCGCGAGCAGGGGCTCGAGCTCAAGTCGCAGGCGGTGCTGTTCCGCTCGTCGAGCCACAGCGCGCCGCTCGAGCTCGAGCTCGCGCGCCGCAATATCCCGTTCGTGAAGTACGGCGGCCTCAGGTTCCTGGACACCGCGCACGTGAAGGACGTGCTGTGCCTGCTGCGCTGGGCGCACAACGCGCGCGACCGGCTCGCCGCGTTCCGCGCGGTGCGCCTCGTGCCGGGCATCGGCCCCGTCACCGCGACGCGGCTCCTCGACGACGCGGAGCGGGCGAGCGATCCGCATGCCGCCCTGCGCGACGCGGCGTTGCCGGCGGCTGCGGCCGAGCACTGGCCCGCACTCGTCACGATGCTCGACCGCCTGCGGACGCCGTCGAGCCCGTGGCCGGGGGAGATCGACGACGCGATCGCCTGGTATCTCCCGCAGCTTGCGCGCATGCACGAGGACGCGTCCGCGCGCGCGCTCGATCTCGCGGCGCTCGTGCGCATCGCCGCGACCTTCGCATCGCGCGAGCGGTTCCTCACCGAGATCGCGCTCGATCCGCCGTCGGCCGCCGCCGGAACGGCAGAGCCCCCGCACGTCGACGACGACTATCTCGTCCTGTCCACGATCCACTCCGCCAAAGGCCAGGAGTGGAAGAGCGTGCACGTGCTCAACGCGGTCGACGGCTGCATTCCGTCCGACATGGCGGCGGGGCGCCGCGAGGACCTGGAGGAGGAGCGGCGGCTGCTCTACGTCGCGATGACGCGCGCCCGCGACCGGCTCACCGTCGTCGTCCCGCAGCGCTTCTACGTCACCCAGCAGTCGCGCTCGGGCGATCGCCACGTGTACGCGACGCGGAGCCGCTTCCTCACGCCCTCCGTTTGCGAAGCGTTCGAGCAGGTGACGTGGCCGCTCGCGCCCGCTGCGCCCGACGCCGCGCGGCCCGTGCGGGCGCCCATCGATGTCGCGAGGCAGATCCGCAGCGCCTGGAACGCGCGGTAGTCCACTAGATAGGAACGCAGGCGATGACGCCGACGCCCGCACCCTCGGGCGTCCATCCCTGGCTCAGCATCGATGCGAAAATGTCCGGTTCGGTCGTGTAGCGATGGTTCGGCGCGCCGCCCATTCCGTTGTTGTACACGCGGTAGAGCGGCTTCGTTCCGGCCGGGCATGTCGCGTCGGCGTTGGGCAGCACCATCGCGAAGACGACGGCCTCGAACTGCCAGTCCGGGTTCTGCTTGACGGTGGCGCACTCGGACGCGAAAGGCGTGTAGAAGTGCGAGCTCCTCGGCGCGAACGACGTGCTGAAGAAGCGGCAGACGTCCGCCGTATTCGCGGTTCCGGTGACGTACACGTTGAACGTGAGGCCCGTGCGCGCCCAGCCGACGAAGGTGCCGTCGTCGAGCTTCTGGATCTCGACGGGGATCGTCGTGATGAAGTAATGATCCCACTCGGTGTGGTGGTACTCGACGGCCTTGAGGAGCGGGCTGAGCGTGAGCCCGCCCACGCCGGGAGAGCGTATTCCCGAGGCGGCGATGAACAACGCCGAGTCGTAGCGGCCGTCCGAGGTGTCGGCGATCGCGATCTTGACGTGATTGGCGGCCCCGGGCGTCACGGGCGCCACGCAGTCGAGCGGCGTGGTGAGGCCGTCCATCTCGGTGTCGAGCACGCCGGTGTCGTTGTCGACGAAGTAAGCATCGTTGACGCCGGCGTTGATGGTGTTGACGCTCACCGGACGCCCGCCGATGTTCGCGCAGTTGACGCCGTCCACGTAGATCGCCATCACGTCGTTGAACGGCGAGCCCACGTACTCGTTGTACTCCTCGGAGGCGAACACGTAGCGGATCGCGATCGTGCTGCCTGCGGGCGTCACGTCGAACTCGAGCACGGCCGCGTCGAAAGTCTGGTCGCCGACGAGCGCCGTGAGATCGGGATCGCCGGGAAGGCCGAAATCGGTGGTCCAGCCGCTGTCCGAGTTGGGGCCCTGGACGTCGGCAGCGTTGCCGGTCGACAGCACGACGCCGCTGTCGAGCCCCAGGTCGACCTGGCCGCCCCCGAACGTGCCGGCGGCCAGCGGGCTGCCGGTGAACTTCGCGTTGGAGATCGTCACGCCGGGACCCGCGAGCATCGCGGCGAGCTGCGCAGCGCTCGTGAAGGCGGTGATCGCGCCAATCTTCGGCACGATTTTCGGTACGTTCGGCTTTGCGTCGCGGGCAGTGGCGGGCGACGACAGGGCGAGGAGCGCGGCGAGCGCGACGATGAAGCGAAGCACGGACGGCATGGCAAGCTTCCTTTCCGGGGACCCCATTGTCCCCCCGCACAACGGCTATGACAATGGCATTGTAACGGACAAGATGCCGGGGAATCGCCCGCGTTGTCGATAACAGTCGCGCGAGACCATTTTTCGCGGCCTGCCGCCCGTCGAGGCAAGCCTCGGAAAAAGCTACCGAGGGCGCATAATCGCAGCCAACCGGCGGTGGCGAAGCATACGCATGCCGCTCATAAGAACCTAGGGGATCGAGGCAATGCCGCTGGTGGGATTCCGGCCGACCAAAGCGCGGCTCGTCATGGAGAACGGCAAGGAGAGCGTTCTCGTGATGAAGGTGGTGCTCGACGATGACGACGCGGTGGAGCTCGCGGCCGGCGGCTCCCTCGGAGATATGACCGGGGTGCTGCGCATCCGCGAGCGTCGCGGCAACGGCAACGGCAACGGCGCGATCGGGTCGATGGTGTTCGTCGCGGAATCCGGCCGTGACGCGCAGGCGAGCCCGGCCAAGTTCCAGTTGAACGTGAACATGGCCGCCGAGAAGTTCGCGACGCTCCTGCGCGTGGCAAACGCCGGCCGCCTGCCCACCAAGTTCTTCGTCGACGCCGGCGAGCGCAAGGGGCCCGAGGCGAAGGCGCTCGGCTACCGCATGCGATCAGGTGTGCGCGTGAAGGTTTGGGACAATCACGCCTTCCGCGTGCTTCCGATCACGAACTTCGTCATGATCCTGCCGATGGAGGTGCCCGCGGCGGGCGCAGGCGTCGCGCCCGCGACGTTCGAGGCCGGCACACCCGTGGCGCTCGCCACGAACGCCCAGGTGTCCGAGCTCATGGACGACATGCTCGTGTTCCAGAGCGACACGCGCAACACGATGTTCGGACTCGTGTGCGTGCTCGGCATCGTCGCGCTTTCCGCGCTCGCCATCGGCCTCGCGGTGTTCTTCCGCTGAGCGCCCCTCAAGCTTTGCTATCCTCGGGCACATGAACGCGCTCGATTTCGAGGGACGCAGCGCCGTCGTCACCGGCGGGGCGCAGGGCATCGGGTTCGCGGTGGCGCAACGGCTCGCCGCGAGCGGAGCGCGTGTCGCGCTGTGGGACACGCACGAGCACGCGCTCGCGCAAGCCCAGGCGGCGGTGGGCGCCGCACGGACGTTCCGAGTCGACGTCACGAGCGAGGGCGAGGTCGAGCACGCGGCGAGAGCGACGGCGGACGCGCTGGGCGGCATCGACGTGCTCGTATGCTCCGCGGGCATCACCGGGCCGAACGTGCCTCTCGCGGAATATCCGGTCGACGCCTGGAAGCGCGTGTTCGACGTGAACGTCAACGGCGTGTTCCTGTGCAACCGCGCCGTCGTGCCGATCATGCGCGCGAAGGACTACGGCCGCATCGTGAACATCGCCTCGGTCGCCGGCAAGGAAGGCAACCCCAACGCATCCGCCTACAGCGCGTCGAAGGCGGCGGTGATCGGCCTCACGAAGTCGCTCGGCAAGGAGCTCGCCGGCACGGGCATACGGGTCAATTGCGTAACGCCCGCCGCCGTGCGCACCGGCATGTTCGACCAGATGACGCCGCAGCACATCGACTTCATGCTGTCCAAGATCCCGATGGGGCGCTTCGGCAAGGTCGAGGAGATCGCGAGCCTCATCGCCTGGCTCGCCAGCGAGGAATGCAGCTTCTCGACTGGCGCGGCGTTCGATATTTCCGGCGGCCGCGCGACCTACTGACTACCTTTCCCGCACGCCGAGGGCGATCTTCCCGATCAGCGCCCCGGACTCCATGAGCGCGTGCGCCC
>Ga0335083_10008270_pt1 | contig 12722 bp, 12 predicted proteins | sample Lox_Sample_42_FD_206716 | JGI IMG/M metagenome (GOLD analysis project Ga0335083, IMG submission 206716) | Soil microbial communities from Loxahatchee National Wildlife Refuge, Florida, United States - Lox_Sample_4.2 | ecosystem: Environmental > Terrestrial > Soil > Wetlands | place: USA...
GCCCCGAATTGGCACAAAAAAAGGAGCCGCCGTTGCCGGCGGCTCGAAGGTGATAACAGGGAGGCGTCAAACAGAGTGGACAGGAGCCACTCAATGTCCATGAAGATGGACAATCACAGTAATGATCGTGAAAGCTTAACAACAAGTTACCAAATTGCGGCCATTGCTGCTTTTTTGTGGACCGCCGCAACCGCCCGTCAGCGCTTGAAGAACTGGTCCGCAGCCGAGCGTTTGGCGCGTTTCTGCGCCATGTCGGCCTCCAGACGGCTGATTTCATCGTGCAGCAGGCGCACCCGCTCGGCGAGTTCCTCGACCGATAACAGGCTGAGGTCCTGGCCGACCTCGTGGGCGACCTTTTTCTTCGGCCTGTCGTCGTCGTCCATCGCCGGCATGGCTTGGCTCCTCGAACAAAACTTAGCGGGCAGCCGCGGAGTTGTCACACCGCAAAGCGCCGCCTAAAAAAGCGCCCTCGCCGCACCAAGGAGCTCATCTCATGGCAAACCTGCCGACCCGCATGACCGCCATCGCCATCAAGGCGCCGGGCGGCCCGGACATGCTGATCGCGGAAGAGCGCGCGGTGCCGCAGCCCGGCCCCGGTGAGATCCTCGTGAAGGTCGCAGCCGCCGGCGTCAACCGGCCCGATGTCATGCAGCGGCAGGGCAATTACCCGCCGCCACCCGGCGCGCCTGACATTCCCGGCCTGGAGATCGCCGGCGAGGTCGTGGCGCTCGGGCCGAACGTCAAGCGATGGAAGCTCGGCGACCGCATCTTCGCGCTGGTCATCGGCGGCGGCTATGCCGAATATTGCCTGGCGCATGGAAGTCACGCGCTTCCGCTGTCTGGCCTCAGCATGATTGAGGGCGCGGCGCTGCCGGAAACCGTGTTCACCGTCTGGCACAATATGGTCGAACGCGGCGGCCTCAAATCCGGCGAGACCTTCCTGGTGCATGGTGGCTCATCGGGCATCGGCACCACCGCGATCCAGATCGCCAAGGCGCTCGGCGCCCGCGTCATCACCACCGCGGGTTCGCCGGAAAAGTGCGAGGCCTGCCGCAAACTGGGCGCCGACGTCGCCATCAACTACAAGAACGAGGATTTCGTTGCCGCCACCAATAAAGCAACCGACGACAAGGGCGCCGACCTCATCCTCGACATGGTCGGCGGCGACTATGTCGGCCGCAATTACGAGGCGGCAAGCGTCGAGGGCCGCATCGTGCAGATCGCTTTCCAGGGCGGCGCCAAGGCGGAGATCAATTTCATGCGGCTGATGCTCAAGCGGCTGCACCACACCGGCTCGACGCTGCGTTCGCGCTCGGTCGCCGACAAGGGCGCGATCCGTGAGGCCGTCGAGGACAAGGTGCTGCCGATGATCGTCGCCGGCAAAGTGAAGCCGGTGATCTACAAGACCTTCCCATTGCGCGAGGCGGGCAACGCGCACGCCTTGATGGAGAGTAGCGCCCATATCGGCAAGATCGTGCTAACCGTTTGATGCTGCGGCGGAACTTAGGTTTCCCAAGGGCCGCGAAATGGGCACAATGCCCGGCCTAATTGGGTAAGATTGCGATGGTTCACCGCCGGCGGCACTCGACCAGCTGGCTCACGCTTTGGCCGGGGGATTCGGTTTGGCTTTGCTCCGCTGCGCGACGGCGATTGCGCTTGTTGTCACCGCCCTGCTATCGGCGAGCCAACGCGCGCACGCGGTCGAAGCGGTCAATGTGCGGCTCGACGTCTCGGCCATCGATCTCACCGACGCCACCGATCTCCAGCGCACCGACACCGACCGCATTCAGGTTTCCACCGCTCCCGGCCCGGACGGCATCGTGCGCCGCATCGAGGTGCGCGCGCGCGAAGGCGGCAACAACTGGGCCGTATTCGCACTCACCAACAACTCTGACGAGCAGATCGACCGGCTGATCGTCGTGCCGCATTACCGCATGGTCGGCTCCGGGCTGATCTGGCCCGACCTCGGCCTCTCGCGCATCGTCGCCATCACACCGTCCTCTGGCGACCGCCCGGTCCGCCAGGAGAGCAACAGCGACGATATTTTCCGTGTCACGCTCGATCCCGGCACCGTCATCACCTTCGTGGCCGAATTACGAACCGACAAGCTGCCGCAGATCTATTTGTGGGAGCCGGACGCCTTCAAGGACAAGATCAACAGCTTCACGCTCTATTACGGCATCGTCATCGGCATTGCCGGCCTGCTCGCGCTGTTTCTGACCATCCTGTTCGTGGTGAAAGGCTCGGTCATGTTCCCGGCCGCCGCCGCGCTCGGCTGGGCGGTGCTCGTCTATATTGGGATCGATTTCGGATTCTGGGGCAAGGTTTTCGACATGTCGGCCGGCGCCGAGCGTGTCTGGCGCGCCTGCGGCGAGGCGATTCTGGCGGCGACGCTGCTTGTCTTCCTGTTCGCCTATTTAAACCTCTCGCGCTGGCATGTGCGCTATGCCCACATCACCATCGCGTGGCTCGCCGCGCTCGCTGCGCTGATCGCGGTCGCGGTGTACGATCCGGCGGTCGCGTCCGGCATTGCGCGCATGTCGCTTGCCGGCGTCGCGGTCTTCGGCCTTGCCCTGGTGATCTATCTTTCCACCCACGGCTATGACCGCGCGGTGCTGTTGATCCCGACTTGGCTCTTGCTGGTTATCTGGACGATGGCCGCAGGACTTGCCGTCACCGGCATGGTCACCAACGACATCATCGGACCGTCGCTGCTCGGCGGCCTGGTGCTGATCGTGATGCTGATTGGCTTCACGGTCATGCAGCACGCCTTTGCCGGCGGCGTCACCCAAGGCATCGTTTCCGACGTCGAACGCCGGGCGCTGGCGCTGACCGGCGCCGGCGACATGATCTGGGACTGGGATGTCTCCGCCGACAAGATCTACACCAGCCCGGAAACCGAGCATGCACTTGGCCTGAAGCGCGGCGCGCTCGAAGGCGCGGCGGCGCAATGGCTCGACATCCTGCATCCGCTCGACCGCGACCGCTTCCGCGCCTCGCTCGACGGCGTCGTTGAGCAGCGGCGCGGGCGCATCACCCAGGACTTCCGGCTGCGCGCGGCCGACGGCCGTTTCGTCTGGTTCGAATTGAAGGCACGTCCCGTGGTCGGCTCCGACGGCGAGGTGGTGCGCCTCGTCGGCACGCTCACCGACGTGACCGATTTCAAGAACGCCGAGGAACGGCTGCTGTTCGACGCCGTGCACGACAATCTCACCGGCCTGCCCAACCGCGAACTCTTCCTCGACCGCATGGAGGCGGCCTTCGCCTTCGCCCGTTCCGACAACTCGATCCGCCCTTCGGTGCTGGTGATCGATCTCGACCGTTTCAAGCAGGTCAACGATTCGGTCGGCATCGCGGTCGCCGATTCGATTCTGCTCACCATCGCGCGGCGGCTGAGCCGGCTGCTCAAGCCGCACGACACGCTGGCGCGGCTCTCCGGCGACCAGTTCGCCGCCATCTTGTTGTCGGAAAAGGAGCCGGCGCGCATCGTGGCCTTCGTCGAAACCATGCGCCGGGCGCTGCGCGCGCCGATTGCCTTCAACGACCGCGAGATCTTCCTGACTGCCTCGATCGGTCTTGCGCTGGCGGAAAGTCAGCCGCATCGCACTGAGGAGGTGCTCAAGGACGCGGAACTGGCGATGTACTACGCCAAGCGCATCGGCGGCGATCGCATCGAGATTTTCAAGCCGGCGATGCGCTCGCGCAAGACCGACCGGCTCACCATGGAATCGGAACTGCGGCGCGCCATCGAACGCGAGGAAATCAAGATCCTCTACCAGCCGATCGTGCGGCTCGAGGATCGCCTCATCGCCGGCTTCGAGGCGCTGGCGCGCTGGGATCATCCCAAGCTCGGCCGCCTGTCGCCGGCCGAGTTTATCTCGATCGCAGAGGAGATCGGCCTCATCGTCGATCTTGGCCTGTTCGTGCTGGAGCGCACCGCGCGGCAGCTCGCCATCTGGCAGCATGCCAACCGCAACCGCGAGCCGGTGTTCGCCTCCGTCAACGTCTCGTCACGGCAGCTCTTGCGCCACGATCTCATCCAGGATTTGCGCAGCGTGCTCAACCGCTCGGTGCTGGCGCCGGGCACGCTCAAGCTGGAGCTGACCGAATCGCTGGTGATGGAAAATCCCGAACATGCCGCACAGATGCTCACCCGCATGAAGGAGCTGGGGGCCGGTCTCGCGCTCGACGACTTCGGCACCGGGCACTCCTCGCTCGCCTATCTGCAGCGTTTTCCCTTCGACACCATCAAGATCGACCAGTCCTTCGTGCGCACCACCGCGCGCGGCACGCGGCCGGTGATCCTGCGCTCGATCATTGCGCTCGCGCACGACCTCGGCATGGATGTGGTGGCGGAAGGCGCCGAGAGCGATTCCGACGCAGTCGAGCTTTATCAGCTCGGTTGCGAATACGCGCAGGGGTTTGCCTTCGGCGAGCCGATGACCGCAGACGCGGCCTCCGAATTGCTGCACGGGGACAAGCGGCTCGAAGCCGTGCGGTAGCGCGCTCGATCAGGCGTGGCCGGCGTCGGTCGAGAGCTGACCGAGGTCGATGCCGATCTTGCGCAGCGCCTTTGCGTATTTGCCTTCGGTGTCGGTGCCGAAGATCAATTCGGAATCGGCGGAGCAGTGCAGCCAGCCGTTCTGCTGAATTTCGTTTTCCAATTGCCCCGGCGCCCAGCCGGCATAACCAAGCGCCAGCACGGCGCTGACCGGACCCTTGCCATGCGCGATCGCCTTGAGGATGTCGAGCGTCGCCGTGAGGCAGATGCCCTCGTCGATCGGCAGCGTCGAATTCTCGATGTAGAAATCGGCCGAGTGCAGCACGAAGCCGCGCCCGGTTTCCACCGGACCGCCCTTGAGCACCTTCACGGCGCCCGCCTTGCTCGGCAGCTGGATACGCTCTGCGGCCGGAATGACCTCGAGCTGCACCAGCAGATCGGGGAAATTGATGTTGGCTGCCGGGTGATTAACGATGATGCCCATGGCGCCCTCGGACGAATGCGCGCAGACATAGATGACGGCGCGCGAAAAGCGCTCGTCATTCATCGCCGGCATGGCGATGAGCATCTGTCCATCGAGAAAGCCGCGCCCCGGCTTCTTGCCTGATCCACGAGGAAGCTTCATGAAAAAAGGTTACCTGATCGCTTGGTCAAAGCAAAACGAATGGGGCCGCCGAAAGTTCAGTTGACTCGTCATCGCCCCGATCCGTGTATTAGGCGCGCCAATTGTGGCGAAATCGCCGCATGCGGCAAGTGCCGTTCGTTTGCCGCTCACAATGAATTCAGTGGCGCGACATTTCCATTGCGACTAGATCGGGCGCCATGAACGTTTTGCGCGAATCAGCCGCAGTCATTTTTGCGCTTGTTGCCATGAGCGCAGCGGCGCAAGCCGACGATGCTTCACCGTGGGCTGATGACGTCAATTCCTCGTTGCGTCTCATCGGCGGCGGGAACGGCGGCGACGATACCTTGCAGGCTGGCGTCGAGATCAAGCTCAAGCCGGGTTGGCACACCTATTGGCGCTATCCCGGCGACTCCGGCGTGCCGCCGCGCTTTTCCTTCCCGGGATCGCAGAACGTGGCCGCCGTGAAGGTTTCCTATCCAGCGCCGAAAGCAATCCTCGACGAGACCGGCACCACTATCGGCTACACCGACGACGTCGTCTTCCCGTTGCGCATCACCCGACGAGAGAAAGGCAAGCCGGCGACGCTGCATGTCCACGTCGAGTACGCGGTATGCGAAAAGGTCTGCGTGCCAGTCGAGGCCAAAGCGGAGCTGAAGCTTCCCAGCGGCAATACCGAGACCGAGGCGGCACTCGCCGCCGCCCAAGCACAGGTACCGAAGCTGGTGAGCGCGGCCGAAGCCGGGTTGAAAGTGCGGCGCGTCAACGACGCGGCCAAACCGCTCGTCGCGGTCGATGTCGCCGCGCCGCAAGGCGAGCCGCTGCAGCTCTTCGTGGAAGGGCCGACGTCTGAGTGGGCCCTGCCCATCCCTAAGCCCGCGCAAGGCGCCCCGCCCGGACACCAGCATTTCGGCTTCGAACTCGACGGACTGCCGCCCGGCGTCAGTCCAAAAGGCCCGTTCGAGCTGACCTTCACCATCATTCGCGGCAAGCAGCCGCCGATCGAGGTCAAGACCCGTCTCGACTAGAGCCGACCAACCGCGCTAGCTTGCGCGGCAAGAAATTCAAATCAACGCGAGAGGATGACCCATGCCCATCAAGGTCGGCGATAAACTGCCCAGCGCCACGTTCCGCGTCATGACCGCGGAAGGCCCCAAGCCGAAGACCACCGACGACATCTTCAAGGGCAAGAAGGTGGCGCTGTTCGCGGTGCCCGGCGCTTTCACGCCGACCTGCACCAATCTGCACATGCCGAGCTTTTTGAACAATGCCGCGGCGTTCAAGTCCAAGGGCGTCGACACTATCGCCGTCACCGGCGTCAATGACGTGTTCGTCATGGAGGCGTGGAAGAAATCGACCGGCGCCGACGGCAAGGTCGAATTCCTGGCCGACGGCAATGCCGATTTCGCCAAGGCGATCGACATGACGCTTGATGCCTCCGGCAACGGCCTCGGCATCCGCTCGAAGCGCTATTCGATGCTGGTCGAGAACGGCGTGGTGAAGAAGCTCAATATCGAAGACGCGCCGGGCAAGTGCGACATCTCCGGCGGGCAGGCGCTGCTCGGGCAGATCTGACTACTTGATTTTCATCGCGCCCAGGGCGCCGGCGCGGGCGGCGACGATGCCTTCGCGGGCGAGTGCGTCGGCGCGCTCGTTCATGGCGTGGCCGGCGTGGCCCTTCACCCAGTGCCAGCGCACGTCGTGCTGATGGAGCGCCGCGTCGAGCCGCTGCCACAGATCGACATTCTTCACCGGCTTCTTGTCGGCGGTGCGCCAGCCGTTCAGCTTCCACTTCCTGATCCAGCCGGTGATGCCGTTCTTCAGGTATTCGCTGTCGGTATGCAGATCGACGGCGCAGGGGCGCGTCAATGCTTCCAGGGCCGCGATCGCCGCCGTCAACTCCATGCGGTTGTTGGTGGTGTGCGCTTCGCCGCCCATCAGCTCCTTCTCGTGCCCGCCAATGGTGAGGATCGCGCCCCAGCCGCCCGGCCCCGGATTCCCCGAGCAGGCGCCGTCGGTGTAGATCGTAACGCGCTGCTCGCTCACGGATCGAAACCGTAATCCGCCGCGCTCTTCACCGACTGGTGGAAACGCAGCTTGCGGAAATATTCGAGCGGATCCTTGGGCCGCACCAGCGCGCCGTCCGGCACCGCCAGCCAGTCGACCAGCCGCGTCAGCAAAAAGCGCAGCGCCGAGCCGCGCGCGAGGATCGGCAGGGCTTCGCGTTCGGCGCCGCTCAGCGGCCGCACCTGCGCGTAGGCTTTGAGCAGCGCGCGGCCCTTGGTGACGTTGAACGAGCAATCGGCCTCGAAACACCAGGCGTTGAGGCAAACGGCAACATCGTAAGCGAGCGCGTCGATGCAGGCGAAGTAGAAATCGATGAGCCCGGAGAGCTTCTCGCCAAGGAAGAAGACATTATCGGGGAAGAGATCGGCGTGGATGACGCCCTGCGGCAGGTTGCGCGGCCAGGCCTTGTCGAGCGCATCGAGCTCCTGTGCGATCGCCGCGCAAAGGCCCTCGCGCACGCTGTCGCCGCGCGCCTTGGCGTGCTCGTAGAGCGGCCGCCAGCTAGCGATGCCGAGCGCATTCTCGCGCCGCATCGTGAAATCGGCGCCGGCGACATGCAGTTGCGCGAGGGCGGCGCCAACCGCGGCGCAGTGCACCGGGGAGGGGCGGCGGATCCATAAGCCGTCGAGGAAGGTGACGAGGGCGGCGGGGCGGCCGGCGACCTTGCCGAGCGTGCCGCCCGCCTTGTTCTTCACCGGCTGCGGGCAGTTGAGCCCGCGCGCCGCGAGATGCTCCATCAGCGCCAGAAAGAACGGCAGATCCTCGGCGGCGACGCGCTTCTCGTAGAGCGTGAGAATGAAATTGCCCTTCCCCGTGTGCACGAGGAAATTGGAATTCTCCACGCCTTCGGCGATGCCCTTGTAGGAGAGCAATTCGCCGATGCCGTAACCTTCGAGAAAGCGGGCGAGGTCCTCGGCCGCGACGTCGGTATAGACGGCCATGCGCTCACTCCGCCGCCTGATCGCGCAGCGGCCGCGGCAATGGGAAAAACATGTCCTCCTGCGTTGCGGTCGCCGTCTCAACCTCGAGCACGAAACGGCAGGCGAACGCCTCCAGCATCTCCTCGACCAGCACTTCCGGGGCGGAGGCGCCGGCGGTGACCCCGAGCGTGCCGATGTTCTCGAAGCGCGCCCAATCGATGTCGTCGGCGCGCTGCACCAGCGTTGCGTACGGGCAGCCGGCGCGCTCGGCGACTTCCTTGAGCCGCTGCGAGTTGGAAGAGTTCGGCGAGCCGACCACGATCAGCGCGTCGACCAGCGGGGCGACCCGCCTCACCGCCTCCTGGCGGTTGGTGGTGGCGTAGCAGATGTCTTCCTTGTGCGGACCGACGATGCCGGGAAAGCGCGCCTTGAGCCGCTCGACGATCTCCGCGGTGTCCTGCACCGACAGGGTCGTCTGCGTCACATAGGCGAGATTGCTTTCGTCGCGCGGGGTGAAGCGCTCGGCCTCCGCCATGCTCTGCACCAAGCTGACGGCGCCGGCCGGCAACTGCCCCATGGTGCCGATCACCTCGGGGTGGCCGGCATGGCCGATGAGCACGATCTCGCGGCCGCGCCGGTAATGGATCTCGGCCTCGCGATGCACCTTGGTCACCAGCGGACAGGTGGCGTCGATGGTGAACAGATTGCGCCGCTCGGCTTCTTCCGGCACCGAGCGCGGCACGCCGTGGGCGGAAAAGATGACCGGGGCGTTCCCCTCGGGAACCTCGGAGAGCTCCTCGACGAAGATCGCACCCTTCTTCTTCAGGCTTTCGACCACGTAGCGGTTGTGCACGATCTCGTGGCGCACATAGACCGGCGCCCCGTAGGCCGCGAGCGCGCGCTCCACCGATTCGATGGCGCGCACCACGCCGGCACAGAAGCCGCGCGGCGAGCAAAGCAAAACCTTGAGCAGGGGTTTTTCCGGGTTGGCGGCCATGAGGTCCAAATCACGCGATTTTTCGCGCGTCTTATACCCCGACATGGGACTCGCCGCCCGCCCCTGTCAAGCGGCGAGCGGTTGCGATTGCCGGTGCAAGCCCCTATATTAGCGGCACTTTCCGATCATCCCCGATGATCTATTTGCTTTGCTCTTGGTTCCCTTTTGGGGCGGGCAAAGCGCAAGAGGAGATTTGCCATGGCGACACAAGCGCCGCTGATGCCGAAGGCGACCGCCGTCTGGCTTCTGGACAATACCGCGCTGACGTTCGACCAGGTGGCCGATTTCTGCAATCTGCATCCGCTCGAGGTCAAAGCCATTGCCGACGGCGACGCCGCGCAGGGCATCAAGGGCCTCGACCCGATCCAGACCGGCCAACTGACCCGCGAGGAGATCGAGGTCGCCGAAGCCGATCCGAACCACCGGCTGGCCATCAGCCCGCCCAAGGTCGAGGTGCCCGGCGGCCCGGACCGCAGCAAGAAAGGCCCGCGCTACACGCCGGTCTCGCGCCGGCAGGACCGGCCGAACGCCATTCTCTGGCTGGTGCGCAATCATCCGGAGCTGAAAGACGCGGCGATCATGCGCCTCGTCGGCACCACCAAGTCGACCATCGCCGCGATCCGCGAGCGCACCCACTGGAACGCCGCGGCGCTGACGCCAATGGACCCGGTGACGCTCGGCCTGTGCACGCAGACCGATCTCGATTTCGAGGTCAACCGCGCCAACAAGGAGAAGCCGGCGCCCGTTGCCACCGGCGCGACTTTGTTGCCCGCCGCGGAAACCACGGCGAGGAAAGAGGCCGAAACCGCCGCCGCCGCGGCCGCGGCCTCCGGAGAACCCGCGAAAAAGGAAGGCGAGCTCGACGTCGGCGCCGTGTTCGCCAAGCTCAAGCAGCTCGGCGGCAAGAGCGACGAAGGCAAGGGCGAGTAAGCGGCGCGCTTCGATGCTTAATCGTCGCGACGCGGCAACTCAATTTTAACCCTCTCCTTTAACGCCGCCATTAAATTCAATGCGCTATGACCTTGCGCGTCGCAAGACGACGGGTATTTCAAACCCGCCTTGTGCCAAAAGGGGCGTGAAAATGACTTCGCATAAAGTGAAACTGTTTTCGGCCGTGATCGCGGCCGTGACGTTGGTGGCGACCGTTGCGGTCGCGCACAACTTCTATTCGAGAAACGCGCAAGCCGCCGCGGAGAGCGCGACGGCGGCCAAGCGCCACGGCAACGTCTCCTGCGGACTGGCGAACGAGGCCGATTGCCAGAGCCTGCAAACCAACCTGCCGATGTGAGCGCGCGGGCGGGCCTGCACAAAACCCGCAGCCCGTTTTCCGATTCGATTGTCAAACAGCAGTGCCTCATGGCGAGGAGCGCCCAAGGCATCCTTCGAGACGCCCGCTTCACGGGCTCCTCAGGATGAGGCTCAGGCGTGCGGAAGCGCCCGTATTCTTTGCGGCGCCGGGTACGCCGTAGTCCCGATTTCCCCCGCAAACGGTGCGAGGGGATGGAGCGCCGAAAAGCGCATCCGTCGTTCCGTTGCCGCGCATCTTTTGGACGCGCGGCGGGCGCCTTCCGGCGCTCCACCCGCCGTCCCCCCGATCAAGTCGGGGGCATGGCGGGTTTGCTTGCGGCGATTTCTGTTCCCGGGGCCGCGTTTCCAGGGACGAGGCAAACGCGCCAGTCCCAGTCCAGCGAAGCTCCTCGCAGAGCGGTCGTAATGCCACCCGAGCGGGGTCCCGTGACCTCCCGGGTGCGTGGCTTGCGAACCACGCGCGCGGGCGCCGCACGACCTGAACCGGTTGCCCGGTTAAGGCCCCGGCGCGGGGCTTCATGGCTGCGCATCTCCGCAACCACCCCTCGCCGGCTGCTCCGCCTCAGGATCGCCTCTAGAAGCGCCCCTCGTTGAGCAGGTAATAGGAATATATGCATAATCGTACGACCTGTCAACGGCTGCGTGGTTCGCTTATCATTGCCCCGGGGGGAAACCCATGCGCTGGGTTGCGGTATTATTCGTAACGGCATTAGTCACTGGCTGTTCGATAACGCAGCCCGTCGCGGTCATTACAGCGAATGGCCAAATCCTACGTGGGACAGCTACAGGATCTCTCACTGGCGGTTCCTTTTCGGCAACGAACGGGAAACTTACGTGCGCTGGCTCTTACAACTCGATTGACACTTCGCCCACGATCTCAATGCCCGTATTTTGCAACGATGGAAGGAAGGGGATCGTTATTGCTACACGACAAGCAGACGGTCTGAATGGGTCTGGCAGGGTTCGCCTGAGCGACGGCTCGGAGGCCGACTTCGTTTTCGGTGATGCCGCTGACGCCTTCTAAAAACCTATTCCACAATTTCGACCGTAAGGTTTGTTATTCGGCGACTCATCATGGATGCGCGGGTCAAGCGCGCGCATGACGGCGGAGAGGACGATGCGAAAGCGCAGGATCAAATACACGCGGGGCAAGATTACGCGCGTGCGCGTCGTCAAGGATTTCCTGGCGCCTGGAAAAACGCTCGTCATCAAGGATGGCCGTCGCTTGATAAGTAAAAGCGACTTCGAAGCGGCGGCAAAGAAACCTCTGCCCTCGGGCCGCGATCCCGACGATGCGACGGGACACGCCACCTGGTTCACCAAGAGGCCGCCGAAACCTCTCCCCAGGCCGCGCGGCCGCGCGGCTCGAACGCGGAGATAGCTACAATGCCACACGTCAAGAAGGGTCAGCTCACCGCCATAGGAGAATGGCGAAAGCACTTGCGCTTCTGGAAGCGGTTCTTCTGGAAAGCCGAGCGCCGCGAAGCGCGGCGGCAAGCGAGAGAAGAAGCAAAAGCCCGGCCATCAAGCTAGGTTTTTGATTTGAGCGCGGGCATCAATGTCAGTCAAATGTGAGCTTATTCGTCAGTCCCTGCGCCAAGGCCTTTGAACGCGACTGAATGAATCGGTCATAGTCATCAGATTCGATCCCGAAAGACTTAGAGTGTGAAATAAAGTGGTCCTTGAGCGTCGCTCCAATTTTTTTATTTTTCTTCGCAAACTTAGCGATATAGTCACTTGGTGGTTTTGCGCCAATCCGGTGCTTATTCGAATAGCCATCTATGAGAGTGATATTCGCAATTAGGTTGGGCTCCTTATCCGGAGCATTTTTCTTCAGATAGTCTTTTGAGAAAAAATGGTGGTAGTTACGACTCGTGGCAATGCGAAGATTACTATTGTCAAGGATGACGACACCGTTCGAATCAAATGATTTCGGCTGCTGATAAGCCATCAAACAAAGGACAGCTTTGCAAAACGCATTGCCTGCCGAGAACCATCGCTCAGCAATCACCTTTTCACTTACGATCAATTCTGTTGTCGGATATTCTGGCTGCCTTTCCTTTGCAATAAGTTCCATTCTTTGGAAATCCTCGGCAAGCTTGGATTCAGTCGCGGAGCTGTATCGCTCAGTCGTTCCTACCCAATAAAAAAATTGCTCCAGTCTTTTCATCTGATCACTAGAGGGCTTTCGATTCTTGGTTATGTGGAAAAAATAACTCAACGCCACAACTACGGCTGGATACGGCAACAATTGTGAGACGGGAATCCGCAACTCAGTGCGTATGAAGTCGATTGCAGTAAAGAGAG
>Ga0335083_10008271_pt1 | contig 12721 bp, 4 predicted proteins | sample Lox_Sample_42_FD_206716 | JGI IMG/M metagenome (GOLD analysis project Ga0335083, IMG submission 206716) | Soil microbial communities from Loxahatchee National Wildlife Refuge, Florida, United States - Lox_Sample_4.2 | ecosystem: Environmental > Terrestrial > Soil > Wetlands | place: USA: Florida...
GATTGCGTCCAGAACATCAGCAGCCAAGCGCACGACTACGTCCAGACCGGATTTTATGCCCGCACTCAGGCCGAGGAGTTGAAGTGCCCGAATCTGGAGCTGGATGTCCTGATGAATATCCAGGACGTGACGGGGCGCGTCAACGCTGCTGTTCCGGCCGGCGCCAGTCTGGAGGCCGCCGAGAAGGCGCGGCGGGCGGTGATAAACACCATCGAGAAGGAATCGCTCGATAAAACGGGGCTGCGCAGCAATGTAGTGACGCTCTACAACGGCGGTGAGTATCAATTGTATCGCTATAAGCAATACACGGATGTTCGGCTGGTTTTCGTGCCCGAGAAGGAAGCCGCGTTTTTTGGAGGCGACCCGGATAATTTCGAATATCCGCGCTACGATCTCGACATTTGTTTCTTTCGAGTGTATGAGAACAATCAACCCGCTAAGACGCCGGATTACTTGAAATGGAAGGAGCAAGGCGCCCAGGATGGAGAACTGGTCTTTGTCTCGGGGAATCCGGCCGCGACGTCGCGGCTGGACACGATCCGGCATCTGGAGTTTTTGCGGGATCGTTCGAATCCCTGGGCGCTCTCGATCCTGTTCCGGCGTGAAGTACTGCTGCGCGTTTATAGCGAACGCAGCGTTGAAAACCGGCGGCGGGCCGAGGATCAACTTTTGGAAGTCCAGAACAGCCGCAAAGCGTACGTGGGCATGCAGGCGGGTCTTCAGGATCCGGCGTTGATTGCGCGGAAGCAGGCGGAAGAAAACAAATTGAAGGAGGCGGTGGAGCAAGATGGGAAGCTGCGCGCTTCCTACGGCAACGCCTGGGAGGAAGTGGCCGCGACGTTGCAGACCCTAGGCGGTATCTACGTCGATTTGTCCTTGCTCGAAACCGGGCAGGCTTTCCATAGCAAGCTCTTTGATATCGCGCGGACGCTGGTGCGGCTGGCGGAAGAGAGCCAGAAACCGAACGCCGCGCGGCTGCGGGAGTATTCGGAGGCGAACCTGGCGTCGCTCAAGCAGGACCTGTTCTCGGATGCGCCGATTTACGACGATCTGGAAGCACTGGAGCTGGGCGATTCGCTGGGAATGTATGCCGAAATCAAGGGCATGCAGAACGCCCTGGTGGCGAAGGTGCTGGCTGGTAAATCTCCGGACGCACGCGCCGAGGAGCTGGTTCGAGGAACGAAGCTGAAGGATGTAGCCGAGCGGAAACGGCTGGCGCACGGCGGAATGAAGGCGATTGAAGCTTCGACGGATCCGATGATTTTGCTGGCGCGGCTGGTGGATCCCGAATCCCGGCGGCTGCGATCGATCTACGACAATCAGGTGGATGAGCCGAGACGCGAAGCTTATGCCAAGATCGCCCAGGCGCGTTTCGCGGTATACGGAAAAAATGTTTATCCGGATGCGACCTTCACGCTGCGGTTGTCGTTCGGCCAGGTCAAAGGGTATGTAGAGGACGGAAAGCAGGTCTCCTGGACGACCACGTTTGGCGGAGCTTTTCAGCATGCGGCGCAGCACGATAATGAAGCGCCGTTCCAGCTTCCCGCGCGCTGGACGAAGGAGAAAAGCAAGCTGGATCTTTCGACGCCGCTGGATTTCGTCAATACCGCGGACATTATCGGGGGAAATTCGGGCAGCCCGGTGGTGAATCGCGACGGCGATTTGGTGGGAATTATTTTCGACGGTAACATCCAATCGCTGGTGCTAGACTACATCTATACCGACCAGCAGGCGCGGGCGGTAGCGGTGCAGTCGGCCGCGATCGCCGAGGCGCTGGAAAAGATCTATGACGCCGAGCGTTTGGTTTCCGAACTCGGGCTGCATTAGAGGCTGAGGGCGATGGGTGAACCCACGCGCGACGTCCGCAAGAAGCAGTGGAAATTCACGCTCGGCTATCTGATCTGGGTAGTCATCATGATCTGGCTGACGCGGGCGATGTTTACCCAGGCGCAGCCAAGCCAGATATCCTATAGCGATTTTCTGGAGCAAATCAAGGCCGGGCGCTTCCAGGAAGTGCAAATCAGCGAACGGCAACTCGTCGGCATTTTGAAGCCGGATCAAACCAAAGGCAAGAAGGGCGGTGCGAATTCGAAGGTGGTGTGCACGCGGATTCCCGGCCTGGATGCGGGGCCGTTGGTCCAAGAGCTGGCGGCGCAACATGTGAAGTATTCCGGCGACATTCCCGCGCCTTCCTGGTGGACCGGGGTGCTGATTTCCTGGGGTCCGTTGCTGCTGCTGTTCGGGATTTATTTTTATGCGATGCGGCGAATGCAGAAGGGCGGCCCGCTCAGTATCGGCCGCAATAAGGCCAAGATCCACGATGAATCCAGCCGGTTCGACACGAAGTTCGACGATGTGGCCGGGGTGGAAGAAGCCAAGGGCGAGCTGAGCGAGATCATCGATTTTCTAAAGACGCCAGAGAAGTATCAGAAGCTGGGAGGCAGGATGCCCAAGGGCGTGCTGCTGGTGGGTCCTCCGGGAACGGGCAAGACCTTGTTGGCGCGAGCGGTGGCGGGCGAAGCTGAAGTGCCGTTCTTCTCGATTTCAGGCTCCGAGTTTGTCGAAATGTTCGTGGGCGTTGGCGCGGCGCGGGTGCGGGATCTTTTCGATCAGGCGAAGCAGCGGGCTCCCTGCATCATTTTCATCGACGAGCTGGATGCGATCGGCAAGAGCCGCGCGAATGGGCCGGCGTTCTTCAGCAACGACGAACGGGAGCAGACGCTCAATCAACTGCTGGTGGAGATGGATGGGTTCGACACCTCCAAGGCCGTCATTATTATGGCGGCGACGAACACGCCGGAAGTGCTGGATCCGGCGCTGCTGCGGCCGGGAAGATTCGATCGGCAGGTGGTGCTGGATCGGCCGGATTTAAAAGAACGCGAGGCGATCTTGCGCGTGCATGCGCGCAAGTTTCCGGTGAGTGGGGACGTAAAGCTGGAGGGCATTGCGGCGGAAACGCCCGGCATGGTGGGCGCGGATCTGGCCAACATCGTGAACGAAGCGGCGCTCAATGCGGCGCGGCGCAATGCGACGCAAATCGAAACGCGCGACTTCGAGCAGGCGGTGGATCGCGTGACGCTGGGGTTCGAGAAGAAAGGCCGGCTGATCAGTTCCGAGGAAAAAGAGCGGGTGGCTTATCACGAGACCGGGCACGCGCTGGTGGCATTGTCATCGCCGAACGCGGATCCGGTGCGGCGGGTTTCCATCATTCCACGTTCCATTGGCGCGCTGGGCCACACGTTGCAACTGCCTGGCAAGGATCGCTATTTGATGACCGAGCTGGAGCTGGAGGATCGAATCTCGGTTATGCTGGGCGGGCGCGCCGCCGAAGACATCGTCTACCAGGGCGTGACGTCGACCGGAGCGAGCGACGATCTGCAGCGAGCCACCGAACTGGCCAGGCAGATGGTGACGCGCTATGGGATGAGCAAGCATTTGGGGGCCGCGACTTATGGGTTGCCGCGCGACCCGCGCTTTCTTCGGACCCCGTTTGGTTCCGAGGAGAGAAACTACAGCGAGCATACGGCCGAGCAGATCGATGCGGAGATTCGGGAGATCATGGACCGGCTGTATGAACACGTGAAGTCCATTCTTACGGAGCGGCACGCTACCTTGACGCTGGTAACTCGCGAGCTGATCCGGAAAGAGACGCTGGAGCGCGATGAGTTGGAAAAGCTCCTGGCGTCGGCGCCGGCGCCGGAACCCGCGCTGCGGCAATGATCGTGAGGGATCGGGCCCAAGCGCGGTAGTCTGGCCTGCAAAATGCTGATGCAGAGTTGAGGAATTCAGGTGCATCAACTCCTGCGATGGCAAGCCATTATCGATTTGCTGGCGCTCACCGCGGCAATCTATCTGGCTTTGTCATGGGCGCGGCGAGCGCGGGCGTTGCGCATTGTCCTGCTGTTACTAGCGCTACACGCCGGTTCTCTGCTGGCGCGGCATTTCGAAGTGATCATCACCAGTTGGGTGTTGGAAGGCGCGGCGGTCATCGCGCTGGTTGTTCTGGTTTTGGCATTTCAGGCCGAGGTTCGCTATGCCGTGATGCGCATGGAGAGCGGGTTATGGCCTGGCCGGAGGCCGTCCCCCAGCCAAGCCTCGGCACTCATGGCCGATACTGCATTCGCGCTGGCCGCTTCGCGGATCGGGTCGATCATGGTGGCGGTGCGTAAGGATTCGATTACGGAGTTGCTCAACGGTGGAGTGCTGCTGGGAGCCAACATCTCTTCGGAACTGATTCAATCCATATTTCAAAAAGATTCGCCGTTACACGATGGAGCGGTAATCATCGAAGGCCTGATCATCGCTCGGGCGGGAGTCTACCTCCCGCTCACGAATCGGCGGGACTTGCCCTTTTACTTCGGCACACGCCACCGCGCGGCGATCGGGCTGGCTGAGCGTTGCGATGCAGCGGTGGTAGTGACGTCGGAAGAGCGCGGTGAAGTGATGCTGATGGAAGGCCGGTCCCTGCAGCATCTGACTACTTCCGCAAAGCTCGCGCAGGCCCTGGAGGGAAGCCCGAGGCGTGTCGAACAGGGCCTGGAGAACCGCGTGCGGCGTCTGTTCTTTTCCAATCTGCGGTATAAACTGGCGTCCTTCGGTCTGGCGGCGACGATCTGGGCCATGTCATTCCTGTTGGTTGGGACCGCGGTGCGAACGCTCACCATGCCGGTGGAGTTCAGCAACGTGCCGGACGGGTTGGAGATCGCTACGTATTCCACAGATCACCTGGACGTGCAATTGCGCGGCAATACCTGGATCATGGATTCGATCAGCGACAGCCGGCCGGTGGTGCGTCTTGATCTGGCCGGGGCCAAGCCAGGCACGGAATTGATTCGAGTTCGTTCCGGCGACATCAGCTTGCCGCCGGGCGTGACAGTCGCCAGCATTGCGCCGCGCAGCATCGCCGTCTCGCTGGCACGCAAGCCTGGATAGGATGGGCCGCGCGGTCCTGGGGTCTTGCGCCTCTTCAAGAGATCATGACTTTGCGCGGGAATTGCGAGTTGTCCTGGAGGAAGGTTTTCTTCCTCTTTAGTTCTTCGGCCGTCGGCTGGACCATACCTTCGGCGTCGGTGACGCGCGAAACCAGCGTGTGTTCGCCGGGCGTGGCGCCTTCCCAGCGATAAGTGAAGAGCTTCCAGGAGAACTGCGTGTTGGTGGAAGCGAGCGTGGCTTTCTGCCAGGCGCCGTCGTCAATCTTGACCTCCACTGATTTCAGGGGCGTTCCATCGTTCAACACGAAGCCGAGAATCTCATAAGAGCCGGCCTTTTTGCGTACTCGCGCGATAGCCGATTTCAGATGGATGCGGGTGATCTCGTTCTCCACCCACTGGGTTTGGGAGTCGGCGTCCTCGCCCGTGCCGCCGACGCCAACCAGCGAGCGGTACCAGCGCGCCTGGTAGTTTCCTAGATAGCGATCTTCTTGCAGGTGAATTTCCGACAGCCACTTCACGTTGCAGACACCGTACCAGCCCGGCATGAGGAGGCGGACCGGGAAGCCCTGGCCGCGCGTCAGGGGGTCGCCGTTGAGCGCGTAAGCGAGCATTGGCTCTGGCTTCATCGCGTTTTCGAGCGTGATGCTGCGGCCAAACTGCTGGTCGAGCTTAAAGGTCTGCTGGCGGAACACGATTTCCTGTGGGCCGCGATCGGTGCCGAAGAAGACTACTTCCCGCGCCTTGGAGTTGACGCCGGCCTTGTTCAACACGTCGCGCAGGCGCACGCCTTTGAACTGGCCGCAGGAGCACAGACCCTCCACCGAGCGCGGGCTGTTGCCGGAGCATTCGTACCCAGCGGCGATTTCGACGGGGCGCATGGCGCGCAGTTCATCGAGCGTGAATTCGATGGGCTTGTTGACCAGACCGGTGAGCTTCAGCCGATATGCGGCGGGGTCGATCTCCGGCTGGTTCATGTGCTGGAGGGTAAAGAATTTGTCCTTGGGCGTGAAGGGCCCGTCGATGGTGCGGATGTCATAGACGCGCGTGGGCGCGTTCGGATTGGCCCCCGGGTTGAAGCCCTTGGGTAGGTCGGTAAAGGGTACGTCGACTTCGTCGGCGGCGCGGGCCGGCATGGCCCAATCGGGTATGAAGGCGAGCACGCTCGCCGCGGCCAGACTTCTTCTCAATGTTTCCCTGCGAGTCATTTCTTCAGGCATCGCTCTCCTCCAGTTCACGCTTCGGTCAATTGACCTTAGTACATTCTAGCTCCTGGATCTACACGGCATGTAGGCGGGGGGTTGGCAGCGCGCTCATCTGTGGGCGGGAGCGGGTCGTCAGGAGGATGCCTCGCAAGGCGGTTGGAGACAATACTTAAGTAATAAAGGCTCATACCTTCCCGATAAGTGAATTGATGAGCGTCTCCCGCGTGCATTCTGCCCGCCCAGGAAACTTGACGCTTGCGGTCTGGTGTGTTGGGCTGCTGGCAGCGAGTTTTGGAGTCCCGCATCTGCAGGGGGTTGGAAGTGGCTGGCCGCACATTGCGCTGGAGTTGATTGCTACGGTGCTGGGCGTGGCCGCGGGTGCAGCGGCGGTTTTTATGGCATGGCCCGCAGCGGAGCCTCTAATCGGTCAGAAAAGGGCGAACGGCCCGCTTGTTCGGGAGGCGCTCGAACAGGAACAACGGGCTCGCGTGGGGGCGTCTGACCAGGAACTAGCTGAGCGCGATCAACTGGCGTCTCTGGCGTCGAGAATTGCCGTGGCGTTGACGCGCGAGAATGCCTTCGAAGAAAGCCTGCAGCGGTCGGCGGAGATCGTTGTCCAGTCGCTCGATGCAGCCTTCGTCCGCATTTGGACCCTGAACAAGGACCAGAACATCCTGGAGCTGAAAGCGAGTGCGGGAATGTATACGCACCTGGATGGACCGCACGGGCGCGTTCCGGTTGGCCGTCATAAGATCGGGCACATCGCCGAGGACGGGAAGCCACAGCTCTCCAATACGGTCCAAGAAGACTCGTGGATCAGCGAAAAGGAATGGGCCAAACGGGAAGGCATGGTCGCTTTCGCCGGCTATCCGCTGGTGGTGGACGACCGGGTGGAGGGCGTGATCGCTGCCTTCGCGCGACGGCCGCTGACGGAGGACGCGATTCGGGCGCTCAGCTCCACTGCCGGCAGCCTGGCGCTGTTCATCGTGCGCCAGCGCGTGGAAAAGGCGCTGATCGAGAGTGAAGAGCGGGTACGTTTGCTGCTGGATTCCACGGCCGAAGCCATTTACGGCATCGACTTAACAGGGAACTGCACCTTTGCCAATCGAGCTTGCCTGCGCGTGCTGGGTTATTCGAAGCCGGACGAGCTGCTGGGCCGGAATATGCACCAGGTGTTGCATCACAGTCGGGCCGATGGCGGGCCATATCCGGTAAGCGAGTGCCGGATCTTCCGAGCCTTCCGCAAGGGAGAAGGCACTCACGTCGACGACGAGGTGCTGTGGCGCGCGGATGGGACCAGTTTCGCGGCCGAGTATTGGTCCTACCCAGTAGTGAAAGACCGTGAGGTTGTCGGCGCGGTGGTTACCTTTCTGGACATCAGCGCGCGCAAACAGGCTGAAGAGGAGCAGAGAAAACTGGCGTTGCTGGTGGAAAGCAGCGATGACTTCATTGTGATCGCGTCGCCGGACAGAAAAGTGCAGTACCTCAACCAAGGCGGCGCCGCACTGATCGGGCTCGATAACCCGCGAGAGGCGCTGGGCGTGAACATATCCAGTTTTCATCCGGAGTCGGCGTGGACTCAACTGCAGAGCAGGATCGCTCGGGAGCAGCCCTACACGTGCGAGACGCAGTTAAAGCATTGGAAGACTGGGGCTCCCATCGACGTGCTGCTCAGTGCCTTCGTATTGCGGAAACCGGAAACGGGTGAACTGCTCTGCATGGCCGCCGTCATGCGCGATATCTCCAAGCGCAAGCAGAGCGAGCAAGCGCTGCGTACTTCCGAGGAACGCTTCCGCATCGCGACTGAGAACGCCAGCGACATGACGTTCGAGTGGGATCTCAAAACCGGGGACCTCCAACTTTTTGGCCTCTCCAGTGACCGGCTGGGGGATTGGCCGGCCCCGCGCAATTTCGAGGCCTGGAAGAGCATGGTTCATCCCGACGATATCGGACCGCTACTGGATGGGATCGCACGTCACATCGAAAGTGGAGAACGTTATGTTGCCGAGCACCGCGTGATTGGACAGAAAGGGGACATCTTCTTTTATTCTCTTCGCGGCCAAGCGATTCGAAACAGCGTAGGCGGGCCGCGGAAATGTATCGGCTTGGCGAGCGACATCACCGAAAATCGGAAGACCGAGCAAGCCATCGCTCAATTGGCCGCCATCGTGCAGTCCTCGGAAGACGCCATTATTGGGGCGAGTCTTCAGGGGATAATCACCTCCTGGAATGGCGGCGCCGAGAAGTTGCTGGGTTATGCGGCAGAAGAAGCGATAGGGGCGTCTATTTCTATTTTGCTTTCGCAACCAGAGCGCGCCTCGGACATACTCGATCCCAGCGTGCGCGGAGAAGTGAGCCGGTTCGACGAGACCGTGCTGGTGCGTAAGTCGCTGGGTACGCTGCCGGTCTCGCTTACGGTTTCACCCATCCGCGACGGAGCCGGAACCGTCACCGGAGTGGCTGCCATCGCGCGCGACATTCGTGCACGCAAGCAAGCCGAAACGGATCTGGCCTACCAGGCGCGGCACGATCATCTGACCGGGCTGCCCAACCGGCTGCTCCTGGCCGATCGGCTGGCGGCGAGCATTGTCCTGGCCGAGGCGTCAGGGCGCATGACCGCGGTGCTGTACCTGGACCTGGACGGCTTCAAGTTGGTGAACGACACCCTGGGACACGAGTCCGGCGACAGCATTTTGCGGCAGGTGGCAGACCGGCTGAGAGCTTGTATCCGCGAGCCGGACACGCTGGCCCGCATGGGCGGCGATGAGTTCATGCTGGTGATCAATGAAGTGTGCGACGATCGAACAGCTCTGGCGGTGGCCGAACGGCTGGCAGCGGGGCTGCGCAAGCCATTCCGGATCGCCGGCCGCGAGCTTTATCTGACCGCGAGCATCGGCATCAGCATGTATCCTCGCGATGGCGCGGATGTGAGCACGCTGCGGCAGAGCGCCGATGCCGCGATGTATCAAGCCAAGCATGCGGGCAAGGATCGTACTATGTTCTTCACGCCGGCCATGAGAACAAGCGTGCTTGAGCAGTTGGAACTCGAAACAGACCTGCGGCACGCCCTGGACCGGGGCGAAGTTTTTCTGCAATTCCAGCCCATTTTCGAAGCGTCTGGAGGCCGCCAGACTGCTTTCGAAGCGCTAGCACGCTGGAGGCATCCCACGCGAGGGTTGATTCCGCCTAGTACGTTCATTCCGGCGGCTGAAGAGACCGGAATAATCATCCCCCTGGGCGCTTGGGTGCTGAAGGAGGCTTGCCGGCAGTGCCAGCAGTGGCAGCATCGGGGCTTGGATTCGGTTCGCGTAGCCGTGAATGTGTCTCCGCTGGAGTTTGCGAGGGCGGAATTTGCCGACCACGTGCTGGCGCTCCTGGATGAAACCGGATTACGCGGAGATTTGCTCGAGTTGGAACTCACCGAGGGGATTTTGATGCGCGATCTGGAGGCCTCCGTGGCGAAGATGTCGCGCCTGCGGGAGCACGGAGTTCGTATATCCATAGACGATTTCGGGACCGGCTTCTCCTCGCTCGGCTATTTGCCGCGCCTGCCCATTGACACGGTTAAGATCGACCAAAGTTTTGTAGCGGAGCTGTGCCAGAATGTCATGGCGCGTTCCATCATCGAAGGGATGATTTCGTTGGCGCGCACCATTGGCAAGCGGGTGATCGTGGAAGGCGTGGAGACTGTCGAGCAGCTATCCGCGCTGCGCGAACTCGGCTGTCATGAAGTGCAAGGGTTTCTGCTGGGACGGCCGGGTGCGGTTCCCAGGCACTCGAATACTCCGGACTGTTTGCTCTGGGAAGCTGAAGTTGTTCCGGAACCGGCGGCGGTGTCAGGCGCTTGGTTAGAAAGGGCTCGCTGACAGGCAGGGGAGTGGCCCGCTGATGCAAAGCCGGACGGTGAGCACGTTAAGATAAAAGTGCCGCGCCCGCTGTCGTGATCCATCCTGCTATCCGCGACCTTCTCGAATCGCTTAACCGGGATCCTGCATTTCAGGAAATCGCTAGCCGTCTTACGCGGGACCCTGGCTCGCGGCTTTCGCTTTCCGGGCTAACCACCACCGCCAAGGCACTGTATCTGGTGCTGCTATGGCAATTGACGGAACGCAATCTGGTGGTCGTGGTGGATGGGAACAAAGAGGCCGACACGCTGGGGGAATTGGTGGGCACGTTCTTCGATCTGCTCGTCACGTCTGATTTTCCGCGGCCGCAGACCATTCCCAGCCTGGATGTGCTGCCGTGGCAGCGGCTGTCGCCGCACAGCGAAATCAGCGAGCAGCGCGCGGTGGGATTGTGGCGGCTGGCATCGGCGAAGACCACCATCACCATTACGCCAGTGGCATCGGCGCTGCTGCGAACTGAATCCGCGGAATTTTACCGGCAGCTTGCGCTCACGCTGCGCGCTGGCGAAGAAATTCCACTGGAAGATCTGCTGGCGCATCTGGAGAGCATCGGCTACGAGAAACGCGATCCGGTGGAGATGGTGGGCGAATATGCGCTGCGCGGAGGGATTCTGGACATTTTCCCGGCGGAGGCGTCTAAGCCCATCCGCGTTGAGCTGTTCGGCGACTTGATTGAATCCATCCGGCGTTTCGATGTGGAGACGCAGCGCTCGGTATTGCGGATTGCCGAAACAACGCTGCTTCCGCTGGCGGAATATCCGAAGTCGCGCGAAGTGCTGCGGGCGATCGCCGAGCAGGTGGACGTCCCGAGCCCGGGCGATCCTTTTCCGGGCTGGGAATTTCTGGTTCCGCTGGTGAGGCCGCGCGCCGAGTCGCTATTTTCACTGGTGGCGCATCCGCTGATCATTTTGGACGAGCCGGAGCAGATCGCATCGGCGGCTGGGCGGCTTTGGAAGCGGCTGGAGGAGAGCGACCGGCCGTATCCGTGTCCGCCGGAGAAGAATTTTTACACCTGGCCGGAGTTGCAGGCAGAGCTGGAGCCGAAGGCGGAACTGAGGCTGCGAGAGCTGGAGTTGATCACGGGCGCGCAGGCGGTGGAACTCGGTCCGGTCCTCACGTCGCGGCCTTCGCTGGCGTTTCATGGCAACGTGCAAGCAGCCATCGGCGAGGCGCGCAATCTGGTGGAGCAGGGCTATCGCGTGATCTTTTTTGCGCAGTCCAGCGGCGAACTGGAACGCCTGGCCGATATTTTCCAGGAATATTCCGTACCGTTCCAGCTGGGTCTCGATCCGGCGGATGCGACCCGGCCTTATTTGGCGGAGCGCTCGTACGTGGCGGGTGCGGCCGCGAGCACCCTACTGGCCAAGGGGCTGGTGCGACGCGGGGTCGTGTTCCCGGACGCGCGTGTTGCGCTGTTCGGTTCCGAAGATCTTTTCGACACGTCGGAGCTGATTGCGAAGCCGTCGCCGGCGAAATCGCAACTGGCGGCGTTCACCACCGACCTGGCGGACCTCAAGCCCGGCGACTTCGTGGTGCACGTCACGCACGGGATCGGAAGGTTCTTGGGGACCCGCGAGATCGTGCAGGGCGAGAACAAGGGCGATTTCATGCTGATCGAGTACGCCTCGGACGCGAAGTTGTATGTTCCGCTGACGCGCTTGGATCTGATTCAGAAGTATCGCGGGGCGGGGGAGGGCGCGGCGCCGCCGCTGGACCGGCTGGGCGGGGCCACCTGGGAGCGCACCAAATCGCGCGTCAAGGCTAGAATGCGCGACATGGCCGACGAGCTGCTGAAGCTGTACGCGCAGCGCCAGATGGCCGAGGGTTTCGCGTTCTCACACGACAGCAACTGGCAGCGCGAATTCGAGGATGCGTTCGAATTCAGCGAGACTAAGGACCAGCACGCGGCCATCCAGCGGATCAAGAAAGACATGGAAAGCGGGCATCCGATGGACCGGCTGCTGTGCGGCGACGTGGGCTACGGCAAGACGGAAGTGGCCATGCGCGCGGCGTTCAAGGCGCTGGGCGACGGCAAGCAAGTCGCCATCCTCGCGCCGACCACGGTGCTGACCTTCCAGCACTATGAAACCTTCCGGCGCCGGTTCGCCCCGTTTCCCGTACATGTTGAAATGTTGAGCCGCTTTCGCGACAAGAAAGAAATTGCCGGAGTGCTGGCCGGGCTGGCCGAAGGGAAAGTGGACATCGTGATCGGAACGCACCGGCTGCTTTCTAAAGACGTCCAGTTTCGCGATCTGGGCCTGCTGGTGGTGGATGAAGAACAGCGCTTCGGCGTGCGCCACAAGGAGCGCATCAAGCAGCTCAAGCACAATGTGGACGTGCTCACCATGAGCGCGACCCCGATCCCGCGCACGCTGCACATGTCGCTGGTGGGGTTGCGCGACATGTCGGTGATCGAAACACCGCCCAAGGACCGGCTGGCGATTCAGACGCTGGTGGCGCACTTCGATCCGGGATTGATCCGCACGGCCATCGAGCAGGAGCTGAGCCGCGGTGGGCAAGTTTACTTCATCCACAACCGCGTGGACAGCATCTATTCGCGCGCCGCGTCGATTCAGGAGCTGCTGCCGAATTGCCGCGTCGGCGTGGGGCACGGGCAGATGGGCGAGGCGGAGCTGGAAAAGGCGCTGCTCGGTTTCATGCGGCACGAGTTCGACGTGTTCGT
>Ga0335083_10008272_pt1 | contig 12717 bp, 16 predicted proteins | sample Lox_Sample_42_FD_206716 | JGI IMG/M metagenome (GOLD analysis project Ga0335083, IMG submission 206716) | Soil microbial communities from Loxahatchee National Wildlife Refuge, Florida, United States - Lox_Sample_4.2 | ecosystem: Environmental > Terrestrial > Soil > Wetlands | place: USA...
TGATCAGCGTATTGCAGCCCCTGCCGGCCAAGCGCAAGATTCTGATCCACATCAACAACACCAACCCGATCCTCGACGAGGATTCACCTGAGCGGGCGGAGTTGGCACGCGCCGGCATCGAAGTGGCCCACGATGGGCTGCATGTCACACTTTAGGAGATCCTGATGGGCGCACCGGAAGCGATGCCATGGAGCCGCGACGAATTCGAGCAGCGGCTGCGAGGCAAAGGTAAGCGCTATCACATTTACCACCCGTACCAGGTGGCGATGAACAGCGGTAAGCTGACCAGAGAACAGATTCAGGGCTGGGTCTATAACCGCTACTACTACCAGATCAGCATTCCGATCAAAGACGCCGCGGTGCTGTCGAACATGCCGGAGCGCGAACATCGCCGGCAATGGATTCAGCGCATCATCGATCACGATGGCACGCAAGGCGACGAGGGCGGTATAGAGGCCTGGATCTGGCTCGGACAGGCATGCGGCCTGCAGCGCGCAGACATCACTTCGCTCAAGCACGTACTGCCGGGCGTGCGCTTTGCGGTGGACGCGTATGTGAACTTCGCTCGCCGCGCGCCCTGGCAGGAGGCGGTTTGCTCGAGCCTTACGGAGCTGTTTGCCCCGGAGATCCACAAGGAGCGGCTGGCGAATTGGCCGCAGCACTATACCTGGATCGACCAGTCCGGCTACGCGTATTTCCGGAAGCGCTTGTCCGAAGCCCGGCGTGACGTCGAGCACGGCCTGCACGTGACCCTGGATTACTTTACGACTCGCGCGCAGCAGCAGCGGGCGCTCGAGATCCTGCAGTTCAAGCTCGACATACTATGGTCCATGCTGGACGCCATGCAGACTGCCTACGGAGTCGGTCCCGAACGCGCAGGCGCCGGTACTGCGATGCCCGATGAATGAGCGCCGACTTGCTCCGGATGCCGTGTGCACGCTCGAGCGGCAATATCGGTTCCAGTGGGAACCTGCGCAGAATTCGTTCGTGCTGCTGTACCCGGAAGGCATGGTCAAACTGTCTGGCAGCGCGGCAGAGATCATGAAGCGCATAGATGGAAGCAGCTCTCCCGCCGAAATCGTGCGCGGGCTGGAGCAAGCCTTTCCCGGCGTCGAACTGCGCCAGGACGTGATGGATTTTCTGGAAGCGGCCTATGCAAGAGGCTGGATCCGCGTTGGCCAAACCGAGTAGATCGCACATGACGAACCCTCTGTGGCTCAATGCCGAAGTTACGTTCAAGTGTCCTCTGCACTGCGTTTACTGTTACAACCCGGTGGACTACACCCGCTTTGGCCCGGAGCTGACGACCGACGAGTGGCTGCGCGTGCTGCGCGAGGCGCGCGAGTTGGGCGCGGTGCAGCTCGGAATTTCCGGCGGCGAGCCACTCATGCGCGACGACATCGAGGTAATGGTCGCGGAGGCGCGTCGTCTGGGCTACTACACCAACTTGCTCACCTCTGGTGTGGGACTGACCGAGCAGCGCATCGCCGCTTTCAAGCAGGGAGGGCTCGATCAAATTCAGCTGTCGTTCCAGGATTCAACGCGGGAGCTCAATGACTTCCTGAGCAGCACGCGCACCTTCGAGCTGAAGTCGAAGGTGGCCAGGCTGATCAAGCAGTACGACTATCCGATGGTGCTCAACGTGGTGCTGCACCGCATGAACATCGACCACATTCAAGCGATATTGGAAATGGCCGAGGCGATGGGCGCGGAGCACGTCGAACTCGCCAACACCCAGTACTATGCGTGGGCGTTGCTGAACCGAGACCAATTGCTGCCCAGCGCAGAACAGTTGCGGCGCGCGGAAGAGATCACCAATCAGTTTCGCGCTCGCGTCGGCAGCAAGATGAAGCTGTACTTCGTCGTGCCCGACTACTATGCGAACCGGCCCAAAGCCTGCATGAACGGATGGGGCGCGGTGTTCCTGAATGTCGCCGCCGACGGCGTCGCGCTGCCGTGCCACGAAGCGCGAATGCTACCCGGTCTCACTTTCCCTAACGTGCGCGAACACGACGTGCGCTGGATCTGGCACGAGTCGCCTGGATTCAACGCGTATCGCGGGGACAGTTGGATGGCGGAGCCTTGCCGCAGTTGTCCAGACAAGAGTAAGGACTTCGGCGGCTGTCGCTGCCAGGCCTATATGCTCACGGGCGCAGCAACCAACACCGATCCCGTCTGCGACTTGTCGCCCAATCATCACCTGATCACCGACATCGTGGCCAAGGCACAGAGCGCGGAACGCCCGGCGACGGTGCATCCAATCGTGTTCCGCGACGACAAGAACTCTCGCAAGCTCAGCGAGAAGAACCGATCCGAGACGGCCGCCGCCGAATAGCGCCCCACAGTAGGGAATCAGCTGCAGTCCGCGCAGGATGAACGATACGCATGCTGCTGCCTACCCCGCCGTCCGCGCACAGGGCCTGACCAAGCGCTACGGCGAAGTACTCGCCGTCGACGCGCTAGATCTGGAGTTGCCTGCTGGTCAGTTCTTCGGTCTGCTCGGGCCAAACGGTTCCGGCAAGACCACCACGATACATATGCTCTCGACCCTGGTTCGCCCCACTGCCGGGAGTGCGGTGGTAGCAAATCATGACGTCGCGCGCGACCCCGTAGCTGTGCGGGGGGCGATTGGATTGGTTTTCCAGGAGTCGGCCCTCGATCGCACGTTGACCGTCGCACAGAACCTGCGTTTTGCAGGGCTCCTGTACGGTCTGGCACCCGTCATGATCGAGGAGCGCAGTAGCGAGCTCCTCGAGCTATTTGGCCTTCACGACAAGCGCAATCGCCCGGTCGGCGCATTGTCGGGCGGCATGCGACGTGCCCTGGACATCGTTCGCGGCGTGATCCATCGACCGCAGATCCTGTTCCTGGACGAACCCACCATTGGGTTGGATCTGCCCAATCGACGCGCGATCTGGCGCTTCATCGAGCAGCTCCGTGCCAGCACCGGCATGACCGTTCTGCTGACCACGCACTACTTGGAGGAAGCCGACAGCTGCGACCAGGTAGCCTTCATCAAATCCGGCAGGATCGTCCGGCGCGGCACACCCGGAGCCCTGGTCGAATCATTGGGCCGCCATATCGTCGAGATCGAGGCAACAGGACTCGACGCGTTGGTCCCTGCCCTAGAAGCACGTCTCGGCCCTTGTCTAACCGATGGCACCATCGCCATGTTCCGCCATGCCGACGAAGATGCCAGCGCCCTGGCAGCGTTGCAGAACGAGCTGGCGGGCAAAGTGTCGGCGCTGCGGATCAGGCGCCCGAACTTGAACGACGTGTTCCTATGGGTCAACTCGCCATTGATCCGGGGACGCGACGATAGCGGATCAACAACCCGAAAGCCAGAATGATCTTAAGACCGATCTACGCCGTGCTCGAACGCGAGGTGGTCAAGATGTTCCGCCAGCGCACCCGACTCATTTCCGCAATGGTGCGCCCGCTGATCTGGTTGTTCGTGATCGGCACGGGCCTGGGGGCCGCGATGAGTCGCTCGGGAGACATCGGCTACCAGCAGTTCCTCGCCCCCGGAGTTCTGGGCATGACGATATTGTTCGGTGCCATGCTGGCAGCGCTGACCATGGTCTACGACAAGGAGTCCGGCGTAATGCGTATGCTAATCATCGCGCCCGTCGCGCACCATTGGATCGTCGTGGCCAAAACGCTCGCCGCCGCGCTGGCCGGACTGGTCCAGGCGCTGCTGCTGCTGGTGGTGTTGGGGGCGCTGGGGTTCTTGAGCGTGAAAATGAACTACGCGATGCTGCTGCTAGGCGTGCTAGTCACGTCGCTGGCCTGCGCGGCACTGGGCATACTGGTAGCCGCGTTCACTCGCACCCTGGACAATTTTGCCGCGATCATGAATTTCGTGATCTTCCCAGTCTTCTTTCTAAGCGGCGCGCTGTACCCGGTTGCAAACTTGCCGCTGGTTCTGAAGGCTGCGGCGATGCTCAATCCCTTCACCTATTGCGTGGATTTGCTCAAACACGCGATGCTGCTACCGCTTGCAGCGAGCGCCACTTCCGACCTGCATCCGGGAACGGACCTGGCAGCGAGCCTGGGGTTCTCCGTGATTGCCGTGATGGTAGCAAGCTGGCGCTTCTCGAGTGAGGAGGTCTATGCGCCTCTAATCCGGATTCTCGCCGGCAAGCGGGAATGAAACGTCGAGACCTCGGGTCAGTGATGGTGGCCGCCAGCGCCGTGCACGTGGCCGTGCGTCAACTCTTCGCGGCTGGCGACACGAACTTCCGTCACAACGCAGGAGAACACCAGGGTCTGGCCAGCCAACGGATGGTTGCCGTCAACCGTGACGCCTTCCTCGGTGATGCCAGTCACGGTGTAGATGCGGCTTTCGCCCGACTCTTCGCCACTGCCATCGAACTGCATGCCGACCTTGACATCGGCAGGAAACAATCGACGTGGCTCGACACGCACCAAGCCGGCCTCGTAGCGGCCAAAGGCGTCATCTGGCTCGAGGTGCACGCGGCACGTATAACCCGCTTCCTTACCCTCGAGGGCCTGCTCTACGCGTTCGAAGATGCCATGGTGACCGCCATGCAGGTAGCTGATCGGCTGATCCGTCTTTTCGATCAGCTCACCGCCGGCAGCCAGCAGCTCATAGGTCAACGACACCACGGTGTTCTTGGCGATCTGCACTAGCGAATTCCTTTCACCAGTTTGAGCACCTCCTCCGCGTGGCCTCGAGGGTTGACGCCGTATTGCGCGTGGCGCACCACGCCCTTGCGATCGATGATGAACGTCGAGCGGAGCACTCCGGTCCTTTTCTTGCCGTCCACTTCCTTCTCGTTGAGCACACCGTATTTTCTGCATACGTCGCCATCGGTGTCGGCGAGAAGCTGCACCGTCAAACCGTGCTTGTCGCGGAACGAGCCATGACTCATGCAGTCGTCCATGCTGACGCCCAGAACTACCGTCTGCAACGAGGAGAAATCGTCCTCGAGTTCGCTGAAAGCGATCGCTTCCAGCGTGCAGCCAGGGGTATCGTCCTTGGGGTAGAAGTAAAGCACGACGTTCTTGCGACCAGCGAAACTGGAAAGGCTGACCATCTCCATGTCTGGATCCGGCAAGTCAAAGGCCGGCGCGGCCTCACCCTCCTTCAACATAACCCCCAATGCTCCAGCCACAAGACTGCGGCGATTCTAACCGATTTTGATCGACGGCGAAGTTCGGGCGGAGCACTGATTCGTGTCGCATCCCGAGTGCGCGTTACGTGACGATATAATCCAGCGCATGTCCGCTCAAGATGGTGCCGCATTGCTCGGCGGTCTGCCTGTGCGCCGATTTCTCGCACAGCACTGGCAGAAGAAACCCCTTCTGGTCCGCGCCGCGCTGCCCGGATTCTCAGGCGTACTCACTCCAGCGCAGTTACTGAAGCTGGCGTGTCGCGACGATGTCCAATCGCGTCTGATACTCCGAATCGGTCGTCGCTGGGAGGCGCATCAAGGGCCGCTCAGACAGAGTTTTTTCCGTGGACTAGCGGCGCGCAGTTGGTCGGTGCTGGTCCATGAGGTAGATCGATTCCTCCCCACGGCCCGCGCCCTGCTGGAACGCTTCAACTTCCTCCCCTACGCGCGACTCGACGATCTCATGGTCAGCTATGCGGCACAAGGCGGTGGTGTGGGCCCACACTGCGACTCATACGACGTGTTTCTTCTACAGGGACAGGGGCGCCGTCGATGGCGTGTAAGCCATCAGCACGACACTGAGCTTGTCGCCGGGGCTCCGCTCAAGTTGCTGAGAAATTTCCGCCCACAACAAGAATGGATACTGGAACCCGGAGATATGCTGTATCTGCCTCCGGGCTGGGCACATGACGGTGTCGCGCTCGATCCATGCATGACCTATTCGATTGGATTTCGCGCCCCGGCGTGGCAGGAATTGGCGATTCACTTCCTACGCTTTCTCGAGGATCGGCTCGAGCTTGATGGGTTATATGAGGATCCCGGCCTCAAGCCGCAGAACGGACCGGCTCGAATCGGTCGTCGGATGGTACGCGAAGTCGCCGACCGCATGAACGCTATTCGCTGGAACGGCTCCGACGTGGTTCGCTTTCTCGGGCAATACCTTACCGAGCCGCGGGCACATGTCTTCTTTCTACCTCCGCGCAGGCGCCTCAGCCTCGCAGCCTTCGCCGCGTGCGTCCGCCGGAGCGGGGTTGTTCTGGAATTGTCGAGCCAGATGCTCTATTTCGAAGACGTGTTCTTCGTCAACGGCGAAACAGTAGAGGTGAAGGGGCGTGCACGAGCTTCTCTGCGCCTGCTGGCCGACACCCGCGCGCTGGCCGTGGTGGACAGCACGCAGCGTGGCCTGGTCGCTCTTCTGCATCAATGGTATGTTGCCGGTTATCTCAGCTTGCGCGCGGCAGCGCGCGCCCCCGGGAGGAGCGAGCCGTGAGCGAGGACCCGGCACCAGAGCACCGCAAACTGGAGGGCGCTCTCGAATACGAGAAGGCGCTCGATACCTTGTTCGAGCGTCCCGGGCGAAAGCTGCGGATCTTCGAGCGCCAGCTTGGTGCCGCATACAACGGCGCCGCCCGCAACGACCTTCTAAGACGGTTTCTCCTAGCCACCCGCACGCGCACCATTCAGATCGTCTTGCATGACCCTGGCAATCTTCAGCGAGACTGTCCGCGGCTGATCAATCTGCTGCGCCAGTTCAGCCACGCAGTAACCATTCACGAAACCGAACCGCAGGCAAAGGCAGTCTACGACCCTTTCGCCGTGATGGACGACCGCGACTTCGTGCATCGATTTCACTACGACGACACGCGTGGCCTGCTCGGGCTCGACGATCCGCATGAGGCGCGCGGTTTCGTGCAGCGCTTCGAAGAGCTCTGGGAAGCGTCATCGCCGAGCGTCTCGGGAACTATCCTCGGGTTATAGATCGACCCGCGCCTTCCGCAGACGTATGCCATGCGGATTGCTCGTCGGAAGCTACTGGATTTGTTAGGCAGATCTGCTAGTATTCCGCCTTCTTCGGGGGGCAGCCCCTCTGAAGGAAAGGTTTCAAAGAATTCGATCGTTCCCCAACAGTCTGGATATCGCTAAGGAAACTAGATGAGACACGCCCTCGTCGTTGCCGCCATACTGGCACTCGGCCTGACCGCCTGCAGCAAGAAGGAAGAACCCCCACCTGCGCCGGCTCCCGCGCCGGCGGCAGCCCCCGCCCCTGCCCCAGACGCCGCATCCGGGACAGCCGCAACGCCGGCTCCAGAGCAGAAGCCGGAAGAGAAGAAGTAAGGCGTCTTCCACAGCCGTACCGCAAATAGATAGGACCGGCCGTCAGGCCGGTCCTATTTTGTTTTGCGCTCAACGCGAGCGTCGTCTGTCGTCGAGCAGCGTCATACCAGTTGACGCCAGCCGAGTCCGATTTGCTGTTCGGCGATGGCGATCCAGCGCATGTCACACCCAAGCACATCCGCCAACGCGCCACGCGCCAGATCGGGCCGGTTGTTGCTTTGACTCAAGTGGGCCGCGACCACGTGCTGAAGACGTCTGAAGTCGAGTGCCGCCAGCAAGGCGGCAGCTGAAGCGTTATCGAGGTGCCCTAGCCGGCTTGCAATCCGAGCTTTCAGACGCTCCGGATAGTCGCCCGCGCGCAGCATCTCTGGATCATGGTTGCATTCCAGTACCAGGGCATCGCAACCCTGTAGACAGCGGCGCATGTGTGCCGTCACGTGGCCGGCGTCGGTCAGCAGGCCAAGACGGTGGGCGCCATCGCCGAACACGAACTGGGCCGGCTCCCTCGCATCATGGGGAACCGGAAAAGGTTCCACCTGGATATCGCCGACGGCGAACGCGCCGTAGCCTCGGATGGTGTGCACCTCTATCTCGGCATCGAACAGGTCCTCGAGCCCCCGCAAAGTCCCAGTTGTGAGCCACACAGGCAGGCGATGCTTCCGAGCGAAGCGTGCCACTCCGCCGATATGATCGTCGTGCTCATGGGTCACTACGATCGCGGACAGACCGTCCGGCGCGATGCCAAGGCGTGCCAGTCGGCGCATCGCCTCTGATAAACCAAATCCACAATCGACGAGTATGCGAGTGGCGCGGACTTCGACGACCAGCGCGTTGCCCTGACTGCCGCTGCCGAGGGAAGCAAACCTCACGGCGTCCCGGGCGTCGAGCGCTCAGCCGTCGTCGGCTCCTCACCGCCGCTCGCCCGCGCTATTTGAGGTCCTCCTGCAGCACTGCAAGGATGCGGTTGGCCGCATCCGACTTTTCAGGCGCGCCGTCGGCAGTCAGCACCTTGACTTCGGACGTCCCCTTCACGTCGGCGACCGCGATACGGTATTCCGCCGCCTTGCCCTTGGACGTGTCGCTCTCCCAAAACGCCAGCCAAGACAGCATGCCGGGTTTCTTGTTTTCAGCGTCGGGATTCAGGTAGCGCACGTAGTACAACCCGCCGGCCCGATCGCGATCCTGGACTGTAAACCCCAGCCGGTCGAGTGACAGGCCCACGCGCCGCCAAGCGCGATCAAAATCGTCCTTCATGATCAGCACTGGGGCTCCACCCGGACCTTTGCTCACCACCGCGCGCGGCTCAGGTGCCGCAGCTGGTTTCGCCTGCGCCTTTACCGTTTCAATCGGCTTTTCGCCCGCGAACTTCATCTGCATCCGCCGCAGCATTTCCGCCTCGAGTTCAGGATCCGCTGGACGTGGTTGCCATACCGTGCGTCCGGTTTGCCGGAGGTTGGCGTCGTTGACATACATCTCGTACATGCCGCGATGCGAAACATACACTTCGGTCGTGCCCGGCGGCTCGCCCCGCTCGAGCCGGGAGCGAAACTTATCCCGCTCGGGCGTCGAATAAGCTTGATCGATGACCTTGCCCAGCAGATTGCGCAAGGCATCCTGCGGGATCTTTGCCCGGTTCTCCGCCCAGTCCGTTTCCATGATCCCGGTCTGCGCGTTCTCCGAGACGATGATGAATCCCATCTCCTGCCAGAACTCTCTCACCACCGGCCACACCTGTTCGGGTGGCGCATCCACCACGAGCCAGCGTTGGGTACCGGCACGCTCGATGTGAGCCTTGCCTTGCTGCGGCAGCAGCACTTGGGTCGCACCCACCTTCGCGGGCTGCCCTTGATTGTAGTCGGAATAAGTAGCTGCGTTGGTCTCCGGTACCGCGAAGCGATCGCTGCTGTTGGGCGAGGTCAAGTCGGGCGGCACTTCCAGCGGACGCGCCTGTTTGCTCTCCGATTTGTAGTCGATTTTCTTGTTCTCGATACTGCATGCGCAGAGAAGCACCAGGAACGCGAGCGCAATCCGGGTCGAATGTTGATTCATGTCTTTGGCATAAGGATCGGAATCAGATCACCGACACTCGCGCAGCTACGCCGGCCTGCTCCATTGCACCGCGCAGCAAATCGTGCAGCGACGAAGACAGCGGCGTCAAAGGCAAGCGGATGCCGCCCGAGATCATCCCCATTTCCTCCAGCACCCACTTTACTGGAATCGGGTTGGCCTCCACGAACAGATGCCGATGCAGGCCGAGCAGTCTGTTGTTCAACGCACGTGCCTTGAACAAGTCCCCGGCAAAAGCTGCGCTGCACATCTCCTGCATGAGACGCGGCGCCACGTTTGCAGTAACCGAGATTACGCCGTCGCCTCCCATGAGCATCAGCGGCAACGCGGTGGCGTCATCGCCGCTGTAGATGGCAAAGCCCTTCGGCGCACGGCGAATCAAATCGGCCCCGCGCTCGAGGTCGCCAGTGGCTTCTTTGATCCCCACGATATTGGGCACCTGCGCCAATCGTACGGCCGTATCGTTGTGCATGTCGCACACGGTCCGGCTGGGCACGTTGTAAACGATCATGGGTATGTCGACGGTCTCAGCGATAGCCTTGAAGTGCCGGTACAGCCCCTCCTGCGTCGGCTTGTTGTAGTACGGCACCACCGACAAGCATGAGTCGGCACCAGCTTTCTTGGCGAAAGCCTGCAGCTCGATCGCTTCGCTCGTCGAGTTGGCTCCGGTGCCCGCGATCACGGGGACTCTTCCGGCGACGTGCTCCCCGGTCACCTGGATAAGCCGGCAGTGCTCCTCGAAGTCCACGGTTGGCGACTCGCCAGTGGTCCCGACGACGACTATGCCGCGCGTGCCCTCAGCAATATGCCAGTCGATGAGGCGTCGCAGCGCGCCGAAGTCGAGCGTACCGTCCTCGAACATAGGCGAGACGATTGCTACCAGGCTGCCCTCCATCATGTTCCCCCTGGAAGTTATTGATGGCTTGCCGCAGGTCTTCCCCGCGACACCGTGGGATAACTAATAAGTCTAACCCAATCGTCCCGCAAGCGGCGCCGGCAACAGTCGGGTTTGACGAGCCCTGTGACCGTTCGTTCCCGAAAATCCAGCAACCGGAGACGGCCTGTCGCTGGTTTGACACTGGCGAACCTGAGTGCTACAACCAGCCACGCGCGAAGAGCGGCCGTCGCGTGCAGACAGCGCCATCGTGCTCGCCTGTCTCGTGACCAGTTTTCGGGGGATTGCGGATGAGAAGGTCCGTTGCTTTGATCGCGGCTTACAGCCTGCTTGCCGCCTGCTCCAGCATCGGGGTGCGCTCGCCCACCGCGAGCGCCAACCTGGGTCCGACCAAAGGCAATCAGGCCGCGGGGACAGTGAGCTTCGTGCAGCATGGGGAAAAAGTAGTGGTCGACGCACGGGTTACCGGTCTAGCGCCTGGGCTGCACGGCTTCCACATACACGAGAAAGGCGATTGCACCGCGCCCGATGCCGCCAGCGCCGGGGGACACTTCAATCCGCACAAGGAGGCTCACGCCGGGCCAGACGCGCCGCATCGCCACGCGGGCGATCTGGGCAACCTGACAGCGGACGCGAACGGCGTCGCGGTCTATCACGCCGAAGTCGGCGGCATCACGTTGGACACGGGACCGGACAGCATCATCGGACGCGCAGTTATCGTGCATGCGAACCCTGACGATCTGCGCACCCAGCCCGCCGGTAACGCCGGCCCTAGATTGGCATGCGGCCTTATCAGCAAAGGCAAGGATCGTTGGTTCTAGGCGCTTGATACATTGGCTCGAGCCTCACGACGACTTTCCTCCTGTCGAGCAGGCCCTGAAACGCCCCAACGGCCTGCTCGCCGCGGGCGGCGATCTTTCCCCCGAGCGTCTGTTGCGCGCCTACCGCCTGGGCATCTTTCCTTGGTTCGGCGCCGGGGAGCCGATCCTGTGGTGGAGCCCGGATCCGCGCACGGTGCTGGTGCCAGAGGAACTGAGGATCGCGCGCTCGATGGCCAAGACACTCCGCAAAGCGGTCTTCGACGTGCGCGTCGACACCGCGTTTGAGCGGGTCATCCAAGCCTGCAGTGAACCGCGGCGCCGACAGAGCGGAACCTGGATTACCGAAGCGATGCAAGCGGCGTATGTCCGGCTGCACCAACTGGGCATTGCCCATAGCGTCGAGACCTGGCGCGACGACGAGCTCGTCGGTGGACTGTATGGGGTCGCACTGGGACGCGCCTTCTTCGGCGAGTCGATGTTTTCGCGCGTAACTGACGGCTCCAAGATCGCACTCGTCCACTTGGTGCGACAGCTGCGGGTTTGGGGGTTTGGGTTGATCGACTGCCAGATGCACACACCGCTACTCGCGTCCTTCGGCGCGCGCGAGGTCGCGCGCGAGCAGTTCACGCGCAGCGTGGCAGAGTTGGTAAAATATCCAGATGTTCCTGCACCCTGGGTCTTCGATAAGTTCCTTGATGCGCACACAGCGGTTGCAAGCGGGCGCGAGTGAGGCGTCCGCGAACATGACCGCCGCCGACCGCTGCCATGCGCACGAGAAAATCTTGGTCGCACGGGCGGCATGACTCAGCTCAACGACCTGCCGTTCTCGGTCCTGCAGTTCTATGCCACGGCGCCCTATCCCTGCAGTTATTTGCCGGACAAGCTGGCGCGCTCGCAGGTGGCCACGCCCAGTCATGCCATCGATACACAGGTCTACAGCCAGCTCGTGCGGGCGGGTTTCCGGCGCAGCGGTGCTTTTACCTATCGCCCTTACTGCGACAGCTGCCGGGCCTGCGTCCCGGTTCGAATCATCGCCGCCAGCTATCGCGCTACGCGTTCTCAGCGCCGCGCGCGCAAGCGTCACGAGGTGCTGGACGCACGCATGCTCGACCTCAAGTACCACCCCGAGCACTACGCTCTGTATCTGCGCTATCAGTCCACACGCCACTCAGGCGGCGGGATGGATCACGACAGCCGCGAGCAGTACCGCCATTTCCTCCTGCAAAGCAACGTGACCTCGAACCTGGTCGAGTTCCGCGAGGAGGGACGGCTCGTAATGGTGAGCATCGTCGATCGTTTGGAAGACGGGGTGTCGTCTGTGTATACGTTCTTCGAACCCGATCTTCCCGGCGCCAGCCTGGGTACCTACAACGTCATGTGGCAGATCGAACTGTGCCGACGCCTGCGACTGCCATACCTATACCTCGGCTATTGGATTGGACAGAGTCGCAAGATGGCATACAAGATAAACTTCCAACCGATGGAAGGGTTGATCAACGGGCAATGGCAGCAGCTCAGGCCACACGCGTCGATACCACCTGTCGTTGAACAGCCCAGACTTCGTTAGCTGCCACCTCGCGACAGAGGCGAGGTGCTCTCCGGGATGAGTCAGCAACGCATCAGTGCCGAGACGCGCGGGCACGTCCTCCTGATCGGGCTGGATCGGGCGCCCAAGCGCAAT
>Ga0335083_10008273_pt1 | contig 12717 bp, 12 predicted proteins | sample Lox_Sample_42_FD_206716 | JGI IMG/M metagenome (GOLD analysis project Ga0335083, IMG submission 206716) | Soil microbial communities from Loxahatchee National Wildlife Refuge, Florida, United States - Lox_Sample_4.2 | ecosystem: Environmental > Terrestrial > Soil > Wetlands | place: USA...
CGTCGGCGCGCAGCCGTCGGCCTCTTACCGCGCCTGCGCCAATTGTGTATATTTCGCGCCCCCGTTACGGGGTCGCGCCCGGTCCAGGACCGGAGCCGAATCTCCTTGCCGCACCCGAGCAGCGCCTCGCAAAGGGCGGCTAACCAGCCAGGCGGGATGGCCCGCCGGCTCACCATCCGTGAGGAGGAATCATGAGGCATTACGAGATCGTGTTTCTCGTCCATCCCGATCAGAGCGAGCAGGTGCCCGCGATGATCGAGCGCTACAAGGGCATGATCGCCGCCGGTGAAGGCCGCGTGCATCGCCTCGAAGACTGGGGTCGGCGCCAGCTGACCTATCCCATCGCCAAGGTCCACAAGGCGCACTACGTTCTGATGAACATCGAGTGCGACCAGAAGATCCTCAACGACCTCACCGGTGCGTTCCGCTTCAGCGATGCGGTACTGCGTCACCTGGTCGTGAACATGGATGAGGCCGTTACGGAGCCGTCGCCGATGGCGAAGGCAGCCGACGAAGAGGGTGATGGTGGACGCCGGCGCGAGCGGCGCGACGACGAGGACGATGACCGTCCGCGGCGTGAGCGTTCCGACGACGATGACCGCCCACGGCGCGAGCGCTCCGACGATGACAGCGCACCGGGCGAGGGCGCCTGAGCGCTCGAGCGCATCAGACGTCCGGCACAAACACTCGTAAAGGTATCTGACGATGGCCATGAATAGAGAGCGTTCAGGCGGTGGTGGCAGCGGCGGTCCCGGCGGTGGTGGCGGGGGTGGCGGCGGCGGCGGTGGAAGCGGCGGTGGCCGTTTCTCGCGTCGCAAGAAGTTCTGCCGCTTCACAGCCGAGGGCGTGAAGTACATCGACTACAAAGATCTCGCTACGTTGAAGGGCTACGTCACAGAGACGGGCAAGATCGTCCCCAGCCGCATCACGGGCACGAAGTCGTTCTATCAGCGCCAGCTCGCCGTTGCGATCAAGCGCGCGCGCTTCCTGGCCCTGCTGCCGTACACCGATCAGCACTGAGGGGCGCATCAATGGATGTCATTCTCCTGCAGAAGGTCGCCAACCTCGGCAACATCGGCGACCGCGTGAAGGTCAAGTCCGGCTTCGGCCGTAATTTCCTGCTGCCGCAGGGCAAGGCCACGCTGGCCACGCCCGACAACATCGCGCGCTTCGAGGCGCGGCGTGCCGAGCTCGAGAAGTCGGCGCGCGAGCATCTGTCCTCGGCGGAGGAACGCGCTGCTGCCATGAAGGATTTCAAACTTCAGATCCAGGCGAAGGCGGGCACCGAGGGCAAGCTGTTCGGCTCCATCGGCACGAGCGACATCGCCGAGGCGGCCACGAAGGCCGGCTTCGCGGTGCAGCGCAGTGAAGTGCGCCTGCCCAATGGCGCGCTGCGCACGGTGGGTGAACACGTCGTGAATCTGCATCTGCATGCAGACATCGATGTGTCGCTCCCGGTGACGATCGTCGCCGAAGAATAGGCGCGGCGGTACGCCGGTGGCCGGTCCCGCCAAAGCGCGTCGAGATTCCGGCTCGCTGTCGCTGGCGGATGCGCCGCTGCCCCCTCACTCGGTGGAAGCGGAGCAGGCCGTCCTGGGCGGCCTGCTGCTCGACCCTGCCGCCTGGGACAATGTGGCGGACGTGGTCCTGCCAGAGGACTTCTATCGTCCCGACCACAAGTTGATCTTCGAAGCCATCGGCGCTCTCGCCGGCAATGGCAAACCCTGCGATGTGGTCACGGTCGTCGGCGAGCTCGAGCGGGCATCGCAGCTCGAGGCCGCAGGCGGCCTGGCCTATCTGGGGTCCCTGGCGCGTGATACGCCCACCGCTGCCAACGTTCGTGCTTACGGCGAAATCGTTCGCGAGCGTTCGCTGCTGCGTCAGCTGATCCACGCTGGCACCGAAATCGCCACATCCGTCTTCAGCGCCGACGGACAGAACGCCCGCGAGCTGCTGGACCGCGCCGAGCAGCGTGTGTTCGAGATCGCGGAGATGGGATTCCGTGGGCGGCAGGGAGCCACGGCGGTTCGCACCTTGCTTCCAGCTGTCATCGACCAGATCGATGACGCCTACACCAATCCCGACAAGCTGCGTGGCCTGCCCACCGGCTTTGCCGACTTCGACAAGATGACCGGTGGCCTGCGGCCCGGCGATCTCGTGATCGTCGCCGGCCGGCCTTCCATGGGCAAGACCACTCTCGCGGTCAACATGGCCGAGTACGCCGCGCTGCGCCCGGGCGAGAAGCGCGCTTCCGTGGCGATCTTCAGCATGGAAATGCCTTCGGAGCAGGTCATCACCCGCATGCTCGCGTCGATCGGCGGCGTGCCGCTGGGCAACCTGCGCAGCGGCCGCATTTCCGATGACGACTGGGTTCGCATCACGAGCGCCACGAGCCAGTTGTCCGAGGCCAAGATCTTTGTCGACGAAACTCCCGCGCTGACTCCCACCGAGTTGCGCGCCCGCGCCCGGCGCGTGAAGCGCGAGCACGGACTCGATCTGATCGTCGTGGACTACCTGCAGCTCATGCAGGTGCCGGGTACCAAGGAAAATCGCGCCAACGAGATCGCGGAGATTTCCCGCGGCCTGAAGGTTCTCGCGAAGGAACTCGCCGTCCCCGTCATCGCGCTCTCGCAGCTGAATCGCGGTGTCGAGCAGCGCGAGAGCAAGAAACCTGTCATGTCCGACCTGCGTGAGTGCGTCACTGGCGACACACTCGTTTGTCTGGCGGATGGCAGACGAGTACCTATTCAGGAACTGGCAGGGACCACGCCTGAAGTACTCTCCATGAATCCCGAGGGTCGGATCGTCACGGCTAAATCGGATTTGGTCTGGAAGGTCGGAACCAAGCCGGTCTATGACATCAAATTCGCCAGCGGGCGGCGGATTCGCGCCACCGGCAAGCATCGACTCTACTGCTCCTTTGGTTGGCAGAGGGTCGATGACATTCGGCCGGGTGATCGCATCGCGATCGCACGAGCGTTGCCCGAGGCCTCCGATCCCGAGACCTGGCCGGAGTTGCGGATAGCCCTCCTGGCTCACCTCATTGGCGATGGCAGTTATCTCAAGCATCAGCCGATGCGATATACCACTGCATCGGAAGAATGCAGCGAAATCGTGCGTCGGGCTGCCGAAACGGAATTCGGCATGAAAGTGACCCGATACGAGGGTCGCGGCAATTGGCATCAGTTGCTTCTGTCAGGAAACGGCACTCGCTGGAAGCCTGCGGGCGTGAACAAGTGGCTGCGGGAGTTGGGAATCTTTGGCCAGCGCTCACGCGAGAAACGCGTTCCCGCAGCGGTCTTTCGTCTTTCGAACGCACAGATCCGTCTGTTTCTCAGACACCTGTGGGCCACCGATGGAACGATCTGGACCAACAAGCCGGGCAGGCGCGGCGGACATGGCATTCACTTCTCGACTTGCAGCGCAGGATTGGCCAGTGACGTAGCGGCCTTGCTGCTCAGAGTCGGAATCGTTGCCCGAATCCAGACAGTTACGTCCGGGTATAAGAATCCCATCCACATGGTCTGGGTCCGTGGTGCGGATCCAAGCAGGCAATTTTTGGCGACGGTGGGTGCGTTTGGGCCCAGAGTCGCGTCCGCTGAGCGGCTGGCGAACGCGTTTGCGGATGTGAAGGCGAATCCCAACGTAGACACCATTCCTGATGAGATTGCCTGGCGCATCGAATTCCTGATGCAACAGCAGGGCATTTCCCGATCGGGCATGGCAGCGATACGAGGCCGTACCAACATCACTCTCGGAAGATCTCCATCGCGCCGCACTCTCTCGGAATACGCAACCATCCTGCAGGATGACTGTCTGGAGCAGCTTGCCGAGAGCGACCTGTTCTGGGATCGCATCGTGGCAGTTCAGCCGGCGGGTGAGGCGGAGGTGTTTGATCTGACTGTCCCCGGTCCCGCGAGTTGGCTCGCGGATGGTGTTGTTTCGCATAACTCGGGCTCAATAGAACAGGATGCAGACATGATCCTGTTGATCTACCGCGAGGAAGTCTACGACCGCAACACCACCAGGAAGGGCGTCGCGGAGATCGATCTCGTCAAACACCGCAACGGCGAGATCGGCACCTTCATCCTGACCTTCCAGGGCCAGTTCACCCGCTTCGCCAACTACGTGCCCGACTCGTACGCGGAGGGCGTGTTGCGGTGAACCGGCTCATCCGTGCCGTCATCGACACCCATGCCCTGCGCCACAACCTGAGGACGATCCGCGAGCGCGCCCGTGGCGCCCGCGTCATGGCGGTCGTCAAGGCGAATGCCTACGGCCACGGAATCGTCCCAACCTCGCTCGCTCTCGCCGAAGCTGATGCATTTGCCGTGGCCCGGCTGGAGGAAGGCCTGGCGCTCAGGGCAGCAGGCATCACGCAGCCCATCGTTCTGCTGGAGGGAGTGTTCGCGCCCGAGCATCTGCTCGAAGCCGCGCGGCACGGGTTCGATCTCGTGGTGCACGATCCCCTGCAGATCGAACTGCTGGAGGAATACAAGGGCACCTCCCGATTCCTGCTGTGGATCAAGATCGATACCGGCATGAACCGCCTGGGGTTCCGCCCGGAGGACTTCCCGGCCGCGCTGGAACGAGTGCAGCGACTGCAGCCGGCGCCGCTGGAAATCCGCCTGCTGACGCATCTGGCGCGTGCCGACGAGCGCGACGATGGAATGACGCGAGACCAGGTGAAGCGGTTCAAGAAGGCCATCGGCAAGCTGGACTACGCCACCAGCGTGGCCAACTCCGCCGGCCTGTTCGGATCGGTGACACTGGGCTGCGACTGGGTGCGGCCCGGTCTTGCGCTTTACGGCGGATCACCCTTCGCCGACCGGTCGGCCGCGGAACTCGGCCTGCATCCCGTGATGAGTCTGGAAACCTCCGTCATCGCCACACGCAAGGTGATGAAGGGGGAGACGGTCGGGTATGGCGGCACCTGGCGGGCGGCACGTGATTCGAGCATCGCGATCATCGCGGCAGGCTACGGCGACGGTGTCGCGCGCAACCTCCCGGCCGGCACACCAGTCCTCATCGATGGGCGGAGGGCACCGCTCGCCGGGCGGGTTTCCATGGACATGATCGCCGTGGATATCACCGACCTGCATGGCATCCACGTGGGGACGCCGGTGGTGCTGTGGGGAACGGGACTGCCCGTCGAAGAGATCGCGCACCATGCGGGCACAATCCCTTACGAGCTGCTTTGCGGAGTAAGCCAGCGGGTTCCGCTGGAGCTGCGCTGAGCGGATCCGACCGCGCGACGTTCGGCATCGAAGCAGACGGCCGCGGTCCGCTGCGGTGGCTGCCGTCAGCCCGCCAGACCCCCCGGTCGGCGGAGCGCCGGTCAAGGCGCTAGGTGACGAAGAACCCCATCTTGACGCCCGCGAGCTGAATCACGTCGTTGTCGGCGAGCCGGGTGGCCTGCGCGCCGATCGCCGTGCCATTCAGCAACGGGAAGTCGTTGTCCTTGCCGCTGTCGACGTGGACGATGTAGTAGCCCTCGGCGCGGCGCGTGATGGCTGCGACCTGCACGCCGGGACGTCCCAGCGTCGTCAGGGCCTTGTTCAGTTCCAGTTCCCGGCCCGCGAACGCACCCGAGAGCACCTGCAGTTTGGCCTTCTTGAGCGCAGCTCCATCGGTGAGAGCGCGGCTCTTGCCGGTTGCGGACAAGGAGGGTGAAGCCTTTTCCGCTTCTTCGCTCGCCGCCCGCACTTTCTCGACAGGGCGTGACGAGGGCTGGATCACCATCGTCTTCTCGAATTCATCCTGCGACTCATCGTCTTCGACGAAGCGCAGCTGGTGGTGGCCCACGGTGACCACGTCACCGTGCTGCAGCGCATGCTTCTTGATCAGCTTGCCGTTGACGTACGTGCCATTGGTGCTGTTCAGATCCTCGAGGAACGAGTCGTTGAGGATATTGATGATCAGCGAATGGTGGCCGCTGACGGCGGCATTATCGATGCGGATGTCATTGTCAGGGAGGCGGCCGATGGTGTACCGCTCCTTGTTCATGTTGTATTCCGCCATCACCTGGCCATCCAGGCTCAAGACCAACCTTGCCATGTGCTTAGCCTCGTATCAGCCGAACCAGCCCAGGATCTTGTCGAAGATGCGCGTACGTGCCGGGAACGCGTCCATCACAAACGCCATGACCACCGAGACGTTGTCCCGGCCTCCATTATCATTGGCCAGCTGAATCAATTGCTTGGCGACGGTATCCAGATTATCACCAAAGGTGTTTATGGTTAAATGAATATCTTCGTCCTCGACCATGTCGGAGAGCCCGTCCGAGCACAGGACGTAGGAGTCGCCCTTCTGCACCGGTACTTCCTGGATCTCCACTTCGACGTTGGGCTCGACGCCCAGCGCCCGCGTGACGTAGTTCTTGTTCGCTGCCCGCTGCGCCTCTTCCGCTGAATAGAAGCCGCGGTCCACCAGCTCCTGCAGCAGCGAGTGGTCCATGGTGACCTGTTCGAACTTGTCGCTTCGCTGTCGGTACAGGCGGGAATCGCCCACGTGGGCGATGGTGATCTTGTTGTCGAAGAACAGCGCCGCGACCACCGTGGTACCCATGCCTTCGCATTGCGGCTGGGTGCGCGCCGTCTGGTAGATGATCTTGTTCGCCCGATGGATGGCATCGCGCAGGATGATGGTCGGACGGGACAGGCCGGTATCGCGGTCCTGCACGTTCAAATCCTCGCGCTCGACCTGTTCACGGACCAGGTTGACGATGGTCTTGACGGCAATGCCGCTGGCCACCTCGCCGGCGTTATATCCGCCCATGCCGTCCGCGAGCACGAGCAAGCCGATATCGGCGTCGAAAGCAATGGTGTCCTCATTGTGCTCCCGAACCTTGCCCGTGTCCGTCAGGCCAACGAATCGCAGCCTGTTTCTCAGGCTCATGCTGCGACCTGACCTTCAGGCGGCACGTCAATTGTGATGTGCGTCACTTTCCCGTCCCCGATTCGAGCCGGCATAAGCTAGCATTGCCCGCTCTGCAGTCCAGGCGGCTTGTCACAAACCCATCATCAGGCGACCCCTTGGGCGCGCATCCTAACCAGTTGAAACCAGAAGCGCATTAGATGGCTCGCGCCAGCCCCGTATTCGTCTGTAACGCCTGCGGCGGCGAAACCTTGAAGTGGGCGGGGCAGTGCCCCCTGTGCGGGGACTGGAACACACTCGAGCAGCGCAGTGCCCCCGCCCGGGGCGCGGGGCCGGCCTGCCGGGCCGGTGGGCCACGCTCCCCCGAGACGCCTCCCGTGCCTCTGCAAACGGCCCTCCAGGGCCTTGAGCAGCGGGTCGGCAGCGGTCAAGAGGAGCTGGACCGGGTCATGGGTGGCGGCATCGTACCCGGATCCGTGACCTTGTTGGGAGGAGATCCGGGGATCGGCAAATCCACGCTGCTGCTGCAGGTCGCGGCGCATGTGGCTTCCTCCCGCCCCGTCCTCTACGCCAGCGGCGAGGAATCGGTCGCCCAGGTGGCCGCGCGCGCGGCCCGTCTGGGACTTGGTGCCCAGGGGCTGGAAGTGGTCGCCGAGTCCGCTCTCGAGGCCATTCTGGATCTCGCCACCGGCCGCAAGGCGGGCCTGCTGGTGGTCGATTCCATCCAGACCGTGCAGTCCGGCGCCGTGGGAGCCAGCGCGGGGGCCGTTCCCCAGCTGCGCGAGTGCACCGCCGAACTGGTCCGCTTTGCCAAGGGAAGCGCAACCGCGGTCATCATCATCGGCCATGTCACCAAGGAAGGCGCCATTGCCGGCCCGCGCATGCTCGAGCACCTGGTGGACACCGTGCTGTATTTCGAGAGCGAGGCGGGCAGCCGCTATCGCATCGTGCGGGCCACGAAGAACCGCTTCGGCGCCGTCAACGAGCTGGGATTCTTCGCCATGACAGGCCAGGGGCTGCGCGAGGTGCGCAACCCTTCGGCAATCTTTCTGGCCCGCGCTCCCGAGCCCGCTGCCGGCAGCATCGTCACCGTCACCCGCGAAGGCGGTCGTCCCCTGTTGATCGAGTTGCAGGCGTTGGTGGACCGGATGCGCTTCGGCGCCCCGCGCCGCATCGCCCAGGGCCTCGACCCCAACCGGGTGGCCATGCTGCTCGCGGTCATGAGCCGCCACGCGCAGGTTTCCCTGCAGGAGCACGATGTCTTCGCAAACGTCGTCGGCGGCATCCAGATCTCCGACACCGGCTGGGATCTGCCCGTCGTGCTGGCACTGGCCTCCAGCCTGCGCGACAAGGTGGTCCCCTCATCCCTGGTGTGTTTCGGAGAGGTGGGTCTGACAGGCGAAGTTCGACCGGTACCCTACGGTGAAGAGCGGCTGCGCGAGGCGCATAAACAAGGCTTCCGTGTGGCCATCGTCCCCAGGGACAACGCACCCCGCCAGGCTCCTCCTGACCTGCGCGTCATCGCCGTCACCCGCGTCGCCGAGGCCCTCGAGGCCGCCTTCAACCTGTCGCCCTGACACGCCCAAGCCACCCGCCCAGGCAGTCAGCCTGTCGCCGTCACCTCGTCGCTCGTCGGCGCGAAAATGCGCACCGTCCTGATCGCGTTGTCGGCGATCTGCAGGATCTCGAACTGGTATTCGCGCACCTTGAGCGCGGTTCCCGGGTTGGGGATGGTCTCCAGCTGCTCCAGCAACAGGCCGTTGATGGTCTTCGGCCCGTCGGTGGGCAGATGCCACTGGAGCGCGCGGTTCACGGCGCGGATCGTGGCACTGGCATTCACGATGTAGACACCGGGCCGCTCCTGGTGGATGTCCTTGTGCAACACCGTCGCCGGGTCGGTAGTGAATTCCCCCACGATCTCCTCGAGGATGTCCTCGAGCGTGACCAACCCCTCGATGTCGCCGTATTCATTGACGACGAACGCCAGCCGCCGCCGGTTGCGCTGGAAGTGCGACAGCTGAACGTTCAGGGCCGTGCTTTCGGGCACGAAGTAGGGTTCGCGGCTGCGCGCGACCTCGATCAGGCGCTCGCGGTTCAACGTGCCGCGCGCAAGCTCCTGGGCCACACGCTTCATGTGGAGGATGCCGTAGAGCTTGTCGAGCTCGCCGTCGTAGAGGGGCAGTCGCGTGTGGGGTGTCTGGCGGATCTGGTCGAGGATGTCCTCCCAGTTCTCCTGCAGGTCGATCCCGGCGATCTCCTGCCGCGGGATCATGATGTCGTTCACCGTCACCTGGCCCAGATCCAGGATGGACAGCAGCATCTGGCGGTGGCGCTGCGGAATCATGGGTCCCGCCTCCGCCACGACCGTGCGCAGTTCTTCGGTGCTCAGGGATTGCGAGGCCCGCGCGCCCTTGCCGACGCCGAATATCCACAGCACACCATAAGACATCCTGTTGGTCAGCCATAGCAGCGGCCGCGCGACTGACACGAGCACTCGATAGATGCGGGCCGCGCTCAGCGCCACCGATTCCGGGTGAGCGGCCGCGTAGATCTTCGGCGCCAGCTCGCAGAACACGATCACGACCACCGTCAGTACGAAGCCGGTGACCGGCACCGCGTAGGAGTACTGGGTGCGCTGCGCCAGGATCGTGGCCACCGCGGAGGCGAACACACTGGCGGCCGCGAGGATCACCAGGTTCGCCCCCAGCCAGTCGTCCGGCTTCTGCAGCAGCCGCTCCAGGACCCGCGCCGTGCTTTGCCCCTGCTGCGCACGGTGTTTGATCCGATACCGGTTCACCGACAGCATCGCCACCTCGGTGCCCGAGGAGAAGGCGATGATGACCAGCAGGAACAGCAGCGCGCACAGCAGGGCGGTTGTCGGAGCATCGTTCAAGGCAGCGTTCCTCGTCTGAACGGTTCGCGAAAGCCGCGGGAGCGGTTGCAGATGTCTAGCACAGGGCAGCGCCGGCCGACAAACCGGCCCGCGGTGGGCCGAGACCTGTGCCTGCACGTGGCGCATCCCCGCCCAACGCGGCCCGCCCTGTGCCGGGATCCTTTGCCCTTATACTTGCGCCGATGAGACCATCCGGCCGCACCCGGCGCCCCTTGAGCGCCCATCCCACGGCCGCGGGAGCCCCATGTTCGAGAACCTGACCGCCCGTCTGGGCCGCACCATCGAGACGCTTCGGGGGCGCGGCCGGATCACGGAAGACAACGTCGCCGAGGCGATGCGCGAAGTGCGCGTGGCGCTGCTGGAAGCGGACGTGGCTCTGCCTGTCATCAAGACCTTCATCGATGGCGTCAAGACCAAGGCACTGGGCGCGGAGGTGGCCTCCAGCCTGACGCCCGGGCAGGCGTTCATCGGGATCCTGCACCGGGAGATGGTCGATCTCATGGGCGGCGCGCGCGTGGGAATCAACCTGCGCGCGCAACCACCCGTCGTGGTACTGCTGGCCGGCTTGCAGGGCGCTGGCAAAACCACCACGGCCGCCAAGCTCGCTCGCTGGCTGATAGAGCGCGAGCGCAAGCGCGTGATGCTAGTCAGCACCGACGTCCGCCGCCCCGCCGCGATGCTGCAGCTGGAGCGCCTGGCCGGGCAAGTCGGCGCGCAGTATTTCCCGGCGGATGCGCAGACTCCACCGGCGGACATTGCGCGTGCGGCCGTGGAAGCCGCCCGACGCGGCGTGCTTGACGTGCTGATCGTCGACACCGCCGGCCGCTTGCATGTCGACGAAGGACTGATGGCGGAGGTCAAGGATATCGACGCCGCCGTCGGCTCCGTCGAGCGCCTGTTTGTTGTTGATGCGATGGCAGGTCAGGACGCGGTGAATGCGGCCCGGGCTTTCGGCGCCGCCCTCGATCTGACTGGCGTCATTCTGACGAAGGCCGACGGCGACGCGCGTGGCGGCGCCGCCTTGTCAGTGCGTCAGATCACCGGCAAGCCGATCGTCTTCATCGGCGTCGGCGAGAAGACGGAGGCACTCGAGCCCTTCGACCCCGAACGCATGGCCTCGCGCATCCTCGGGATGGGCGATGTGGTCAGCCTCGTCGAACAGGTCCACCGGCAGGTGGATACGGAGGAGGCCGCCCGCCTGGCCCGCAAGGTCGTCAAGGGCAAGGGCTTCGACATGGTCGACCTGAAGGGCCAGCTGGAGCAGCTGCAGAAGATGGGCGGGGTGGGGGCGCTGCTGGACAAGCTGCCCGCGGCGGCCGCCCAGAAGGGGGCGGTATCGGCCGAGCAGGGTGACCGCGACCTGCGCCGGCAGATCGCGATCATCAACTCCATGACGCCGCGGGAGCGCCGCAACCCGGGGATCATCGACGGCTCGCGCCGCCGGCGCATTGCCGGGGGCTCCGGAGTCCAGGTCCAGGACGTCAACCGCCTCCTGAAGCAGTTCCTCGAGATGCAGCGCGTCATGAAGAGCATGAAGGGCGGCAAGCTCCGCCAGCTCATGGGGGCCCTCAAGGGCGGCATGCCCCCCGGCTTCCCGGGTCGCTGAACGCCAGACCTCTGGCCACTGAAGGCCAATATGAGTAGAATCCCGCGTCTTTTTTGGGCCTCTCAACGGCCCAGGATTCAACGAGAAACGACCATGGTAACCATTCGCCTGACGCGGCGCGGAGCCCGTAATCAGCCCTTCTACCACGTGGTGGTGACGGACAGCCGCAAGCGGCAGGGTGGCCCGAGCCTGGAGCACGTGGGGTACTTCAACCCCATCGCGCGCCGCAGCGAGCCCAAACTGAAGCTGGATCTGCCGCGCATCGACTACTGGATCGGCAAGGGTGCCCAGCAGTCCGACCGCGTACGCACGCTGGTGGCCTCCTACCGGAAGCAGGCCACGGCCTGATCCGACGCGGCCCCGGGGCCGCAATCTGCGTGGACTGGGTCGAGCTCGGCCGGATCGGCGCGCCCTTTGGCGTGAAGGGCTGGACCCACGTGGACTCCTACACCGATCCGCCCGGGGCGCTGCTGGAGTACCCGAACTGGGCTCTGCGGCTGGCCACCGGCCAGCGCACCACCCGGCGGATAGCCCAGGGCGAGGCCCGGGGTGAGCGGCTGGTGGCGCGGCTCGAAGGGGTCGAGGATCGCGATGCGGCGGCCGCATTGACGGGCGCCGTGATCGAGGTGAGGCGCGCGGAGCTGCCGCCGCCCGGCAAACGGCAGTACTACCAGGCGGATCTGATCGGCCTTGCGGTCAGGAACCTGGAGGGCGTGGAGCTGGGCCAGGTGGCGCAGTTCGTGGACGCACCGGCGGGCCCCGTCATGGTGGTCAAGGGCGCGGGCCGCGAGCACTGGGTCCTGGCGACCCGCGAGTATCTGCGCAAGGTCGAGCTCCAGGAGGGCCGGATCCTGGTGGATTGGCCGGTCGAGCTGGAATAGGGGTGCGGCGGTGAAGATCGAAGTCGTCACGCTGTTCCCGGAGATGGTCAACGGCGCGCTGGCCTTCGGCGTTGTAGGACGTGCGATCGAGCGCGGTCTGCTGAGCGTAGGGTCCGAGGATCCGCGCACGCATACCAGCGATCCGCACAGGACGGTGGACGATCGACCTTACGGGGGTGGACCGGGGATGGTGCTCAAGCCCGAGCCCCTGCTGGCCGCGATCGAGGCGGCGCGGGGACGGGTGCCCGAGGGCAGTCCCAGGATCCATCTGTCGGCCCAGGGTCGGCCCTTCGACCAGCGCATGGCCGAGGAGCTGGCGCGGCTGCCGGGATTCGTCCTGGTGGCGGGACGGTACGAAGGCCTGGATGAACGGGTCATCGCACTGGGTATCGATCGGGAGGTGTCGGTCGGCGACTACGTGCTGTCCGGTGGCGAGCTGCCGGCGCTGGTCCTGATCGATG
>Ga0335083_10008275_pt1 | contig 12715 bp, 12 predicted proteins | sample Lox_Sample_42_FD_206716 | JGI IMG/M metagenome (GOLD analysis project Ga0335083, IMG submission 206716) | Soil microbial communities from Loxahatchee National Wildlife Refuge, Florida, United States - Lox_Sample_4.2 | ecosystem: Environmental > Terrestrial > Soil > Wetlands | place: USA...
ATGCCATAGACGACGCTGCTGGCTTCGTCCTGCGCGATGAAATGTCCGCCGGCATTGGCGACCGCGACGCAGCCCTCGGCGCCATCGCGGCCCATGCCGGTCAGGATTGCGGCGAGCAAGCCCGCGCCATAGACGCGCGCGAGGCTGCGCAGCATCGGATCAACCGCGGGGCGGCAGAAATTCTCCGCCGCGGCGTCGGAAAGGCGCAGCACAATGTCGCCGCCTTCGCGCTCAACCAGCATGTGCCATCCGCCCGGCGCGACGTAGATCGATCCGGGCTGCACGACGGTCCCGTCTTTCGCTTCCATCGCCCGCGCGCCGCTTACTTGGCCCAATTGCTCCGCCAGGAGCGCGGTGAAGGTCGGCGGCATGTGCTGCGTGACGAAGACCGGCGTTCTGATCATGCCTTTGGCGCGCGCGAACACTTTGAGCAACGCCGGCGGGCCGCCAGTCGAGCTGCCGATCGCGACCGCAGCCGGGCGTACATGATCCAACCCAGAGCGCGGCGGCCGCGGCGCTGCGGCAGCGCTCGCCTTCGGCCGCGCGTGCGCTTTGATCTTGGCTTTGAGTTCGTCGAAGAACGCAGAAAGGCCCCGCGCGCCGTCGGCGGCGTCGGGTTTCGGCACATAATCGGCCGCGCCCAGCTGCAGCGCTTTGAAGCTGAGGCCCGCATGGCGGCGCGTGAGCGCCGAAGCCATGATCACGCACGTCCCCGGCCGCGCGGCGAGGATTTTGGGCAGCGCGGCGAGCCCATCCATCACCGGCATTTCAACATCCAGCAGCACGACGTGCGGAGACAGGCTCTCCACCATCGCCAGCGCGATCTCGCCGTTGCTCGCCGAACCGACGACGCGGATAGCGGGATCGCCCTCCATGCCGCGTGAGATAACGCCGCGGATCACGGCGGAATCGTCAACCAAGAGAACGTCGAGCGGCGCGTTCACGAGCGATCAGCGCTTCACGAAGCGCTCGATCGTGGTGCGCAGCTCCTCGCCTTGTTTCGACAATTCCGCCGAGGCCTGAAGCAGATCGCTCGACGCTGAACTGCCCTGCCGCGCGGCTTCGCTGACGCCGCCAATGCTGGCCGAAACTTGCTGCGTGCCGTCCGCGGCTTGCGCCACATTAACCGCGATCTCCCGCGTCGCGGTCGATTGCTCCTCCACCGCCCCCGCTATGGCGGTGGCGATCTGCGCTACCTGGCGGATGGTCTCGGCAATGCCGTTGATGGCGTTGACCGAGGTCGCCGTCGCCGCCTGCATCGCCGAAACTTGCGAGGAGATTTCGTCGGTGGCTTTGGCGGTTTGATCCGAGAGGCTCTTCACCTCCGAGGCCACCACCGCAAATCCTTTGCCAGCCTCGCCGGCGCGCGCGGCTTCGATGGTGGCGTTGAGCGCCAGCAGCTTCGTTTGCCCCGCGATATTGTTGATCAGCGTGACGACATTGCCGATCTTCTGCGCCGCATCCGCCAAGCTTTGCACCGAGACACTGGTGCGGTCCGCTTCCGACACGGCGCGCTGCGTCACCGTATTGGATTCGGCCACTTGCCGTGCAATTTCCGCGATCGACGCAGAGAGCTCCTCGCCCGCCGCCGATACGGTCTGCACGTTGGAAGACGCCAGCTGCGCGGCGGAGGCGACCTCGGAGGCGCGGCGCGTCGTATCTTCCGCGGTGCGCGCCATCGATTCCGCCGTCGCGCGCATTTCGGTGGAGGCGGAGGCGACAATGTCCGAAATCTCCTTGACGCGAAACGCAACGGTCATTTGCTGCGTCACGTCGGAGGCGAACTTGACCACCTTGAACGGTTTGCGGTTGGCGTCGAGGATCGGATTGTAGCTGGCCTGGATATAGATTTCGCGCCCACCCTTGGCGATGCGGCGATACTGGCCCGCGTCATACTCGCCGCGGCCGAGCTTGTCCCAGAAAGCGCGGTACTCGAAGCTGGCGCGTTCGGCGGGGTCGACGAACATCGAATGATGCTGGCCGCGAATTTCCTCCAAGCTGTATCCCAGCGTTTTGAGGAAATTTTCGTTGGCGTTGAGGATTTTGCCGTCGAGCGTGAATTCGATCACCGCCATCGATTTGCCGATCGCGGCGAGCTGACCTTCAAAATTGGCTGCGTTGTTTTTCTGATCGGTGATGTCAGTGGCGAATTTCACCACTTTAAACGGCTTGCCGCCGGCATCGAGGATGGGATTGTAACTGGCCTGAATCCAGATTTCGCGGCCGCCCTTCGCCACACGGCGATATTGGCCCGAGTCAAATTCGCCGCGGCCAAGCTTGTCCCAGAAGGCGCGATATTCGTAGCCGCCGCGCTCCGCCGGATCGACGAACAGCGAATGATGCTGGCCGCGGATTTCTTCCAGGCTGTAGCCTAGCGTCTTCAGAAAATTGTCGTTCGCAGTGAGAATGCGGCCATCGAGGGTGAACTCGATCACCGCCATGGATTTGCCGATCGCCGCGAGCTGCCCGGAGAAATTTGCCGCCGCGTTTTCCTGTTCGGTGATATCGTTGGCGAACTTCACCACCATGTACGGCTTGCCGCTCGCGTCCATCACCGGATTGTACGAAGCCTGTATCCAGATCGGCCGTCCGCCCTTGCCGAAGCGCAGGTACTTTCCAGAATCGAATTCGCCGCGCGCCAGCTTGTCCCAGAAGGCGCGATATTCCGCACTGCCGCGGTGGGCCGGGTCGACGAAGAGCGAATGATGCTGGCCGCGAATTTCATCAAGCGCATAGCCCATCGCCTGACAGAAATTCGGATTGGCGTTGAGGATCTTGCCATCGAGCGTGAACTGGATGATCGCCTGCGAGCGCTGCAGCGCGGCGAGCATGGCGGCGTCGAGCTGATTGGCGCCCTCCGGCTCCGATGCAAACTCGGGAGCCACCTTCAACGCTCGTTCGGAGCCAAAACGATGCACGCACGCCTCCCGCTATCAACGCGGTGCAACTTTAGCGCGCAGTCCGGTTAATCAAGCGTGCAGACCAATTCGCCGGCAAATTCGCATTGTTCGAAGATCACGCCGCCGCGTTGCGCGGGCGGACGACAACGACAAATTCCTCGTGCCCTACGCCGCCCGGCGCTACCAGCGTGATGCGCGCCTCGATCGGCGTCCACGCCCCGTCGTCGCCGTGAAAATTCCAAGCGGCGCGCTGGACGAGGTTCAAAAGCCCGCGCTCCATGCTGTCGCGAAAGCGCTCACGCGCCAACACAATTTCGTCCGGGTGCAGCAAGTCGAACAAATTTCGCCCCTCGAACTCACGTTCGCCGTGCAAGAGCTTCACGCAAGCCGGAGACGCAAACAGGATGACGCCATCCGGCGCGACGCGCATCACGGTCTCGGACACGTTGTCGACCACGAGCCGATAGCGCGCTTCCGCACCAATAATCGCGCCCCACGCCTCTTGCGTTTCGTGCAGCGTGTCGGCGAGCCGATCGGTGAGCCGCTGCTTTTCCTCGAGGATCACCGCGAGCGGGAGCGCGGTGACGGTCAGGAATGCGATGTAGCATTGCATCGCCAAAAAAGTTTCGCGCTGATCGAGACCCGGCCAGAACGCAGGTCCGGCGCCGTAAAGAGTCGCCAGCGTCGCGGTCAGCAGCAGCACGACAAGGCAGACTTCGACGCCGGCAATGCCAAGATCAAGCGCAACCACAACGAAAATCGGCAAAGTCAGCAGGCGCAGGGGCGGGATTTCCGGAAACCGCACGGCCAGGAGCGAAGCGGCGATCACGAACGCCACCGCCAAAGAAAGCTTGCCCAGCTTGCCTCTGAATGTGCGCCAGCGCCCGGCGCCCATGCCGATGAAGATCGGCTGAAACACCAGGAGACCCAGCGCATCCGCCGCGTACCAGGTGAAAAAATCCCGCGCGCCCATGTCGCGCGCAATGATTGCCGCGCCGCCGGAGGCGACCGCCGCCGACGCCATCGGCGCGATGACGCCGCTGACCAGAACGAAATAGTACACCCCGCCGCGCGAGAGCACCGCCGCGCCTTCGGGCCGGCGATAGGTCAACAGCCAGGCGCACAAGGTCGCCTCGCTCATATCCGCGAGCAGAAAGGCGAGCGAGAAATCGAGCCGGTCGCCAACGCTCAGATGCGCTGCGACGTGCGCCACTGCGGCGAACGCAATTTGCAAGGGCCAGAGCCGCAGCGGCTGCGTCCGCAGCGCCCAAGCCAACAGCGCGTTCGAAATCCAGATCGACTCGACTTCGGCGCCGAAGCGGGTGAACGCCAGGGAAAAATAAGAGAGAACGCCGTAGCCGAGCCCAACCGCGACCGCGCGCAGAATCGTCGCCCGTCCGAGCCCGACACCCGCCGACATAAGCGACGACTCCTGTTCCCGACTCGCGCTTTTTAGGACAGGCGCCCGGCGTGCGGCAAGGAAACGCGCGCTTAGCCGCGCACGCTTGCCCAGCCGCGCGGCAGACCGTTGATCATTTCGCTTCTGACATCGAAGCGCGCCGCGCGCACCGCCGGCGTAAACGGCGCCTCGACAAGATGCACTTCGACTTCGTGGCCGCGCTCGCGCCAATAGGCTTCGATACGCTCCTTCAGCGCGGAAGCGCCGGCGCGGTCCGTGTAGTTTCCAATCCCCCAATCCGACTCAAAGGCTGATTTCATTGCAATGCTCACTCCGACTCCGTGTGTTGGTCCTCGTCGCGGGTTGACGCTCGGCCACGCGCGCGGGCGCGCGCAGACGGGCAGGTAGAGACAGCGTGATGCGCCGCTGATCGGCCAGCACATCCCAGACGCCGGCCAAGGCGCCGATCAATTCGCGGCTGCGCGCGCCAAGACGCCAGCTTTCGACGCGCGTCGCCCATCCGCTCTCGCCTGAAAGCTTGAGGCTCATGCGCGCGCCGCGCGGCGCCGCCGGCTCGAAGGCGATTTCAAGAGCGACCGCGGCGTCTTCAGTTTGCGCAATGACGTCGCTCAATACCTGTTCGATCAATTCCTCGAACCGGAACGGATCGCCGAGGATGGCGTCTCCCTGCGTGGCGTCGGCAAGCCGCAGCGAAACACCGCGCCGGCCGGCGACCGCGGAGATGCCGCCAATGATCTCGCTCACCACCGCCGCCGGTGAAAACATCTCGACGCTGCGGCGCGCGGCATGCGCATCGAGACGCGCCACCGCCGCCATTTCGTCGGTCATATCCCAGAGCGCGGCGACCTCCGTCACCACGTTCGTACGCAAAGCGCGCCATTGCGGCGCGTCGCAGAGCGGGCGCATGTCTTCGATTTGCCTTTGAATGCGCTGCAAGCTGTCGCGCAAACGGCGATCGAGCGAGACGCTCAGCCGATCACACGCCGTGAACGCATCGCACGCCTCTTCGAGCACGGCGTCGGTGTGCGCTTCAGCGGCGATCCGCGCGGCGGCCTCTCGCTGCGCGCCGTGCTGATAGGCACGCCCGACAAGCTGGGTTTCGGCCAGATGCGCCAGCCGCAGGAGCTGAACATGCTCTGTCGGCGAAAGCCCGGCGCGCGGCGCGCCATCCATGACGCAAACCGCGCCAACGCATTCACCCGTGGGCGCATAGATCGGAGCCCCGGCATAGAAACGCACGCGGGGGCCGCCGAGCACATAAGGGTTGGACTTGAACCGCTCGTCTTCGAGCGCATCGCGGACCACCAGCGGCGCGTGGGCTTGGATGGTGTAGGTGCAAAACGAGGCGTCGCGCGAGGTTCCGCGCAGATCCAGGCCAAAGCGGCCTATGAACCATTGCGCCTCGCGGCCGACGATCGAAACCACCGCCATGGACGTTCCGAACAGTTCGGCGGCCAAAGCGGCGATATCGCTGTAAGCGCGCTCCGGGCCCGGCGCGGAAAGCCCCAGCGCATCGATCGCGGCGACGCGCATGTCATCGCTAACCGTATGGGTGACCGCTGCGCCCATGGTTCAGCGTTCGCCGCCGAGCGGCGCGGCGCTAAAGCCGGCACTGGAAATGAAACGACCGCGCATGGGGCATCCTCGTCGCCCCCACTATTCTCAAGTCTGAGTAAAATAAACGTCAAAATTGAGAATTGCCGAGAAATTCCCGGATTTCCTAGAAAAATCAAGGATCACATTTTTGAGAAATTCTCGCCAAGCCGGCCAAAATGGCGGCGCGGTGGTTGTTTCGGCCGGACGGGTCGGGCTGGCGGAGCGCCATCAGAGCGTCGGCATGGACCCGTAGTGCGGCGGCGAAGCTGACACCCCGCCCTTCCGAGACCAGCAGATCGCACAGGCTGTGCGCAGCCAGGCTGAGTTCGCGCAAGCCGCAAACGCCAGCGTCGGCGATTACGTCTTGCGCGAGGAAGTAAAGCATATCCGACGCCGCGCCCGCCGAGTGCTGGCGCACACGGTCCACCAGAGCCTCAAGCTTGATGTCGAGCGCGGCGAGATACGTGTCGCGCTTGGCGGCGACATTGGCTGAAGCGCGATCCAAAGCCTGCTTGTAGAGCAAGCCGTTGGGATCCTTGAACGCGCGCGCCAACCGGTTCTCTGGTGTGAAAACGCGAACCTTGCTCACAGCGCCACCTTTTGCGGCTTGAACAATTCGTCCACCTCGAACTGACTCATATTTGGCTGCGACGCTGTCGGCGCTTCGAGCGAAAGATCGTCGGCGCGGCGTCCGTCCGTGCCCACCGGCGGGCCTTCGTTCTTGAAGCGTCGATCGGGTCCGGCATAATTCGGCGCAACGACAAATTGCCGGCTCTCGCGCGCCACCCATTCAATGCGTTGCAGCAGCACGTCGGCCGCAAGCGGCTTGGCGACGATAAAGTTGGCGCCGGCGTCGCGCGCGGCGCGGACATTCTCCGCAGTCTGATGTCCCATCGTGGCGATCATAGCGATGCAATGATTGTCGGAACTGCTTTCCCGCCGCGCCCAGCGCAGGAAATCGAAGCCGCCCTCCAGCATCGGATCGAGGATCAGAAGCTCAAGAGTGTTCTGGGAGAAAAGCTTGCGCGCCTCATCGACATTGTCAGCCAAGTGCACATCGCGCACGCCGAAGCCGGCCAGGATTTGGCGCACCACGTCCGCGGCTTGCGTATTGCGATCCAGCACAAGGACGCTGGCGCGCCGCAGATTGACGCGGGCGGAGAAATCGAGCGTCGCCGCCATGGCCTCACCAGAATTCCGGCTCTAGCGCGGCGGCCTTGGCGGTTTCGCCGGCGAGCTGCGCGCGCAATTGCTCAAGCCACACGGAGCCCAGGGCGTCAGAGAGGCCGACCTCGCCCTCGGCTTTTGCGCTGGCGACACTGAGAAACTGCGCCAGGGCGCGCAATTCCTGACCGATCGAGTCAAACGCCTGCAGCTCTTCGCGCACGCCTTCATCGTCGGAGAGCGCTGTTTCGAGCAGTGCGAGCCGCAAGGCGGCGCGCTCGATGGCTTCGGCGACACGCAGCAGCACCGTTTCCGTCGGCGCATGAGAGGGAGAAGAAGCAGAGCGCATCAATCGAAGAACTCGACATCGCCGTCGCTCGCCGGCGCCGGGACCGCAGCTGTCTTGATTTCGCGCGCGAACACGTCGGCCGCGTTGTTGCCCAGCAGCAATTGCTTGGCGCGCCCGCTGACCGGCCAGTAGCGGATCCGCCGCGCCTGTTCTCCGCCGAGGCTGTCGCCATGGCACGCGATCCGCTCTTGGCGGAGGAATTCGGTGGCGAAGGCGGCGTTCTTGGCGCCAATGTCGGAAAGCTTCTGCATCATGCGCGCACCGCCGAACAATTTGGCTTCGAGCCGGTCCCGCCTAGCGCCTGAGGATAGTAGCGCGTTGATCAGCACCTCCATGGCGTGCACGCCACGTTCGAGATCGCTGGCTTGCCCCGACAAGACGCCGGGCAGCAGGAAATGATTCATGCCCCCGATGCCGCTCACCGGATCGCGCATGCACGCGGCGACGCAGGATCCGAGCACAGTGGTCAACACCACACTCGAATCGTCCGACACGAAATGCTCGCCCTGCACGACATGAACGACGCGCATGGCTTCGCTGTTGTCGCTGCATGCGCGGAGCGGCGTCACGTCAACGCCCCGAAGACCTGCTCGATTTTGCCTTTGAGGTCGGCCACGGTGAACGGCTTCACCAGATAATTGTTGACCCCGAACTGCACCGCGCGCTGCACCAGTTCGCGGTCGGCGCGGCCGGTCAGCATGATGAAAGCGGTCTTGGCCAGTTGCGGATTGCCGCGAATGGCGCGCAGGAAGCCCAGCCCATCGAGCTTCGGCATGTTGAAATCCGAAATGACGAGGTGCGCGGACTGCTGCAGCAGCGCTTTCAGACCCTCTTCGCCGTCCGCCGCATCGGCGATCTCGGTGAAGCCGATCTGCTGTAGCGTTGAACGCGCGAGCGCACGCATGGTGAGCTGATCGTCGACGACCAGAACTTTGATGGACGCGGCGGCCGGCATTAACGCATCTCCCTGGTTGCAGCGGCGCAGGCTTCAAGAACAAGCTTGGGCAAATCGGCCAACGCGGCCTGACGTTGAACGGCGCCGGCTTCGAACGCGGCCTTTGGCATGCCGTAAACGACACAGCTGGCTTCGTCCTGACCGAACGTCGACGCGCCGGCGTCACGCATCGCCTTGAGGCCGCGCGCGCCGTCCTTGCCCATGCCTGTGAGAATGAGACCAACAGCGCGCGCGCCGCAGGCCGCGGCGACGGAATGAAACAGCACATCGACAGATGGGCGATGGCCGTTGATCAGATCGCTCTCCTGCAAACGGCAAACACCGCCGCCGATCTCGAGGTGGCGTGCGCCGCCGGGCGCAACATAGATCCGGCCCGGCTTCAGCGGATCGCCGTCGCGCGCTTCACTGACGCGCGGCGCGCACAGCCGATCAAGACGCGCGGCGAAACTCGCGGTGAAGGTTGCAGGCATGTGCTGCGTGATCACGGTCGGCGGGCAATTCTCCGGCAGAACGGAGAGAATGGAGATCAACGCCTCCACGCCGCCCGTCGAAGCGCCGATCGCCAGCACGCGCCCATTGGATTGAAAATTGATCGGCCGGCGTTCCTGCGCCGGTGCGCGAGACCCCGCGCGCACGCGGCTATGCGCCGCCGCTTTGACCTTATCGGCGAGATCGCCGAAAGCCTGCGCCATTTCCGACGCCGCCGGCTTCGCCACGCAATCGAAGGCGCCGAGCTCCAACGCTTGCAGCGTCGCTTCCGCGCCCTCTTGCGTCAACGTCGACACCATGATCACCGGCATGGGCCGCAGCCGCATCAGGCGTTCGAGAAACTCGATGCCGTTCATGCGCGGCATCTCGACGTCCAAGGTGATGACGTCCGGATTGAGCGCCTTGATCATTTCACGCGCTTCCAGCGGATCGCCAGCGCCGCCGACCACATCGATCTCGGGATCGCGCCGCAGCCGCGCCGAAATCAGCGCGCGCATGGTCGCGGAATCATCGACGACCAGAACACGGACCTGTTTCATCGCGCGCCCCCCGCGAGGCGGTACACCGTTTGCCCATCACTCTCGAACGTCGTGTCGCCGACACGCTCTGAGTGGCCGACATAAAGCCGACCGCCGGGCGCAAGCTGATCGCGGAAGCGCCGCCACAGCGTGGCCTGCGTCGGCTCGTCGAAATAGATCACCACGTTGCGGCAGAAGATGGCGTCGAAGCGGCGGCGCATCGGCCACTCGCCGTTGAGATTGAGCGGCTTGTAAGCGATGAGCGCTCGCGCTTCCGGGCCGACCCGCCAAGTGCGCGCCGTGTTTTCGTCCTTCACCAGCCAGCGATTGCGGAACGCGGCGGGGATCGCCTCGATCGCCTCCGCCGAATAGGCGCCGGCGCGGGCGGTCGCGAGCACGTTGTTGTCGATGTCCGTCGCCAGGATGCGCACGTCGAGGTCAGCGGCGTCCGGCCATACCGAAAGCACCGCGAGCGCCATGGAATAAGGCTCTTGCCCAGTCGAGCACGCCGCCGACCATAGGCGCAAGGACGCGCCGCGCCGCACCGCGTCTGCGCGCGGCGCCAGCACGGTGTCGACCAAGTGATCGAAATGATGCGGCTCGCGAAAGAAACGCGTGACGTTGGTGGTCAGCGCCATCAGCAGCCGCGCGCGTTCGTCAGCGTCGTCCGCCACCAGGGTCACGTAAGCGCCGAAGCTCTTCAGCCCAAGCACGCGCAGGCGCTTGGCCAGACGCGAATAGACCAGCGCCGCCTTGCTCTCCTGCAGCGAGATGCCGGAAGCCGCGTAGACAAGCTCCGCCAGCGCGCGGAAATCGCCCGCCGTAAGCGGGAATTCTCCATCGACCAGCGACGCCGCGCGCGGCTTGGTGAGTGCAGCAGCGCTCACGCCGCCTCCTCTTCGAGCTCTGGAAGAATGTGATCGAGCGTGATCCAGCTGATCATGCGCCCATCAAGCGGCAGGATGCCTTTGACGAACGTCTTTACCGCGTCGCAGGAAACGTCCGGCGTCGGCTGGATGGTGTCGCTGGTCGCGGTGAGGATTTCCGACACGGCGTCGGTGAGCAAGCCGACGAGGCGCGAACCGATGCGCACCACGATGATCACGTTGCGCACCGAAGGCTTGGTTTCGCCGAGCCCAAGGCGCGCGGAAAGATCGACGATCGGCAACACCGCGCCGCGCAGATTGATCACGCCGCGCACATAGCCGGGCGCGCGCGGCAGCGGCGTCGCTTCGGTCCAGCCGCGAATTTCCCGCACCGCCATGATGTCGACGCAGAATTCCTGCGCGCCGATCCGGAACGAGATCAGCTCCTGGCCGTCCAAGTCTTTGTGATGTTCGCTCATGATCAGCTCGCCTTCGCCAAACGGGGTTCAAGAGTTTCTGCGCGCCGCGCGCCGACCACGGCGTCGATGTCGAGAATGAGCGCGACCCGGCCGTCGCCGAGAATGGTCGCCGCGGCGATGCCATCGACGCGCTGGAAATTGGCCTCGAGGCTTTTGATCACCACTTGGCGCTGGCCTTGAATGCCATCCACCAGCAAAGCCGCACGCCCGCCGACTTCGCTTTCAACCAGCAGCACGACGCCGCTCGACGGCGCGATCGGGCTCTCGCGCCAGCCCAGCGCCACGCCGATATCGATCAGCGGCACGAACGCGCCGCGCACCGCAAGCAGCAGCCCGGTGGCGCCCAGGCCATGCACGTCGCCATCCTTCGGCTGCAGGGTTTCGACGATGGTCGGCAGCGGCGCGATGAGGGTCTGCGGCCCCACCGAAACCACCATGCCGTCGAGCACGGCGAGCGTCAGCGGCAGACTGAGCGTAAAGGTCGAGCCTTGGCCAGCGCGCGACGAGATCGAGATGCGTCCGCCCAGCGACTGGATCGAACGCTTCACCACGTCCATGCCGACGCCGCGGCCGGAAAGGTCGGAGACCTCCTTGGCCGTAGAGAAGCCCGGCAGGAAAATCAGATTGTCGATCTCGTCGTCGGTGAGCGGCACATCGGGAGAGATCAGGCCGCGCTCGACCGCAAGTTCGCGCACGCGGGTGCGATTGATGCCGCGCCCGTCATCGGCGACCTCGATCACGATGCGCCCGGAGCGATGCATCGCCGCGAGACGCACCACGCCTTCGGCCGGCTTGCCCGAAGCGAGGCGCGTGTCGGGATCTTCCAAGCCGTGATCGATGGCGTTGCGCAGCATATGGGTGATCGGATCGGAGAGCCGTTCGATCACCGTCTTATCGACTTCAGTGCCCTCGCCTTCCGTCACCAGACGCACTTGTTTGCCTGTAGAGGCGGCGATCTCGCGCACCAGGCGCGGCATGCGCTGAAACACCGATTTCACCGGCTGCGCGCGAATGGCCATGACGCTGTCTTGGATTTCGCGCGTCAGCTGCTCCAGCGATTCCAGCGCCAGCTGCACATTGGAGGAGCGATTGACGTCGGTCTCTCCCACGCGCTGCGCCAACATGGCCTGATTGATCACCAGTTCGCCAACCAGATCGATCAGGCGATCGACGCGTTCAAGATCAACGCGAATGGTGGTTTGCGCGCCTTGCGCCGCAGCCTTGGCGACGCCTTTGTCGCGCGTTTGTTCGGGCGCTGGCTCTTTTGCCTCGGGCGTTTCCTTTTCCGGCGCTGGCGCCTCGACGATCTCCGGCAGAGCTAGCGGCGCGATCGCTTCGGACTCGATCGTCAGCGCGCAATCCCCGGCGACAAAATCGAACACGTCGCGAATGGCGGCTTCGTCCGCCTCCGTGGTCAACGTCACGGTCCAGCCCAAATAGGATTGCTCGACGCCGAGTTCGTGCAAGGACGGCAGGGCGGTCGCGTCCAGAACCGTTTCGCACGGTCCCAGCCGTTGCAGTTCGCGCAGCAACAACACAGCGTCGTTGCCCTTGGCGTAGGTCTCGGCGCTGGGGCGGAAGCCTATGGTCCAACGCGACGCCAAGCTCGGCGTGAAGGCCATGACGGGCGTGAAGCCCCAATCGTCCGCCTCGGGCGCAGGCGTTGGAGGCGATGAGGCCTGCGCCCGAGGTCGCGCGGCGTGAGCATCGCCGGACGCCCAAAGCGCCTCGAGATCCTCCGCTGCTTCAGCGGTACGATGCTGTTCGACCGCTGTATCGTTTTTGGCTGCTTGAACCAGGTCCGCGAGCACATCGGTGGCGCGCAACAAGACCTTGAGCACGTGTTCGTCGGCCTTCAAATTGCCGCTGCGCACCTTGTCGAGCGTCGTCTCAAAGGTATGCGCGAACCGCACCAAAGCTTCGAGGCCGAATGCGCCAGCGCCGCCCTTCACCGAATGCACGGCGCGGAATACGGCGTT
>Ga0335083_10008276_pt1 | contig 12714 bp, 9 predicted proteins | sample Lox_Sample_42_FD_206716 | JGI IMG/M metagenome (GOLD analysis project Ga0335083, IMG submission 206716) | Soil microbial communities from Loxahatchee National Wildlife Refuge, Florida, United States - Lox_Sample_4.2 | ecosystem: Environmental > Terrestrial > Soil > Wetlands | place: USA: Florida...
GAGCAGGCGGATGCGATCCGCTCGACCATCTTGCGCGAGACCTCGGTGCCCTGGCCGGTGCTGGACGGACAACGGCTTTGCGACACGCTCGTCAAGGTGTTCCGCGAACGCGTCCCCAGCGGCAAGCTGCGCCAGCAGCTCCATGAATACGCTACATGCTACAACGAGCCGGTGCTCGCGCGCTGGCTCGCCGAGGAGGTCGGCTTCGGCGCCGCCGAGGACTTCGAGACCCAGCGCAGGGCGCTCGGCCGCAAGCATTATGCGGCGTACTTCGCAAAGAACATCAAGGACGTGCTGCAGCAATGCGATCGTCATGGTGTGGAGCACCGCACGGCGATGAATCAGACCCCCCTGATCGCGGCTGCTGCTGCGGGCAACTTGGCGCTGGTGGAGGCGCTGATCGCACGCGGCGCCGATCCGGAGGCGACCGACCATCTGGGGCGCAACGCCTTGCACTGGGCGATGGCCGCGGCGTTCGAGGACCCCGGTTTCGCGCGCGGCCCCTTCCCCGCGCTATACGACCGCATCGCACCCGCGGCCGTCGACGTCATGGTCGGCGAGCGCCTCGTGCGCCTGGACCGGCATCTCACCGAGTATTTCCTGTTCCAGACGCTGTGGGTGCTGTTCAAGCACGCCTTCGCGAAGGAGGAGTATTGGCAGCGCGGTGGCTTTGCCACGGCTACCGTGCTCGAGGCCTGGGGCGACCTGCCTGCGAGCGTGCTGGCACCCGAGCGCAACCGGCGGCAGCACCTCTCCAGTGTGTTGTCGCGCAACGAGGTCGATCGCGACTACGCCTACAACCGGCGGTTGTTCAAGCGCGTGGGCACCGGCTGGTACCAGTTCAACCCGGCGCTGGCGATCCGCCGCCGCACTCGTGACGGCGAGGTGTGGCAGCCGGTCTATGCCGCGCTCAATCTGCCGCTGGTGCACGAGCTGGCGCATCCGAAGCATTGGGCTCTGAGCCAAGCGCTGTGGAAACTTGCAGGCGGGGCGGAGCTGCCGGTGCCTGTGGCGGGCGAGCGCTGGTGGCAACGTCACCAGGCCGAGCTCGAGAGATTGTTGCGAGAAGCGGAGGAGCACCGCCGCGCCCAGCCACGGCCCGCGCCACTCCCAGATGCCGAGCCGCCGCGCTGGGGAACTCCGGGAGCCAAGCGCGCGGAACTCGAGCGCGTGCGCCGTCAGATCGAAGCGAACCGCCGGGCGCGCGGGGAGTTCGACGACTTCTGACGCGCACGCCGGCGGCGTGTGCCAGCAACCGAATTGCCCCGCACAGCCCGATGCCGAGCCGGCAACGACTGTAATACCGGCAGTTCAATACTGACCGATCCGCCTTAGTTCACATTGCCGAACTCGTAGCAGCCGCTGGCATCCTGCGCTTGCAGGCCGGCTACAACTCTAGGCGACGGCTGGGGTCAGGCCTGCATAATTGTATTACGGTCGACTTCTCGCAATCCGCCTTGCAGATCTGCCCCCCGCGTGATTCACGATTCAAGATCTGACCCCTCCGGTTCCATGCACGCTGCAACTCTAGGCGACGGCTGGGGTCAGGCCTGCATAATTGTATTACGGCCAACTTCGCGCAATCCGCCTTGCAGATCTGCCCCGCGTGATTCACGATTCAAGATCTGACCCCCGGTTTCCTTCCCTTCAAGTGCGAGAGGTTGCGCGCCGCGAGTTGGCCTCGAGCCAGCGCGCGAGCTGCCTTTCATCGAGCTTGCCGGCGGCGAGATCGACGAACACCATAACGGTTGCCGTTTCCTCGGCGTGGACTTCCCAGCCGTTCAGCGCCAGGAAGGTGTAGGAGGCAATGAGAGAGATCCGCTTGTTGCCGTCGACGAAGGGATGGTTGCGGGCGAGCCCGAAGGCATAGGCCGCGGCCAGGTCGAACGCGCTCGTTGGCCCGTATGCCGCAAGGTTTTTAGGGCGCGCGGCTGCGGATTCCAGCAGCGCCTGATCGCGCAGGCCTGGCCGGCCACCGAACTCGGCGATGACCTCTCGGTGCATCGCGATCAGGTCGGCGGCCTCCAGCCAGCGCCATCGTGTCACTTCGCCAGCTCACGCAGCGCGTTGCGGTAGCGCTTCGCGACGCGTCGGGCGGCGTCCATCTTCTGTTCGAAGCTGGGGTCGTAGGATGTGAGCTCGATCCCGCCTGGGGTTTCGACGTAGGCGAGCTCGTCGCCCTTTTCGACCTTCAGGCGCGCGGCGACTTCCTTGGGCAGGATGACGCCCAGCGAATTGCCGATCCGGGTGACTTTCAGAGTGGCCATGCAGGGCTCCGGTCGCTGGTATAACAAACATTATAACGGCTCCGGGGGCCTGCTGCGTAGGGTGACTTCGACCACCCCGCCTGCTACGCACGCACCACCTGGGAGAGCAGGGGAGGACCTACTTCTCCCCTCCTGTTCAACGAGGAGTGGCGCGAAAGCGACGGGGTGGTCCCAATCACCAGCGGTACGCCCGCTTCAGCCCCGCCACGCGCAGAGGCCTGGTCCTTCCCGCGATTGCGCACAGTCTTGCTCCTGCTCGTCCTGCACACGTGCGAGCGCCCGAGTGCGCCGAGTCACCGCCGACGTGCAAATCCCAGAAAACCGCAGCCCTTGACCGAGAACTCACGCGATTGACCACCCGCTGGCACGGCGATACAGTCCCGTTTGATGCAACGGGGCGTTTGAGTTTGTCCTTCTATATGCTTCGACACCTGCGGCGGCGTTCGAGTACGATCGCGAGGCGCCGCTGCTGCGAAAGGGAGATCTGGTAGTCCCGTCAGATGAAGCCCCTGGACCGGATCGACCGCCGCATCCTCGCTCTGCTGCAAACCGACGGGCGCATCTCCCACGCCGCGCTCGCGGAACGCGTCTCGCTCTCGCCGCGCGCGTGCCTCGACCGCGTACGCCGACTGGAGCGGGAAGGCTACATCAGCGGCTATCGCGCCTGCATCGATCCGCGCCGCATCGGGCAACTGGTGGCGGTGACCGCCGAGGTCACGCTCACCGACCAGCGCCGCGCCACGCGCCAGGTGTTCGAGAAGCGCCTGCTCACATGCCCAGAGGTCATCGAGTGCCACCTGGTGTCCGGCGCGTTCGATTACATCGTGCGCTTCGCCTGCCGCGACCTGGATCACTACCGCGAGCTGACGTCGTCGTGGATCGACGATCCGCGCATGGCAGTCGCACGCGTCGTCTCCTGCCCCGAGCTGGAGACGGTCAAGGAATTCTCCGGCTACCCGGTACCGCAGTGAAGCCCCCGCGCCGCCGAACCGGCGGCGCAGGGGTGTGGCGACCGCCAAAGCCGCCGCGCGCGCCCGCGAGGTCAGCCGATAGCGGCGCGCGCCCGCGCCGATACTAGAAGCGGATCCCTCAAGCCAGGAGACGATCATGGACGCTATCGATCTTGAGCGCCGGCACGGCGCGCGCAACTACGACCCGCTCCCGGTGGAAATCGAGCACGGCGAGGGTGTATGGCTCTACGACCGTCGCGGCCGACGCTATCTCGATATGATGTCGGCCTACTCCGCGGTCAGCCACGGCCATCGCCATCCTCGCATCGTTGCGGCGGCGATTGCCCAGCTCTCGCGCGTGGCGGTGGTCTCGCGCGCATACCATGCCAGCGCGCTGGGACCGTTCTTGGCCAAGCTTTCGGAGCTGACCGGATTCGAGTGCGCGCTGCCGATGAACAGCGGCGCCGAGGCGGTCGAGACCGCGATCAAGGCCGTGCGTCGCTGGGGCTACCGCGTACGCGGCATCCCGCCCGGACGCGCCGAAATCCTGGTCGCGCGCAACAACTTCCACGGACGCACCACCACCATCATCAGCGCCTCGACGGAGCCGGATTACCGCCGCGACTTCGGCCCGTTCACGCCCGGTTTCGCACATTTCGATTTCGGCGATATCGACAGCGTTCGCGCGGCCATCGGGCCCAACACCTGCGCGGTGCTGGTCGAGCCCATCCAAGGCGAGGCCGGTGTGGTGGTTCCGCCCGACGGATTTCTGCGCGCGCTGCGAACCTTGTGCGACGAGCACAACGTGCTGCTGGTGCTCGACGAAGTGCAATCCGGACTGGGACGCACCGGGCGCATGTTCGCCTTCCAGCACGAGGGCATCCGGCCTGACGGCCTGATTCTCGGCAAGGCGCTCGGCGGCGGGCTGCTGCCGGTGTCCGCGTTCTGCGCCGACCGGCCCCTCATGGATCAGTTCGAGCCGGGCAGCCATGGCTCGACTTTCGGCGGCAACCCGCTTGCCGCCGCGGTCGGGCTCGAGGCGCTGCGCGTGCTGGAAGAGGAAGATCTCGTGGGCAACAGTGCGCGCCTGGGCGATCATCTGCGTGCGGGACTGGCGGCGATCCGCTCGCCGCTGGTGCGTGCGGTGCGCGGTCGCGGCTTGTGGGTAGGCGTCGAAATCGATGCCGCACGCGTGCCCGCCCGCCGATTGTGCGAAGTGCTGATCTCGCACGAGGTGCTGACCAAGGACGCGCACGAGACGGTGCTGCGTTTCGCTCCGCCGCTGGTAATCACCCGCGAGCAGATCGATTGGGGCCTGGAGCGCATCGCCGCTGCGTTCCGGCAATCGGAGCTGGCGCGCGCGGCCTGAGTTCACCGCGCAAGCCCCCTCGGCACTGCGAGGACAAGATATGGTGCACCGCTCACCCCTGCTGCTCATGTGTCCGCCGCGCCACTACAGCGTGTGCTATCACATCAACCCATGGATGCGCGTGGAGCGTTGGCAACGCGAGAGCGAGCGGTTGACGGCCGACGCTCACCGCGAGTGGGATTCGCTGGCCACCACTTACCGCCGGCTGGGCGCGCATGTGGCCGAGATGCCCCCGCAAGAAGGGCTGCCCGACATGGTGTTCACCGCGAACAGCGCGGCGGTGTTCAACGGCACCGTGCTGCTGTCGCGCTTCCGGCACGCCGAGCGGCGCGGCGAGCAGGTGCCCGGGGAGCGCACGTTCGAGCGGCTGCGCGAGCTGGGGCTCGTCGACCGCCTCGTCGCGCCCGCCGACGGCGAGTACTTCGAGGGGGCGGGCGACTGCATCTGGGATGCGGTGCGCACTGTGTTCTGGGCCGGGTGGGGTCAGCGCTCGGGCGCCGGCGCACCCGCGCTCATCCAGCGGGCGTTCGGCCGGGCGGCGGTCGCGTTGGAGTTGGTCGACCCGCGCTTCTACCATCTCGACACGTGCTTTGCCGTGCTCCCACGCGGCGAGATCCTGTACTATCCGCCGGCATTCACCGCCGCGGCGCTCGCCGCCATCCACGCGCGCGTTGCCCCGGAGCAGCGCATCGAAGCGAGCTCGGAAGACGCGCTCGCGCTCGCCGTCAACGCCTTCTCGTTCGGTCAGGATGTGGTGATGGGCGCCTGCTCGCCCAAGCTGCGCGCGCTGCTTGCGGGCCTGGGCTACCGTGTCCACGTCATCCCGCTCTCGAGCTTCAACTTGAGCGGCGGAGCGGCGTACTGCCTGACGCTGCGCCTCGATCTGGACGAGGGCACGCTGGCGGCGCCGATGGATCTCGATCCCTCCCTCGCCGCCTGATCTGCCTGGCGCGCGCGCCGCTTACCGGGCTGCCAGGTCGCCCAACCGCAGAGGCGATCGGGCGGCCTGTTCCGGGAACCGTACAAGGTAAAGGCAGCGGCGCTGTCGGCTGCGATCATCACGTTCAGACCCCGCACCCCTTAGCGCCGGGCCGCTCGCCTCGCGTACCTGCGAGCGCCTCGATGCGCCCCGACACCGGCGAGCCAGGACCGGCCGTCGCTGCGAGCCGCGCGGTAGAATTGCGCCAGCACACGCGACCGCCGCAGATACCCCAGTCAGTGCCCGACGCGCTCTCGATCCTCAGTACCGTCTTCGGCTTTACGTCCTTCCGCGGGGCCCAGCGCGAGATCATCGAGCACCTGAGCGGCGGCGGCGACTGCCTGGTGCTGATGCCGACCGGTGGCGGGAAATCGCTGTGCTATCAGGTCCCGGCCCTGATGCGCGAGGGTTGCGGGATCGTCGTCTCGCCGCTGATCGCGCTCATGCACGATCAAGTGGCGGCGCTGCGCGAGGCGGGCGTGCGCGCCGCGTATCTCAATTCAACGCTCGAGCCGGCGGCCGCAGCGGCGCTGGAGCGGGACCTGGTCTCGGGCCGCCTGGATCTGCTCTACGTCGCACCCGAGCGGCTGGTCACGCCGCGTTTCTTGAGCCTGCTGGATCGGGCGCGGCTGGCGCTGTTCGCGATCGACGAAGCGCACTGCGTCTCGCAATGGGGCCACGACTTCCGGCCGGAATACATTCAGCTCGCATTGCTTGCGGAGCGCTATCCGCAGATTCCGCGCATCGCGCTCACCGCGACCGCCGATGAGCACACCCGCAGCGAGATCGTTTCGCGCCTGAAACTCGACGGCGCCCGCGTGTTCGTCGCGAGCTTCGACCGGCCCAACATCCGCTACGAGATCGTCGAGAAGCACAGCCCGCGCACGCAGCTGCTCGAGTTCATCCGCCGGCGTCACCCCGGCGAGTCGGGGATCGTGTACTGCTTGTCGCGCGCGCGTGTGGAGGAGACGGCAGCAGCGCTGCAACTGCATGGCATCAACGCGCTGCCCTACCACGCTGGCATGGACATCGCGACCCGCACCGCGCATCAGGACCGCTTCATGAACGAGCCGGGCGTGGTCGTGGTAGCGACGATCGCTTTCGGGATGGGAGTGGACAAGCCCGACGTGCGCTTCGTGGCGCACCTCGATCTGCCGAAGAGCATCGAGGCGTACTACCAGGAGACGGGACGCGCCGGCCGTGACGGCAAACCCGCCGACGCATGGATGGCCTACGGCCTGGGCGATCTCGTGCAGCAGCGGCGCATGATCGACGAGTCGGAGGCCGAGGAGGCCTACAAGCGTCTGGCTGTGCGCAAGCTCGATGCGCTGACAGGACTGGTCGAGACGCCCGGCTGCCGGCGCGTTCGGCTACTGGCTTACTTCGGCGAATCGGCAAAGCCGTGCGGCAACTGCGACAACTGCCTGCATCCGCCGCGCGTGTGGGATGGCACGGTCCCCGCGCAGAAGGCGCTCTCTTGCGTATATCGGACAGGGCAGCGCTTCGGCGCCGGGCACGTGGTCGATGTGCTGTTGGGTCGGGCGACGGAGCGAGTAGAGAAGTTCCGGCACGATCGGCTCTCCACGTTCGGCATTGGCGCGGAGCTCAGCGAGCGGCAATGGCGCGCGGTGTTCCGGCAGCTGGTCGCGCTGGGGCATCTGCGCACTGACAGTGAAGCATTCGGCGCGCTGAAGCTCGCCGACAGCGCCCGCGACGTTCTCAGAGGCGAGACCGCCGTGATGCTGCGCGAGGATGCGGGTCGACCGCCCAAGGAAAAAGCTCGCCGGACGCCGGCTCGCACCGTGGACCCCGTGCAACCCATCTCGGGCGCGCTTTTGGAAGCGCTGCGCAGCTGGCGTCTCGGTGTCGCACGCGAGCACGGCGTCCCCGCTTACGTGGTGTTCCACGACGCCACGCTAGAGAGCATCGCCGCGCTGCGCCCTCGCACGCGCGAGCAGCTGCGCGGCGTGTCGGGAGTCGGCGACCGCAAGCTCGAGCGCTACGGCGAGGAGCTGCTCGACATCGTGCGGCAGAGCCTCGCCTAGCCTGCGAGCGGGATCGCTCGACCGTGGAGCCGCGGGCTCGGACGACAGGCCGTGGCATTCGGCCTAGCGGCGCCCGTGACGTTGGGGCGCCTCTGGTGTCGCTCCCTGGCTGGTATGCTCCTCACCACCGGCGGCGCTTGCCGGGACGCGACCGTCTCGAGTAAGCCCTTTGTGTCTTCTCGGTCTCAGAGCAATGCCATGGGCATGACCATGAACGGGTGGGATTTCGACGTAGCCGTCGTGGGCGGGGGCCCGGGCGGCTCCAGCGCCGCGACTGCGCTGGCACGGCGCGGCAGGAGGGTCGTCCTGCTGGAGCGGGACCGGTTTCCCCGCTTTCACATCGGCGAGTCGCAACTGCCGTGGAGCAACGAGGTCTTCCGGGCCCTCGGCGTGGACGAGGCGATCGCTGCCGCCGGCTTCGTCAAGAAGTGGGGCGCGAGCTTCCGTGCGCCCGACAGTGGGGTTGAACAGTATGCGGATTTCGCGGACGCAGTGGAGACGCCTACGCCGCAGACGTTCCAGGTCCTCCGGGAGCGATTCGACGACGTTCTCCTGCGCCATTCCGAGCGGTGCGGAGTCACGGTGCGCGAGGCGCATCGCCTGTTGGATGCAGCGTTTGACGCCGGAGGCGTCACGCTTCGCTTTGCGGACCCGGAGGGCGTCGAGCGCACCGCGCGGGTGGGGGCCGTCGTCGACGCCTCGGGGCGGGCTGGCGTTGTGATGAAGCGCTTCGGCCGGCACGAATACGATCCGCTCCTGCGCAACATCGCCGTTCACGCGCAATACGAGGGCATCCCGCGCGCCGAGGGGCGCCGCGCCGGCGATATCCGGATGTTCACACGCCCCGACATGGGATGGCTGTGGCTGATCCCGCTCTCGGAGACGGTGACGAGCGTGGGCGCCGTGATCCCGAAGGCGGTCCATCAGCGCGAAGCGAAGGCGACCCCCGAGGAGAGCCTCACCCACTATCTGGCGGCCACGCCGCTAGCCGCGTCGCTGCTCGAGCGGGGGCGACGCGTGTCTCCGGCGCGCGTCGATGTCGACTACTCCTATCTGGCCACGCGCATGGCTGGGGACCGCTGGGTGGCGGTGGGCGACGCCGCGGCGTTCCTGGACCCCATCTTCTCGACCGGCGTGTTGCTCGCCATGCAGGCAGGTCTGGACGCCGCAGAGGCGATCGACGTTGGGCTCAAAACGGGCGACCTCTCGGAGCGCGCCTTCGCTCGCTATGAACGCATTGTCCGCAAGCGCTATCACCACTTCCGTCGGTTCGCGATCGGGTTCTACGACCCGGCGTTCCGCGACCTGTGGTTCACGCCTAACCCGCGGTTCGGCATCTACGGCGCGATCGTATCGGTCCTCGCCGGGAACTGGCGGCCTTCATTGCTGACCCGAGTCAAGATCGCGGGGTTCTTCGCCCTCGTTGCCCTGCGGCGTCGCGTCCGGAGGGGCGAGCACGCTGGACGCTCGTGACCAGGTTCTCGGACAACTCTCGAAGCGGATCGAGCTGGCGCAGCATGTGCGGCCGATCGTCCGCTTGTGGCCGGCTTGCGCCTGTCGTTTGAGCGGATCGGGTCGGCCACTTTGCGACATTGACTGGTCCGAGCTCCACGCCCGAAAGCTGTCATCCGGTGACGTGAACTCAGTCCAGCACCGCGTGATAGGCGTGGCGGTGGATGCGCCTGAGCGGGATCTGCGCCACGCGCTCGGTCAGTTCCAGGGGCGTATGCCGCAACTGGGTGCGCCCATCGGGCTGCGGCTTGTCGAAGCGATCGATGAGCGCACCGTCGGCCATCCATTCGAGGCGCTCCAGGGCAAAGGGCGGCCGCGCGCAATAGCGCAGCAGCCGTTCCAGGCCGGCGCGGTCGGGGCCTTCGACGCAGATCGAACCATCCGGTGAAAACGAAGCGGCCGGAGCCAAAAGCCTCCGCCGTGATCCCCGCTCGCCATGTCCCGCGCATCGGCAGCATCGAGATGGCCGGCACGGGCGAACCAACTTGGCCGCCTCTGCATAGCATCGCGGTGGTGCGAGCGTAAACGCGTCGGCGGCTGGCAGCAATCGCTTTGCCGTCGATCCCCGCTCAAGCGGGGCCCCTCGCCGGGTAGCTCATGCTGCACCGGTCGCCGCACTGCGGCGAGATCCTCTGGCCGCAGCGCGGCCGCCTCGGCGAACTGGACCTGCCCGTTGGCGCCGGCAACGAACACCCCGTCGATTACCCAGCAGTGGAACTGGACATGTGCATTCAACGTGCTGCCGACGCGCTGCACGAAACGCACCCCCAAGCTGCCCGCGCGCACACCAGCGAGCGAGTGCGTCGGCGCATTCTTCGTCGGTGCAGGCTTGCTCATGGCAACAAAATCCCGCTTATACTTCCGATAGTCTGAGACACGGCAAACTGTCTAGCGCCGGGCGACTGGCAAACGCCGTCGGCTTACAGTGCATCAATTGTCACGGAAACGGCGGGCCTGAGGATGGTGGCATGAGACGTCGCACGTTCATCACGTTACTGGCAGTGGGCTCTGTAAGCGCATGCGCTCGGCCGGCTCACGCAACGATTCGCGGTCTCACCATGGGCACGAGCTACACCGTGGAGTTGGCGGCGCCGATCGACGATGCTGTGCGGACGCGGCTCACGGAGCTTATCGAGGCCGAGCTGGCCGCGATCAACCAGTCGATGTCCACCTACGACCCTCGGTCGGAGCTGTCGGCATTCAACCGTCGACAAGATTTCCGTTGGGTGCCTGCATCGACGGGCCTGCTCGAGGTGCTCGTTAACGCATCGCGGATCAGCACCTCGACTCAGGGTGCGTTCGATGTAACCGTCGGACCATTGGTCGATCTCTGGGGATTCGGTCCGGAGTACCGTGCCCGGCAAGTTCCCGATGACGCCGTCATCGAGCGGGTTCGGGAAAGCGTCGACTACCGGCACGTGCAAATCGACCCATCCGCCGGTGCGATCCGAAAGAGGCACGGTCGCACCCAGGTCGACTTGTGCGCAATTGCCAAGGGGTACGGTGTCGATCGCGTGGCCATGGTCCTGGATCGCCAGGGTATTCACGACTACCTCGTGGAAATCGGCGGAGAGCTGCGGGCCAGGGGCACCACGGCGGCGGGAAGACCCTGGCGGGTCGGCATCGAGCGCCCGGTGGAGGGTAAACACGTCGTTGGAGAGATCGTCGTCCTCGAGAACCGGGGGATTGCCACCTCCGGCACCACCGAAGACTTCTTCGTGCAGGATGGACGGCACTATTCGCACATTATCGATCCCATGACGGCGCGGCCGGTCGAGCATCCGCCCATGGCGGCGAGCGTGGTCGCTGATACGACCATGGAAGCCGACGCGTGGGCGACGGCGCTGGTGGTCCACGGACCGGAGCGAGGGTACGCGTTGGCGCAGGCGCGCGGTCTCGCGGCGATGCTCGTGACGGCCTCCGGGTCCACGTTCGATGTCCGTGTCACCGACGCGCTTCGTGCCCATCTTGTCGGCTAGCACGCCGCTGTCGTCAGACCGGGGAGAATCTTGCATATCAGATGGTCAAGCAACGAGCCGAGGCGCCCGCAGGCCGTGCGTCCTGTGAGGCTCACCCCATGTGAGGTCCCGTCAGGTCTCGGGACCAAGACGGCGAGGTCCTCATCTCAGCTTGGCGAGCACCATCGCTCCGCGGCGCTTTCCCCCTCTCGTACCGTCGCGGCGCTCGTGTTCCTGGTAGGTCTCGCGCTCCTCGGTATCCCCGGATCCGTGTGTGCGGGGGAGCAGCCTGACTGGTTGAAGAAAGACACGATTGATCGCCTCTTCCCGGAGGCGACCTACACCCGCCCACGGTCTGGAAAGCCGCCGGCCGTACCTGTTTACGGCCCCGGGGGCCTTATCGGCTATGTGTTCTCCACCGCCGAATTGACAGATGTCGTCGGCTTCTCCGGCGCGCCGTTCAACTTCGTGGTCGGACTGGATCTGCATGGGAAGATCGTTGGCGTCGTCCTCGTGGAGCACGCCGAGCCGATCATCAAGTACAACTCCCTGGGTGCGCAGCTCACGCGTTTCATCGGGCAGTACGCCGGTCTCGACCCGGGCAGGTCGATTTCGCTCTCCGGCCGGGGCACGCCGGGCGGTATCGACGGCATCAGCTCGGCGACCGTGAGTGCACGGGCGTTCAATAATGCCATTGTTCAGAGCGCCCGCTTGGTGGCTCTCTCGCGTGGACTTACGGCTGGCGGCGCGTCGACCGCCATGGTCGATATCGCGAATTTCGAACCCTTGACCTGGTCGCAGCTCATCGCGGCCGGTGCGGTAGAGCGACTCCAGATTCCACTTGGCCGCAAGGCGGGCCCAGGTAGCCAGGATGTCGCACTCGAGCTCCATGCGGCCGTGGTCAATCCCGCCTCGATCGGTCGCAATCTTCTCGGCACCGTGCGCTACGGCGAGCTTGTGGCGCCGTACAGCCCGCAGGACCTGATCGTTCTGCTCATGGGCAAGGGACCCTACTCCTTCGTCGGCACCAAGGTGTTCGATACGGGCACGTTCGATCGGATCCGGATCGAGCAGGGTGCACGCACATTCGTGCTGCAGCGAGAGCCAAAGTACTATCACTATCTGCCGTTCGTCTCGGCGCAAGGGGCACCGAAATTCGACGAGATCGGCCTGTTCCGGATACCGGCAGAGAAGGGGATCGATGTTCTCGCGCCGTGGCAGCTGGCAGTAGTGGGCGAAGGCTCCGGTTCTCGCGCACGAACGCGAGAATTCAAGCTCAGCTACACCTTGCCCCCGCGATTCGTACTGCCACCGGCCGCGCCGTCTGCCCAGGAGCCGCTCGAGGCGCCTTGGCGAGAGAGTTGGCGCGCACAGGCGCACAACCTTGTCGTGCTTGGCTTTGGTCTACTGGTGCTCACGGTGCTGCTCATCGCGATGCACAGGCTGACGCGCCACGCGCGTCTGTATCAGGCGCTGCGCATTGGCTTTCTACTCTTCACGCTGGTGTGGATAGGCTGGATCGCAGGAGCCCAGCTAACCGTCATCAACGTTTTTGCGTGGTTGCACGGGCTCATCCATGGCCACGGCCTGGCCGTGCTCCTTGCCGACCCGTTGCTGTGCGTGTTGCTGGGGTT
>Ga0335083_10008277_pt1 | contig 12714 bp, 11 predicted proteins | sample Lox_Sample_42_FD_206716 | JGI IMG/M metagenome (GOLD analysis project Ga0335083, IMG submission 206716) | Soil microbial communities from Loxahatchee National Wildlife Refuge, Florida, United States - Lox_Sample_4.2 | ecosystem: Environmental > Terrestrial > Soil > Wetlands | place: USA...
ACCATCCGATCGCGCTGGCCGAAGTGCTGGCAGGCGAGGGCGGCGTGACAGATGCCGAGGTGCTGGCTGCCGCGCTGCTGCACGACACCATCGAGGACACCGCCACTACCGGACATGAATTGCGTGGTGAGTTCGGCGAGCGGATTGCGGCGATGGTCGAAGAGGTCACGGACGACCAGGCGCTACCCAAGGCGGAGCGCAAGCGGCTGCAGATCGAGCACGCGGCGGGCCTCAGCCAGGGCGCCAAGCTGGTCAAGCTGGCTGACAAGATCTGCAACTTGCGCGACGTGGCGGACCGCCCGCCGGCGAAGTGGGACCTGCAGCGTCGCCAGGAGTATTTCGAGTGGGCGAAGCGCGTGATCGACGGATTGCGCGGCGCGCATCCCGGGCTGGAGGCCGCGTTCGACGCCGCCTACCAGCGTAAGCCGTAGAATGCCGGCGATGGACGTACTGCTCGCCAATCCGAGAGGTTTTTGCGCCGGCGTCGAACGCGCGATCGAAATTGTCGAGCGAGCGATCGAGCAGCGCGGCGCGCCGATCTACGTGCGCCACGAGATCGTGCACAACAAATACGTGGTCGACGACCTGCGCAAGAAGGGCGCGGTGTTCGTCGAGGAGCTGGACGAGGTGCCGCGCGGCAGCACGGTGATTTTTTCGGCGCACGGTGTTTCGCGGCAGATCCGCCAGGATGCTGAAGCGCGCGGGTTGAAGGTCTTCGACGCCACTTGTCCACTGGTGACCAAGGTGCACGTCGAGGTCTCGAAGATGCTGCGCGAGGGCTACGAGATCGTGATGATCGGCCACCAGGGCCACCCCGAATCGGAAGGCACCATGGGGCAGTCCGACACCGGCATGCACCTGGTGGAGACGGTCGCCGACGTGGCGCGGCTCGCGGTCAGGAACCCGGAGAAGCTCTCCTACGTGACGCAGACCACGCTGTCGGTGGACGATGCGGCGCAGATTGTCGCCGCCCTGCGCGAGCGCTTCCCCGCGGTGCGCGGGCCGAAGCGGGACGACATCTGCTACGCCACCCAGAACCGGCAGGACGCGGTCAAATTCATGGCACCGCGCTGCGACGTGGTGATCGTAGTGGGCTCGCCCAATAGTTCCAATTCAAACCGCCTGCGCGAGGTCGCGCAGAACATGGGCGTCGAAGCCTACATGGTGGACAGTGCTGCCGGCCTGAAGCCCGAATGGATCGCGGGCAAGCCGCGCGTCGGCGTCACGGCTGGCGCCTCGGCCCCGGAAGTGCTGGTGAACGAACTGATCGAGCGGTTGCAGGAACTGGGTGCGAAAAGCGTGCGCCCGCTGGAAGGCATTGCCGAGCATGTTGTGTTCACGCTGCCGCGCGAACTGGCGCGCCCGGAGACTCGTTAAGTCCCCGGTGCGACCGTCGTCCGGCGCGGCGCTATTGCGTCAGTTCGCGCCACTGCACCCGTTGTCCCGCATAGCCCGCCGCGGTCGCGGCGAATTGCACGCCCGGCACGATCGTGGGCGTCGGTTGCGTGGAGGTCACCACTTCCACGACGGGGCTGCCCGAGATGTACAGCACGTTCAGGCCCACGATCGTTGCGTCGAGCCGTATGCCGGAGAGTCCCGGCGTCACGACGGCGGCACCCGTGCTGTAGTTGAGGAAGTTGAGCCAGCCCAGGCCGCCGGGCGAGCAGGTGGTGCTCGAGGGCACGATCGTCGGCACAAGCAGCGTTCCCTGGATCAGTGCGGCGTCGATGTTGGCGCGCTCGCCGCTATCCGGAAAATCGACGAACCAGCCCAGGTTGACGCCGAAATTCACCGTGTTGCTGCCCTGCGTGGTTGCGGTGGCTGATCCTGCGCTCAGGCGGGTCGCGGTGCCATCCGGGTTATTGATGAGGAACTGCTGCACCATCCCGGACTGGGCTCGCGGATTGACGATCGTGCTGCTCACGTTGTCGTCCTTGATCGCGTACTGGGTCATCTGCTGCGTCGTACTCAGGTCCGAGGTTTCCAGGTACTTGCCGGTGCCGACGAAAATGACGCGCTTGCCGACGATCGTCCCGAGGATCGGCGTGGTCATGATCGGCTGGGGCTGGGTGGCGCCGACGTCGGAGAACAAGGTGGCGAACTTCAATGCGGCGCCCGTGCCGACGGTGGCGGTGGTGCTGCTGTTGATGTCGAAGCGCCAGAGGTTGCCGAGCAGGTCGCCGCCGTAGATGTAGCTTACCCTGTTGCCTGCGGATTCGGAGTTGAAGCCGCCGATCTTGGCCAGCCCGCTGGGGGTTCCCGTACTGCCGGCCCCGGTGGAAATCTTGCTCAGCATCGTGCCGGTACCGGCGTCGAGGACGTAGAGAAATCCCGTGCCGCTGCCCGCCGGCGACTGGGCGGTGAGCGATGGGCTGCTGGTGCCATTGTCGTAGCCCGAGGTCACCACCACCACCCACCGGCCGTCAGTCCTCTGGGTGATGATTGCCTGCCCGTAGGTGTAGCCGAGGTCGTCGTCCTTCACCTTGCCGATGCCCGCGGTGGTGGTGAATTCCCACAGCAGCACGGGGGTGGCCGGGTTGGTGATGTCCAGCGCGTAATAGCCGCGCCCGCCGCCGTTCAGGCCGCCCACCAGGATCGTCTTCCACACCGGGTCGGAAGCGCCTCCCGTGACCGCGTTGGCGCAATTGGCCGTGCACACGTCCGACGTGATCGGGCTGCCGTTGACGTAGTTGGTGTGCAGGTTCGCGTAGTTCGAATCCGCGAGCTTCCACATGTTGGGGATCACCATGCTCGGCACGTAAGCCCAGCGCTCTACGCCGCTTGCGGAATTGAACGCATGCAGCATGCCGTCGTTGGTGCCCATGTACACGGTTCCGGCCCGCCCGGCCTGTGCAGTCTTGAACTGGGTATACCCGGAATAGGGATAGCTGAAGACCGGTGCGCCGAGGAAGGCAGGCTGGGATTCCAGCGCATCGCCCATCACGCTCGGCCGGTTGCGGTAGAACTGGTCGATCGTCGCGACGGCCGAACGGCCCAATTCATGCCCGTTCTGACCGCGCAAATAGCCAAGCAGGTTGGCGCCCTGCGCATTGGCGCGGAAGTAGATCGCGTTCGCCGAGGTATCTGTCGACGGCGGCCACTGGGTCAGGTTGGCGAGGACCGTGGAGTCGAAGTAACTCGCATTGGCAGCCTGGTAGGTGGTATCGAAAGGTGTGAGCAGGGTGCCGGCCGCGTTGGCGGTATAGATGGTGCGCGTGTCGGTGCTCGCCCCTACCAGCGCGTTCATGGTGCCGCTGCAGGCGGTCGCCATCGGCACCGAGCAAGTCGTGCCGCTCAGCGTGCCGTCCGGGCAGGTCACCGAATTGGGGGTGGAGCAGAAATAGGTCGTGGTGTCCCCGCTGGTATCGTTGGTTACGACGCCCGGGGAGGCGCAGGTGTCCGCGGTGACGTCCGCCACGCACCAGTCGTCGTTCACGTTGACCGCGCCGGTATCCGTGTTGATGCCGCGCGCCTCGAGGTTGCCCGTCCACAGCAGCGTGGTGTAGCTCGCGACGAAGGCTTCGTTGTTGCCGGCGACCGGATTCAAGGTGCTGGTGGCCGCAGCGGCGGCTGCGCCCACCTTGGAGTTGATGCTCCTGAGTGCGTTGGAAAGGCCGGTGGCGAGCTCGTTAGGGTTGCTGGCGCTGTAATAGGCGCCGCGGCCGTTGACGGCCGCATGCCAGAGGTCGTCCACCGTCGAGGGCTGGCCGCTCGAGGGCACCGGCCAGTTGCAGACTGTGCCGGCGGTCTGCCAGGTGCAGTTGGTGGAGGTCGCGTTCAGGCCGTTCTTCACATAGAAGTAGTCACCGCTCGTGTCCGTCAGGTAGCTGGACGAATAGACCATGTTGCCGCGCACGCCCAACCCGAGCGTGAAGGTAGTCAGGTGCTGCGTCGCCTGGTTGTCGGTGGAGCTGACGAACACGTTGTTGTCGCATACGCTGGTGCCGAGCGCGCCCGTGCAGTTGCTCAGCGAGTTGTCGCGCAGGTCCGTCTGGTAGTAGTACAGCGCGACGTCGGCCAGGGTGCTGGTCGCCCCGCCCGAGGTGGCCACGGTCGAGCTCTGCGTCGTGGTAACGCTCGGATTGGGCGTAGGCACGATCGGACTGGCGACGCAGGTGGTTTTGTTATTGGTATACGGCGGGATGTACGTGGCCGACCCGTTGTTGCTCCAGCTGGTGGTGCACGAGGTCGCGGGACTCCCGCTCGAGGTCACCGTGCAGATTTGCGGCTGGCTGATGGTGCGCTTGGTGCCGGTGGCGCAATTGTTGCTGCTGCCCGAGAGCGCGGTCGATGTCTGGCTGTAGGAGTTGCGCGTGAATATGGTCGTGTAGCTGGTGCCGACCACGGTGCCGTCATACAGGGGCCGAGCCGACGTGCCGTCCTGGTTGCCTACGTCGTTATTGTTGAGGTCATAGGTATCGGGGCCGTTCCAGTAGCCGTCGGTCGACAGCAAGACGAAGTTCTGCTGGCAGGAGTATTGGACCGGGTCCGCGGGCGTGGTGCCGTTGATCTGCGCGGTGCTGGTGCTGGACGTGAACGCCGCCGTGCTGAACGTCATGCCGCCGCCGTCCGTGGTGATCACCGGCGTGGCGCCGACCGCCGACGAGGGGCCGGTAATGGTGATGACGTTGCAGGAAGCGCCGGTGCCGACGGTGGCGCCATAGTCGGTGACGTCCGGCGCGTTGATCATGTTGGCGACGTTGGTGGCGACATTGCAGCTGAAGCTGTCGGCAGCGGTGGAGTCGAACATGGTCTCGGTCCCGTTCACCTTGATGCTGAGCACGCCGGTGGGGCTGGTGCCGTTCACCGTGATCGTGGTCTTGTACTTGGTGACGCTGCCGTACTTGTGCGCGTAGTACTGGCCCACGTGGGAAAGCGCTTCACGCAGCGGAGTGGAATTGGAGGGCGTGGCGGCGTAGAGCTTGCTGTACCAGAGGGACTTCTGGGCGGCGCCGAACGTGTCGACCGCCACGAAGTCCGGCGAGTTGTTGTTGTTCATGCTCATGTAGCCGACGCGGTAATTTGTGCCGACCTGGTTGAAGGCGATGCCGGCGCCGCTCTTCATCATGATCATGCGGTGGCTGTAGTAGCTGTACCAGTTGGCGAAATTCTGCAGCTGCACCGGGTCGCTGAGCGGGAAGGCCAGGGTGGCAAGCGTGATGGGCGTTCCGGCCGACGTTATGCCCGATATGACCGGCGTGAGCTGCGAGGCCGAGGTCGGGGCGGTAATGGTCACTACGGGGCCCGCGGCGACGGCGGAATAGCCGTGTCCGTAAGCATTGATCTGGTTCGCGATGGAGGTCGACAGCGAGATCGGGCTGATCCCCGTTGCCGTGGCGTTCAATATGTTGGTGCCGCCCACCGAGATGCTGGCGACGTTCGTAGCGAAGACCACGGGGAAGGAACTCGTCACTGTTGCTGTTGCATTTCCGCTGGCGCGAGTGATGACTGGGGTGACCCCGCTCGACGCGGCCGGACCATAAATGGTGACGGTGGCGCTCGACGAGTTCCCCGACGAGGACGCGCTGTAGTTCTGTGTCCCGCAGTTGCCGGTGGCGGTCGTTGTGCAGGCATTGATTTGGGCCGCGATACGGGAGGCGATCGTGCTGGCACTGCTCGACGCGGTGGAGGCGGCGGCCATGATCTGGAGGCCGCCACCCGCCGTGATGCCGCTGAAAGAGGTGCTGGCAGAGCCGCCAGAGCCGGCGGTAATCTTGATGGTGGCGGGGTTGCCGGGGGCCGTCGAGGTGATCGTTGTCGTGGGGATCGCGGCCATGCGGACCAGGGAGAACACGTTGCTGCCCGGCGTCGAGCCGATGCTGCTATTGCATTCCTTGTAGAACGTGCTGCTGGTGTCGAAATAGGTCTTCTGCGCCGGTGTGGTCTGCGTGCCTGTGTAGTTGTAGTAGAAGGCGGGGCCCGGCGACATGACATTGCCGGGAGAGCCGCTGCCGCTGCCACCCGTGAAGCCGGTGTTCAGGTCGGCCGTTCCGAGGGACGTGTCGTAGCCGTTGAGGTAGGCGGCGCTAAAAGTGGTGGGCGTGGCGTTCAGCGGCGTGCCGTCGTAGGCGACTGGCGCAAGGTAAGTGATGGACGGGTTGTAGTAGACGCCGTTGCACTGATTGCTGTTGTAGCCGTAGTTGTTCGAGAAATTGGCGGCGGTGTCGGGCAGGTAGTCCCAGGCCATGCTGCCGGAATCATCCAGCATGAACATCAGGTTGGGTTGCACCGTGGTGGCAGTCGAAGTCGCCATCGGCACCGTCGCCAACTGGACCGGGCCCGCGAGCGTCGCGCGAGGCAGCGCCGCCCCGGCAACGAGCCAGAGCCAGGACAGAATACGGAAGAGCACGCGGATTCTCGATTCAGGGCTCATGGCGGTGGCTCTTTTCTCAATGCTCAATAGATGAGGGCTTGCACGTAGCTCACGGTGTTCTTCGGGCCGGTGACCTTTGAAGTCACCCGGATCATCGGCGTCTGGCCGGCCACGGGGCAGCCCGGCCCGTTGCAGACCTGCTGGGGCAGCGGGATGTTCTGGCCGTTGTTGTCCAGGGCTGCGCCGCTGAAAAGGCAGCTCGTGCTGGCGACCGCCACCCCCGAGGTCAGGCACATGCGCTGGATGATGTAGCGGATCGTATTGCCGGCGGCGTCGGTGCCGACGCTCGCACTGTCGGTGCCGTCCCAGTTGAAATGCGATCCGGTGGTCGAGGTAAGGCTCTTGGCCGGATCGGTGCTCGCGTAGTAGCCCGCTGCGGCATTGTCCACGTTGAACGGGTGCGTGGGATCAAGAAGCACGTTGGTGGTCGAATTCGCCGTCTGTACCCCCTGGAGCCAAGCCATAGCCGCCTCGGTGCCGCCGTCGCCCGAGCGGGTGGCCGACTGCTGGAACGCAAGGTTGCCCATGATCAGCGTGGCGGTATCGACCGAGCGCACCAGCATCACCGCCGCGAGCATGATGGCGACCATGCAGATCAGGGCGAAAAACAGCGCCACGCCGCGCTGCCTGGAGGGGCGTGCACAGCCGAACGGCTTGCGGACGAGGGAATTCATAGCGTGCCCTTGGCCCAGATCACGTTGCGCAGCGGGATGATGGTTTCGAAGACGCGGTAGCGGTAGCGTGCCCAGTTCGCGTCGGCGGGAGAGAGGTCGATTGTCGGCGCGGGCGAAGCGATGAACGGCAGGGCGATCGGATTGGGAAGGGCGGAGGTGGCGTCCCATGCGCACAGCCCCGTCGGCGCGGCCAAAACAATGGAACTGCAGGCGGTAGTCACGGCGGCCGGCTCGATCTTTGCGTTGCGCGCCACCACAGCGACGCGGACAGCCTTGATCCGGTTGCGGTTCGCGACCGTGATCAATGCCGGATCCCAGATGCCGCCAGCCGTCGCATCGACCCACTGCACGATCTGATTGGAGGTGGCCGAGGTGGAAATTCCGTATTGCGCCTGGAGGTTGACGACGCCCACCACGCTCGGCACGGTGGTGCTCACGCCGTTAACCACGCTGGTCCGGTCGAGGTTGCCGGTCGCCTGGTTTACCGCATACGTGACCTCGTTCCATTGTCCTAGGCAGCCGAGGTTGGAGCTTAGGACGTTTGTGGTGTTGGCCAGCGTGATCGTGATGGGCGAGACGCCCGCCGCCGATACTGCGGTAACCGTCGAAAAGGCGCAGGTGGCCCCGGCGCTCGCCAGGGTGGCGTCGCCGACCTGGCAGCCAAGATTGCTTTGGACGGTCGCCGCGTTTCCGACCAGCGAACTGACCTGGGAAACGGTGCCGCCCATCTGCGAGGTCGCATAGCGCAAGGTGATCGTGTCGCTGGCGTCGACGCCCGCAGCCGCCACGCCGTCGGTAATGCTTACCGGGGCGATGCCCGTGATGCCGGTGCCGCCGTAAGTGACCACGTTGCACTCCAGCGACGGATTGGTGATCGGCATCAGGCCGAAGCCCGCCATCTGCAGCTCGCGCGAAATGGAATACAGCGCGATGCCGCCATTGGTCTGCGCGTCGGCCGAACCCGTCGTGCTGCGCCTCTGCGCCTCGAACAGGGACATCACCTGGGTGATGATCAACACGGAGAGCAGGCCGAGGGCCATGCCGACCATCAGTTCGATCAGGCTGAATCCGGCCGGATCGAAACGCGAGCGTCTGGGAGTGGGATGCATGATTTCAGCCCCCGGTGACGTTCACCGCGGTGGTGAAGTTGTGCGTCGTCTGGTTGGGGCCCGGCTGCAGCCAGGTGACCGTTACCGTGAACTGCCCGGTCGCGCCTTGGGTGACGGTACGCGTGCCCCCGGGCAAGCGGGCGGAGATGTCGGTGTTGGTTTCTACATAAGAGGCGGCGTTGGCCGCGTCCGACCAGATCTGGCCGATCCTCTCCTGCGCGATGTAGCTCGCCTCGGCCCGGTATTGCGCATCGGCGGTGGCTTTGATCATGGTCGCCTGCAGTCCCACGATGGCCAGCACGCCTACGGAAAAGATCAGAATGGCAACCAGTACCTCGATCAGGACAACACCCTGCTGCGTCGATGCCGTCGTTGGAAGGGGTCCGCGCATGATTTTTCTCCCGGTCATGGGCAATAGCGCACGTTGGTCGAAGGCAGGCTTGGGTCGCAGACGCGGGTGTTGCCGCCCGCGCCGATTTTGACGCGCAGAATCTGGTTGGCGCCCGACGCTGTCGCATTGAAGGTAATCTGGCTGAGTGCGGGAGACGCATCGGCGTTTGCCGCAACTTGTCCCAGATTATTGAATGTAATGGTGGTCGCCGCGGTGGCCAGGTCCGCAGCTACCGCCGCGAGCACGACGTTCGCGGAGCCCTCCGTGCTCAACCTCGAGTCGATCGGGTTAGGCCCCCGGTTGGCGGCGACGGCGTAGTCGACGTTCCATGAAGTTCCGCCCTGGAGGACGAACTGGATCGTCGAATTGCGCGACACAGCCTCCGCGCGCGCGCGCTGCACGCCGTTGGCAACCGACTCGGCCGCGACGCGGACCTGGTAGTTCTTCAGCAACTGCTGGAAAGAGGGCAGGCCCAACGCGAGCAGTGCGGCGAATACGGCGACGGCGATCATCAGCTCGATCAGCGTGAAACCCGCGGATTTCGCCGACCTGGAGGTCATGGTCAGAGGCACAGCCCGTTCTTCTTGGTGATCCAGCAGCTGGTCGGCATGACTGCCGCAGCCCAGCCTGCAGGGGCGGCGGTAGTCCGCTTCGTGTTGGTCTGGTCGATGGTCATGGTCCATCCGTTCATGCTGGTGTTGCCGGTCGTGTTGCCAATGGCGCTGATCACATAGGTGGTCGTCGAAGTACCGCTGACGGAATAGGTGAAATACTGGGTCGCGGTAGGCGTCGGCCCACCCACATAGGTGCGGTTGTCCTGGAAGAACTGTTCCATCTTGATGCGGCCGTCGGACAAGGCCGAGGTGGCTTCGGCGATCTTTCCGCGAGTCGAATACTCCGTGTAGCTGGGAATCGCCACGACGCTGATGATCGCGACGATCCCGACGACGGTAATCAACTCAATCAGGGTGAATCCCTTTGTTGCACGCATGGGCCGCATCCTCCGCTGTGGTTGGCGCCGTCTTCGCTCCGGGCTTGGTGCGATACTAGCCCGGCGCCGATGCCCGTAAAGTCCCGACGACGAATGGTCGATTTGCTCGCATGAGCGGCCCCTCGAGCCTCGATTTGTTCACACTATCGCCATCCGGCAATGGGCCGGCCACCTACCGCGACGGGGTGGATTGGGGGCGCCTGTATGCCGCCCTCGTGGCCTCATGCCTATTGCATACGATGGTTCTCGTCACTCCCTATTTCGGCACGGGCTCTGGGGTGGTTCAATCGGCCGCGCGCGAGGCTCAGGAACCCGGCCCGGCCCGCGTCCTCGAGGTGAGGCTGGAGCAGGCGGGGCAGTCTCCGGCCGCGATCGAAAGAAAGCCCACGGCTGCCGAGGAACCGCGCAAGCCGCCGCCGCTGGCCCGCGGAACCGAGCTGCTGCCCGTTCCCGCACCGGCGTTCTACACCGCCGATCAGCTCACGAAAGCCCCACAGCCGACCTCGCAACCCGTGCTCGATGTGCCGTACAGAATCGCGCGTGCCGTCCGTGGCGGGGTGACCTTGCAGCTGTCGATCGACGAGCTCGGCAACGTGGTGTCGGTGGTGGTCGAACAGAGCAACGTGCCGGCGGTGGTTTCGGCGTTGGCGGCCAAGGCGTTCTGGAAGCTTCACTACGAGCCGGGAGAAATCGACGGCCGGAGCGTGGGCGCGCTGATAACGGTGGAAGTGAAGTATGGCGATCGAATCGAGCGGCCCTGAGCCGCGAGCGGGGCTCGGCGGGACGCGTTGCCGACGTGCCAAGGGGGTACAATCCGCAGTCCGGGTCGCAGCCGCGCCCGGTACTGCTGATGTAGCTCAGCTGGTAGAGCAACTGATTCGTAATCAGTAGGTCCCCCGTTCGATTCGGGGCATCAGCACCAAACACCGCGAAAAGGCCCATGGCCGCGAAAATTCTGGTGGTCGACGACGACGAAAGCCTCTGCGAGCTGCTGCGCATGCATCTGTCGTCGGCCGGCTACGAGGTCAGCACCGCGCCCGATGCAATTAGCGCCGGCTACCAGGTGCTGAAGAATCCACCCGACCTGATCCTGTCGGACATCAACATGCCGTACATGGACGGCTTCGAGTTCGTCGCGGCGCTCAAGTCCGACACCACGCTGCCCTACATCCCCGTGATATTCCTTACCTCCGTGGAGGACGGCGACCACCGCGGCAAGGAATTGGGCGCTGTGGCGTACCTCATGAAGCCCGTGCGCGCCGACCGGCTGCTCGAACTGGTCGCGCAGCATGTGCCTGGCGGGGCGATTCCGATCGGCTAACTACTGGCAGTCGTGGATATCCGTGCCGGGGAAACCCGGCGCGGTTTCGCGGAAGCGGGCCTGCAGCGGCGCGTCTGCGCCGCGCAGCTGGAACCAGATCTTCGGTACTTGGGTTTCGCGCTCTCCCATCAGGGCGCTGCGCACGCCTTTCGCCCGCAGCGCGTCGAGCCGGCTCTTGGCGGCGTCTTCGCTGCTGAAGACGCCGAGGGACACCGCCCAGCGCATCTTGCCTTCATCCTGGAGCACGAAGTAGTCGTCAATGCCGAGTGCTTTCAGTTCGGCGGTCTTCTTGATCGCCGCGGGCCGGTTGCCCTGCGGCGGGATGTACACCCACCAGCCGGCGGTTTCTTCGCTGCGCCGCTGGGAAAGCCGTGCGCCGAGCGCGAGCGGCGCCAGGGCCTGCTCGGCCTTCGGCGCCTCGCTGAGTGCGAAGCCGCCCCATTCGATGCAGGTGCTGCCCGTCGAACCGGCGCCGGCTGGCGCCGTCGCGGTCGGTGCGGTACCGGCCGGTGCGGATGCTGCGGGCTTGATGCCTGCAGATTTCGCCGCAGGCGGAGCGAGGCCGGTCGATTCCTTGCCTTCCAGCAGGCGGATTTTCTCGGGGCTGATCTGGCGGCGCACCGGCTCCGGATCGACGGCGCTTTCGGCGGGTGAGTAGTGCTGGAACCAGGCGTAGAGCGCCAGGTTCGCCGCCACCAGCAGCAGGAAAGCGATCCTCATGACGTGATCACGTTTGCGACACCCCGATGCGCGCCAGTCCCTCGAGCACCAGATTCTCCACGTAGCGGCAGGGCAGGTCGAGCCGGTCCATCAGCGCCGGGCCGCCGCCGCCCGAGACCAGGCAGGCGCTGCCCTGCGTCATCGCGCGGAACATGCGCTCGACCGCCCCGGCTTGGGCATGCCGGCAGCCGGTTTCAATGGCGTCGACGGTATTGCGCGGTTCGGCCACGAAGCGCCCTTCCTGCAGCGGCAGCCGCCCGGTGTGCTCATGCAGCACGAAGCGCATCAAGTCGATGCCCGGCAGGATCAGGCCACCGGTGAATTCACCCTGGGTGTTAAGCGCATCGACCGTGGTGCAGGTGCCGGCGTTGACCACCAGGCAGGCGCGTTTCGGCTCGAGCGCGCGCGCCGCGATCAGCGCGGCCCAGCGGTCCGGGCCGAGCGCCTCCGGATTGGCGTAGCGGCTGCTGACGCCGCAGCGCTCGCGTTCGCCACGCACCCACTCCGGCGCGGCATCGAAAATGCTCGTCCAGTTCACGATGAGCTGCTGCGCGCCTTCCCCCGCGACGTTGGAGATGATGATGCGCGACGGATCCGCGTGCGTCGCCGAAAACGGGTTGATGTGGTCGCTGGAGGCCGCGAACTCGATCAGCGATACGTTGGCGATGCTCGACCAGCCGCCGACGCCGTGCAGCGTCGAGTCATACCAGCCCCATTTCACGCGCGAATTGCCGGCGTCGATGGCGAGGATCATGCCGCTTTTCCCACGGCCCGCTCCCAGGCTTCGAGCGTGGCGAGTACGTCGCGTGCGACCGCGCCGATCACCGCATTGCGCGAAACCGGGCGGTGCAGCACCTCGTCCAGCGCGGCGACGCCCCGGCCCAGCCGCGCGCCCAGCCGCGGCTGCACGCGGCAGTTGATGCCGATGCCGACGATCACCACGCTTCCCGGAGCCGATGCAGCGGCGGCGGGCCGCGTTTCGATCAGGACGCCGCCGAGCTTTCGGCGGTTCACCATCAGATCGTTGGGCCACTTCACCGCGACACCCCGCGCGCCCAGCTTGCGCAGCGCGCGAGCCGAGGAAATGCCCACCGCGATCGAGAGACCGGCCAGCCTGCGCTGCTCGCAGCGCATG
>Ga0335083_10008278_pt1 | contig 12711 bp, 15 predicted proteins | sample Lox_Sample_42_FD_206716 | JGI IMG/M metagenome (GOLD analysis project Ga0335083, IMG submission 206716) | Soil microbial communities from Loxahatchee National Wildlife Refuge, Florida, United States - Lox_Sample_4.2 | ecosystem: Environmental > Terrestrial > Soil > Wetlands | place: USA...
ACGCAGGGATTGAGCGCGTTAGTGTATTGGATCAACCGGGAATAGGCAACCGCCCGCGCCCGTCCTTCGCCAGCGCACCTTTCGCCGTGTTTTCGACCGTGTCTGCGGCCCCGGCGATGCCCGCCATGCGAGCCGCGCGCGTTCTGCCCCTTCCTTGCCGCGACGCGGCATTGGAAGTAGGCTTTCCCCTTTCCTCGCCTTCCACCGACCAGGGAGTCATCATGATCGTCTTCGTTACCGGCGCGTCCGCGGGCTTCGGCGCCGCCATCGCCCGGGCCTTCGTCAGGGGCGGACATCGCGTCGTCGCCACCGCCCGCCGCAAGAACCGCCTCGACGCCCTCGCCGCCGAACTCGGCGACGCCCTCCTGCCCATCGAGCTCGACGTGCGCGAGCGCGCCGCCGTCGAGGCCGCGCCCGCCTCCCTGCCGCCCGAATTCGCCGCCGTCGATGTGCTCGTCAACAACGCGGGCCTCGCACTCGGCGTCGAGCCCGCGCAAAAGGCCGACCTCGACGAATGGGAGACCATGATCGACACCAACTGCACAGGGCTCGTGCAGGTCACGCACGCTTTCCTGCCCGGCATGGTCGAGCGCAACCGCGGCCACATCTTCAACCTGGGTTCGGTGGCGGGCCGCTGGCCGTATCCGGGCGGCAACGTCTATGGCGCGACCAAGGCGTTCGTGCGCCAATTTAGCCTGAACCTGCGCGCGGACCTCGCGGGCACCGCGCTGCGCGTGACCGACATCGAGCCGGGCCTGTGCGGAGGCACCGAGTTTTCGAACGTGCGCTTTCGCGGCGACGACGCCAAGGCGGCCAACGTCTACAAAGACGTGCAGCCGCTCACGGCCGAGGACATCGCCGACTCGATCTACTGGATCGCCACGCGCCCGGCGCACGTCAACATCAATACGATCGAGCTGATGCCCGTCGCCCAGTCGTTCGCCGGCCTTAGCATCCATCGCGGCTAGAGATAGCTTACGTTTCAATTACATTCGTCGCTCGTACGAAAGGCGTTGGGGCTGCGCGTTCCGGTAGAATGCGCGGCATGGAAAATTCCACCAGCAAGCCGGACGCGGCGGCGCGCCCGGCCGGGCGCGGTTTTACGTGGCCGGTCCGGGTCTATTACGAGGACACCGACGCCGGCGGCATCGTGTTTTACGCGAATTACCTGAAGTTTTTCGAACGCGCGCGTACCGAATGGCTGCGCGCGTGCGGCGTCGATCAGCGTCGGCTCGCCGAGGAAACGGGCGTGCTCTTCGTGGTGCGCAGCACCGCGCTCGACTACCGTTTGCCCGCGCGACTCGACGACGTCGTCACAACCGTGAGCCGCGTCGAGAAACTCGGCCGCGCTTCGGTCGACTTCGTGCAGGAAGCCTGGCGCGACGGCACGTTGCTCGTCACGGGCGTGATCCGCGTTGCCTGCGTCGATGGGGCAGCCATGCGCCCCGCCCCCATTCCTCCCCACGTTCATGAAGCCTTGCAACGTGGGCCGCAGAAAGACCTGCACGCCGTGTCAACGGCGGTGCAGTAATTACCGTTGATACGACGCCAGTGAACTCGCGCCGGTCAATGCAGGACCAAGCAGGGTTCGGCCGCGACGGCGCGAAAGCTTCCCAAACGCCTACGGGAAGCCTCACGTTGTCTTGCAGCCGCTCGCCCCTTTCGGGACGTCAAAACGAACCTTTATGAACACGACACAAGATCTATCGATCATCTCTCTCGTCCTTAATGCGAGCATCCTGGCACAGGCGGTGATGGGGCTTCTCCTGCTCCTTTCGCTGATCTCCTGGACTTTTATCTTCCGCAAGTGGTTTGCCATCCGCCGGGCGCGCACCCAGACCGAGCGCTTCGAGCGCGATTTCTGGTCTGGCGGCGACCTGCAGGCGCTCTACCAGAGTGCGGCGAACAACCGTCACACAATCGGCGCGCTCGAGCGTATCTTTGAATCGGGCATGCGCGAATTCCTGAAGGCAAAAGAAAAGCGCCTGAACGATCCGAGCCTCGTGCTCGACGGCGCGCGCCGCGCGATGCGCGCGGCCTTCCAGCGCGAGATGGATGCGCTCGAGGCGAACCTCTCGTTCCTCGCTTCCGTCGGCTCGGTGAGCCCGTACATCGGTCTTTTCGGCACGGTCTGGGGGATCATGAACGCGTTCCGTGGCCTCGCGAACGTGCAGCAGGCGACGCTCGCCAACGTCGCGCCCGGCATTGCCGAAGCGCTGACGGCGACCGCAATCGGTCTGTTTGCCGCCATTCCGGCGGTGGTCGCGTACAACAGCTACGCACACGACATCGACCGGCTCGCGATCCGCTTCGAAACCTTCATCGAAGAATTTTCGAACATCCTGCAGCGTCAGGCCCACTAATCTTCACCAGTCAGCAAGGAGTCGAAGATGGCAGGCTCAGTTCGTTCGAGCATGCGAGGCAGCCGCTCACGCCGTGCGATGGCCGACATCAACGTCGTGCCGTATATCGACGTGATGCTGGTGCTGCTCGTGATCTTCATGGTGACGGCGCCGCTCGTCGCGCCGTCCATCGTCAATCTGCCGACCGTCGGCGGGGCGTCGCAGCAGCAGCAAACCCCGCCGGTAGTGGTCAACATTCGCCCCGACGGCAATCTGAGCGTACGCTACAAGGATGACTCCGGCGCCACGCAGCAGGAAAACATGACGCGCGCCGATCTCAACAGCTTCGTCGCCGATCGCGAGCAAAACCATCCCGACCAGCCCGTCGTGATCGCCGCCGACAAGTCCGTCAAGTACGAGACCGTGATGAACGTGATGTCCGACCTGAAGTCACATGGCGTCAAGCGCGTCGGACTGCTCGTCAAATCGCAATGACCCGGAAGAACGATTCATATCCGCTGCAGCCTCCGCGCGAACGTGGCACGGGACGTGCTCTCACGCTCGCGGTGCTCATGCACGTGCTGTTGGCCTTCTTCCTCTATCACGGGATCCACTGGCAAAACAGCACGCCAGCGGGCGCCGAAGCGGAGCTGTGGACGGAGGTGCCGGACATGTCGACGCCGCAGCCAGTAGCGCCGCCCGCGCCGGTTGCCCCTGCCCCGCCGCCGCCCCAAACCGAGGAAGCCGACATCGCGCTGCAACAGCAAAAGCGTAAGCAGCAAGAGGCGGCGCGCGAGGCGCAACTGGCCGAGCAGCAGCGCATCAAGCAGCAGCAGGAAGCCGAGGCGAAGCGCCAGCAGCAGCTCGCGGCCCAGCAGGCTGCGCAGCTCGCCGCCCAGCAAAAGGCGGAGAAGCTCAAGCAGCAGCAAGCGCAACAGCAGGCCGCGGCCGAAAAGCTCAAGCAGCAGCAGGACGCACTGAAGAAGCAGCAGCAACAGGAAGAGCAGCAAAAGCAGGCGCAGCTCGAGGCCCAGAAGAAAGCCGACGCCGAGAAGGCCGCGAAGGCGAAGGCGCAGGCCGAAGCCCAGTCCAAGAAGCTCGACGCGGAACGTCGCGCGCGCATCGCGCAGATGCAGGGCGCGATGGGCGGCGGCGAAGGTTCGAGCGGCAACGGTCTCGCGAAGAGCGGCACCGGCAGCGGCTCGGGCGGCAATGCGGCTTCGCCGGGCTACTCAGACAAGGTGCGGAGGCGCGTACAGCCGAACATCATCTGGGCGGGCGAGACGGCGGGGCTCGAAACAGAGATCGCAGTGCGCTGCGCACCTAGCGGCACGTTGCTCTCGGCGAAGATTTCGCGCAGCAGCGGTAATTCGCAGTGGGACGACGCCGCATTGCGCGCCGTCCAGCGCTCGGATCCGATGCCGCTCGACACGGATGGCAAAGCACCGTCGAGCTTTTTGATTACCTTGCGCCCGGGAGGCTAACGGCGGCAACGAGGTTCAGAAGCATTGAGGAAAGCCGGCGCGCGACAGTGGATGAAGCAGCAGACCAAGGAACGAATCGAACATTTCCGGGTCATTCTGCTGTTGCGCGGTATGACAAAAATTGCTTTTTCAGGAAACATCACAGTATGAGTTTGATGACGAAGCTTGGCCTGCGAACCCTCGTCGCGTCTTGCCTGATTACGGCGGGCGGCGCAGCGAACGCACAACTCAACGTCCTCGTCACCGGCGTGGGCTCCACCCAGTTCCCCATCGCGACGGCAAACTTCGCCGGCGAAGCGAATTCGCCCGAGCAGGTCGCGGCCATCGTCCGCGCCGACCTTGCTCGCAGCGGCAAATTCACCAATATCGATGCGGGCAGTGCGCCGGTCTCGGAGAACGACTCCGTCGACCTCGGCAGCTGGAAGGCCAAGGGCGCCAATGCGTTCGTCGCGGGCAGCGTGAACAAGCTCGCCAACGGCCAGTACGAAGTGCGCTTCAAGCTCTACGACACTGTTAAGGGCGAAAGCCTCGGCGGCCTCGTGCTGACGAGCCCGCCAGCCGGACTGCGCATGACCGCGCACAAGGTTGCGGACTACATCTATCAAAAGCTGCTCGGCGATCGCGGCGTGTTCGCCACGCGTTTTTCGTACGTGATCAAGACCGGCAACCGCTACCAGTTGCAGATTTCGGACTCCGACGGTCAGGACGCGCACATCGCGCTCTCGAGCCCCGAGCCGATCATCTCGCCGGCCTGGTCGCCCGACGGCACCAAGGTCGCTTACGTCTCTTTCGAAAAGAAGAAGCCGATCGTCTACGTGCATGACCTGCCCACGGGTCGCCGCGTCATCATCTCCGACCAGAAGGGCAACAACTCGGCGCCCGCCTGGTCGCCGGACGGACGCACGCTCGCAGTAGCCCTGTCGCGCACGGGCAACACGCAGATCTTCGCCGTCAACGCCGACGGCTCCGGTCTGCGCCGCCTCACGCAAGGCACGACGATCGACACCGAGCCCACCTACTCTCCTGACGGACGCTGGATTTATTTCACGAGCGACCGCGGCGGCCAGCCTCAGATCTACAAGATGCCGGCCCAGGGCGAAAGCGCCGGAGCGGCACAGCGCGTGACGTTCACCGGCAACTACAATACGAGCCCGCGGGTCAGCCCCGATGGCAAACAACTGGCGTACATCTCACGCACGGGTGGCGGATTTAAACTGTACATTCAAGATCTGCAATCCGGTGTCGCCACGGCGCTCACTGACACGACACATGACGAATCGCCGAGCTTCGCGGCGAACGGTCAGTACATTCTTTACGCCACACAGGTGAACGGCCGTGGCGTGCTGGCTGCCGTTTCGACCGACGGTCGTACGCGGCAAATCCTGTCCGTTCAGGGCGGCAGCGTACGCGAGCCGTCCTGGGGTCCCTTTATGCAATAACACTTCAGGAGAGTAGAAATGATGTCGAAGAAAATCCGCCTGGCCTTGGCCGTGTTGATGATTGGCGCGCTTGCCGCGTGTAAGTCGGGTGTCAAGGAAGAGAATCAGGCCGGCGCGATGAGCACGCAACCGAACCCGAACGCGGTTGCCCAGGTGAATGTCGACGAACTGAACAACCCGAACAGCCCGCTCGCCAAGCGTAGCGTGTACTTCGATTTCGACAGCTATGCCGTCAAGGACGACTACCAGTCGCTGCTGCAAGCTCACGCGCAATACCTCAAGACGCACCCGGAACGTCACGTCCTGATCCAGGGCAACACCGACGAGCGCGGCACGAGCGAGTACAACCTGGCGCTGGGTCAGAAGCGTGCTGAAGCGGTCCGCCGCGCCCTCTCGCTGATGGGCGTGCCCGATTCGCAAATGGAAGCTGTCAGCCTCGGTAAGGAAAAGCCGGTCGCACTGGGCCACGACGAAGCATCGTGGGCGCAGAACCGCCGTGCTGACCTCGTGTATCAACAGTAATTGAGCATTGGATGAAGGGGCGTATGTCGCACCGTATCTCCCCGCTGCGGGCAGCCGCAGCCGCCTGCGTGGCTGGGTTCGCCTTTGCGGCGCTGCCCGCTCACGCGGGTCTCTTCGATGACGATCAGGCGCGCCAGGCGATTCTCGACCTGCGCGCGAAAACGGACAGCCTGGCGAGCCAGTTGTCCGCCGCCCAGCGCACGATCCTCGACCAGTCCAACCATCTCGACCAGCTGAACCAGCAGGTCGCGACGTTGCGCGGACAGAACGAGGACATGGCGAACCAGTTGGCGACCCTGCAGAAGCAACAGAAGGACTACTACACGGATCTGGACACGCGACTCAAGAAGTTCGAGCCGCAACAACAGACCGTGGACGGTATGCAAGGCACGGTCCAACCGGGTGAGACGGATGCGTTCAACGCCGCTTCGCAGCAGTTCCGCAACGGCGACTTCAAGAACGCGGCTGCATCGTTCCGTAGTTTCATCTCGAAGTATCCGCAGAGTCCTTACCAGCCGACGGCGCAATACTGGCTCGGCAACGCGCTCTATGCGCTGAAGGACTACAAGGGGTCGACCGCCACGTGGCAGAGCGTGGTCAAGAACTACCCGCAACATCCGCGCGCCCCCGAGGCGCTGCTGGCGATTGCGAACAATCAGATCGAGCAGGGGCAAAAGGCTGCGGCCAAGCGCACGCTCGAGCAGATCGTCGCGCAATACGGCAGCTCGGATGTCGCCCAGACGGCGCAGAGCAAGCTTTCAGAGCTCAAATAAGCGCTGCTGGCTGGTTTTGGCGTGACGCGGCGGCATGCTCTGATGCCTGTACCGCGAAATGCGCCTCTCGCGTATAAGGAAGGCCCGGGGCACAGCGTGCCTCGGGCTTTTTCCATTGGTTTTGGGGCAAAATAGTTGACGCTTCTCGCGTGCCCAGCTATAATCCCGCTTCTCTTTTGGGTCGTTAGCTCAGTTGGTAGAGCAGCGGACTTTTAATCCGTTGGTCACTGGTTCGAATCCAGTACGGCCTACCAAAGAATCAAACGAAAAGCCCAGTCTCCGGACTGGGCTTTTTGCTTTGCGCGACGATCTTTCGTAGCGGGGCCGCGGTCCACGCCTCGCATGATATTTCGTTATGCTGATTATTATCATCGTGATCGAGCGTCGCCGTAGTCCGCAAATGTTTCGCGAGCGAAATCGCTAAACGGCGCACACGCGGCAGCACGCAAAAGAAGCCGTGCGCCAGAAAAGCACACGGACTTCTTCGTGAAAGCACCTGCGATGCGCGGCCAAGGCCGCGCGAGAGCTCATTCGGCCTTGATGCCTTCCACCTGGATCTGCAGCGTCGTGGCCGTCTTGAAGCCATACGACTCGCCCCAGTTCACGCCGTAATCCGCGCGGTCGAATTGCGCCGAAGCGTCGGCGCCGCACACTTCGCGCTTGAGCATCGGGTTCTGGAAGCACTTGAACGAATCGATCTTCAGGTTCAGCGGCTTCGTCACGCCGTGCAGCGTGAACGTGCCGATCACTTCCACCGGCTTGTCGCCGTCAAAGCGGATCGACGTGCCCTTGTAGGTGGCCGTCGGGTACTTCGCCGTGTCGAGGAATTCGGCCGAGCCCACGTGCTTGTCGAGCGTCGAGTTGCCGGTATCGATCGACGACGCATCGATCGTCACGTCCACCGTGCCCGTCTTCGCCGCGCGGTCGAGCGTCACCGTGCCCGAGCTCTTCGTGAACTTGCCGCGCCACACCGAGACGCCGCCGAAGTGATCGGCTTCGAAGCTCGGGTAGGTGTGCGTCGGGTCGAGGTTGTAGGTCGTGGCGGCCGCGAAGGCGGGCGTGGCGATGGCGGCGGCCAGTGCGGCAGCTGCCGCGGCGGCGAAAATCGTGGTCTTCATGAAGTGATTCCTGATGCGAGAGGGACTGCGTGAAAAATGAGTGGCCGGCACGCGTCAATGCGCGGCGGACACGATGTGAAACTTGATCTGCACGTCGTCGGCGACGACCGAGGTGTCCTTCCACTCGCCCGAGCCGATCTTGTATGCGAGGCGCTTGATGGGCAGCGTGCCGTCGAACACCTGGTTCGCGCCGTCCTTGCGGTACTGCACCGGCACGACGACATCGGTCGTCTTGCCCTTGATCGTCAGCTTGCCGGCAACCGTGAAGGCGCCGTTCGCACCCGGCTTGATTTGCGTCGAGACGAAGGTCGCGCGCGGGAAGTGCGCGGCGTCGAACCACTCGTCGCCAGCGACTTCCTTGTTGTATTCCGGTGCGCCGATGTCGAAGCTCGCCACCTCGACGTCGAGCTTCGCACTCGAAGCCGCGACGTTGGACGGATCGAAGCGCACGTCCGCGGTGAAGCGGTTGAAGCGGCCTTCGACAGGCACGTTCATCTGCTTGAAGACGGCGGTCACGGAGTTTTTCGCGGCTTCGGCGGCCGCATTGGCGTTCACGGCGAAAGCCGCGCCTGCGGCGAGTGCCGCGCCAAGCGCGACGACAGAAGCGGTACGGGCAAGACGTTGGATCATGGGTAGTCGGTCCAAGGTGGAATGCTTAGGGCAATGGGTTCGGCGCGCCCCTCGCGAGGGCCGGCCGGGCAATCAGTCGCGCGGCGTGCCGAACGGCAGCATGCGAGCGAGGATGTTCTGCCGGTCGATGAATTGATGCTTGACGACCGCGAGCACGTGCAACACGACCGCGGCGAGCAACGTGTAGTTAAGCGCCACGTGCACGATGCGCAACACGCCTTTGAGCGCGGTGTCGGGGCCGATCAGCACGGGCAGCGGCCAGATGCCGAGGTACACGACCTGAATGCCGGCCGCCGAGCTGTAGAGGTAGCCCGTCGCCGGAATCGCGACCATCAGCACATAGAGCGCGAAGTGGCCCGCATGTGCGGCGCACTTTTCCCAGCCGTGCATCGAGCCCGGCAGCGCGGGGGCCGCATGCGTGACGCGCCACAGAATCCGCAGGAGCACGAGGGCGAGCACGGTCACGCCGATCCACTTGTGCCACGAGAAGTAGCGCAGCTTGGTGGGCGTGATGCCGGGGATGTCGGTCATGACCCAGCCAAGTGCGAAGCCCCAGACGATCAGCGTGGCGATCAGCCAGTGCAGCAGCATGGCGAAGCCGCTATAGCGGCCGGCGGCCTTGACGGAAGGGTTCATCGGCATACGACTCCAATATTCGAAGCGTGCACTTTACCCGGCCAAACATATTCAAACAATCGTCTAAAATGGATCGTTGTTATCTACTTTTTCGATACATCGACGATGGACCGCTCCCCTAGCCTCGAACAGCTGCGCGCGCTGATTGCCGTTGCCGAGACCGGCAGCTTCTCGGCCGCGGCGCGCCAACTCGACCGCGCGCAGTCGGTGGTCAGCTATACGATCGCCAATCTCGAAGCGCTGCTGGGCGTCGCGCTCTTCGCGCGCGGCAAGCGCAAGCCGGAGCTCACGCCTGCGGGCCGCGCGATCCTTGCCGACGCGCGCCGCCTCGATCTGCTCATGGGCCAGCTTAACGCCAAGGCCGCGGGCCTGCAGCGCGGCCTCGAGGGCGAGGTCTCGGTGGCCGTCGATGTGATGTTTCCGTCGCAGCGGCTCGTCGAGGCCTTGCAGGCGTTCGCGCTCGCGTTCCCGACGGTTGCGCTCAATCTCGCGATGGAAGCGCTCGGCAGCGTGCTCAAGCTCGTGCTCGACGGCGACTGTGCTTTCGGCATCAGCGGGCCAAACCAGAACTGGCCGCACGTGATCGAGGCGCAAGCCATCGGCACGGTCGAGCTCGTGCTCGTTGCGGCGCCTTGCCATCCGCTCGCCAGGGCGGAGCAGCCGGTGCGCATTTCCGACGCGCGCGAGCATACGCAGCTCGTTCTGACCGACCGCAGCCGCCTCACCGAAGGACAGACCTTCGGCGTGTACAGCAACCGCGCCTGGAAGCTCGGCGACCTCGGCGCGAAGCACAGGCTGCTGCTCGCGGGGCTGGGCTGGGGGTCGATGCCGAGGCATCTCGTGGAGGCCGACCTCGAAGCCGGGCGGCTCGTGCGCGTGGCGCTCGCGGACGGCAGCTCGGTGAACTACAACGTCTCGCTGATCCATCGAACCGATGCAGCGCGCGGCCCGGCGAGCGAGTGGCTCAGCCACTACCTGACGCACGGCACGCCGCCGCAAGCGCCGTTGCCAGACGCGCGCTGAAGCCGGAGCGCGCACGCACGAGCCCACATCCGTTGTACGAACGCAACCGCGCACACGCTTGACAATGCTTCACAAACCCGCGCGAGCCGCGCCACGCCTGGCGAGCGCGGCGACTTACGCCGTCCGAGCGCGCCGAGCGTTCAGTTGTCCGCATTTATCGAGATGCATCGCCATGCCAGGATCGCAGCTTCGCTCGCCGGGGAACACGTCGGGGAATGGGCTCGCAGCGCTTGCGTCGCCTTGCAGACCCTGCGCGAGCCTGACTTCGCCAGATCGGGCATCTCGCATCATGGTCAACTTCATCGCTGTTCTGCTTTCGAATCTCGCCTTGCTCGTCGGCGCGCGCGTGGGTTGCTGGCTCATTCGCTGCGCGCGCCCCGATCTCGCGCTGTACGGCACGAGCATCTTCCTGGGCTTGATGGCGTCCGCGCTCACGTTCGATACGGCTATCACCTTCCTCGTGTTCGCCGACGCAAGTGGCCCCTGGCGAGTGCACAACCCGAGCGAGACGTATCCGCAACGGGCTCTCGCCTACGTGCTTGCCGCCTTGCTCGCGCTACTCGCCGTGGGCTACGCACGCCGGCGCGAGGCACGCAAAGCGCCGGCAAGCGCGCTCGAGATCGAGACGTCTCCATACAGCAAATCGACACTGCCGATGTAAGCCGCGCGAGACGCTACGTCTCGCGCGGCGCGCATCCCACACGAGCCACCGCACAAGCCACACCTGCGCGCGGCCACCGCTTCAGCCCTTCTTGCTCTTGCCGCCCGTATCGTTCTTGCCGCTCTTGCCGTTCTTGCCGCCTTTGTCCGGCGCGGCCGCCGGGGCGGCAGCCGGCGCTGCGGGCACCACGCCCGACCAGCCCGGCAGATAGCGGGCTTCGGGATTGTGGGCGTGCGAGAGCGCGTCGGCGAGCGCACCATGGAAGTCCTTGTGCAGGCGCGTCGCAGCCACCTTGCGGCGCAGATAGTCGGCCCACAGGAATTCGCTGAACGGCGTCGCATCCTTGGCATACCCGCCCGCCGTGCGCAGCTCGCCCGCAAGGCTGCGATACGGGTCGTCGGCCAGCCCCAGGAGTTGCTTCGGCAACTGCTCGAAGTCGCAGCGCTCGCCCGCCGCATCGAACGGATGCACCCATTGGTTGTGCTCCATCATGCGCCAGAAAATGGTGGGCTCCAGCCACGAGAGATCCTTGAGCACGGTCACGCGCACACTCGCCACGCCCTCCTCGAGCCACGCACGTCCCAGGTGGTGGTGGTCGACCACGTAGTAGCGCGCCTTCGGCCCGAGCACGGCGGGAAACCAGTGGGAGTCGATGGCCGCCTCGCGGCCCTTCTTGTCCAGCGTGCTCCAGTGCTCGCGCTTGGCGTTCACCTCCCGGTAACCAACGGTGATCTGCGTGGGACGCAGCTCGTCGAGCTTCACGGTAATGAGGCGGAGATCGTTGTTGTGCAAGCTCATGGTCATGGCGGCCCTCCTTTGTCGTGTCCATACCGTTCGCGCAACGATACAGCCGAATGCGCGCGCGTGCCGTAACAATTGCCGATGCGCCAACTGAACCCCGCGCAGGGTCAATCCCGACGCGACCGGGCACGTTGGATGCAAGCTTTCGCCGCTTCGCCTATAAATGCACCGAGGAACAGACGACGGAACGCCACTACGCCCGTCATGCTCCCGCCAGCATCGCCCCTCGTCGATCCGCAGTCACCGGTCGACCCGAGCGAGTCCCGCAGCGCCGACTCGGGCGCCACGCAAGACGGGCCGCTGGTGCGCAGTCGCTTCAGCTTGCCGTCCCGGCAGTTCGCATGTCAGTTGCACGTCCATTCGAGCTCAATTAACGACACAAGCGAGGGCATTTTGGATCTCGAAACCATCCGCGCATTCGTCATGACCCGAGGCATCGACTTCGGGACCAAGGTCGTCGCGGCGATCGTCCTGTGGATCATCGGACGCTGGGCAATCAACATCATCGCCGGCTTGCTGCGCAAGGTGCTCGGGCGAAACGAACGCGTCGATCCCACGCTCGCGCATTACCTGAGCTCGATACTCGCCGCCGTGCTCAACCTGCTGCTGGTCCTCGCGATCCTCCAGGTGTTCGGCGTGCAGACCACTTCGTTCGCGGCGCTGCTCGCCGGTCTCGGCCTCGCCATCGGCACGGCGTGGGGCGGCCTGCTCGCGCATTTCGCGGCGGGCGTGTTCATGCAGGTGCTGCGACCGTTCAAGGTGGGCGACTTCGTGACGGCGGGCGGCGTGACGGGCACCGTCAAGGAGCTCGGCATCTTCGGCACGACCATCATCTCGCCGGACAACGTGGTGAACATCGTCGGCAACAACAAGATCTTCTCGGACACCATCTCGAACTACAGCGCAACGCCGGTACGCCGCGTCGAGCTGACCGCGAAGATCGCCAACGGCGTCGATCCGGTCGATGCCGCCAGCCGCCTGCGCGAGGCCATCGCGAAGATTCCGAACGTTTCGCCGGAGCCGGCGCCCGACGTCGAGATTCTCTCGTTCACGCCCGAAGGACCGCTGCTGGCCGTGCGGCCCTATACGAACAACGCGTCCTACTGGCAGGTCTACTTCGACACCAACCGCGCGATCGTCGAGACCTTCAGGAATGCGGGCTACCCTACGCCCGAAACGCCGTCGCTCATTCGCCGCGTGGGCTCGTAGCGCGTCGCGCCTCGCTTCCCGAAGTAGCCTCCAGAAAAAACGGCATCGCCCTCGCAGGCAATGCCGTTTTTTT
>Ga0335083_10008279_pt1 | contig 12710 bp, 8 predicted proteins | sample Lox_Sample_42_FD_206716 | JGI IMG/M metagenome (GOLD analysis project Ga0335083, IMG submission 206716) | Soil microbial communities from Loxahatchee National Wildlife Refuge, Florida, United States - Lox_Sample_4.2 | ecosystem: Environmental > Terrestrial > Soil > Wetlands | place: USA: Florida...
CCTCCATCTCGGCGACCCAGCGCCAGCCCTTGGCGGCGGCAGCCGACGCCGCGGCCTCCGACTGCTGGCCGAGCGCCTTCTGGGACAGCGACCACTCGGCGAGCAGGGTGCGCTCGACGCCGCTGGCCCTGGCCATCGCGCGGGCCGCGAGCAGCAGCGCCGAGCTGCCCTTGGTCCAGGCCGCGTAGGCCATCTTCACCGACGACGCCGCATAAAGCGGCCCGTCGGCGATCCGCGCGTCAAGCGGCGACCGGCTGAACAGCGGCCGCACCTCGGCCGCCTGCGGTCCCGACAGGTAGAGCCGGGTGTGCCCGGCGATCTCTGGCGGCGGGCCGATGATGCCGCCGTCGACATACGTCGCGCCGCTCGCGGTCACGATTCCTGCCACCTGCTCCGCGGTGGCGGGCGAGATCGCGTTGGCATCGACGTAGATCCCGGCGTACCCCGCCGCGGCGACCTGGTCCGCGACATCGAGCGCCGCGTGCGGCGGGCAGACCGACAAGATCACCGAGGACTTCGCGATCAGCCGGTCGAACCCGACTCCGGTCAGCTCAGCCGCGAGCGCGCGCCCGGTCGACGCCCTTGACCGCCCCGCTGGATCCCAGAGCACCTCGTGACCGACCGAGACCAGGCAGCCGCCCACGGCGGCACCCATCTCACCGGGATGCAGCAGCCCGACGGTCGCCATGGGTCCTCCAGCGCGTTAGGCGGTATTCCGCCCCATTGTGCCGGTTCGCCCCCATGCGCGACCGCGCCGGGTCCGAACCTGTACCCAACCGGAACATTAACCGGAACACGAGATCTATGCCCAGATAACCCCCTCCACACCACACACCCCACTCATCCCACCCATGATCATCCGTCGCGCCGCGGCGGAATCCACGGAATCGCACCAAATCCGCCATCCGCCGCCATTGATCACGGAAACAGAGATTTCAACGGAAACAGAGTGCGGCACTGGCGCACAAAGATTCCGTCATAACCGGAATTTCCGTGATCATGTTCGAATCGGCGAGACGCAGGCGACCGAGGTGCACCCGTGAGACGCGTGGTGCGAGGCCGGGTCGTCTCCTGCGCGTCGCCAGGTCGAAGAACGTCTAGAAATGGATTGTTTTTTTAACTTCCATCACTGGAGCCGCAGGCTCGGTAATGATGGAGCGTGCTTAGGGGCGGAATCACGCGGCGTAGCCGCGCGCTAGTCGTCGCGTTGTGCGCGGCGGTTTTCATATCAGTGGTCGCGGAACACGCGGTGCAGGCGGGTACCTCGCCGGCGTCCTATAACGCGACGGTCACCGTATCCGAGAAGGCCATTGGCCAGATCGGGCGCGAATATATCGGACTTTCCTTCGAGTCGACCACGATCAACAACGGCGACCGCTACGACGCCCGCGGCAACATCGTGGCATTGCTGAAGACCCTCGGCACCTCCGTGCTGCGGTTCGGCGGCCACTCGGCGGATCTGTCGGCCTTCACCGGCCTCAAGCCCTCGGCGCTGAGCGGCTTGCACCGGCTGACCAAGGCGTCCGGCTGGTCCGCGATCTACGCAGAGAACCTTGGCGTGTTCAACGCGGCGCAGGTGAGCGCCGATGCCAGGCGCGTCCGCGCCGCCCTCGGCAGCAAGCTGCTCGGCTTCGCGTGCGGTAACGAGCCGGACCAGTACGTGGCCGTCGGGCTCCGGCCCTTCGGCTACACCATCGGCGACTACCTGACCCAGGTCAGCCAGTGCTACCAGGCCATCCGCGCGGGCGCGCCAGGCGCGCCGCTCGCCGGGCCGGACACGACCAACACGCCGGCCTGGTTCGGCCCCTACGCGGCGCGTGAGGCGGGCGCCATCCGCCTGTTCGGCCAGCACTACTACCCGCTTGGCTGCGCGTCGGCCGGCGACTCTCCTGATGCCCTGGCAGGCACGCTGCTGTCGCCGGGGCTCGCCGCCGCCGAGGCCGCCCGCTTCGCCAGCTACACATCGCAGGTCAAGCGCTCGGGCGCCCCGCTGATCATGACGGAGACCAACAGCGCGTGCGGCGGCGGCGTCAAGGGCCTGAGCAACTCCTACGCCTCGGCCCTGTGGGTCATCGACTACCTGCTCACCGGGGCCGAGCATGGCGTGTCAGGCATGAACTTCACCGGCGGGCTCAACACGCTGTGCACCGGCTACACGGTGCTGTGCGCGACGGGCAACTACATGTACCGTCCCCAGCCGATCTACTACGGCATGCTCTTTACCCACCTGCTCGGAGTCGGCAAGCTGCTGCGGGTGAACATCTCGTCGGGCGGCAACCTGACGGCGTTCGCGGTCAGGCCCGCGACTGGCGGCGGCCTGCGGCTGATGGTGGAGAACCTGAGCCAGCAGCAGGCCAGCGTCGCGATCGACGTCGGCAGTTACCGTGGCGCGGCGAAGGTGCTGCGGATGACCGGTCCTTCACTGCTCGCCACCTCGGGCGTCAAGCTCCAGGGCGCGTCGGTGACCAGGAAGGGCGGCATCAAGCTGGGCAACCCCGGCACCATCACCTGCACCGCGACCGGCTGCCCGGTCACCCTAGCGCCCTACTCGGCCGCCATGGTAACCATCGGCTAGTACGACCGCACGAAGCGCCACCACCAGCCGCGGCGACCTCAGGCGCCGGCCGCGAGGCGCGGGCAAGATGCGCGGCCCGGGCAAACGCGAGGCTGGCCAGCCGCGCACCCGCGCCGCCGGCCAGCCTGCGAACCGCTACCAGACGTCTGCGCCGTAGAGAACTCCCACTGGCACCAGGGCACCCGCGCCGGGCAGCGCGGGCAGCGCGGTGAAGCGGTCGTGGCGGAAGATCCCGAACCGCGCATGGCCATCCAGGACGAGCGAGCCGATCAGGATGCTGCCGTCCGCGTTGGACCAGCCGATGTAGGCGCCGTCGCTGGTGTCGGCGCCGGCCGGGCAATCGGTCTCGCCGGTCGTGAGTCCCAGGTAGCTGCTCCCGTCCTGGCTGTTGGTGGTTGCCTCGAGGAAACCGATCGAGTCCTGACAGGCCGCGTGGCTCGCGGTGCTGCTCGCCGCCGGGCTGGCGCTACCGGGAACGGACCGGAGCATCGTCTCCAACGCGGCGCCGCCGCAGATCACCCCCTGCCCGGCCGAGGGTCCCCGTGCTACCGAGATGGGCTCCCATCCCTGCCAGGCTTTACAGGTGAAGTCGGCACCGGTGGTGTACGTGACCCCGATCGCGGCGAGCACCTTGCTCGGGCCGAGCAGGTTCCCGTCCGCAGCCGTGACGTCGATCGCCCGGATGGCCTTGGCGTTCCACACGAAGTCGAGCTTGCGGCCGTCAGGGGACCAGCGCAGAGCCAGCTCGCTGCGCTCGTCGGACAAGTTCAGGCTGTACGCGGCGAACTTACCCGACGAAGCGGTCCAGGTGTGCAGCAGCGCCCCGGTCCTGAGCGAGTAGACCCGCAGTGTCGCCGGGCTGCCGTTCACGGCGACGGCGACCTCCTTGCCGTCGGGGGAGAGCGCGGCGCCGGCCGGGCTCTCCCGCACCGGAATCCCTGCCGAGCCCATCTCCAGCGGATTCTCCGTGCCCGGGGCGATGGTCAGGACGTACCACTCGGTAATTTGAGGTGACTGCAGGTGGGTGCCCTGGACGAGCCACGTGCGGTTGTCGGCCGATCCGCCGTAAACAGCGTTGAGGTAGACGCCGGGCGGCGACGGAACATAGCCGTACTGCTTGCCGGTCAGTGTGTTCTGCACTAGGAGGTACGGCCGGTCCGCCTGCATGTAGGCGACGTAGTACTCGGGCACGCCCCCGGCCTCCGTCGGGTTGACCGCGGTGGTTGAGGTCGGGGAGGCGGCAGGCGAAGGCACTCGCCCGTTCGGGATATTCCTGACGAGCACCAGCGCGATGGCGACGGCCGCCACGGTGACCGCCGCGGCGGCGGGGACGATCCAGGTCCGCAGGCGGCGGCCGAGCCACCGCGGGCGCGACGGGCGGAAACCGGGGAAACCAAGCTCGTCGGGTGCCGTCTCAAGCCGCAGCGGCGGCGCGTCGGTGACCGTCCGCGCCATGTCGCGCATGGCGGCGGCCGTCTCGTCCGCGAGCCGGGCATCGTCCCAGCCCAGGGCGCCGTTCGGTTCAGAGTTCTCGTTTAGCACAGCCCCTCCCTGAGCATGCGGCCGAGCGCGGCGACGGCGCGCGACGTGGTGGACTTGACGGTGCCCCGGCTGACCCCCATGACGCGAGCGGTCTCCTGCTCCGACAGTTCGAGGTAGAACCGGCAGACCAGGGCCTCGCGCTGCCGGCCAGGCAGCCGCCGCAGGCCGGCCAGTACGCGCCGCCGGTCCTCGCTGATCAGCGCCGCGGCTTCCGCGGACGGGAGTTCCACTAGGTCAAGAGCGGCCGCGCGATCCCGCCTGCTGCGGCGCGATTGCCGCTTCAGCGCGTCACGGCATCCGTTGAGGACCGCCGAACGGATATATGCCTCCGCCTTCACCGGCTCATTGAGCCGCTGCCAGCGGTTGTACAGTCCGACGAAGGCGTCCTGGACGACATCCTCGGCGGCCGCCCGGTCGCCAAGCACGAGCAGGGCGATCCTGATCATCGCGACGGCATGGGCCTGGTAGAGATTGGTCACGGCCCGCGTGGCATCCTCGCCTGGCGGTCCGTGATGCCGCCCCGCCGTGCAGGAATCGGTGTCCACTGTGTCCACGTTGAGAGACGACGCGGCGGCGCAATGGTTGCTCAGGCCGCCAGGAAATTATGCTGGCCGGCCAGAAGCACGTTGGCTAGTTCCGGCGGAGCAGTATGAAGTAGACCTGGCCGGCGTAGTGAAGGGTTATCCGGCGGGCGTTCGGATAGCGCTGGCGGAAGTACCTGGCTTCCGGCGTTCCGAGTGAGTCGGTGAGGATCGCCTGGGTCTGCGGCAGCACCCTGGTGCGGAAGTCCGCCAGGAATGCCGCCAGTTCTGGCCCGGTCTCGATGCTGCTGTACGGGTCGGATGAGACCGGCGCGGGGTTGAGGTCGGCGCCGAAGTAGACGAGGCCGGGATATTCGCCGCGGAAGTTGGCGACGTAGGCCGCGCGGTTGCCGACGATCGTGTGTATCCGCTGCATCAGCTGTACGAATTCCGGCATCGATATCGGTACCGGTGACCCCTGGCAGCACAGGGAAACGTCGTCGAGCCCCGCGCCGACTCGCTGGCCGGCCAGCGTTTCCGGCGCGGCTGAGGCAGGAAGGGCGGCCAGCCGCTGGCGGTCAAGGAAGGGTGCCTCGGCCCAGGAACGCACGCTGGCCGGCGCGAATGCCTTGTGGGGGAGCAGCAGGAACGACCCGACGATCAGCGCCGTCCCGGCGAGCGCGACCGCCACGCGCCGCTCGGCGCCTAGCAGCCGCGGCAGCACGGTGGCCGTCATGACCACCAGGGCCGGGACCATCAGCAGGGTGCCGGTCAGGTGAGAAGTGTCCGACCGCAGCAGCACCCCCTCGTACAGCAAGGCGGTGGCCAGCACAGTCACCAGGAACAGCGCCCGCTCCCGTGGCCATTGCGTCGCGATCCGCAGCGGGCGAACCTGGACGACGGCGAGCACCGCGAGCCCGGCCAGCAGGAACGGCAGCACGTAGAACATGTGACCGTACGGGGACGGCGTGTGCGTGAAGCCGCCCCAGGGGGTGTCATTGGCCCCCGACGCCACGGCCTTCGGGAACAGCAAGTACTGCCGGAGGAACTCGCCCAACTGGCCGTGGCAGGCGTAGTACGCCAGGATCGGCGTCCAGATGACCAGGAAGCCGGCCAGCACCGCGGCCAGGGCCGCCCGCACCGCGCGCCACGGGGCGGAGCCGCTGAACAGCGACAGCCCGCCCACCGCGAATGCGCCGACCGCTCCGCCGGCCAGGTTTTCCTGCGCCAGGTACGACGTCAGGCCCCAGAACGACCCGATGGCGGTCGCCGCGACCACGCCCCGCCACGCCGGGCAGCGCTCGATCACAGCGGGCAGCAGCAGCACCAGGGCGACCACGCCCGCGTAGCGCAGCGGGCTCGCCCAGCCGAAGTAGCCGTCGTATGATCCGCCGGGCTGGAACGCGACCTCGTGCTGCGCCGGGTAGACCAGCGCGGAAAGCAGCGAGACGGCCAGCCCGCGGGCGTAGCCGAAGGCGAGGAAGAACACCGCGAAGAGGACGGAAACGCCCGCCCATACCAGCAGCGCCCAGGCCTCACGGAAACCGACCACAGAGAAGGACGTCACGTGACGCATGAGCCAGTACGCGGCCACCTGCGTGCCCGGGCCGTACTGCACGCTGGCGACGCCGACGTAGGGCAGATGACCCTTGCCGACCGCCTGCAGTCCGATCAGCACGACCTCCTCCTGGCGGCTGATCGGTGTGCTTGTCTTGTCGAGGTACCACGGCGGTCCGGCGAAATACCAGGCCAGGCCGAGGGCGGTCACCAGCCCCGCCACCACCGGCAACATAGCGCGGGCGCCGCTGTGCGAATCGTCGTCCGCACCGTCCGCGGCGCCCGCAGGGTGCTCTTCTGCCAGGTGATCCGGGGTCAGCACAGCGATCCAACGAACGTTCCGGTGAGCCATGCGCGCCAGGTCGGCGGCTTGCCGCGGCCAATCATCAGTACCCGGGCGGCCGCGGTCAGCAGGATGGCGGGTGCGATGACGCCGAGCAGGTAGGCGGTGGTTTCCCAGCGCTTGTCGTCATAGGGGAAGTAGAGGTACCGCACTGGCGGCGGGAACGTCGCCTTCGCCCGGTAGTACACGACCAAGAGCAGGAACGGGAACCAGACGGCGAGTGCCAGCCAGATCGCGGCCCGGTCCCGTGGTGCCACCACGCGGTCAAACCGGGTCCCTGGACGTGACCGGCCAGCGCCCGCCCGCGACGCCAGCCCGAGTATCGCGCTAAGACCCGCCCCCGCGAGTGCGACGGCGATCATCAGCCGCTGTGCCTCAGGCAGCGAGCCCTGCGGCCGGATGACTACCGCTATCCCCATGGCCAGCACGCTGGTCACGGCCAGCGAAACGACCGCGGCCCGGTAGAAGGGCCGCGGGCCGCCGTCGACTATCCGCAGCGTCCGGTCAAGCCACCTGGCCGCCCCGTGAGTGACCGCGTCATTGTCAAGTTCCCCGTTAACCGAGCCGCGGTAGCGATCGATTGGTGTCAGCGGCCGCCTGCTCGATGCATCTTGTGCGCTCACACAAATTAGAGTCAATTAATGCATGTTTGGTTGCCTCGGCTGGCGGGGAAGTTCGTGCGATATCCGGGACGTCGTTGGTGCTTTTTGGTTGCCTCCATTAACCGAAAAGTTACATGAATTATTTTCGGGCTGCGGCAGGCGTCCCTGCCCGTGTTCAGAAGGCGATATCCGCCCCCAGCAATGCGGCCCGGTTCGCCTGGAGTGGCAGGGGGGTGAACTTGCCGTGGCTGACCACCCCGAAGTGCGAGCCGTTAGCGGCCTTGAGGCCGGGTCCCCCCCAATCGACGATGAGCGTGTCGCCGGACGGGCTGGCCCACAGGACGCCCGCGTCCAGGCCGCCGGTTTGATTTTCCGGCAGGATCGTCCCCCGGTAGACGAGCGTGGGCTGTCGCCCGGCCACGAGCGGGTAGGTGTCGAAATCTACGTGCCCTGGCGAGGCGGACGGCATCACCCACGTGATGCAACTGATGGTGGTGCCGTCGGCGCCGACCAGCGGGGGCCAGTCCTCCACCTGGAAGCATCCCTTTGACTGGTTCCAGGCCAGCGTCCCTGACCAGATGACGGTGCTGTCAGTCATCAGGTTGCCGCTGTCCCGGCCGGCGGCGACGTCCAGTCTGCGCACGGTCCCGGTTACCGTGCCTGACTTGTCGTAGGACATGGCAACCGCGAGGGCCCGGTCGTTGTCGATCCAGGTCAGGGCTGGAGTCCCGAGCGGAACGGTGGCCAGCGTGTCGCCTAGGACGTTCGCGAGCCTGGTGGCCGGGTTGTCCTCGATCCAGTCGTGCAGCAGCGCGCCACTGGCGACTGAGAAGACCTTCACCTCATGCCAGTCCGGGGTCTGCTTCTTCGCCGCGGGAATGTCGGGAATGTCGGCCACGGCGAGTTCCTGCCCGGACCCGGACAACGCGGTGGCGATGATCTGCCCGGGTGCCGGATTGGCATAGCTGCTGGCGTCGGACCATGACCACGGCTTGATGGGCAGCCGGCTCAGGCTGGCCGGATGAGCAGTGCCCGGGGCAAGGCGCAGCAGGTACCAGCTGGCGGTCAGCGTGGCGACACCATTGGCGACAGGGACGCCCTTCTTCATGCGCGGCTGGAATGACCCGGTTGAGGACGTCACCGCGAAGACGACGAAGGTCAGGTCGTCAGCCGCCGCGGTCACGCTCTGGAAGGTCGTTCGGGCGGGCGGCGTGAAGGTCGCTAGCGTCTTGGCGGTGACCGCGTCACCCACCACGACGTCGTACCGGATGATGCCTTTCAGTTCGTCATGATTGCTCAACAGGGTTGCCTTGAGTGCCGCGTAGTAGCGGGGCGTACCGGCTGGGCCTGATGGCGTCGCAGTGGCCGGGGTCTTGCGGAGCGCGCCACCGTTCGGCATGTCCTTGACGAGTACCAGGGAGACGGCGAGCGCGATGACAACCGCGGCCGCGGTGAGCGGTGCACTCCAGGACCACCAGCGACGCGGCGTGCCACTGTACGGGCGGGCACTGCGCGGGCGGGCACTGCGCGGTCGGGCACGGTGCGGGCGGGCACCGTGCGGGCGGCGCGGTGCGACGGCCTTGGTCTCCAGCTCCTCTGCGGCGGGCTCGAGGCGGAGCGGCGGTACCTCGCGCACGGCCGAGGCGATGGCCCGCGTGGTGGACCTGATGAGGTCTTCTTCCCGGCTCATGATCCCTCCTTCAGGGTGCGGCCGATCGCGGCGAGCGCGCGGTGGGTGGCGGACTTCACGGTGCCGGGGCTGACGCCCATGGTCCGTGCGGTCTCCTCAACGGACAGGTCGAGGTAGTAGCGGAGTACGACCGCCTCGCGCTGCCGTGGCGGTAGCCTTCGCAGCGCGGTGGCGACCGCGCGCTGCTCCTCGCTGAGCAGCACGCTGGCCTCGGCGGACTCGACCAGCCCGGTGCTGGCGCCGGGCCTGGCGGCCGCGATTTCCTCGTCGAGATCGCCGCTGGCACCCGCGCCAGGCCAGAGTCCGGTACGCGACCTGCGGCGCATCGCGGTCCGGCAGCCGTTCACTACGCTGACCCGGAGGTAGGCGAGCGGCGCCGTGATCTCGGACACCTGGTCCCAGCGCCGGTAGAGGCCGAGGAAGGCGTCCTGCACGATGTCTTCCGCGACAGCGCGGTCGCCGGTCATGACGACCGCCAGGCGGACGAGGCCGAGCGAATGCTCCTCGTACAGGGCAGTCACCGAGGCTGCCGCGCCCGGTGACATCCGCGTCTCAGCGATGTCCACGTATCAGAAACTCCGCAGGCGGCGGGAGGTTGCCTGGTTTCGGCTGATTTCTTCCTATCGTGCTCTCCCAGGCGCGCATCGTCCACCGAAGCCGGCCAGAGCGGGGCTGTCGCGCGCACGCGGTGTGATCGCTGTCACCACGCGACGGGCACGGCAGCTGACCGCGGCATGAGTAAAGGACGCGTCAAGTTAAGCGCCGGCCTAGTTTTCCTATTGCGAGGAACTAATCGGCCGAAGTCAGGACCTAGATCATTTCATCCGGTCTAAACCAGCGGTCTACACCAAACGCCGGATAAGGTCTAAACCACTGGTCATACGGGCTCAACCGGCACGTATGCCGTGTTTTTGGCCATACTACAGCGACCATTGTCCGGGTATATCGATTTGTGTAACGTCGTATTTCTTAGACCAGATCTGAGCCGGGTACAGTCCCGTACAACGGGATTGCCGGCGCGAGGAGCGTGCAGTGCCGAAGTTCGTCTATGACTTCACAGAAGGTAACAAGGACCTCAAGGACCTCCTGGGCGGCAAGGGGGCGAACCTGGCCGAGATGACCAACATCGGCCTGCCTGTTCCCCCCGGGTTCACCATCACCACCGACGCGTGCCGCCACTACCTGGCGGAGGGCGCTGTCCCCGACGGCCTTGACGATGAAGTCAGCAGGCACCTGAAGGCACTGGAAGAGACCATGGGCCGCAAGCTCGGCGACCCCGCGGACCCGCTCCTCGTCAGCGTCAGGTCCGGCGCCAAGTTCTCCATGCCGGGCATGATGGACACGGTGCTCAACGTCGGCTTGTCGGACGAGTCGGTCGACGGGCTCGCCGCGCAGTCGGGCAACGAACGGTTCGCCTGGGACGCGTACCGACGGCTGATCCAGATGTTCGGCAAGACCGTCCTCGGCATCGACGGCGAGCACTTCGAGCACGCACTTGACACGGCGAAGCGGGCGAAGGGCGCCTCGAGCGACACCCAGCTGGACGCCAAGGACCTGAAGAAGCTCACCGCGACATTCAAGGAGCTGGTCCACAAGTACGCCGGGCGCGAGTTCCCGCAGGACCCGCGCGAGCAGATGGACCTCGCGGTGCTCGCGGTCTTCGACTCGTGGAACTCCGACCGCGCGGTGCTTTACCGCCGCCAGGAGCGCATTCCCGCCGACCTCGGCACGGCGGTCAGCGTGGTGGCGATGGTCTTCGGCAACCTGGGCGACGACTCGGGGACCGGCGTGGCGTTCACCCGCGACCCGGGCACCGGCGCGCAGGGCGTCTACGGCGACTACCTGCAGAACGCCCAGGGCGAGGACGTCGTGGCCGGCATCCGCAACACGGTGCCGCTCCAGGAGCTGGAGAGCATCGACAAGACCTCCTACGACCAGCTGATGGACATCATGCGGACCCTGGAGAATCACTACAGGGACCTGTGCGACATCGAGTTCACCATCGAGCGCGGCAAGCTCTGGATGCTCCAGACCCGGGTCGGCAAGCGGACCGCGGCGGCGGCGTTCAGGATCGCCACCCAGCTGGTCAAGCAGGGCATGATCGACCTGGACGAGGCGCTAACCCGGGTCAGCGGCGCGGAGCTCGCCAGGCTGATGTTCCCCCGCTTCGACACCTCGGGCGAGGGCATCAAGCGGATCACCAAGGCGATCTCCGCCTCGCCGGGCGCGGCGGTCGGGAAGACCGTGTTCGACTCCGCGACTGCGGTGGCCTGGGCCGCGCGCGGCGAGCAGGTCATCCTGGTCCGGCGCGAGACCAACCCGGACGACCTGAACGGCATGATCGCCGCCCAGGGCGTGCTCACCAGCCGCGGCGGCAAGACCAGCCACGCGGCGGTGGTCGCCAGGGGCATGGGCAAGACCTGTGTCTGCGGCGCGGAAGAACTTGAAGTCGACGCGAAGGCCAGGAGCTTCACCGCCCCCAAGGGCGTCACGGTCAGCGAGGGTGACGTCATCTCGATCGACGGCACAACCGGCGCTGTCTACCTCGGCGAGGTTCCTGTCGTCGCGTCCAACGTGGTGCAGTATTTCGAGGGCGACCTCGCCACCGACGCCGACGACCTGGTCGCCGCCGTGCACACGCTGATGAGCCACGCGGACGCAAGGCGCCGGCTCGGCGTGCATGCCAACGCGGACAACGGTCCCGACTGCGCGCGGGCCAGAAGGTTCGGCGCGACCGGGGTCGGCCTGGTCAGGACCGAGCACATGTTCCTCGGCGAGCGCCGCCAGCTGGTCGAGAACCTGATCCTCGCCGAGACGGACGATGCGCGCCAGGCAGCACTGGACACGCTAGAACCGCTGCAGCGCGGCGACTTCGCGGAGATCCTCGAGGCGATGGACGGGCTGCCGGTGACAATCCGGCTGATCGACCCGCCGCTGCACGAGTTCCTCCCCGACCTCACCGACCTCAGCGTCAAGGTGGCGCTGGCCGGCGACAAGGCGACCGAGCAGGACCGCAAGCTGCTTGAGGCGGTGCACCGCCTGCACGAGCAGAACCCCATGCTCGGCCTGCGCGGCGTCCGCCTGGTGCTCGTCATACCCGGCCTGCTCGACATGCAGGTAAGCGCGATCGCCAGGGCGGCCGCCCAGCTGGTCAAGGCGGGCAAGACGGCGAAGCCGGAGATCATGATCCCGCTGACCGCCACGGTCCAGGAGATGGAGACCAGCCGCGAGCGCGCGGAGCGGGTGCTGCGCGCCGTCGGGGACGAGACCGGCATTCGGGTGGACATACCGATCGGCACGATGATCGAGGTGCCGCGGGCCGCGCTCACCGCGGGCGAGATCGCCCGGTGCGCGGAGTTCTTCTCCTTCGGCACCAACGACCTGACCCAGATGACCTGGGCGTTCTCCAGGGACGACGTGGAGGGCGCGTTCTTTGCCCCGTACATCGACATGGGCGTATTCGGCGTTTCGCCGTTCGAGACGATCGACATGGGCGGCGTCGGCCGCCTGGTGAAGATCGCCACGGCGGAAGGCCGCGCCACCAGGCCCGGCCTCAAGCTCGGCGTCTGCGGTGAGCACGGCGGCGATCCTGCCTCGGTCTGGTTCTTCCACGAGGCGGGGCTCGATTACGTGTCCTGTTCACCGTTCCGGGTCCCGATCGCCCGGCTTGAGGCCGGCCGGGCCGGGGTGTCCGGCGGCGGCAGCGACACCAGGTAAGGCCCGCTCTCCCGGGGGACGACCCCGCACGCAGGCCAGAGACGCCGCCCCCGACGACGCGGGCGGGTGCTGACGGGCCGCGCACAACGGCGTGCGCGGCTCGCGGTGCGCGGTTTCGCCGCCCCCTGTCCCGCCTCGCCCCGGGGCCGCCGCGGCCCCCGCC
>Ga0335083_10008281_pt1 | contig 12710 bp, 13 predicted proteins | sample Lox_Sample_42_FD_206716 | JGI IMG/M metagenome (GOLD analysis project Ga0335083, IMG submission 206716) | Soil microbial communities from Loxahatchee National Wildlife Refuge, Florida, United States - Lox_Sample_4.2 | ecosystem: Environmental > Terrestrial > Soil > Wetlands | place: USA...
AGCTGCGGAAGAAGCTCGCCGCCGCCACCAATGGCGACAATTACATCGAGACCGTCTGGGGCCGCGGCTATGTGCTGCGCGATCCGGCGGGCGATGAGGTCGCTGCCTAGTTCACACGTCGTCTCCGGGCGTACCTTAAAAGGGCGTCGCTTTCGGGCGGCGCCCTTTTTGTTTCTAGTCGGTCGCACCTGCCAGCACGCAGTCGAGGATCTTCTTGTCGAGCGGCGAGCTGATGAAGACATGGCCGTTCGCCATTCCGGCCGCGCTGCCGGCGTCGCTCAGTTGCTCGCCCTTGTTGGTGTAGAGCGGCTCGGAGGCCTGCGGGATACCGTTCTTCAGCGCCACTTCGAACACCTGGCTCGGCGCGCGGCGGCCGGAGGGATTGTCGCGATAGCGGTCCTCGTCGAATGGCCTGGGCGTGCCCGCAACGAGCAGCCCGCCCTTCGCGTCGCTGCCGATGCCGTCGAGACCGGAATCGATCGAGAGGCTGCCTTCCTCGGAAAGCTGGCCCGAGAGTTGTCCCCGCGCGAAGGCATAGAGCACGCGCCCGCCCTTGCTCGCCACGTAGACATGGGCGCCGTCGGCGGAGACGAGGATGCCGTGCGCATCGGAGAGATCGTCGGCAGCGACGTGGAACAGGTTGCCGTCGAAATAGAGGACATTGGCGCCTGGCATGAGCGCATAGGTTTCGAGAAAGCGGCCAAAGGCGGTGGCGGATGTGCCGCTGTTGGAGACGTAGAACCGGTCGGGACCGACTGCGGCGATGCCCTCGGGCCGCACCAGGAATCCGCTGGTGATGGCGGTACGTTCCTTCAGAGCCGGGGTGCCATCCTCCTTCGTCGCGACGTCGAAGATCGCGATCGACGGTTCACCACCGACGGGCATGTTGATCGCCATCAAGGTCAGCCCGCCACCATGCGCGCGGTAGAGGCTGATGCTGCGGGGATGGAAACCCGAGGGCGTGCCCTCGACTTTCTTCAATCCCGCTTCCGGATTGGCAAGCGCAAAGAAATAAAGGCCGTCCCCCGGCGACGTTCTCCCCTTCTTGAATGCGCGTCGGTCCGCCGTCGCGACGAAAGCGAGCCTGTCTTCCTCATCGATCGCGATCGCGCCTGGACCTGGCGCCGAAGCGACCACCGTGCAGGTACCGTCAAAGCCCGGCTTCACCTCGGTGAAAGCGCCGCCGGCATTGAGCCAGCGCACGATCATCGCGACGACTGTCACGACGAGCGAAACCGCCAGGATGATGAGCGACCGGCGGACCCGATTCATACGATCAGCCGGCGAGCGCGAGCGCGCTTGAGAATTGCAGGTCGGCCAGGCGCGCATAAAGGCCGCCATGCGCCACGAGCTCGGCGTGGCTGCCCTCCGCCACCACGCGGCCCTCGTCCATCACCACGATGCGCTTCAGCCGCTGGATCGTGGCAAGGCGATGGGCAATGACGATGGTGGTGCGCCCCGTCATCAGGTTCTGCAGGCCTGTCTGCACCAGCCGCTCATTCTCGGAATCGAGCGCGCTCGTCGCCTCGTCGAGCAGGAGCAGCGGTGCGTCGCGCAGGAAGGCGCGCGCGATGGCGATGCGCTGTCGCTGGCCGCCCGAGAGCGTGATGCCGCGCTCGCCGACCGCTGTCTCGTAACCCTGCGGCAGGCGCTCGATGAATTCGCTCGCAGCGGCGGCTTCCGCGGCCCGGCGTACGTCGGCATCGGCGGCATCCGGCCGGCCGTAGCGGATGTTCTCGGCGATGGTCCCTGAGAAGATCACGGGATCCTGCGCCACGATGGCGATGTTGCGCCTGAGGCTTTCGGGATCCACCTCGGCGTAGTCCACGCCGTCGAAGGTGATCCGGCCCGCCTGCGCCGAATAAAACCGCAGCAGAAGCTGGAAGACGGTGGATTTGCCGGCACCGGAGGGCCCGACCAGGGCGATCGCTTCGCCGGGCGCCACGCGCAACGAGAAATCGTGCAGAGCGCGATAGTCGGGCCTTGTCGGATAGGTGAAGGTCACACGGTCGAACACGACCTCACCGCGCGCGGGCCGCGCGATGGCCTTCGGATTTGCAGCGACCGCAACGCCAGATTCCATGTGAAGCAGTTCCATCAGCCGCTCCGACGCGCCGGCGGCACGCTGCAGGTCGCCCCAGGTCTCGCTCAGGGCGCCCACGCCGCCCGCGACGATCCCCGAATAGAGGATGAATTGCACGAGCTGGCCCGCGCTCATCAGGTGCGCGTTCACGTCGAGCGTGCCGATCCAGAAGACTCCGATGATGCAGGCGAAGGCGGCGAACATCACCGCGGCCGTCATCACCGCGCGCGCCCGCGTGCGCAGGACCGCGATGTCGAAAGAGGACTCGACCGCGCGTCCGAACAGGATGCGGTCGAGCTTCTCATGCGTGAAGGCCTGGACGGTCTGCACCGCGTTGAGCGTTTCGCTCGCGCGCGCGCTCGTATCGGCGACGCGGTCCTGGCTCCTGCGGCTCAAGGTCCTGACCCAGCGGCCGAACGCGATCAGCGGGATCATCACCAGCACGACGGCGGCCACGACCAGCGCGGAGAGCTTCACGCTCGTCACGAACATCATGCCGAGCCCGCCGATGAACATGACGAGGTTGCGCATCGAGACGGAAACGGACGATCCAACCACGGTCTGGATCAAGGTCGTGTCGGCGGTCAGCCGCGAAAGCACCTCGCCGGTGCGCGCCTGCTCGAAAAAGGACGGCGCCAGCCCGATCACATGGTCGAAGACGGCCTTGCGGATATCCGCCACGACGCGCTCGCCGATCCAGGTCACGAAATAGAAGCGGATGGCGGTCGCGATGCCGAGCACGGCGGCGGCCGCGAGGAAGGCAAGGAAGTAGCGGCTGATCCGCGTCAGCTCCGCGGCGGTGAACGCGTGATCGATGAGCTGGCGCAACGCGGCGGGAAGGACGAGCGTCGCCGTCGAGGAGACGATGAGCGCGATCGTCGCGAAGCCGATGCGAAAGCGGTAGGCGTAGAGGAACGGCAGGAGCTGCCTTAAGGGCCTCAGCGACCGGCTTTTGGCCCGGCCCGAGGCCACATAGGCCAGCTGTTCGGCGTATTCCTCGCCCGACTGCGCCAAGAGCGAATCCCGCTTCCAAGACCCCAAACCTATATAGGGCGCGGGGTTAACGGGCTAAGGGACCCTTCGCCGCTGTGCCGGAAGGCCCCAACTTGTCAGCCCCGGCCCCTTCCCCTATAAGCCCCGGCTTCCGCCAAGCGAAACAGGCCTGTTCCCCATGAAAAAGGGCATCCACCCCAACTACCACTTCGTCGAGGTCCGCCTGAACAACGGCGAGACCTACAAGACCCGCACGACGTTCGGCGACGCCGGGCAGCAGGTCACGCTCGACATCGACCCGACGACGCACCCGGCCTGGACCGGCGGTCAGCAGCAGCTGGTCGATCGCGGCGGCCGCCTGACCCGCTTCAACAAGCGCTTCAAGGATTTCGTGAAGAGCTGAGGGCGCTCAAGCGCCTTTTCCGAAGGCCTGCTGCAACCGGTCCATGTGACCGCGCGCGCCGGCCGGCGTCTTGGCCTTGCCGAACAGCACGTCGTCCAGCCGCGCAATGCGGCGATAGAGCGTGTCGCTGCGCAGCAGGAGATCCTGCAGCGTCTTCGGCAACAGCTCGACACCGTCGTCCGTGCCGCCGAAACAGATCTCCTTGGAACCGAGACGATAGCGGTCGCCGGCGGCATCTTCGGCGCGCATGTCGCCTTCATGCACGGCGCGTTGCACGAGCAGCCAGCTCGCCGCCTGCATCAGGCGGGTCGTCACGCGCATGCTTTCGCCCGCATAGAGCATCGCAGCCTTGCGCGGCAGGTCCTTCGATTCCTGGCGGCCTTTGCCGTCGAGATAGCGCGCGGTTTCTTCCACGAGCGACATGCCCTCGGCGAAGGTGCGCTCGAACATTGCCGAACCGGTGAAGGACTGCAGGGTAAGGCCGCGCAGATTGTCTTCTTCCTGTTCGACGACACTGTTCATCGTCCGCCCCGCTTTTTTGTGTTTGTGCACGCCCGCGCGAGGAACGTAGCAAGGCGCGCGCCGTGCGCAAGCAGGGAATTTTTCTTTCGTGCAAAGAAATGACGAACATGGTTGCAGCGCCGCCACGCTTGTGGACGCGCCGTTAACATTGACGCGCGAAGGGGCCGCGTCAGCGCTTGAAGAAAGTATCGGCGGCCGCACGGGTTGCATGGCGCGAACCGATCGCTTCGCGGCAACGCGCGATCTCCGTTTCGAGCAGCGTGATGCGATGCTCGAGCTCATGCGCGGACATGGTTGAGAGATCCTCACCCAGCACGATATCGGGGAGCTTCTTCTTCGGCAGCAACTCTTCGGGGTCGATCGGCATGGCTTTGCTTGTCAGCGATGGCGGCCTTGGTAGTCTCGTCCCGTTAACGCAGCTTTCGCAAGCACCGGAGGTTCATGATGAAGGCGATAGAGGTCGAGAATCCCGGTCCGCAATACCGTCTCGCTGTCGCGGGACTCAACCGTGCCGACCTCATCCAGGCCATGGGCGGCTATCCGCCGCCGCCGGGCGCACCTTCGACTCTGGGTCTTGAAGTGTCGGGTGAGGTCGCGGCGCTCGGCGCAGGCGTCACAGGCTTCAAGAAAGGCGACAAGGTCTGTGCGCTTCTCGGCGGCGGCGGTTATGCCGAGTACTGCGCCGTCTCGACCAGATGCGTGCTCCCCGTGCCGAAAGGCGTTTCGCTCATCGATGCGGCAGCGCTGCCCGAAGTGCATTTCACCGTGTGGACCAATCTCATGGATGCGGCGCGTCTGAAACCAGGCGAGCAGGTCCTGATCCATGGCGGCTCGAGCGGCATCGGAACGGCGGCGATCCAGCTCTGCGCCGCGCGCGGACACATGGTGTTCACCACCGCAGGCAACGCGGAGAAATGCGCGGCCTGCGTGAAGCTCGGCGCGCGCCATGCCATCAATTATCGCGAGGAGGATTTCGTCGAGGTCATCAAGAAGGATACGGGCGGCCGCGGCGTCGATGTGATCCTCGACATGGTCGGCGGCGACTACATCCAGAAGAACTTCAGCGCCGCTGCGGTGTGGGGCCGCATCGTCAACATCTCCTTCCAATCGGGCTCGACGGCGACCGTGAATTTCGCCGGCATGCTGATGAAGCGGCTTTCGTTCATGGCGACGACTCTTCGCGCGCGCACGAATGAGGAAAAGGGCCAGATCCGCGATGCGCTCGCGCGCGAAGTCTGGCCGCTGATCGAGGCGGGCAAGATCAGGCCAGTGGTCGATTACAAATTTCCGCTCGCCGAAGCGCAGGAAGCCCACAAGCGGATGGCCTCGAGCACGCATATCGGCAAGATCCTGCTGACGATGTGACGAAGCGCGCGGCACGTGACGGCCGGCGTTTTGCCGGGGTGCGACAAGAATAATCTGAGGGAACTGGACGGTACGGCCGCGGTTTCAGCGGCATTTCGCCAGTTTTTCCTTCCTTCCGCGGCCCGGGCGAGCTAAAACCCCCGCCATTCCTCGAAAGGCTAAGCCTTGAGAGCGGCGGGATCGGAAAAAGCCGGTCCCCCCGACAGGGAGAGATTTATGGCCGTTGAACAGAAACCGCTGATGCCCAAGGCGACCGCCGTCTGGCTGGTCGACAACACCTCGCTCACCTTCGACCAGATCGCGGAATTCTGCGGTCTCCACCCGCTCGAGGTGAAGGGCATCGCGGATGAAGACGTCGCAAAAGGCATCAAGGGACAAGACCCCGTCGCCTCCGGCCAGCTGACGCGCGAGCAGATCGAAGACGCGGAAAAGGATCCGAAAGCGCGTCTCAAGATGGCGCCTGCCAAGCACAAGATCCCGCCGGTGAAGCTCAAGCGCGCGCCGCGTTACACGCCCGTATCGAAGCGCCAGGACAAGCCCGATGCGGTCTACTGGATCCTGCGCAACCATCCCGAATTCGCCGATGCCGACATCATCAAGCTTATCGGCACAACCAAGGCGACGATCCAGAAGATCCGCGAGCGCTCGCACTGGAACGCGACCAACATCAAGGCGGTCGATCCCGTCACGCTGGGCCTTTGCTCGCAGCTCGAGCTCGATCTCGCGGTGAGCCGTGCCAATCTGAAGCGCGAGCGGGCGATGAAGCGCGCCGCCAAGCGGGGCGAGACGCTGAAGCCGCTCGAGGATGTGGCGCGTCCCGCGACGGAAGGCCCGACGACGGAAGCCGAGCTTGAGCCTGAGGTTCATGACGAAGAACCTGAGGCCGGGGCGGAAGCCAATGCCAACGTCGAACATCACGACGCCGACAGCGAAAGCTGATTTCAGTAACTAGGCGGCGGCGCGTTCGCTGCTTTCGGGACTGCGCGGATCGAGCGAAAGCTCGGCCTGGGAACTCTGGGCCGGCATCGGCTCGAACGGCTCGCGCGTCCCTGCCTGCGGCGCCTCGCGCATGCGCAGCCGCACGATCGTGAACACGACCATCGCGACATGGATGACCGCGGTGTAGAGGAAGAGCGATGCCGTTCCGAAGCGGTCGGTCACGAGCGCGCCCAGCGTCGGCCCGAAGACCGAGGCCAACGAATTGATCATCAGGAGCGTGGCCGAGGTCTCGACGAATTCGGCGCGCGGGATGCGGTCGTTGGTGTGCGCGACCGAGAGCCCGTAGAGCGGCAGCACGGTCATGCCGAACACGGAGATCAGTGCCAGCGTTTCCCAATGGGTCGCGGCGCCAAAGAAGAAGAGTGTCACTCCCAACCCGGCCGACAAGGCGGAGACACCGGCAATGATGAGGCGCCGGTCGACGCGGTCGGAGAAGCGCCCGAGCGGCAGCTGGATCAGCGCGCCGCCGAGGGTGAAGGCGCTCATGAAAACCGCGAGCATTCCCTTCGAGAGGCCATGGTCCTGCGCGTACACGGGCGCGAGAGTCCAGATCGCGCCATTGGCGAGACCCACGGCGATGCAGCCTGCGACCCCAACAGGCGAAACACGAAAGAGTCTGAGCGGCCTCAGGGAGGGGACGTCCGCGGGACGCGGCTGCGGCAGGCGTGTCATGCCCATCGGAATGAGGCAAAGCGCGTAGCAGATCGCCGCCACATTGAAGAGTGCGAAGCTCGTCGGGTTCGCCGTCGCGAACAGCATCTGGCCGACAACGAGACTCGAGAAGTTCACAATCAGGTAGGCCGAGAAGATGCGGCCGCGATATTCGTTGGTCGCGCGTTCGTTGAGCCAGCTCTCGATCACCATGTAGATGATCGCGGCGGCGAAACCGAACAGCGCACGCATCAGCGCCCACACCACGAACGTCACGAACATGGACTGGAACAGCGTGGTAGCGGCCGCAATCCCGGCGCCGACCGCGAAGGTGCGGCTGTGGCCGATGCCCGCCACGAAGCGCGGTCCGGCAAAGCATCCGGCAACGAAGCCGATGAAATAGGCCGAGCCGACAAGGCCGATCTCGAGATGGGTGAAGCCGCCCAGGAGGGCACGCACCGGAAGAAGCGTGCCAATCAGCCCGTTGCCGACGATGAAAATCGCCGTCGAGAACAGGATGGCACCGATGGAATAGATCTGATTTCGCATCACGCGCGCCCGGGACCGGGAAGAGACTGATATGGGGCGCTTAACATCGAGTCAAAGCGCGGCAGCATTAGGGCCCCGCGCCGCGCGACAAAAAATGCTCAGAAAAGGTAACGGACCGCCAGATAACCGACGATGATCAGTCCGAGCATGGCCAGAAGGATGTATTCGAGCCATTTCTCGAGGATGTCGCGCACCGTCTCGCCGAAGAAATAGAGGAGCACGCCCTCACCCACGAAGCGGATACCGCGCGTGATCACCGAGAACAGCATGAAGAGCGGGAAGCTGAAGCCGGCAAATCCCGAGGCGATGGTGACGAGCTTGTAGGGGAACGGCGTCACACCCTGGAACAGGATCAGCCAGGCGTGCTTGGCGTAGGCCGCGCGGAACGCGGCGAGCTCGCCGCCCATGCCGTACACCGAAATCAGCCAGTGGCCGACCGAGTCATAGAGGACGGAACCGATCGCGTAGCCGAGTATGCCACCCACGACCGACCAGAGCGTCGCCCAGAGGCCGATCAGGACCGCGCTCTTCCGTCGCGCCAGCGCCATCGGCACCATCACGACATCGGGCGGGATCGGGAAGAAGGAAGCTTCCGCAAAGGCGACCGTGGCGAGCATCGCCCAGGCATGCTTGCCGTCGGCGTTGCGCAGCACCCAGTTATAGAGGCGGCGAAGCGGGCCCGGCCGCGCGCTCGCCGTTGCGGTCTCTGCCATGTCCTGTTCCGATTGGCGCCCGGCCCTTCCTAGCAACGTCACTTGCCCGCGTCCATTGGGACAAACTCTTGTGGCTAAAACGCGGTTTCTCTAGCTTTCGCCCGGGCTCGGACGAAGAAGAACTCATGGCGACGCGCAAGACGAAATCGAAACCCAGGGCGATAAGGGCCGCGCCGAAGCGGCCGGCAAAACCGAAAACAAAGAGGGCAACGGCCAAATCCGGTGCCGCGAAGAAATCTGCGCCGCGGGCTGCCATGGCCCGCTCGACCAAGCGCGCACCCAGCCCCCGTCCGCGCAAATCGCTCGTCCGCCGCGCGGCGGATGCGGCGTTGCGCACCGTTCCCCGTCTCATCCCGCGCCTCGGAAACCGGCCCTACGAGACAGATCTCGACAAGAATCCGGCAAACTACCAGTCGCTGACGCCGATCACGTTTCTCGAGCGCGCGGCCAAGGTGTTTCCCGAACGCACCGCAATCGTGCATGGCGACACGCGCTACACCTATGAGCAGTTCTACGCGCGCGCGCGGCGTCTTGCCTCGGCACTCTCGAAACGCGGAATCCGCAAGGGCGACACCGTCGCGGTCATGCTCGCCAACACTCCGGCGATGCTCGAGGCGCATTATGGCGTGCCGATGACGGGCGGCGTGATCAACACGCTCAACACGCGCCTCGACGCGGCCGCGCTTGCTTTCATCCTCGACCACGGCGAGGCCAAGGTGCTCATCACCGATCGTGAATTCGCGACCGTGATGAAGGACACGCTCGCGCTCGCCAAGGTAAAGCCGTTCGTCATCGACTATGACGATCGGGAATTTCCGCAGACCGGCGGATTCCTGGGGGAGATCGAATACGAGAGATTCCTCGAAAGCGGCGATCCGGATTATGCCTGGTCCTATCCGAGCGACGAATGGGACGCGATCTCGCTCAACTACACCTCAGGCACGACCGGCAATCCGAAAGGCGTCGTCTTCCACCATCGCGGCGCCGCGCTGATGGGATACGGCAACGTGATCGCCGCGAACATGCCGCGGCATCCGGTCTATCTCTGGACCTTGCCGATGTTCCACTGCAACGGCTGGTGCTTTCCCTGGTCCCTCTCCGTGGTCGCCGGCACGCATATCTGCTTGCGCTGGGTGCGCGCCAAGGCGATGTACGAGGCGATCGTCGAGCACAAGGTGACCCATCTCTGCGGCGCGCCGATCGTCATGTCGACGCTGATCAACGCGGCGGACGACGAGAAGAAACCGATCCCGCACAAGGTCGAGTTCATCACGGCGGCGGCACCACCTCCCGAGGCCGTGCTCGCCGCGATGGCGGAAGCCGGTTTCAACGTCACGCATGTCTACGGCCTGACCGAGACCTACGGTCCCGCCGTCGTCAACGAGTGGAAGTCGGCGTGGGAGTCGCTGGACAAGGGCCCGCGCGCCGCGAAGAAGGCGCGCCAGGGCGTGCGCTATCACGCGCTCGACGCCCTCTCCGTCATGGATCCGGAAACGATGGAGCCTGTGCCGGCCGACGGGACGACAATCGGCGAGGTCATGTTCCGCGGCAATATCGTGATGAAGGGTTATCTCAAGAACCCTAAGGCGACGAAGGAAGCCTTCGAGGGCGGCTGGTTCCATTCGGGCGATCTCGGCGTGATGCACGGCGACGGCTACATCCAGCTCAAGGACCGTTCGAAGGACATCATCATCTCGGGCGGCGAGAACATTTCTTCTATCGAGGTCGAGGATACGCTGATCAAGCATCCTGCCGTAATGTTCGCGGCCGTCGTCGCCAAGCATGACGAAAAATGGGGCGAGACGCCGTGCGCCTTCGTCGAGCGGCGCCCGGGCCATGAGCACGTAACGGCAGAGGATCTGATCGAGTATTGCCGCGCCAATCTCGCGCGCTACAAATGCCCGCGCTACGTCGTCTTCACCGAGCTCCCGAAGACGTCCACCGGCAAGGTCCAGAAATTCAAGCTGCGCGAGATGACCAAGCAGGTGGCGTAATTTCCGGACGGTCCCGTTTCGTTGCCCTGACCTGTTTTCACGCTGAGATAGGGCGGTGACGCGGGTACAGCCGTCACAGAACTATGACGATGTCGCCCACGGATCGTAGGTGCCGAAGCTCCAGACATTGCCTTCGAGATCGCGGCAGGTGTAGCCGCGGCCGCCGTAATCCTCGTCGGTGGGTGGCCTGAGGATCCGCGCACCCGCAGCTTTCGCGCGGGCATGATGCGCATCGCAGTCGTCGATGACGACGTAGATGCCTTGCGTGCCGGCATCGTCGGGCGATTTCAGCGGGCTCACCCATTTCGCATAGTCGCCGTCATTCGACGCGGAGCCCAACATGATCATGTCGCCGCCCAGCACGAGCTGCGCATGATCGACCTGGGTGTCGCTCGACTGGTAGACGGCCTGGCGCTCGAAGCCGAACGCCTTGCAAAGAAACTCGATCGCCGCCGGCGCGTTCCTGTAGCGCAAAGCCGGGATGATATTTCCCTTTGTCCTCGTCACCATGGTTGCCTCCTCGACGCATTTATTTGCGTAATATTGCAAATATTGTCTAATAGTGCAATAACCTCCACGGCATGAATTTCTGCCAGAATTGGAGCGCCCTCCCGGCGCTTGCGAACAAGGAGAACGCATGAGCCAGCAGCCGACCGCCAGCCGTTTTGCGCTCGCCTTCATCTTCCTCTCGATGTTCATCGACACGGTCGGGCTGGGCATCGTCATCCCGGTGACGCCCAAGCTCATCGCCGAGCTGATCGGCCAGAATGCCTACGCACCGCACGCGATGAGCAACGCCGCCTGGTATGGCGGCTGGCTGATGGCCGTGTTCGCCGGCATGCAGTTCCTGTTCTCGCCGCTGCTCGGGAATCTGAGCGACCGTTTCGGCCGCAGGCCGGTGCTCATCATCTCGCTTGTCGCACTCGCGATCGATTACACGATCACCGGCGCTGCGCCGACCATCGCCTGGCTCTTCATCGGGCGCGCGCTCTCCGGCATGGCGGGCGCGACCTATTCGACAGCAAATGCCTACATCGCCGACGTTTCGCCGCCGGAGAAGCGCGCCGCCAATTTCGGCATCACCGGTGCCGCCTTCAGCGTCGGCTTCGTCATCGGGCCGGTGATCGGCGGCTTCCTCGGCGAGTACGGTGCGCGGCTGCCGTTCTTCGTCGCCGCGGCCATCGCCATCGCCAACGCGCTGTTCGGGCTGTTCGTGCTGAAGGAGTCGCTCCCCCGGGAACGCCGTCGCAAGTTCGAATTGTGGCGCGCCAATCCGCTCGGCGCGCTCGTGGCTCTGCGCCGCTATCCGACGCTGATCGGCCTGGTCGGCGTCGTCATCCTGATGCGCCTCGCGCACGACGCCAATCCAAGCGTGTTCACATACTACACGATGCTCAAATTCCACTGGTCGCCGCGCGACGTCGCGCTCGCGCTCGGTGCCTTCGGTGTGCTGATGGCGGTCGTGTACGGCTTCCTGCCGCGACTGCTCGTGCCGAGGATCGGCGAGACAATGGCGGTGCTCCTTGGTCTCACTTTCGAAACGATCGGCTTTGCCGGCTACGCGCTCGCCACCACCGGATGGATGATGTTCGCCTGGATGGCGGTGTGGACGCTGTCTGGCCTTGCGGGACCGGCGCTCAGCGCCATTCAGTCGAAACTCGTTCCTCCGGACGAACAGGGTGAGCTCCAGGGTGGGCTTGCCTGCGTCGGAGGACTCACCTCGATCGTGGCGCCTGCCCTGCTCACCAACCTGTTCAGCTATTTCACCGGCCCCTCCGCACCCGTCTATTTCCCGGGCGCAGCGTTTCTCGCCGCCGCGTGCTGCGTGGCGCTCGCGTTGCTGCTCTTCGCGGCGTCACAGTCGCGCCTTCGCGCGGCGGCGGAGCCCGCGTGAGAGAACGTTCAGGGAGGGGATTTTAGTGGACGCTGCCTCGCAGCCGTTCCAGTTCGTCTTTGATGCGGAGTTTTTGCTTCTTTAGCGCGGCGACCCGAACTTCATCCCAATCGGGGTGGGCCATTTCCGCGTCTATGAGCTTTTCCAGTTTCTGATGTTTGTCTTGAAGGTCCTGGATAGTCCCTTGCAGTGCCATTCATGCACCTCTCATCAAAAGAAAGGACGCAGAATTAGATCACTAACCACCCGGCCTGTCACGCGCCCCTTGGCCCTGTCCCCGCCGCCCTGTAAACGGAATTGATGAGGAAAAAGGCGGCAAACGGCTCGAAGCCCGGGCGAATCATTGTGGGTATCACCGGGGCTTCAGGGACGGCGATCGGCATCCGCCTTCTCGAGGCGCTGGGCGAGCTCGGAGTCGAGCGCCACCTCGTGATCAGCAAGGCCGGAGAGACCACGATCGGACTCGAGACGAAGCTCAAGACCAGGGAAGTCGCGGCAAAGTCCGATTATCTCTATGCGATTTCCGACATCGCGGCACCGATCG
>Ga0335083_10008282_pt1 | contig 12708 bp, 12 predicted proteins | sample Lox_Sample_42_FD_206716 | JGI IMG/M metagenome (GOLD analysis project Ga0335083, IMG submission 206716) | Soil microbial communities from Loxahatchee National Wildlife Refuge, Florida, United States - Lox_Sample_4.2 | ecosystem: Environmental > Terrestrial > Soil > Wetlands | place: USA...
TTCGACGAGGAGAGTGGCGTGATGGGCTTGGGTCATTGTTCTGGAGATCCGGTCATTCCTCGTCGAACGTGCGTTCGACCTTCAGCGGCGGCGCCCAGGCGGGCATCGCGGCGTCCTGTTCGTCGGTGGTCAGGCCCGGCACGCCATGCACCGGGTTGCCGAGCATCGGGAAGCCGAGCTTCTCGCGCGACTCGTAGTACGACTGCGCCACGCTGCGCGAGAGCGCGCGGATGCGGCCGATGTACGCCGCCCGCTCGGTGACGGAAATCGCGCCGCGCGCGTCGAGCAGGTTGAAGGTGTGAGCGGCCTTGAGCACGAGCTCGTAGGCGGGCAGTGCGAGCTGCAGTTCCATCATGCGCTTCGCTTCGCCCTCGTACGCATTGAAGAACGTGAACAGCAGGTCGACGTTCGCGTGTTCGAAGTTGTACGTGGATTGCTCGACTTCGTTCTGGTGGTAGACGTCGCCGTAGGTCAGGCGGCGTAGCTCGGGGCCGTTCGGGCCTTGTTCTTCCCATTCGGTCCAGACGAGGTCGTAGACGTTCTCGACCTTCTGCAGATACATCGCGAGACGCTCGAGGCCATAGGTGATTTCGCCGAGCACGGGCTTGCAGTCGAGCCCGCCCACTTGCTGGAAGTAGGTGAACTGCGTCACTTCCATGCCGTTGAGCCACACTTCCCAGCCGAGGCCCCAGGCGCCGAGCGTGGGGTTCTCCCAGTCGTCTTCGACGAAGCGCACGTCGTTCTGCTTCAGGTCGAAGCCGAGTGCCTCCAGCGAGCCGAGGTACAGGTCGAGGATGTTTTCCGGCGCGGGCTTGAGCACGACCTGGTACTGGTAGTAGTGCTGCAGGCGGTTCGGGTTCTCGCCATAGCGGCCGTCTTTCGGGCGGCGCGAGGGCTGCACGTAGGCCGCGCGCCACGGCTCGGGGCCGATCGCGCGCAGGAAGGTGTGAACGTGCGAGGTGCCGGCGCCGACTTCCATGTCGATCGGCTGGAGCAGCGCGCAGCCCTGCTTGTCCCAGTAAGACTGGAGCGTCAGGATGATTTGCTGAAACGTGAGCATGTTTGCCTGCTGTGTCTTTCGGGGCTTTCGGGGGCGGAGTGCGGCGGCCCCGCCAGGCTCGCTGGGCGGGGCGGCGTTCTGCGCTATGCCCGTTTCCCTTGCGTGGCCCGGGCCGGGAGGCGGCCAGGTGCTAAAACCTCGAATTTTACCGGATTGACGCGGCGTTGAGACCTGGGCGCGGTTCGGGCGCCCGTGAGGGGCGCCCTCAGGTGCATGGGCGGGTCGTTGCGCGCCCCCGCCGACGGGCGGCGAGCTTACTGTGCGCGCTTCTTCGTGCGGCCCTTGAAGGCCGGTCCGAACGCAAAGCCGAGCGCCAGCAGCAGTAGCGAAACCGCGATCACGGTGTTGTTGCCGCTCGTCACGTAGGGCGTGAAGCCGGTCGTGCTTTCCACGCGCACGTCGAGCGAGCCCGCGGTATAGGTGGGCAGGCGCGCGATCACGCGGCCTCTCGCGTCGATGGCGGCCGTCGCGCCCGTGTTGGTGGCGCGCAGCATCGGCCGGCCGGTTTCGAGCGAGCGCATGCGCGCGATCTGCAGATGCTGGTCGAGCGCGATGGTGTCGCCGAACCACGCGAGGTTCGTCGAGTTGATGAGGATGCCAGGCGAAGTCGGGCTCTCGCGCACGGTGCGCGCGAGTTCCTCGCCGAAGATGTCCTCGTAGCAGATGTCCACGGCCACGGGCTGACCGCGCACGAGGAAGGGCGGCTGCACGGGCGCGCCGCGCGCGAAGTCCCCGAGCGGGATGTTCATGAGATTCACGAACCAGTGGAAGCCCCAGGGCACGAATTCGCCGAAGGGTACGAGGTGGTGCTTGTCGTAGCGGTACAGGCCCGGCTGCCCGGGCGTAATGCCGAACAGGCTGTTGGTGTAGTCGACGACGCGACCATCGGGCGTGATCGTGCCGCCCACGGCGCCGAACAGGATGGCGGTGCCGGTGCCGTCGGCGAACGCGCGGATATCGCGGCCGAACTTTTCCGGCACTTCCTGCACGAGCACGGGAACCGCGGTTTCGGGCGTGACGACGAGATCGGCGGGCTTTTCGGTGATGAGCTTCTGGAATTCGTTGAGCGCGTCGATCATGCCGGACTCGGAGAACTTCATCTCCTGCTTGACGTTGCCTTGCAGCAGACGCACGTTGAGCGGTGCGCCGGAAGGCTGCGTCCACGGCACGAGCGAGAGCAGCAGCCCGGCCGCGATCACGGCGGCGGCAGCGAGCGCCGGTGTTGCGACAGCGCCAGCGCCAGTGGCACGCGGCGCGCCTGGCGCTTTGTCCGCAGCCGGCCGCTTGAGATCCCACGCGCGCAGTATCGCCTGCGCGATGAACGCCGCGACGAGCGCGAGCACCCAGCCCACGCCGTAGACGCCCACGATCGGCGCGAAGCCGGCGAGCGGCCCGTCCACCTGCGCGTAGCCGCTCGAGAGCCAGGGAAAGCCGGTGAAGACGTAGCCGCGCGCCCATTCGCCGAGCGCCCAGGCGCTCGCGAACGCGAACGCGCCGTGCCACGTGGGCGAGTACGGCAACTCGCCGCTGCGTCCGTTGCGGGCATGCCCCGCGCAGAACGACCAGATGAGCGCGGCGAGCGCGGGATACACGCCGAGATAGAGCGAGAACAGCACGAGCGCCGCGCCCGCGAGCACCGCAGGCATGCCGCCGTAGAAGTGCATGCTCACGTAGAGCCACCACACCCCGCTCACGAAATTGCCGAAGCCGAACGCCCAGCCCGTGAAGAGCGCGCTCTTCCAGCCGGTCGTGCGTGTGAGCCAGAAGTAGAAGCCCGCGAAGATCGCGAGGGCGAGCCAGCCGCCGTGCGGTGTGGGCGCGAATGAAAGCGTATTGAGCGCGCCCAGCGCGGTCGCGGCGAGATAGTGCCAGATCGTGGGCGCACTTCGCGCCGCGCCGTTCGAGGCGCTTGCGGCGCTCGATGCCGCGGTATCGGTGGTTTCGGGCGCACGCGTCTTGTTGCGCGTGCGGGTATCGATCGGTTCGGCCATACAGTGCAGTGAAAAGCGGCAGTGAACTGCGCGGCGCTCAATGCGAGCGCGCGAGAGCGCGACGCTGGCGCGTGGGCGCGGATTGCGGGACGAGCGCAACGATAGCACTTTCGTGCGTCGCTACCGGGTAGCGTCTGCCGCTATTTTGGGGGGCGGATCTCGATGCCACGCCTGCAAAGCAAAAACGCCAGCCCGAAGGCTGGCGTTCCGCGCGGTGGCGGGTGCGCCGGATCAGGTGCCCGGCGGCTGCAGTGCGGCTTCGCGCTGGCCGGCCATCGGGTCGCGGCGCACCAGCAGCATGTGGACCTGACGGGCGTCGGTGCGCAGCACCTCGAAGGTCAGGTCGTCGATGCGCACCTTCTCCCCGCGATGCGGCACGTGGCCGAAGTGGTGCGTGACGAAGCCGCCGATCGTGTCGACTTCCTCGTCGGAATAATGGGTGCCGAACGTCTCGTTGAACTGCTCGATCTCGGTGAGCGCGCGCACGCGGTAGCGCCCGTCGGGCGAGGCGATGATGTTGCCGCTTTCTTCGTCGAAGTCGTATTCATCCTCGATGTCGCCGACGATCTGCTCGAGCACGTCTTCGATCGTGATGAGGCCCGCCACGCCGCCGTATTCGTCCACGACGATGGCGATGTGATTGCGGTTCTGGCGAAAGTCGCGCAGCAGCACGTTCAGGCGCTTGGACTCGGGTATGAACACGGCCGGGCGCAGCATGCCGCGCACGTCGAATTCCTCTTCGGCGTAGTAGCGCAGCAGGTCCTTCGCGAGCAGCACGCCGATCACGTTGTCGCGGTTGCCTTCGTACACGGGGTAGCGCGAGTGCGCCTTCTCCAGCACGAACGGGATGAATTCGTCGGGATCTTCGGCGATGTTGATCGCGTCCATCTGCGCGCGCGGAATCATGATGTCGCGTGCGCAGAGCTCGGACACCTGGAACACGCCTTCGATCATCGAAAGCGAATCGGCGTCGATCAGATTGCGCGCGTGCGCGTCCTGGAGGATTTCGAGAAGCTCGCCGCGCGAGTCGGGCTCGGGCGAGATGAAGTCGGTCAGCCGCTCGAGCAGCGAGCGCTTTTCCTGCGGTTTGTCGGTTTGGCGTCGACTGGGATAAGAGTCGTTCATGGTGGTGCGCCCTTTGCCGCTTTGGGGCAGGGCGCGCTGTTGCGGAGCGTTAAGGATACAACATGCTTGTGGCGCGACCGTGTAAGGATCGCTGACAGATCAATCCTAGCGCAGATGCGGGGTGACCGCGCTGTCGACGAAAAAGCCGTCGCAACTTGATGCGTGTCATGAATGCCTCTTTTTTAACATTTGCCTTTCCGCGATTCGGATTTAATCGCGCCGTTTGCGCCGCCGGAGCTTTCCGGCAGCGCATGTCGGCCGGATCACACTCCGGCATCTAGTCGGGGAGATCACTCTTGTTGCATTCATCGAAGAAACGCGCGGCCTGGCTCGTGCTGGTGCTGCTCGTGCTGCTAGGCGGGTGCGCGACGGAAGCATCGCGCACGCTGGCGGTGCCCGAGGTTGCCGTCGCGCGTACGCCATACGCGGGCAAGCCCGTCGCGATTGCCGTGGGCAAGTTCGACAACCGTTCGAGTTACATGCGCGGGATTTTCACGGACGGCAACGACCGTCTGGGCAGTCAGGCCAAGACCATTCTGATCACGGCGCTTCAGCAGAGCGGGCGCTTCAACGTGCTCGATCGCGACAATCTCGACGAGATCCGTCAGGAGGCGGGATTCGCGAAGCAGGCGCAGGCCGTGAAGGGCGCGCGCTACGTCATCACCGGCGACGTCACCGAATTCGGCCGCAAGGACGTTGGCGACCAGCAACTCTTCGGCATTCTCGGCCGCGGCAAGAGCCAGGTCGCCTACGCGAAAGTGAGCCTCAACGTCGTGGATACGGTCACCTCCGAAGTCGTGGCCTCGGCGCAGGGCGCGGGCGAATTCAGCCTGTCGAGCCGTGAGGTGATCGGCTTTGGCGGGACGTCGGGCTACGACTCGACGCTCAACGGCAAGGTGCTCGATCTGGCGATCGGGGAGGCCGTCAACCACCTGGCCGAACGTGTCGAGGCCGGCGCGCTCGGCGCGGCTCGCTGAGCAGTCGGGCGCCGGGTTCGTCGCAACACGTTCACAGGAAAGTAGAGACCGCACGATGAAACACATTCATTTCGGCGCGCACGGCAGCCTGTGCCGGCGCGCGGCGGCGTTCGCCGTCGCGTTCGCAACCGCGTCGTTGCTGGGCGGCTGCGCCACGCAACAGACCACCAAGCCGCTTTACGGCTGGAACGCATACCAGGCGCAGGTGTACGAGCAGCTCAATGGCAAGTCGAGCCCCGAAACCCAGATCGGCGCACTCGAGCAGAGCCTCCAGCAGATGCGCGGCAAGGGCGAGCTCCCGCCGCCCGGCTTTCACGCGCACCTCGGCGCGCTCTACGCGAGCGTCGGCAAGAGCCGGCAAGCGAGCCAGGAACTCCTGGCGGAGAAGGAGGCGTTTCCCGAATCGTCTGCGTACATGGACTTTCTGCTGAAGAACCTGAACAAGTAGGAGCACGCGCATGATCTTCTTTTCACGCTTCAAATGGCTGCCCGCGGTGGCGGTCGGTGCGCTGCTCGCGGCCTGCGCCCAACAGCCGGCGAAGCAGGTCGACTACACGTCGTTTCGTGCCGCGAAACCGCGCACGATCATCGTCCTGCCACCGCTGAACGAAACCGCCGATGTGAACGCCACGAACGGCATGCTCTCGCAGATGACGATGCCGCTCGCCGAGTCGGGTTACTACGTTCTGCCGGTAGCGGAAGTCGCGGAAACCTTCCGCCAGAACGGCCTGACGACGCCGGCCGAGATCCAGGACGTGCCGGCGGCAAAGCTGCGAACGATTTTCGGCGCGGATGCTGCGCTCTACACGAAAGTCTCGCAGTACGGCTCCGTGTATCAGGTTGTCGACAGCAACACGGTCGTGGCGGCATCGGCGAAGCTAGTGAGTCTCGACAACGGCGACGTGCTCTGGGAAGGCCGTGCGAGTGCGAGCGGCAAGGAGCTTGGAGATTTCAGCGTAGGTGGCGGCTTGCTCGTCACCCTCGTGCAGGCGGCCGTGAAGCAGGTCGCGCATTCGCTCAGCGACGAGAGCCAGAAGGTCGCTGGCCTCACGAGCCGCAAGTTGCTCTCGGCGGGACCGCCCAACGGGCTGCTGTACGGGCCGCGTTCGCCGAAGTACGGGACTGACTGATTACGTCCAGCGATAGTAGAAAGCGGGTTGTCGCGACTCGCACGCGAGGCGGTATTGATCGCCGCTTTCGCAATCGCATGCATTTGCCGCGATGTTAGCGCGGCTGCGCGGCGCCTTCAGGTGCAGCGCGCGAGCAGCCGTTCCAGCGCGCGGTCGCGCATGCCGCTCTCACGCAGTGCCTCGACGGTCCGGCGCACGTAGTCGAGCGTCGAGCCATAACGGCCGGAAGCGCAGCCGAACACGGTGCGCACGGTCGCTTCGGAAAGCTTGCCGGTGTATGACGCTACGTCGCGTCGCATGACGAACGCGAGCGCGGCGACGCGGCGGCCGTCTTCGAGCACGCAGGGCAGCCAGGCGGGGCGGTACGAGCCCATCGGCATTTCGCGGCGCCAGAGCGCTTCCAGGTGTGGCGTCACGCCTTCGGCGGCGAGGCGGAACGCGACTCCCGCACACGAGCCGCCGCGGTCGAGCGCGAGCACGAGGCCCGGTTGCTCGGGTGTGCCTCGGTTCACGCGCGACCACAGATAAAGCCCGCGATGGTAGCCGTGCACGCGCGAGCGCACGTTCTCGACGCTCGGCAGGCCAGGGTTCCAGATCAGCGAGCCATAGCCGAAGAGCCAGAGGTCGCTCGCGCCATCCCAGTCCTTCAGCGTGCAGGCGAGCGAGGCGCGCAGCTCGTCTTCGTTCAGGAGGCGCGACTCGCCGAGCGCAGGCGGGTAGCCGGGGCAGGGCGCGCTCGCACCGCCCGCCTCGGGCGATGCGGAGGGTTCGGCGAAGTCGGGCGTGCGCTTGTCGTTCATGGCGGGTCTATCGGCGTCCGGGCGGGCCTTATTTGTACGGATCAGGGAAGCCAAGCGAGTTGAGCACCTCGGTTTCGATGCCCTCCATCTCATCGGCTTCGGCCTCGTCCTCGTGATCGTAACCCTGTGCGTGCAGCGCGCCGTGCACGAGCAGGTGCGCGTAGTGCGCGGCGAGCGGCTTGCCCTGCTCGGCGGCTTCCTTTTCCACCACCGGGCAGCACAGGATCAGGTCGCCCGTGACCGGATCGTCTTCGCTTTCCGCGTAGGCGAAGGTGAGCACGTTGGTCGCGTAGTCCTTGCCGCGATAAGTGCGGTTGAGCGTGCGGCCTTCTTCGGCGTCGACGAAGCGCACGGCCAGCTCCGCGTCGGCGAAGAGCGCGGCCTTGAGCCACGCCGTCACGGTTGCGCGCGGCAGCGCGGCCTTGTGCTCGGGAAACGCCTTCGCAGCAGGGAACTGGACGGTCAGTTTGAGTTTCGGTACGCGGGGCATGGGACTCATTCAGGCGGTCCAGGCGAACGGCAACCTAACGAGCGCGGTGTCAGCGCGCGTCGCCATTGCCTTCGTCCTTTTTCGAGTGCGCGTCATAAGCCTCGACGATACGCGCGACGAGCGGATGGCGCACGACGTCCGCGCTCGTGAAGCGCGTGAGCGCGATGCCGCGCACGTTCGCGAGCACCTGCTGCGCCTCGATCAGGCCGCTCTTGTGGCCGCGCGGCAGGTCCACCTGGGTGGTGTCGCCGGTCACGACGGCCTTCGAGCCGAAGCCGATACGCGTCAAGAACATCTTCATCTGCTCGGGCGTGGTGTTCTGCGCCTCGTCGAGGATGATGAACGCGTGATTGAGCGTGCGGCCGCGCATGTACGCGAGCGGTGCGATCTCGATCATCTGGCGCTCGAACATCTTCGCGGTCTTGTCGAAGCCGAGCAGGTCGTAGAGCGCGTCATACAAGGGGCGCAGATACGGGTCGACCTTCTGAGCGAGATCGCCCGGCAAGAAGCCGAGCCGCTCGCCCGCTTCCACGGCCGGGCGCGTGAGCACGATGCGCTTGACCTGATCGCGTTCGAGCGCGTCCACGGCGCAGGCTACCGCGAGATAGGTCTTGCCGGTGCCCGCGGGCCCGACGCCGAACGTCACGTCGTGCGAGATGATCTGCTTGAGGTACTCGCGCTGCGCGGGCGTGCGGCCACGCAGGTCGGCGCGGCGCGTGTAGAGCTTCGGGCCCAGTTCTTCGGTGTCGATGCCTTCGAGCGCGGGCTCGTCGAACGGATGGTCCGGGTCGCCCCGGAATCGCGGATCGATTTCCGTGGCTTGCTCGCCGACATTGCCAACACTGCCGTTGGCGTTGGCGCGCACGCCGCCGTTGCCATTGCCGCGCGGATCGTTCGCCGGATGGCGCGCTTCGACGAGCGCGAGCTGGATATCGTCGACGGAGAGCGGATCGCGCGCCTGGTTGTAGAAGTTCTCGAGCGCCGCGAGTGCGAGCTTCGCGCCACGCCCGCGAATGCTGATTCGATGGCCGCGCCGCGCGAGCGTCACGTCGAGCGCCTGTTCGATCTGCCGCAGGTTCTCGTCGAGCGGGCCGCAGAGGTTGGCGAGCCGCGCGTTGTCGTCGCGCGGCGCGGTGAATTCCAGATGCTGCTGATTGGGCTTCAAGGTGTCTCTGAACTCCTGAATTCCGATGTTGCGTGATGGGCGCGCGCTCAGTGCGCGAGCGCCGAGGTGCCCTCGTGCGCCAGCACGAGTTCGCCGCGCAGCGAGTGCGGATACGCGTGATTGATCTTCACGTCGATCATCTGGCCGATCAGGCGCGCGTGCGAGGCGAGCGGTGCCGGGAAGTTCACGACGCGGTTGTTCTCGGTGCGGCCCGACAGCTCGCTCGGGTCCTTGCGCGAGGGGCCTTCCACGAGAATGCGCTCGACTCGGCCGACCATCGACTGGCTGATGCGCTGCACGTTCTCTTCGATCGTGGCCTGCAGGTGTTGCAGGCGCTTTAGCTTCACCTCGCGCGGCGTGTCGTCGGAGAGGTTGGCTGCGGGCGTGCCAGGACGCGGGCTGTAGATGAACGAGAAGCTCGTGTCGTAGCTCATCTCTTCGACGAGCGCCATCATCTTCTGGAAGTCCTCTTCGGTCTCGCCGGGGAAGCCCACGATGAAGTCCGTGGAGAGCGACAGGTCCGGGCGGATCGCGCGCAGCTTGCGGATGATCGACTTGTATTCGAGCACGGTGTAGCCGCGCTTCATCGCCATGAGCACGCGGTCCGAGCCGTGCTGCACCGGCAGATGCAGATGGCTCACGAGCTTGGGCACTTTCGCGTAGGTGTCGATGAGGCGCTGCGTAAATTCCTTCGGATGCGAAGTCGTGTAGCGGATGCGCTCGATGCCGGGGATTTCGGCAACGTACTCGATGAGCGTCGCGAAGTCGGCGACGTCGTGCGCGCCGGCCGTCAACGCGCCGCGGTAGGCGTTCACGTTCTGGCCGAGCAGCGTGACTTCGCGCACGCCCTGGTCGGCGAGGCCGGCGATTTCGGTGAGCACGTCGTCGAGCGGGCGCGAGACTTCCTCGCCGCGCGTATAGGGCACGACACAGTAGCTGCAGTACTTGCTGCAGCCTTCCATGATCGAGACGAACGCGCTCGGGCCTTCCACGCGCGCGGGCGGCAGGTGGTCGAACTTCTCGATTTCGGGGAACGTGATGTCCACCTGCGCACGGCCGGAGGCGCGCCGCGCGTCGATCATCTGCGGCAGGCGGTGCAGCGTCTGCGGGCCGAACACGAGGTCGACGTAGGGCGCGCGCGCCACGATCGCCGCGCCTTCCTGGCTCGCCACGCAGCCGCCCACGCCAATGATCAGGTTCGGGTTCGCTTCCTTCAACTCGCGCACGCGGCCGAGGTCGGAAAAGACCTTCTCCTGCGCCTTTTCGCGCACCGAGCAGGTGTTGAACAGGATGACGTCCGCGTCTTCGGGGGTGTCGGTTTTCACGAGGCCTTCGGCGGCGCCGAGTACGTCGACCATCTTGTCGGAGTCGTACTCGTTCATCTGGCAGCCAAAGGTCTTTACATAAACTTTCTTGGTCATCGGGTTTCGCCGTTCGCAGTGGTTGACCTGGGGGCGTCGTCCGCTTGATGCACGGTATGCACGTCAGGACTACGGTGTTTTAAGGGGGCAGAATCGGGGGCGTCGAGACCGGGTGGGGCCGGCTTGGGGCATCCCGCGTCTGGCAACGCGTTGGGGACGATCCGCCCTTGCTTTTTGTTGCCACTTCGCCGTGCCTGTGTGTCTCGCCGGCGCATTGGCTACTCGCTGGCTTCTTTTTGCCGGGATTGCCGTGGCTGCGGATCGCTTTCTGCGTAATCCGGGATTATAGCCGCTTGCGCCTTCTGCTTTGCGTCCCCTCGGCCGGGTCCGTGCAGGGCAAGAGCGCGTCCAGTTCGCCCGACGTCTGCGCGAAGCGCGCGGTGAGGAAATCGAGCAGCGCGCGCACGCGCGGCGCGAGAAAGCGGTTGCGGTGGTAGAGCGCGTGCAGCGGCGCGTCCGGGTAGCGCCAGTCGGGCATCACGATCTTCAGCCGCCCGGCGCGCAGGTCGTCGGCAACGTCCCAGATCGACTTCACCGCAAGACCATAGCCGCATAGCGCCCACTGGCGCGCCACTGCGCCGTCGGTCGATTCGAGCGCGTCGTCGAGCGGCACCGTGTAGGTTTGCGTCTGTCCATCGCGCGTGAAACGCCATTCGTTCACGGGCCCCGCCACCGAGCTGATCACGATGCAGTCGAAACGGGCCAGATCGCCCGGCTCCTGCGGCTCGCCATGGCGCGCGAGGTAGGCGGGCGAGGCACATAGCACGCGCCGGTTCGGCGCGAGCCAGCGTGCGACGAACGAACTGTCCTGCGGCGTGCCGAAGCGGATCGCGAGATCGATGTCCTCGAGCACGAGATTCGAGAGCGAATCGGTGAGCGTGAGCGCGAAGCGCACGTCGGGGTAGAGATCGCGGAATTCGTCGAGCCATGTCATCAGCAGGTTTCGGCCGAAGTCCGACGTCGCGGAAATGCGCACCTTGCCGCGCACCGCGTTCTGGCCCTCCTGCAACGCGGCCTTGGCGTCATCGAGCGAGCGCAGCGCGTGCTCGCTGCAGGTGAGGTAGAGCCGGCCTTCGTCGGTGAGCCGCAACTGGCGCGTGGTGCGATCGAAAAGGCGCGCGCGCAGTTCCGCTTCGAGGCGCGCCAGCCGGGCGCTGGCCGCCGCGGGCGTGAGGCCGAGCTTGCGACCCGCTGCCGAGAGGCTGCCGAGGCGTGCGGCCTCCACGAAAAGGCGCACGTCGCCGAGATTGTCCATCGCGCGATTATTCGAAAAATATTGAAAATGCTTCAAATGCTACGCCAATTATCAAATCTTTACGTAGCCCCGACAATGCGCGTGTTTTCAGGAAAACCGCAGCGCCTTAGTTTGCGCGGCGCGGCCCGCACGCCATGGAACTCGATCACGTCACGCTCGTCACCCCCGACCTCGAAGCCACATGCCGCTTCTTTCGCGACATAGTCGGCCTCGAGGACGGTCCGCGTCCGCCGTTTCGCGTGGACGGCCATTGGCTCTATGCACACGGCCGCCCGGTCATCCATCTGATCGACGCGACCGTGCCCGCGCAACCCGCCGCGCTGGTCGCGCCGCGCATCGACCACGTGGCGTTTCGCGTCGCGCCCGGCGACGAGTGGCGCGCTCTGGTCCAGCGGCTTGCCGCGCACCGCATGCCCTACCAGTTCGCCGAGGTGCCCGCGAGCGCGCAGCGGCAACTTTTTGTGGCGCTCGCGCAGGGCATCGTCGTCGAGTTCGTCACGTCGATGACGGCCGGCGCGGCGGCCTGAGCGGCGGCCTTAGCGCCTGCCTGAGAGTCCGCCAGAGGGCGCCGCCTCACGCTGCCTCAGTCCTGGTCCAGGCCCGGTCACCCCCACGCTGATTTTTGGAGATTTCGATGCCCATTCCCTTGCTCGCGCTGGCGATCAGCGCCTTTGCCATTGGCACCACCGAGTTCCTCATCATGGGCCTGTTGCCCGACGTCGCGCGCGATCTCAACGTGACGATTCCCGCCGCGGGCCTGCTCGTGACCGGCTATGCGCTTGGCGTCGCGGCCGGTGCGCCGCTGCTCGCCGCGCTCACGAGCCGCATGTCGCGCAAGCTCGCGCTGCAGTTGCTGATGGGCGTGTTCATCGTCGGCAACGTGATGTGCGCCGTTGCCTCGAATTATTCGCTGCTGATGCTCGCGCGCGTCGTGGCCTCGTTCGCGCACGGCTCGTTCTTCGGCATCGGCGCCGTGGTGGCCGCATCGCTCGTGCCGCAGGAAAAGCGTGCGAGCGCCATCGCACTGATGTTCACCGGACTCACGCTCGCGACGGTGCTGGGCGTGCCGTTCGGCACGGCCGTCGGCCAGCAGTTCGGCTGGCGCGTGGCGTTCTGGATCGTGAGCGGCCTTGGCGTGATCTCGCTCATCGGCGTAACGGCGCTCGTGCCCAACCATCACGATACTGGCCCTGCGGGCCTCGGCCACGAGGTGCGCGTGCTGCGCGATCCGCAGGTGTGGCTCGCGCTCGGCATGACCGCGCTCGGCTTCGGCGGCGTGTTCGTCGTCTTCACT
>Ga0335083_10008283_pt1 | contig 12708 bp, 11 predicted proteins | sample Lox_Sample_42_FD_206716 | JGI IMG/M metagenome (GOLD analysis project Ga0335083, IMG submission 206716) | Soil microbial communities from Loxahatchee National Wildlife Refuge, Florida, United States - Lox_Sample_4.2 | ecosystem: Environmental > Terrestrial > Soil > Wetlands | place: USA...
TGCGTGCGCAACGGAAAGGCGATGTTGTTGCGCACCGTGAAATGCGGATAGAGGCCGTAGCTCTGGAACATCATGGCCACGCCGCGGGCGCGCGGCGGAATGTCGTTGACGACGTTGCCGCCGATCAGGAGGTCGCCGCTCGTCTGTTTCTCAAGCCCGCAAATGATGCGCAGGTAGGTCGTCTTGCCGCAGCCGGACGGGCCGAGCAGCACCATGAACTCGCCGTCCGGCACCGTCAGGCTGATGCCGTTCACGGCGGGAACCTCGCCAAATTTCTTGACGATATCCCTGGTCAGTACTGCAGCCATTGAACCTCCCAGAATTCAATGTGAGGCGCCCGACCTGCCGCCCCCACAGCGGCTGGTCGCTCGCGTCTGTTCCCCTTTTCCGGCCGGCGTCTCACAATTCCGGCATGCCCGGACCGCGCGCGAGAACGCGCGATCCGGACTCACACGATCAGGCCTTGTCGGCCCACTTCTTCATGATGGCTTCGCACTGTCCCGTGGCCCACTTGACCGCCTCTTCGGCGGTCGATTGGCCCGTCGCCGTCTTCGCCATCATATCGTTGATGATGAACTGGTAGTAAATCTCGTCCATCGCGGGCGTGGCCGGTCCCGGATAGCCCGGGATGGCGGACCACTGGTCCGAATCCTGCAGGATCGACAGCTTGTCTTTCGGTGTCGATGTCGGATCGTTCGACAGGATCGGCATCGGCTTGGGCACAAGATTGGCAAAGCACGGATTGTTGTAGCCCTCGCTCGCCTTGAAGGCTTCCGGCCAGTTGTCGCGGTAGTACCTCAAGAACTCGAACGCCGCTTCCTTATTCTTGGCGAATTTCCAGATGCCGTAGAATTCGGACGCGGCACCCATGATCTGTTTCACCGGGCCCTTCGGCGGCTTCATGACGTAGATATCATCGGCCAACTTCTTGTTGAGCGTCTGCGCCGTCCGGTAAGCCGAGATCGGGTTGATGATGTACGAGCCGACGCCGGAGTCGATGTACTGGTTGTTGCTGGAGTCGTTCCACGACAGCACGTCCGAGGTCATGGCTTCCTTGTAGAGCGCGGCGACGTACTTCGCAGCCTCGACCGCTCCCTTGCTGTCGAGTACGATTTTCTTGCCGGCCTCGTCCTGAATGGACGCTCCATAACACCACAACAAGCCGCGCCAGCACGTGCTTGGGTCGTTGCTGTGCCCGAGCGACATGCCGACGGGATGGCCTTTTGCCTTCAGCTTGGCGCCGCCGATGCGCAGATTGTCCCACGTGTCAGGCAACATCCCGATCTCGTCCCACAGGCTCTTCTGATACATGCCGGGGAAGTTGATGTAGAAATCGGGGAAGGCAGACCAGGTTCCGTCGTCGGCGTTGTAGCCGAGCTGCTTGCCGATGATGCTGACCTTGCCGTACTTTTTCTCGGTTTCCTTCACGAGATCGGCGACGTCGACAAAAAACTTCCGGTAAAGGTGCGCGCCGCCGGAGCCGTTGAAGCCGAACAGATCGTGTCCCGATCCGGCCGACGCCTCCGCGGCAGCGCGTGCGGGAATGTTCTGCACGGGAACGTGGTCGACCGTGACCGCAATCTTGTTCTTCTCGCCCCAGTCCTTGGCGAATTTGTCGAACCAGGTGTCGTATGCGGGAACGAAGTGGGCCCATTGCACGATCGATAGCGACTTGTCGGCGGCGAGCGCCTTCGACACGAATGGCGCGGAGAGCAGCGGTCCCGTTCCGGCGGCGGCAATGGTAAGACCAGAGTTCTTCAGAAACCGGCGTCGCGTAACGGACGCACGTCTGTCAGTGCTCATCTTGTTCCTCCTCGTTATTGTTCGGTTGCGTCTACTCCCACGATTTTCTGGTTATGGCTGGTGAGGCGGGTTCAGATAAGTGCTCTGCCGCGACCACCGAGACAGCCATTACAACCAATGAAAGGCTCCATGTAAAGTTACATGAGACCGACAAGGAGGGTTCGCGAAAAATCGTCGCTGTCCCATGAGCGGCGGGCGCGAAACGTGCACTGCAACAAATATCCGCTTCGGCTCCGCAACGGACAATCGTGAAACGCCCACGCCGCATCTGTCTCGACCCTCAGGTCGGTATTGGGGGCTGTCCGACCCGGTCCGTTTGCCCTCGCCGGCGCAGTCCACGGCCTAGATCGATTTGAGATAACGGCGCATCCGCTCGTAGAAGGCGGCCAGCCAATGGTCCGGCATGTAGCAGGCCGCTTGTGTCGACAATGGCTGCTGGCCGTCGCAATCGGGGGGCGCCACGCTGAATTCATAGCCCTTGGCCGCCATGCACTCGATGATGTAACGGCTGCCCGGCGCGCTGGCGTCAAGAGTCTTGGCGACCGGGAAAAAGCGCGCCGCCTGCGCCTCGCAGTCGGCGATGTCCTTGTCCTGGTCCGGCAGGCAACCGCACAGGATGAGGGCCAGGAGCGCCACGGTGCACCGCCTCATTTGCTGCATCGCCCCCGGTCGATCTGCGCCGACCGTAGCACGGAGCGCGCCGCCGGCGCCCGCTTAAATCGGGCCCTTGGTTTCGTTGCCATAGGGCCGGATGCTGTCGGCGACCGAATCGGCGATGTGCTCCTTGGAAATCATGCCGACGACGTGTTTGCCGCGCGGGGTATGGCCGGCGCCCTTGGTGACGATCGCCATATTGGCGCCGCGCTTCCACATGCGCTCGACCACGTCGAAGACGACGTCCTCGGCGCGGGCGATGGTGAAATTCTTCTGCGCGATCTCGCCGAGCCGCACGCCGGAATAGGCGCCTTCGAGGCCGAGCCGCAATTCGGTGTTGACGCGCAAGACGCCGACGATGTGGTCATCGCGCGTCACCACGATGTGCCGGAAGCCGCCGCCCTTGGTCTGACGCAGGAAGGCGGCAAAGTCGGTGTCCGCCGGCAGCAGCACGACGTCGCGGTCCATGACTTCCTCGGCGTGGCGCACCAGGAACATGTTGGCGTGCAGCGCCTTCGGGATCAGATGGCCGCGGCTGACCAGCTTGATCGTGTAGATGTTCTCGCGAGAGAGCAGCCGGCGCACGCCGATGGCGATGGCGACCGCGACGATGATCGGCATGATGATGTCGTAGTCGCGCGTCATCTCGAAGATCATGGTGACCGCGGTCATCGCCGCGCCGGTGCCGCCGCCGACCATCGCCGCCATGCCGATGATGGCGCAGGTGACCGGATCGACGCCGTGCACGCCGCCGAACGCGCCGACCGCCGCGCCGAAGGCGCCGCCCAGCGTCGCGCCCATGAACAGCGAGGGCGAGAAGATGCCGCCCGAAGCGCCGGAGCCCAGGCTGACCGAGGTGGCGAACAGCTTGGCGAAGAACAGGCCGACCAGCAGGCCGGCGGCCGTGATCTCATTGGTGAGGATCGCCTGGATGGTGGCGTAGCCGACGCCCTCGATGAAGTAGTGTCCATGATAGCGGAACAGCGCGTATATCAGCGTGCCGACCATCAACATGCCGACGACGTGGCGCAGATAGGGATTCCCGATCTTGGGGAAGATGTCTTCGGCAAACACCAGGCCGCGGATGAAGGCGGTCGCGGCCAGCCCGACGAGGACGCCGAGCAGCGCGAACATCAGCAGCGCCTGAATCGGCGCCTGTTCGCTGTGCATGGCGAGCGCCTGCGGCACTTCGAAGGCCGGCTGCAGCCCGAGGAAGATGCGGCCGATGAAGGTGGCGGCGCCGGTCGCGAGCGCCACCGGCAGGAATGTGCGCGCGCTCAGTTCCGGCAGCATCAGCTCGATGGCGAACATGACGCCGCCGATCGGCGTGTTGAAGGTCGCGGCGATGCCGGCGCCGGCGCCGGCGGCCACCAGCGTGATGCGCTGCCACGGCATCATCTCGATCATCTGTCCGAAGGAAGAGCCGAGCGTGGCGCCGATCTGGATGATCGGGCCCTCGCGGCCGACGGCGGCGCCGGTGCCGATGGAGAAGGCCGAGGCCAGCGATTTGACGGCGGCGACCACCGGACGGATCTTGCCTTCCTTGTAATAGATGGCGTCGAGCACTTCCGGCACGCCGTGGCCGCGCGCCTCCGGCGCGAAGTTGACGACAAGGAAGACAACGACGAGGCCGCCGATCACCGGCACCAGGATGATGAAGGCGCCCCAGGGGCTCGCCGGGGTGAACTGGTTGGCGTCGAAGGCGATGGAGAACTTGCCGAGAAAGGCAACGTTGTGAATGAGCGCGATCAGCGCGCGGAAAAACACCGCGCCGAAGCCGGTCACCACGCCGACCACGAGGGCGAGAATCGACAATCCCAGGAGTCCAACGCCGCGAGGTCTTAAGTCCATGGGCCTTTGCAAGTCGCTTCAGAAATCGGCATCGATGGCGGCGTGGAACGTCGTCCGATGAGGCGTCCGCCAATCGGCAAAAGGCCAGAATCGAAATTCGGTCTCGCGATTGGATAGGTAGGGGTTACCGTACATCCGGCGCTACGACAACCCTGCGCGCAATCAGGGCGCCGCCGCCTGCGCACCCTCAATCGTAGAACTCCGGCGCAAGCTTCAGGGTCTTTCGCTGTGCGGCGTCATGATTGATCCAGAGCCGGGCGTGTTCCTTCGCCATCACGTCGGCGATGCGCTGCATCGAGGCGGCGGTCTTGTCCTTGTCGGTGTTGATCGAAGGCACGCGGCGATTGTCCCAGTTGCTCTGAAAGTGAACGGCATCGCCGGACAGCACGATGGCGCCGGTCTTCGGCAATTTCACCAGCAGCGACTGGTGGCCGGGGGTGTGTCCGGGCGTCGCCAGAAGCGTCACGCTGCCGTCACCGAAGACGTCGTAGTCGCCTTCCAGCTTCATGATCGGATGCTCCGGTTTGAAGCGGCCGACGCCGAGCGGGCTGGGCCAGTCGTATTCGGCCTTCTGCACCAGCAGCATCGCCTGGGGAAACATCTCCACGTTGCCGACGTGGTCGGGATGGCTGTGCGAGATGGCGACGTATTTGATGTCGGCCGGTTTCACGCCGAGCATCTCAAGTTGCGAGGCGAGCGTCCTGGTCACGCGCCAATGGATCGCGCGGGGATCGGGCGGGGCGAGCCCGTTCGGCATGGCGGCGATCGAGTCGGGGATACCGGTATCCCACAGCAACCAGCCTTGCGTGTGATGGATCAGGTAACAGTTTTCCGACATCTCCATCGACTTGCCGACGTCGACTCCCGGCGACCAGCGTGAAATGTCTCCGGCGACGCCGTCGCCGCAATTGAGGATGTAAAGCTTGTCGACACCGGATTTGGTCTGCGCCGAAGCCGGCGATGCAAGAATCAACAGCGCCGACAGCGCGGCAATGCCCCGACAAGATTTTTTCATGCCCGTCCCCCCGACTGAAACCGTGAATAGCATAGCCAGAGGCGACGGCGACGTCAGTCCGGGGGCTGCAAAGCCGCACGCACTCGCCGCGATGGGCGAGGGTGCTCGCCTCGGCGCGCCGAACCGGCTATCCTGGGTTCATGTTCCGGCTGGTGCCCGCGATCGTGTCACTGCTGCTGCTTGGCGCAACGCTCGGCGGCTGTACCAAATGCGGTTTCATCTGGGACGATCTCGGCCATTCCTGTCACGCCTCCGCGCCGCGCTAGGCGATCGCGCACGCCGGCAACTCCTTGCTCAACGCGACGAACCGGCACTTGCTTGATCGGTTTGGTTCGCGCTCCACCGTTGCCCGAAACCGCTTCGACTTACATATCAATGCGCTAGTCATTTCTGTCACCGGAATGCAACTCGACAGGATTTCCTGTGGCTATTGTGGCGAGTTCAACGGACGCACCCTTAAGGTTGCGGTATTCTGAACGCGCAAATTGTGGGGGATCGTGCAGTTTGTATCGGGGGGTAGTTCATGCGCCGGTTTCTATCGGCGGCGTTCGCCGCCTTTTTAACGACGACGTTTGCGCAAATTGCGTCCGCAGCAAGTCCCGCTGCTTACACTTGGACCGGCTTTTATCTCGGCGTGAACGCCGGCTATTCGTGGGGCCACACGACCACGGATACGTCGCAAGGCCCGGCAACCGTCGGCCAATATGCCACCGGTCCATGCGACAACAACGGTGTTGGACCGGCGACGGGCTGCTCATTTTCAACGAGCAGCGATCCCAGCGGTGCGATTGGCGGCATTCAGGCGGGCTATGATTACCAAATGGGCATGATGGTCTACGGGATCGAGGCTGATTTCGATTGGCGCAACCAATCCGATTCATCCAGGACCGTCTTCAACAATTTCTTTGACAATCAACTCGACGACAGCAATCAGAAATGGGTGGGCACCGTACGCGGCCGCATCGGTTATGCTTTCGCCAACAACTTTTTGGCGTATGTCAGTGGCGGGCTTGCTTACGGAAATCTTGAGCACACTGTGACGCAGACTTTCTGCACGGGCGCCAGCAACTGTCGCGTCCCGCGGATCGTCTCCGACAGCCAAACCGAAGTTGGCTGGACCGTGGGCGGCGGCGTCGATTATGCCATCGATCAGCAATGGTCTTTTGGCGTCGAATATCTCTATATCGACCTCGAGTCCGATACGCTTTCGGCCTCGGCCGCAACGGTCGGTCCGACTTTATATCCGGCAGTGTCGGCAAAATTCCACGATAGTTCGCAAATCCTGCGTGCGAGGCTTGATTTCAGATTCAATTGAGCGCGCGCGGCTGCGCGTAGTCGAGCGCCGAATGACAAAGGCCGCCCGCCGGGGCGGCCTTTTGCCCAGCACCGCCGTTCGGCTTTGCGGAAAATTAGATAAAAATCCTAGGAAAATAGTCTTGACAGCGGCGGGTAGTGGGTCATGACCCACTACCCAGCGGCGCGCTACTCCGCTATCAATAACGCACGCTCCAGATTTGTATCCGGTTGGGCCGCAACGCCGCGGCGGGACGACCGCTGCCAAATCGCCTCGGTCCAGCGCAGGCGCTTTAGCCATGTTTGAGCGCGCGCTTAGCGCAAGACGGCAACGATCACATCGTTGAAACGACAACCAAAGCCCGCGCCAGGACGACCGGGCACAGCGTCCGTTATGTCCTCGACTCCGGCGCTGGCGGCGCAATCGCCATATTCACGGCCACATATCTGTATTAATTTGCTGGGCGTGGCGGCCGTTTCGTCGCGCCGACGCCATGCCGCGGGCGCGCCGGGCAGGGGATGAGATCGGCATGTCCAAATTCTCCGACGACGATGCGGCCGATCAGGATCCGGAGCCGCCGCCCCGGCCCGAGGTGCAGTATATTCTGGTCGGCACGCTGATCGGCGCCATCCTGCTGCTGATCTTTCTCTCCGGCGTCGCCCCGATGTGAGGCCGCGACGCCTCACTAACGCCTACTTCGCCTTCGCCGCGGTGAGGATCGGCGTCAGCCGCGTGATCTCCCTGTGCACCAGCTCGGCGAGCGCTTTGGATCCACGCCGCTCAGGCTCGGCGATGACGGCGCCGAGATCGCCGAAACGCTTTTGCACCGCCGGCTCATCGAGGCCCTCGCTCAGCGCGGCGGCGAGCTTGTCGATCACCGCCTTTGGCGTGCCCTTCGGCGCGAACACCGCGTAGAACGGCGAGCAGTCGAATTGCGGGAAGCCCTGCTCGTACGACGTCGGCACGTCTGGCAGCATGGGGCTGCGCTTCTTGGCGGCAACGGCCAGCGCCTTGACGGTGCCGGCGCGGATGTGCGGCAGCGGCCCGAGCACCGGATCGCAATCGTAGTCGATGGTCCTGGCCAGGATCGCGTTCATCACCGGCGCCGTGCCGGTGAACGGCACCATCGTCGGCTTGATGCCGATGGCATTGTTGAGCAGCAGACAGCCGATATACGACACCGAGCCGATGCCGGCGTGCCCCATATTGAGCTTGCCTTCGTTGGCCTTGGCGTAGGCGGCGAATTCCTTGAGGTTGTCGGCGGGGAAGTCCTTGCGCACCGCGAGCAGCTCCGGCTGCTCGGCGATCAGGCCGACCGGCTCGAAATCCTTCTCCGGGTCGTAGCCCAGGTTGGGATAAAACACCGGCGCGAGCGCGTTGGTGCCCATGTGGCCGGAGATGAGCGTGTAACCGTCGGGCGCGGCGCGCGCGGCGCGCTGCGTGCCGATGGTGCCGCCGGCGCCGCCGACATTCTCGACCACGAATTTCTGACCGAGATGGCGGGAGAAGATATCGGCCACGATGCGGCCGGTGACATCGGCCGGACCGCCGGCCGCGAACGGCACGATCACCGTAACGGTGCGCGCCGGATAGTCATCGGCTCCCGCAATACCTAGCCCCGTGAGCGCCATCAGCGCCGCCGCAAGCAAAAGCCTTTTCACTGTCGCCTCCCGGTTAATGGCCGTTTTCTTGCATAAGCAAGAATGGCACGCCGTGGGTCGGCTGTAGAGGGGGGCTTTGATCGGCAAAAGTCTGCGATTCCGCTGCGCGCGCGGCCTGTCCTGCCCAATCGCTGTGCGTGAAACGCCCCGCGTCGCTGTACACGTCCAGGCACACCTGCGGCGGCTGCGGAACTACGAAACGACCAAATTAAATGGCTTATTGTTTGAAAAGCGATTATGGCGGCAGCGGCGAACCGAGCCGCCGCGCCTCGTCGACAATCCAGGCGCGGTAGAGCGCGACCGGCGTAACGCCTGTCATGCCGCCGCAGCCGGCGCTCAGGTTGGGACCGGTCGACCATGATACGACGCCGATGAGCACCGTGTCGGCAAAGACCGGCGCGCCGGAATCGCCGGTGCAAGCGCCAAGCCCGGGTGAGGAGCCGCCGGTTTTCGGATCGACGAGGCGAACCTGCAGTCTGCTCGGCCTGCCGGTGACGGTGAGCGGCGCCGCGCGCAAGCGCCCGCCGCTTTTACCGTCGCCGCGGATGGCGACGCCATAGCCGAACACGCTCAACGTTTCGCCGACCTGCGGCACGATGTCGGTACCGAGCGCGGCAGGGATGATCTCGGCCGGCAACAGCTGCGCCATCTTCATCAATGCGATGTCGGCAGTGGCGCGATGCGCGAACAGCGTTTGCAAATTGAACTGCGGATGGCGTGACACTTGGCGCACGTCGAGCAGCTGCGGCTGATGCGCCGCGTCAAATTCGACGACTTTGTAATGTGTGCTGGTCTCGATGCAGTGACCGGCGGTGAGCACCAGGTCACGGGCGATGGCGGCGCCGGTGCAGAGGGTGCCGTGTGAGCCGACGATCATCACCGCGTGACGGCCATTGAGCAGCGCCATCGGCGCATTGCCGGTAATGGCGAGCGCCGAAATCGGAATTAGTAGCAGGAGCGTGATCACAGCGAGGCGCATCGCTCGCGATCAAAATCGTTTCATAGGTTTTGTCAACAATTGCGCATCATTCAGGCTAGGTATTGTTTGGCCGGCCAAGTTGTCCGGCGTAGGAGCGTCAGAGATCAACCCCCGGCTCCGTAGACCGATCCCGAGCGGGTGACGCATCTGATCTTACTTGGCGCATTCGCATTGGGATGGCGCAGTCGCGGCAATCACGCCGATATCACGCGCAGCTAAGCAATACTCGCAAAGATTCACAACGGTAGGTCGCAAGACAACTCCGCCTATCGCCAGATCTTCGCAACGCGCTTCATGCCTGATGCCAGATCGGAGCAATTTAAATGGTTTGACGAACTTCAGCGCATGACGGGCTCGGCGGGGGGTGCGGAGCGGTTATAGCGCGCCATCGGTGAGATCGATGCCCTAGACCTGTTGCCGCGCGTATGGATTCCGACTTTGGTGCTGCATTTTAGCGACGATGGTTCGGTTCCTTTTGAGCAGGGGGGGCCTGCTTTCCGCGCAAATTCCGAGCGCACGCTTCGTTACCTTGGAAGGCCGCAACCACATTATTTTGCCCCACGAGCGAGCCTGGCCGCGCTTTCTCGCAGAGCTGCGGGGATTTCTCTCCCAAGACAGGGATACACCAGTTAGCGACGTCATGCGCCAGCTTAAGCAATATGGCGCTTCCGTTGTTGGCGTTTAAACAGTTGCGGCATTGTCACACCAAACTTGGTGTCTTCGGAACCGGGTGCAGGCCACTGCTGCGGTTAGCACGCCTTGCCTTTTGGGACTTGCCCGAAGAAAAATTAGCGGTAACCGAGCGACAGCGACATCTAGAAACTCGAGGCTTCGCACCTTTGTTGACGAGCCCCGCCGCTACTTCCGATATTTCCCGTTTCACGAACCCGCGTTCCGTTTCGCACACGCGGTTTAAAGCAGCGTACATGCGGTCAGCTAACTTAGTTTCCCGTTATATTCCGGATACAAAATCTTCCCGTAAAATTCCGAATTCCGCTTGGAGCTTGTTGCCACCATGAACGTGTTCGAGGCCGTTGCGTCGCGCTACTCCTGCCGCGCTTTTCTCCCCACGCCGATCCCCGAAAAAATCGTCCGCGATATCGTCGAGCGCGCAAGCCGCGCGCCGTCGGCCGGCAACATGCAGCCCTGGCGCATCTACGCGCTCGCCGGCAAGCGTGTCGAAGCGTTGAAGGCGCTGCTCAGGCCGCGCATGCCGGCCGAATTGCCGAAAGGCGAGGGCCGCGAATACGTCGTCTATCCGGAGCCGCTGACCGAGCCTTACAAGACGCGCGCCTTCAAAGTTGGCGAGCTGCTCTACGAATCCATCCAAGTTCCGCGCGAGGACAAGCCGGCGCGTTACCGGCAATACGCGCGCAACTACGAATTCTTCGGCGCTCCTGTCGCCTTGTTCTTTGCCCGCGAGAAAGCGCATGGCCCGGCGCAATGGGCCGACATCGGCGGCTATCTGCAGACGGTCTGCCTGCTCGCGCGCGGCCATGGGCTGCACACCTGCCCGCAGCAGGCCTGGGTGTCGTTCCACCGCACCGTCCGCGAATTTCTGAAATTGCCCGATCACCTGATGATCTATTCCGGCATGGCGCTCGGCCATGCCGATGAGACAGCCCCCATCAACGGCTGGCGTTGCCCGCGCGAGCCGCTCGATGCGTTCGCATCGTTTGATGGATTTGAAGCGTAACGGGCGCATAACTTTTCCCGTTCACCCCGCGTTCACCGGCGCGCGCCTAAAACCCCGCCTGATGCCGGTCTCCCGACTCCCTCTCTCTCTCATTCTGTACGGCCTGCTCGGCCCCGCGCCGGCGCTCGCCGCCGACCCCGCCGAGCACGGCTGCCTCGACAAGGCCGAGCAGCGCGTCGCCGTTGCCGCGCACAAGGCCGTGCCGCTGGCGGAGGTCATCAAGACCCGCCGCGAGCGGGGTCTCCACGGCGAGGTTTTGCGCGCGCGGCTTTGCCGTCGTGACGACGGGCTCGTCTATGTGCTGACTCTGCTGGGGCATAGTGGCAAAGTGTTGCGCACGACCGTTGACGCCGCGAGCGGCGAAGTGATCGGCGGCCGCTAGGTCAGATCGGCTGGCTGACGCAAAGCCAGTCCCAGTCCGGCCTTAATGTTGGGCGCAATGTCGGGTGGCGAACCCGATGCGCCACACGGAGAGACCGCCTTGCGCCTCCTCGTCATCGAGGACGACCCCGACCTCAACCGGCAGCTCGCCACCGCGCTGACCGACGCCGGTTACGTGGTCGATCGCGCTTTCGACGGCGAGGAGGGCCATTACCTCGGCGAATCGGAGCCCTATGACGCGGTGATCCTCGACATCGGCCTGCCCAAGATGGACGGCATTTCGGTGCTCGAATCCTGGCGTCGCACCGGGCGGGCGATGCCGGTGCTGATGCTCACCGCGCGCGACCGCTGGAGCGACAAGGTGCAGGGCTTCGATGCCGGCGCCGACGACTACGTGGCCAAGCCCTTTCATCTCGAGGAGGTGCTGGCGCGGGTGCGCGCGCTGCTGCGGCGCTCGACCGGCCATGCCAAGAGCGAATTCACCTGCGGGCCGGTGCGGCTCGATACGCGTACCGGCCGCGTCGCCGTCAACGGCAATCCGGTGAAACTGACCAGCCACGAATACCGGCTGCTCGCCTATCTGATGCACCACGCCGGCCGGGTGGTCTCGCGCACCGAACTGGTCGAGCATCTCTACGACCAGGACTTCGATCGCGACTCCAACACCATCGAGGTCTTCGTCGGCCGCATCCGCAAGAAGCTCGGCGTCGAGATCATCCAGACCGTGCGCGGGCTCGGCTACCTGCTCGCTGCGCCAGGCGCATGACGATCATGCGCGCGAAAAACGCCTGAATTCTGATGCGCGCCAACTCGCTCGCGCTGCGCCTGTTCCTCTCGGCCACCGCCTGGGCGGTGGTCATCCTGCTCATTACCGGCATCGTGCTGTCGTCGCTCTACCGCCAGGCGGTCGAACGCGCCTTCGACCGCAGGCTCGGCGTCTATCTGCGCACGCTGGTCGCCGATGTTGCGTCACCCGACGAAGTATCCGACAAGTTTCCGCAGTCGCTCGGCGAACCGCTGTTCGAACTGCCGTTGTCCGGCTGGTACTGGCAGGTGACGCGCCTCGACCCCGGCAAGAGCGACGTCCGTTCCTCGCGCTCGCTGTGGGACGCCGGCCTGCCCCATCTGCAGGATATGGGCGTCGCGCCCGGCGCCGACGGCTCGCGCCAGGGCTATGTCAATGGCCCGGAAGACCAGCGCCTGCGCCTGGTCGAGCGCAATATCGATCTCGGCGAGGACGGCCATTATCTGGTGGCGGTCGCCGGCGATGCCGCGGAAATCACGGAGGAAACCCGCTCCTTCGAGCAGGCGCTCATTATCACCTTCTCGATTCTGGCGGCGGTGCTGCTGCTCACCACCATGTTCCAGGTACGC
>Ga0335083_10008284_pt1 | contig 12708 bp, 11 predicted proteins | sample Lox_Sample_42_FD_206716 | JGI IMG/M metagenome (GOLD analysis project Ga0335083, IMG submission 206716) | Soil microbial communities from Loxahatchee National Wildlife Refuge, Florida, United States - Lox_Sample_4.2 | ecosystem: Environmental > Terrestrial > Soil > Wetlands | place: USA...
AAATCCAGGCGCGCGTCGGCCAGATCAAGCAGCAGATCGAAGAGACCACCTCCGACTACGATCGCGAAAAGCTCCAGGAGCGTCTGGCGAAGCTCGCGGGCGGCGTCGCGGTCATCCGCGTCGGCGGTGCGACCGAAGTCGAAGTGAAAGAGAAGAAGGATCGCGTCGACGACGCGCTCAACGCCACGAAGGCGGCCGTCGAGGAAGGTATCCTCCCGGGCGGCGGCGCGGCGCTTCTCTATGCGACGAAGGCCCTCAACGGCCTCACCGGCGACAACGAGGATCAGAACGCGGGTATCGCGATCGTCCGCAAGGCGATCCAGTCCCCGATCCGCCAGATCATCGAGAACGCCGGCGTGGAAGCCTCCATCGTCGTCGGCAAGCTGCTCGAGCAGAAGTCGAACACCTTCGGTTTCGACGCGCAGACCGAGAAGTATGTCGACCTCGTCGAGGCCGGCATCGTCGACCCGACGAAGGTCGTGCGCACCGCGCTGCAGGATGCAGCCTCGGTCGCTTCGCTCCTGATCACGACGGAAGCCATGGTGGCCGACCGTCCGAAGAAGGAAGCGGGCGGCATGCCGGGCGGCGGAATGCCGGGCGGCGGCATGGGCGACATGGACTTCTAAAGTCCAGCGCTCAGCGCTTCATAAAATGCAGAAAGGGCCGGAGATTTCTCCGGCCCTTTTTGTTTGACCTTCCTCCCCGGACGCAACAGCGCATGGGGGAGGAAAGCGCTCGGCGCTAAAGCTTCTTCTTCAGCGCGAACGTGAATGACGGCCCGTCGACCGGGCGCGTTTCGCTGCGCGTGACAGCGGAGTCCGCGCGCGTGGCGGCGTAGAAATTGTCCGTCGCGGTGCGCGCCCCGGAAAGCCCGTCGAGGTTCAGGCTGATCTCGAACGGGCCTGGCTTGTACGTCACGAAGGCGCCGACACTCGCGCCGGACGAAATCGTCGAGACCGAATCCGGCTCGTAGTACGTCATCAGGCCCTTCGTGCCCGCTTTCAGCCCGACGCTGATCGTGCGGCTCACATCGTGGCTGAGCGCGACGTTGGCATCGAACGGTTCTTCGCCGCTGGCACGTCGCAATTCTCCGGTCACCGGATCCTTCACCCGCGAGCTCGCGAGATGCGCATCGGCGGAAAGCGAAAAGCGTTCGAGCCCCAGGCCCGCAAGGGGCACGGTCGCCGTCAGCGACGTCTCCGTGCGCGCGAGAAGCGGCGTGCTCGCGGGCACGGCTCCGGATGCACTGTCCGCGGTCTCCGTCACGGTGCCGGAGGCCGAGCGCGAAACGGTGGCTTCGAACTTCGCCTCGCCTACGCTCTGGGTCAGCGTGGCCCGCGTGGTGACGGCGTGGTCCGGCTCGAGCGAGTCCGGAGCGTCGGCTGCGGGCATCGCAGACAGGGCCGCATAGGTGCCGTCGCCATAGTCGGACACTTCCCGTTCCGCGCCGAGCTCGAGCTCCGCGCCCGGCCAAAGCTTCGCGCTGACGTCCGTGCTCGGGAGCAGATACGTGTAGCGGCGCTGTCCCTGGCCCGTTCCCGACCAGCCGATGCCGACATCCTTATTGGCAAGAGCGAAGGTCGCATCGATGGCCGGACCGACGTGCAACTCCGCGGTCGTTGAGACCTGGGACGCCGATGTCTCGACATGCGTGCGTGTCTCGCTTTCGCCCTGGTGCGTGGCATCGCCGGCGCTCGAGGCCGACGTCCCGGCCGCGGCGGAGATGGTGACGTTGCCGAGGGGAAGCGAAACGTTCAGCGTCGCATCGTGCTTGTCGGAGAGCAGCACCTGCGAGCCCGGCGCCGCTATTCCCGGCGCCTGCGGAACGGCAGTGTCCGCAGCCCCTTCGCTGGCCTCAAGCTTCACGCCGAGCGGCGCAAGCGCCGTCCATACGGCCGAAATCTTTGCTTCACGTTTCTGCCAGAACGCCGGCGCACCCGGCGTCGCGCCGGCGCTGGCGGAGGCCTCGGCGTGAAGCGGCAGCGTTGCAAGATTGAGCGTGAGCGCGGCGTTGCCTTTCACGCCGCTGCTGTCGGCACTGCCGCCTCCGACGTCGAGAGCAACTGTGCCATTATCGAGCGCGAGCAGTGGCCCCGGCTCGGCCGCTCGCGCGCACAACGGGCAAAGCATCGCAGCGCCCGCGACAGCCGTGGCACGCCATGCGCCGCGAAGCATCGCCTCCACACCCGTTCGACAAGACCCGCTCAAACGCTATCACTCCGTCTTGCGAGCCGACCACCACAAGAATGTGACCATACGCATTCTCCGCAAGGGAACTCGCAAGACGCGACATGTCCCTTTTTTGTTTCCGCAAGCCTCGGGCAATGTCTGTTCGATTTGAACCGCGTTCCAAGGGGTCCTTCATGAGACGCGCAGCGATTTCCGCTCTTGCAGTTTTTGCGCTCGCGACTGCGAGCGCGTCCGCCACGCCGGCCGGCTGGCAGACCTTCACCGACAAGCGCGGCACCTGCCAGGCATCGGTGCCGACCGACTGGAAGCCCGGCGAATACAACATCGGCATGCAGGCGGAGCACGGGAAAGGCAATGTCATCATCTCCACGTCGCAGGGTGGCGACGTCGCGATGGCAAAGCAGATCGCATCGAGCACCTTCACCATCGTCAAGGTGATCGAGGACACCAAGAGCCGCTTCTGGGCGCAGTTCAGCGGACGCGGCCCGACAGCGCCGGCCAACAACTACTACGTCGCGCTGCAGCAACCGGGCCTGGTCTGCGCGATGCAGCTCTCGTGGGATTCGGGATTGTCCGATGACGACGCCAAGGCGATCGTCGCGAGCCTGAGGAAGCGCTGAGCGGTCGCGCCGCCCCCAAAAGAGAAATGGCCGCCGCGCTTCCTCCATGTCCCCCGACATGGACTGGCACGGCGGCCTTGGCTCGCGGAACGCCCTGACGAGTGCCCGCAGCAGGGAACAGACGCCGGCGTTCGTGTGAGGCGGTGCCCGCCGACGCCCTTCCCTTGACCGAAACACTAGGGCTTCAGCCCGATCCAATTCTTGGGCTGCGCTGACAGAGTTTTGGCCTAGGGCGACAAATTGCTGAACAGAAGAGGGAACTTCGTAGTTCGCCTCAACGCGATGCTCTTCCTTTGTCCCTCGAAAGAATCTCGCGACAAGGCCCCTCCGCCTCCGCCGGAACAAGTCCGGCGTCGGTACCTCTTCCACGCGCTATCGCGCATGGAAGGAGAAAGATTCAGCTGTGCTGCGTCGACGGGCTGTACGGGTCGTGGATCTTCGCAAATGGCCCAAGCAGGCAGGTCTGATTCGTCTCGATCACCCGGATGGCCTGCAGATTCTCGCAGATCGTGTGATCACCGCCATTCGGCACATAGGCGAAGCCGTACCAGTGCAGGTCCTGGCAGCGGTTGCGCAGCGTGTTGCGCCACACCGTGCCGTCGCGCATGTGAAAGTCGATCGCGGTCTGGTCGTCGTTCACATGCGTACCGAGGATGCGCGTCGTGTCCAGACAGATGGGCGTCGCCGATGCCGCCGCCGCGGTGAGGGCAAACGCCGCCGCCAGCGCGGAGACGGCTGAAAGCTTTCGAAGTGTCATGACGAAGTCCTCATTCAACGCCCCGCTCGAGGCAATCATCGCGCAGAGCCTCTGCCACCACAACGCGGGCTTACGTCGCCTGTACCAAGTAAATACGGATTGGAGCGCGTCCGCGGGCCGCATGCTGGCCGGATTCGGACCTCGATTTTGGCAGCCCCTCTGGCGGGAGGGTCGCTTCGTGCAGGCCGGGCAAGGCAGCCCCGCGGGCCATTGGAAACAGCCTCTTAAGCCCGCCAATCCTTGACTTGCGCGCCTTCGGCGGGAATTGTCCCGGCCCATTTCGTAACCAGGAGCCCCCCTTGTCCGCGGCCAAAGAAGCGCCTTCCGTGACCATCACCCTGCCAGACGGCAAGGCGATGACGTTCACGCGCGGCGTCACCGGCCAGGAGATCGCGGCCTCCATCGGACCCGGCCTCGCCAAAGCCGCGCTCGTCATTGTGGTCGACGGCAAGGAATGGGACCTGTCGCGGCCGATCGAACGCGACGCGAAGGTCAGGATCATCACCAGGAAGGATCCGGAAGCCCTCGAGCTGATCCGGCACGACACCGCGCATGTGCTCGCGATGGCGGTGCAGGAGCTGTTTCCGGGAACACAGGTGACCATCGGTCCCGCGATCGAAGACGGCTTCTATTACGACTTCGCGCGCGAGACCCCGTTCACGCCGGAAGACCTGCCCAAGATCGAAGCCAGGATGCATGAGATCGTGAAGGCGGACCTGCCGACACGGCGCGAAGTGTGGCCGCGCGACGAGGCGGTCAGGCATTTCGACGGCATCGGTGAGCACTACAAGGCGGAGCTGATCAAGAGCATCCCCGCGAACGAGGACGTCTCGATCTATTTCCACGGCAACTGGCACGACCTCTGCCGCGGTCCGCATTTCGCCTCCACGGGCAAGATCGGCGATGCGTTCAAGCTGACGGAGATCGCGGGGGCCTATTGGCGCGGCGACGCCAAGAACGCGCAGCTGCAGCGCATCTACGGCACCGCCTGGCGCGACAAGAAGGAGCTCGACGACTATCTCCTGCGCATCGAGGAGCAGAAGAAGCGCGACCATCGCCGCATCGGCAAGGATCTCGAGCTCTTCACCTTCACGCCCGAAGTCGGCGCCGGCCTTCCCTTGTGGATGCCGAACGGCATGGTGATCCGCCAGGAGCTCGAATTCCTCGCGGTGCAGGAAGAGAGGAAGGACGGCTATCACCGCGTGTCGACGCCGGAGATCACCAAGGAAAATCTCTATATCCGCTCCAGGCACCTCGCCTTCTACAAGGAGGACATGTACTCGCCGATCGATATCGAGGGCGAGAACTACTACCTGAAGCCGATGAACTGCCCGCATCACCACATGATCTATCTGGCGACGCGGCATTCCTATCGCGAGCTGCCCTTGCGGCTCGCGGAATACGGCCATTGCTATCGCTACGAGGCGTCCGGCGGGCTTTCGGGGCTGATGCGCGTGCGCGGCTTCTCCCAGAACGACGCGCATATCTATTGCCGCAAGGACCAGGCGAAGGACGAGTTCGTGCGCGTGATGCGCCTGCATGCCCGCTACTACGACCTGATGGGCATCAAGGACTACTACATGCGCCTGTCCTTGCCCGACCTGTCGAAGACGCACAATTTCGTCGACGAGCCGGAGGAATGGCGTGCCGCGGGCGAGATCATCCGCACCGCGATGAAGGAAACCGGCTATCCGTATGTCGAGGCCGAGGGCGAAGCCGCGTTCTACGGCCCCAAGGTCGACTTCATGATCAAGAGCGTGATCGGGACGGAATATGCGATCTCGACCAACCAGCTCGACTTCATGGCGACCAAAACTTTCGGCCTCACCTACATTGCCGAGGACGGCGCGGAACATCCGGTCTATGTCATCCATCGCGCGCCCCTGGGCAGCCATGAGCGCTTCACCGCATTCCTGATCGAGCATTATGCGGGTGCCTTCCCGACCTGGCTTGCGCCGGTGCAGGCGCGCATCATCCCGATCAGCGAGAAGGCAAACGGCTACGCGGAAAAGGTACGCACCGCGCTGTTCGATGTCCCTGTCGTCAACGGAACGACCGGACTGCGCGTCGACATCGACACGTCCAATGAGCGCATGCAGAAAAAAATCCGCGACGCGCAATTGAAGAAAATCCCCTACATGCTCGTCGTGGGCGAGCGTGAGGCGGCCGAAGGAAAAGTCGCGGTTCGCTTGCGCTCGGGGAAGGATCTGGGCGCAATGCCGCTCGAAACCTTCATTGCGCGCATCAAAAAGGAAGCGGAATCCCGGGCTGATGTGGCCGATTAGCACTTGCTTAAGGCGCGCCCATTCCTATTCTTGAGACGGGACCCGTGGACCGCCGCCGGTCCCATTGCGTTCGAAACCCAGACGAACGCGTCATGTGAACGAGGACAATTGCCCAGAAGCGCTGAACCTGAAAACGTTTCGCGAGATCTGGACAGGATCCTCGCGGAACGCATGAGCGCGTCCGTCCTCAAAAGGAGAGAGTCATAGTTCCCAGACGGTTCCAGCAACCCGCCCCGGCAGCGCCAAAGGACGGGCCTCGTGTGAACGACGAGATCTTTTCCCGCACCATTCTTCTGATCGGAGACGACGGACACAAATATGGTCCGATCGGCCTCGACGAAGCCCGCGCCATCGCGGAAGAGAAAGGCTTCGACCTGGTCGAGGTTTCGCCCGAAGCGAAGCCGCCCGTGGTCAAGCTCATGGATTACGGGAAGTTCAAATACGAACAGCAGAAGAAGGCGGCCGAAGCCCGCAAAAAGCAGAAGGTCATCGAGATCAAGGAGATCAAGATGCGCCCGACCATCGACGATCACGATTACGACGTGAAGATGCGGTCGATGAAGCGCTTCTTCGACGAGGGCGACAAGGTCAAGGTGACGCTTCGGTTCCGCGGCCGCGAGATGGCGCACCAGCATCTCGGCATGGAGCTGCTCAAGCGCATCCAGACGGACACCGAGACCTTCGCGAAAATGGAACAATTCCCTAAGATGGAAGGCCGTCAGATGATGATGGTCCTGGCGCCGCGGTAAAGACGCCGTCGGGCTTGAACAGAAGGGCGAGCAGCACCCTGCTCGCCCTTTTTCCTTGCGTCGGGCCCGCGGCTACGGCGTGACGTGCTCGGCGGCGGGCACGATGGCCTGGCCGACGTCCTGGAGCGGTCCCAGGGGCTGCACCTTCTCCGTCGTCGAGCTGATGTTGGGCGTGCCCGACATGAGCTTGTACGCGACACGGCCATCCTGCACGAGCAGCGTCACCTCCGCCGACCAGCCCTTGCTGACCGTCGTGCGATCGAAACCCAGGACGTCGAGCATCGTGTCGCCGGTGCGATGGTTCTCGGTGATGCTCGGCTTGAAGACATAGGCGGTGCAGCGGTCCTGCGCGAGGATGCAGGCCCTCACCGGCGGCGCGAGATGGTCGAACTTGACGGAGTCGCGCGGCATGAAGCGTTCGATGACGCCGAGATAGGAGAGCACCTCGACATTCGGTTGCGCCGCGTCGAAGCCGATCTGGGTCAGCTGCGAGGCGCGCGTCTTGCCCGGGACAACGTGGTCATACGCCGTGCGCAGCTCGGCGTAGGTCTTGAAGCCGCCATTGGAATTTTCGGATTGCTGCGGCAGCAGGCTCGTGCCGCACCCGACCAGGGCGAGCGTCACAAGCACCGCGACCATCGCAGCCGTGCGCTGCGATCCTAAAGGCTGCCCCCACTCCATCGACATACCCGGTACGTATTTTCGGAAAATCTAGCCAATCGCCGTATGGCTGAAAAGCATCCACAGGGCGCAAGTCTAGGGGAGCAGAGTGAATACCTAGGCGCGTTCGCCGGCGGAATTTTACGGGTCGGGGAAACGTTGGGCCGCGTCGTTCACCGTCTCGATATCGCAATTGCCGCCCGTCATGACCACGGCAACGGTCGCACCCTTAACCGGACAGGCCCCCGTGAGGAGGGCGGCCAGGCCGGCGGCCGAGCCGGGCTCGACGATCAGCTTGAGACGACGGGCGGCATAGCTCACGGCCCTGAGCATGTCCGCGTCGGTCACGGCGAGGCCGGGGCCGAGCCTGCCCTTCGCGACGCCAAAGGGAATGGCGCCGGGCTGCGGGGCCATCAGTGCATCGGCGACCGAGAGGGGCCGGCCGGGGGCGGCCATGCGCTCGCCCGCGGCAAGGGAACGGCGCATGCCGTCGAAATTCTCGGGCTCGACGCTTGTCACCCGTGTCGCAGGGCTTGCTCCGGAGAGCGCGAGCGCAATGCCGCTCACGACGCCGCCCCCGCCCGCCGGCACCAGCACGGCCTCGAGCGCGATGCCCAGGGCCTTCGCATCCGACGCAAGCTCGAGACCGATGGTCCCCTGGCCGGCCACGATGGCCGCGTCGTCGAAGGGCTTGATCAGGGTCGCCTTGCGCTCGGCGACGAATTTCGCGGCGATCGCCTCGCGGTCGTCCTTGAGCCGGTCGTAGAAGACGACCTCCGCGCCATAGGATTTCGTGCCCGCGATCTTCGCCTTTGGCGCATCGCTCGGCATCACGATCAAGGCCGGCAGTCCCAGCAAGCGCGCCGCCGCCGCCACACCCTGCGCGTGATTGCCGGAGGAGAACGCCACCACGCCGCCCGCGCGTTCGGCCTCGGGGATCAGCGAGATGCGATTGAAGGCGCCACGGAATTTGAACGACCCCGTCCGCTGCAGCATCTCGGGCTTGATGAAGACACGCGCGCCGAGCCTTTCGTTGAGCGCGGCATTCTCGATCAGGGGCGTGCGGATCGCGTAAGGCGCAATGCGCCGCGCCGCGGCTTCGACATCGGCAAAGGCGGGGAGCGAGACGGACATGGCGTCAATCTAATTGAGATCGCATTCCTGAGGCACAGAAAGATTCAACGCAAAGGTGGCGAAGGTACGCGAGGGTCGCAAAGGTGCCTTGCGCTTTCCGCCTGCGCCAAAGGCTTCGGTGGGTGCGTGCGATTTACTCGTCGCGTCCTTTGCGTCAAATCTTCCCTTCTTCCTCTTCGAGATTGACGGGCCGCCGGTTGGAAGGCGTAAGTTCCGGCCCGCATCGCCTTCGAGACCCGATTTCATGCTCACGAGCTACCGGCTGGAAAATGGCAGCCTGAAGGCCGCGACCGTGCCGGAAGCGGCAGCGGTCCCGCCGGGCGCGTTGTGGCTCGATCTCTACGCGCCGACGGATGCCGAGCGGACCGCGGTGGCGCATGCGCTCGGCATCGATCTTCCGACCCGCGCGGACATGGTGGAGATCGAGATCTCCTCCCGCCTCTTCAAGCGCGACGACGCCATCTTCATGACCGCGCTGGTGCTGGCCAATTCGGAGTCCGACCAGCCCCTCGCTGACGTCGTGACTTTCGTCCTGACAAGCAAGACTCTCGTCACGATCCGCTACATCGACCCGCAGCCCTTCCGCACCTTTCATGCGCGCTGCGAGCGCGGCACCGTGCCGGCCGCCTCTGCCGAGGGAATTCTTCTCGGCCTCCTCGACGTCATCATCGACCGTATCGCCGACGTGCTCGAGCATATCGGTGCCGATGTCGAGCGCCTGTCGCACCAGATCTTCAACTCGAAGGCCACGCAGAGCCAGACGTCGCACGAGCTGCAGGAAATCCTGCGCCTGCTTGGCCGCACAAACGACATCACCGGCAAGATGCGCGAAAGCCTGCTCACCATCCAGCGCATGCTGAGCTTCCTGACCCAGGCGATCGAGGGCAGGGTCAGCAAGGACGTGCGCGCGCACATCAAGACGCTGAACCGGGACGTGCAGTCGCTGCAGGACCATTCGAACTATCTCTCCGGCAAGCTGAGCTACCTGCTCGATGCGACGCTCGGCCTCATCAACATCGACCAGAACAACATCATCAAGATCATGTCGGTCGCGGCGATCGTGTTCCTGCCGCCGACCCTGATCGCCTCGATCGAGGGCATGAATTTCAAGTTCATGCCCGAGCTCGAATCTCCTCTCGGTTATCCGATCTCCGTCCTCCTCATGATCGCGTCCGCGGTCGTGCCTTATCTGTGGTTCAAGCGCCGCGGGTGGCTGTAGGCAAATGCGAGGCACGTCGCTCGGCGTCGCGCTCAAGGTCGGGGCCACGCTCGCCTTCTCGCTGATGTATGTCGCGGTACGGCTCGCCGGAACCGTCCCCACCGGCCAGGTGATCTTCTTCCGCGCCTTCTTCGCGCTGGTGCCGCTGTTCCTCGTCTCGGTGTTCACGGTCGGACCGCGCGCCGTTATCCACACCACGCGGCCCCTGATGCATGTGCTGCGCTCGCTCACCGGCGTCACGTCCATGTTCCTCAATTTCGCCGCGGTGAAGATGCTTCCCTTGGCCGATCTCACGGGTTTCTCCTTCGTGATGCCGATCGTGGCGGTCGTGCTCGCGGCGCTGATGCTGCAGGAGCGCGTCGGGCCCTACCGGAGCGGTGCCGTGGTGATCGGATTCGCGGGCGTGATCCTGATGGCCGAGCCCCATGGCGGACTGCTCAACCTGCTCGAGCCCGGGCATTCTGCTGGCGCGGCGCTCGCGCTCGGAGGGGCTTCGCTCTCGGCCTTCGTCGTCATCTTCATCCGCCAGATGAGCTCCACCGAGCGCAGCGAGGCGATCGTCTTCTACTTCATGTCGATCACCGCGATCGTGGGCGCGGTTTCCATGATCTGGTGGCGCGTGCCGCTGACCGCGGGCATGGCGTTCTGGCTCGTGATGTCGGGCATCCTGGGCGGCATCGGCCAGGTCGCCATGACCTACAGCTACCGCTTCGCGGAACCCTCGCTGCTGGCGCCGTTCGATTACGTGGCGATGGTCTGGGCCGTCGCACTGGGCTTCCTCGTCTTCGGCGAAGTGCCGGAGCGTCTTGTCATAGCCGGTGCAGGCGTCGTCATCGCGTCGGGGCTCTTCATCCTATGGCGCGAGCGCAATCTGGGCGACATCGAGCCCGCCGCGTCATAGCTCCGCGGCGAGTGCGTCCAGCTCCGCAACAAAGCCGCTTCCGAAAAAATGCGCGAGCTCGTCGCGGGCGCCCTCATACAGCGTGTCGCCGGCGCCGCCGCAGACGAGCGTTCCGTCAATGAGCTCGGTCGAGGGCATCAGCACGCCGTGCTCGAAGGTGACGGGAAAGAGAATGCTGACGAGCGGCTTCAGGCTGCGATAGTCGAGGCCCTTGTCCAGGCAGAAGGCATGGATGCAGCAGCCGCGGCCGTCATGCGCGCGAAAGATGCAGTGGCCGTCCCGCGTCTTCGTCCGAAGATGCTGGCCACCAGGAAATTCCGCATCCGAGACTGCCTCGCCGGTGAACCATTCGGACGACCCGCTTCCGACGAAGCGGGCGAATTCGGGACCCAGCGCCTCGAGGCGGCGGGCGTTGTCGACATCGATATCGACGCCGTGGTCGCAGCACTGGTCTCCGCAGAAGCCGCACGCCATGCAGTGACGGAAATAGCGGAGCCGGAAGATCCCGGGATCTACACGTGCAAGGACGGGTGCGCCGAAGATCGAAGGATAGGAACGGGAGAGCGCAAGGGCACTCATCGGCGGGCGTTGAGCGCCGTCTCGACGATGTGCGCCATCAGCATGTCGTAGCTGAGGCCCGCACGCTCCGCAGCCGCGGCAAAACCGGCATCGGGCGAGAGGCAGGGATTGGGGTTGATCTCGAGAATGGTGGGCCTCCCCTTCTCGTCGACGCGAAAGTCGATGCGCGCATAGCCGTTGATGCCGAGCAGGTTCCAGGTCCGCCGCGCGAGATCGCGCAATTCCTGGGCGAGCGCCGGCTCGCTCGCCTCCAGTCCGAAGGCGCGCACGGTGCGCGTGGAATCGAAGGAACCATCGTCCCATTTGGCGCGATAGCCGACGATCCGGACACGCCCCGGCTGCCACTCCTGGAACGTCATCTCCGCGAGCGGCAGGATCTGCGGCCCATCGCCCTGCTGCAGCACCGCGACATTGAACTCGCGTCCGTGCACATAAGCCTCCGCGAACCAGCGGCCGCCATGCTGCGTCTCGCAGGCTTCCGCCCGCGCCCGCACCTTGTGAGCGCCGGTGACCACGGAATCATCGTCAAGACCGACAGAGGCATCCTCGATCGCGGATTTCACGATGTAGGGCGCCCGTTCGTCGAGGCCCTCCCAGTCCGGCGGTTCTGCCCAATCGGGGGTTGGCAGGCCCGCATCGCGCAGCATGCGCTTGGTCAGCGGCTTGTCGCAGGTGGCGGCGAGTTCGATGCTGCCCGCGCCCGTATACGGGATGCCTACGGCGTCGAGCATGTCCGGCACGATCGCGCTCTCGCGGCCCGATCCGTCGACGCTCTCCACGAGATTGAACACCACATCGGCGTCGCGCTTGCGGATGACGGCGGCGAGCGCGTCGGGGTCGCGCGTGAATGCGGATTTGGTGACGAGGAAACGGCGCGCTTTCAGTGCGGCCTCGATCGCCTCGACCTGCACCAGCGTGTCGAGATCCTCGGGCGGCGCATCGGGCGCAATGTCGGGATGCAGGATGAGAACGTGCTTCAAGCCGCGGCGCGACCTTTCGCGCTGAGCTCGGGATGGCGCTTCAGGAACGACGCCACGATCTTGCCGATCAGGTCCTGGTAGGCAACGGCCTTGAAGTTCGCGATGAAGCAGAGATCGGAATAGTCGGGCCTCAGACCCGCGAGCGGATTGACCTCGATGAAATGCGGCCTGCCGTTAGCGTCCTCGCGGATGTCGACGCGGCCGCCATCGCGGCAATTGAGCGCCCGCCAGGCGGCAAGCGCGGTCTCCCCCGCGGCACGCGCATTCGCGTCCTCGCAGAGCCGGATCACGACCTTGTCCTCCCAGTACTCCTTGTTCTGGTAGCCATAGCCGTCGCCGATGAACTTGTCGGTGCGGGCGATTTCGGTGATGCCGAGGATCTCCGCGTCGGCGCCGGTCCCGGTAATGCCGACGGTGAATTCGCGCCCCGGCAGGAACGTCTCGACCAGCACCGGCTGACGGAAGCGCGCGAGAAGCTCGGCGGCGACGTCCTTGAGCTCGGCCGCGTTGCCGACTTTCGACTTTGCATCGACACCCTTTCCCGAGCCCTCGGAATTGGGTTTCAGGAACAGCGGATAGGGCAAGGAGATCTTGTCGGCGTCGCCAGGCGACGCGATCACCGCGAAATCCGGCG
>Ga0335083_10008285_pt1 | contig 12708 bp, 14 predicted proteins | sample Lox_Sample_42_FD_206716 | JGI IMG/M metagenome (GOLD analysis project Ga0335083, IMG submission 206716) | Soil microbial communities from Loxahatchee National Wildlife Refuge, Florida, United States - Lox_Sample_4.2 | ecosystem: Environmental > Terrestrial > Soil > Wetlands | place: USA...
GCGAGCAGATCGAGGCCAACGCGAAGACCTACCACGCGCAGGCGTCGAAGGTGCTCGACCCGGCGCGCACCGAGGTCCGCTACAACTCGGAGTGGAGCGAGCCGCTGGGCGCAGCCGGAATGATCAAGCTCGCCGCGAAGTACACGGTGGCGCGCATGCTCGAGCGCGATGACTTCGCCAAACGCTTCGCCGGCCAGCAGCCCATCGCCGTGCACGAGTTCCTCTATCCGCTCATGCAGGGCTACGACTCGGTCGCGCTCAAATCCGACATCGAGCTCGGCGGCACCGATCAGAAGTTCAACCTGCTCGTCGGGCGCGAGCTGCAGCGCCACTACGGGCAGGAGCCGCAGTGCATCCTGACCATGCCGCTGCTCGAGGGCCTGGACGGTGTCGAGAAGATGTCGAAGTCGAAGGGCAACTACATCGGCATTACCGAGCCGCCCCAATCGATGTTCGGCAAGATCATGTCGATCTCCGACGTCCTCATGTGGCGCTACTACGAGCTCGTCTCGTTCCGATCGCTCGACGAGATCGCGAAGCTCAGGCGCGAGTGCGAGGCGGGCCGCAACCCGCGCGACGCCAAGGTGATGCTAGCGCAGGAGATCGTCGCGCGGTTCCATTCGCGCGCCGACGCCGACGCCGCGCTCGCCGAGTTCGAGGCCCGGTTCCGCGACGGCGCGATGCCGCAGGACATGCCCGAGGTGACGGTTGCCGCCGGTACGCCGATCGCGCAGCTCGCAAAGCAGGCGGGGCTCGTCGAATCGACGTCGGAGGCGCTTCGCCTCATCGCGCAGCGGGGCTTGAAGGTCGACGGCGAGGCAGTGAGCGACAAGGCGCTCGCGTTTGCCGCAGGCACGACCGTCGTCGTCCAAGCCGGCAAGCGCAAGTTCGCCCGGGTCAGAATGACTTGATTTACGCCATCCCGGGGTTGCCCGCCATCCCCTCGATGAGCGGAATCTCGAGCCGACGCGGCGCGATCGATTTCTGCAGGCGCAAGTAGCGCGCGCATACGTCCCAGATCGGCTCGCCACCCGCCGCCTTCGCGTCCTCCGACACCGGCGCCCAGCCCGCGACCTTGTACGTCTTCCCGGGGACGAGCGGCTTGCCGTCGAGCTCCATGCGCGTGATGCGCTGGCCCATCGCGGCGTTCGGATCGATCGCGTAGCGCAGGCCGCCGACGCGCACCATGTCCCCACCCTGCTGGTAGTACGGGTCGGGGTTGAAGAGATTGTCGGCGACGTCCTCGAGGATCGTCTTGATGGTCGCAGCACTCATGTCGGTGACGGTCACGTACGGATACGTGATCGCCGTCTGGTCCATGAGGTGATCCATCGTCACCGCCTGCCCCGGGAGCAGCGACGTGCCCCAGCGGAAGCCGGGCGAGAATGCGATCTGCGCGTTCTTCTCCGCGATGAGCGCGTCGACGACGAGCTGATCGAACGTCCCGTTGAAGTTGCCGCGGCGGTAAAGAAGCGCCTCCGTCGTGGCGAGCTTCTCGTCGAGCTTGCCGGCATACGGAGCGCGCACCCGCGAGATATGCACCGACATCGGCGCATCGGGCGCGAGCAGCGCGGCGAACACCGGCAGAAGGCGATACCGGTAATCCGCGATCTTGCCGCCTTTCACCTCCAAATCGAGCACGGCGAGGAACTTGCCGTTGCTGCCGGCGTTGGTGACGAGCGTCCTGCCGCCGCGATTCGCGACGAGTGTGGGCTGCGGCACGGCGTCGTGCGTGTGGCCGCCCAGGATCGCGTCGATGCCCGTCACGCGCGAGGCGAGCTTGAGATCCACGTCCATCCCGTTGTGCGACAGCAGGATCACGACGCGCGCGCCTTTCTCGCGCGTTTCGTCGACCACCTTCTGCAGCGCCTCTTCCTGGATGCCGAAGGTCCATTGCGCAACGAAGTAGCGCGGATTGGCGATCGGCGTGTACGGAAACGCCTGCCCCACGACGGCCACCGGCACGCCGTTGACTTCGCGGATCACGTAGGACTTGAACACGGGGTCGCCGAAGTCGGCGGTCTTCACGTTCTGCGCGACGAAGTCGATCTTGCCGGCGAAGTCCTTCGCGACCACCTCCTGCACGCGCGCAGCGCCGTAAGTGAACTCCCAGTGTCCCGTCATCACGTCGACACCCAGGAGCTTCTGCGCGTCGATCATGTCCTGGCCGCGCGTCCATAGCGACGTGGCGGAGCCCTGCCACGTATCGCCGCCGTCGAGCAGCAGCGCTCCCGGCCGCGACGCCTTGAGTTGCCGCACGAGGGTCGCGAGGTGCGCGAAGCCGCCCATCGCGCCGAAGGTGCGCGCCGCGGCCTCGAAGTCGAGGTAGGTGAGCGCATGGGCATCGCGCGTGCCGGGCGCGATGCCGAAGCGCTTCAGGAGAAACTCTCCGACCAGATGCGGAGGCTGGCCGGCCGCCGCGCCCACGCCGAGGTTGACGCTCGGCTCGCGGAAGTAGACCGGCAGGAGCTGCGCGTGGCAATCCGTGAAGTGAAGCACGCTCACGTTGCCGAACGGCTTCGCGGCCTCGTAGAACGCGGCGCCGTCCTGCGCGAGGGCACGCGAGAGCGGCAGGCCCGCGGCGACAGCCGCCGCCGCTCCGGCCACGAACTCCCGCCGGTTCATTTGTTGACGGGCGAGTCCGGGTCCGTCAGCAGCGCAACGACGTCCTTGATCTGCGCTTCGGTGAGGATGCTCTTGTGCCCGAAGCGAGGCATGTTCGAGCACGCGCTGTATGCATCGGCGTTGTAGATCTTGCCGTAGGCGTACTTGCGCGTCTCCTCGGTGTAGCCGCGCGTCTTGCCGAACTGGTAGAGCGACGGGCCGATGGTGCCGAACGAAACTTCCTGCGGCGCGAGCTGGTGGCACGCGTAGCAGTTGCCGCCCACCGGCCCGGCGGGATCGTCGGAGAACTGCTTGCCGCGGCCCTCCTGTGCGATACGCTCGCCGTTCTTCCAGTCGCCGCTGTACTTGCCGTCCGCCGGCCACTTGATCGTGGCGAGGTTCGCCTTCTCGATTTTATCGGCGACCTCCTTCGGCGGCGCCTTCGTGGCGTACTCGGTGCAGAGCTTCTGCGTCTCGTCCTGGTCCAGGCGGTCGAGCCCGGCCTGGCCGCGCGCCTTGAACGAGGCCTTCAGCACTTGCGCCGCCTTGGCGCTCGTCTCGGCGTCCGACGGTGCGGTCGCGCACCCGAGAAGCGCCGGGACAGCGGCGCAGACCAGGGCCCACGCGAGCATTGCCTTGATCATTCGTCTTCCCCTATCGCTTGATCGCGGGCGCGTCGAACGCCGCGCCGTTGGCGTTCACCGCGAGGAACATCGTCAGGGCGATCGCCGCGTCGGAGGTGTATTCGAGATCCGGGAAGCGCTGCTGGCGAAAGCAGTCGTTGAGGCGCCATTCCATCGAGCGTACCTCGCCTTGCGACACGCGGTACGCCGGCCACGTCGTGTAGGCCTTCTGCGCGCCTTCCTTCGTGGCGAGGTTCGGCAGGTCCTGCAGGCGGATTCGCTTGCCCGTCTCGCCGTGGCACGTCGAGCACGCGAAGTCGTGCGTGCCGCCGCGATAGAAGAACATCTTCTCGCCCAAGCGATAGGCCTCCGCTTCCTTCGGGTGCGAGCTCGGCACGTTCATCTTGACGCCGCGCGATTCGGATGCGACGTAGGCGACGAGCGCTTCCAGGTCCGACTTGCGGTCGTTACCGGCGCCGAACGGGTTCTTCGTGGCGTCGGCCTCGCTGTAACCCTGCTGCTTGACCATGCACCATACGATGCGCGCCTCGAGGTCCATCACGCGGTCGGCGTCGGGGAAGTAGCGCGGCAGCTGGGCGTAGGCACCCTTGACGACGCCGGGCCCCAGGCCGAGGTCGCACTTCGCAAGCGAGACCTTGGCCGGCCCACGCGGCGCCTTCCACAGTCCCTCCCCCCGCGCTTCCCACAACTCGGCGGGGTTGCCGTCCTGGAGCGCGGCGCGGTATTTCGCGATCTCGTCGACCGCGGACGTCTGCGCGAGCGCGGCTGCGGCGACGAGCGCCGTGGATGCCATCACGGCGATGCGGGCGGCCACCCGCGGGAACCTGCTCATGCTTCCTCCGAAGTCGGGTCCGGCGCGATCGTTCTTACGCGATCGTCGCTTCGTCGGTGCGCTTATCGCCGCGGTTGTCGACCCACGTGATCGTGATCTTGTCGCCCTTGGCGCCGCCCTTGAACTTGAACGACACGAACGGGTTCTTCGCCACCGCCGGGCCCCACTGCGCCGACAGCACCGTCTTGCCGTTCCACGTCACGCTGACTTCCTGGATGAACCACGCCGGGATGGTCTTGCCTTGCGCGTCCTTGCGCTGGCCCGTCTCCATCTCGTGGCTCATGAGCACCTTCACCTCGGTCGAGTCGCCGACCGCGTTGGCGCGGATTCGCATCGGATCTGCCATGGCGCCTCCTATCCCCCACACCCGCCGAGCGTGACCTTGATCTCCTTCGACGCCACGTAATACTTGCCGTCCGCCTTGACCAACGCATACACGTTGGACGTCTGGCCCATCTTGATGCGCGTGGACAGCGACGGCTCGGTGCCCGGCGGAAGGTCGAACACCGCCGCGAGCATGTTGGGATTCTTCTCCACCAGGATGGCGATCGACTGCGTGTTGGGGATCGCGCTCGTGATGCCGATCGGCACGACGGCGCCGTTCTCGGCGATGTCGGGTGTGGAGAAGAACGCGATGTCCCTGCTCTGCGCCGGCGTGCCGCCGCCCAGCGCCTTCATCGTCGCGTCCATCGAGTTGGTCTCGAAGGCTGCCTTGTTCCACACGTCCGCCGCGAGCGCGTCGGAGGGCCGCAGCCAGCCTGCCGCGGCCACGAGCGACAGCAGCGTCGCCCCGCCGCCCGCTCGCAACACTGTCCTGCGTTCCCTGTTCATCGGTAGCTGCCCTCGCTCCTTCAAGTCGTCGAATTCTACCGCTATCCGGGCGTAACCCTTAGCACCTATTTCGCCCCACCGAGGATCCATTGCACGAGCGTCCGGGCATCGGCATCCTTCAGCTGCGCCTGCGGCGGCATGGCGGTTGCGCCCCACGCACCCGCGCCGCCTGCCTTGACCTTGGCCACCAGGTTCGACTCCGCGCCGGCGTCGCCCGCATAGCGCGCGGCGACTTCGCGGAAGCCCGGCCCCACGATCTTCTCCGTCAGCCCGTGGCACGCCGTGCACGCCAACGCCTTGGCGAGATCGAGACCGGACTTCGCCGCAGCGACCTGCACGGTGCCCACACGCCTGCCCTGCTCGGCGAGGTTGCCGAACTGGTCGCGCGCGTAGTCGGGCATCTCGGAGGAAAGACGGACCTCCTTCGCGCAATTCGTCATGCATGCAGTATTGTGCGTGTCCGGCTTGCCGTCGCGCGTCATGAAGCCGTGCGCCGTCGTGAAGCCGTCGCGGTTCGGCATCTTGAGCTTCGGCAGCGAGTCCTGGTCGACGACGGCATCGGCAGGCAGGATGTCGTTGAGGTTCAGCACGTACGCCGTGAGCGCGTAGACCTCGTTCGGCGCAAGCGACTTCGGCGCGTCGAACGGCATCGCGCGGTTGATGTAGTCGAAGAGCGTGGTCGCGTAGTTGAGCTTGCTGCCGGTCGTGCGCGTCGGCTGGTCGGTGCCAAGCGAGCCAACGCCGCCCGCGATCTGGAGATAGCTGTTCGACTCGCCGAAGGTGCCGTGGCAGCTCGCGCACTTCTCGTCGTAGATCGCCTGGCCTTCCGCGACCGAGCCGCGTCCCTTCGGAAGCCCTGCGCCGTCGGGCCGCACGTCGATGTCCCAGCCGGCGATCTCCTCCCTGCTCGCCGGCTTGCCGAAGCCGTAGCTCAGGGGCGCCGCCGCCGCCGGGAGCGCCGCGAGCAACAACAGGATCGCAACCTCAGAGCACCTGGACATTGCTCACTTCGCCGCTCGCGTCCACGCGCCACGTCTGGATCGCGTTGTTGTGATAGATCGAGCGCGTGCCGCGGACGGCGCGCAGCTGCCGGATCGCCGGCTGCACGTAGCCGGTATCGTCCATCGCGCGCGACTGCAGCAGAGCGGGTCCACCGTCCCAGGTCCAGTCGATGCGAAAGCGCGTAAGCGCCTTCGCGAGCACGGGCTCCTGCAGTTTCGCCGTGCGCCAGTTGCGCCCGCCGTCGGTCGATACGTCAACCCGCTTGACTTTTCCCCGGCCCGACCAGGCGAACCCCGTGATTTCGTGATAGCCCTTGTCGAGCAGCACCTGCCCGCCCGACGGCGCCGTGATCACGCTCTTCGCCTCCTGGATCCAGGTGTATTGGCGGTGCTTGCCGCCGGGCATCAGGTCGACGTAATGCAGCGACTCCTCGCGCGTGTTCCAGGGCGCGTCGCCGATCTCGAGACGGCGCAGCCACTTCACGCTCGATACGCCTTGCACGCCGGGCACGAGCAAGCGCAGCGGATAGCCCTGCTCGGGCCGCAGCATCTCGCCGTTCTGGCCGTAGCAGACCATGACGTCGTCGAGTGCCATCGACAGCGGGATCGTCCGCGTGAGCGACGCGCCGTCGGCGCCCTCGGCGAGCACGAACTTCGCCTTGCGCCGGTCGATACCGACCTCGTCGAGCAACGTCGACAGGAGCACGCCGGTCCACTCGCTGCACGAGAGCATGCCGTGCGAGTACTGGACCGTGGGGACGGCGACGTTGGCCCATTCCATGCCGGTGTTCGCGCCGCATTCGATGAAGTGCACGCGCGAAACCGACGGGAATCGCGCGATATCGTCCATCGTGTAGAGGCGCGGGTGGGCCACGAGGCCGTGGATCATCAGGCGGTGCTGATGCGGGTCGACGTCCGGCACGCCGGCGTGATGACGCTCGAAGTGAAGCCCGGAGGGCGTGATGATGCCGAAGAGGCTCTGCAGCGGCGTGAAGGCAACGGACGAGTACGCCGTGCGCGTCAGGCCCGGGCTCTCGCGACGCTTGACGCCGGCCTCGTACTTGGACGGCACGCCGTACGGCGAGGCGAGGATCGGCGCGCCGAGCGTGCGGCTCCACACCGGCTCGTTCGGCGGCAGGTTCTTCGAAAGGTCGTCGTCGCCGCGCGCGCGGCGGCCGGCACCCAGCGCGAGCGCGCCGCCGGAAAGCGCGGCGGCGCGGCGCAGGAGGCCGCGACGCGACAGGTCGTCCGGTGGGCCTTGGGACATGCGTTCTCCTGCCGCCGCCTCTTGGCGCCTCTAATGCTGCGCGGCGAACTGCAAGAGGTCCTCGCGAAGCGGCTTCTGATCCTCGATCCGGCTCGCGATGTGCACGCATACGCTGCGGCAGACCTCCACGAACTCCGGATCGGCGACGCGGTAGTACACGGAGTTGCCGTCGCGGCGGCGGCTCACGACACCCGCCTGGTGCATGAGCGCCAGGTGGCGCGACACGTTGGTCTGCGTGGCGCCCGTGGTGGCGACGATCGCCGTCACGCTGCGCTCGTCCTGGCAGATGGCATGCAGGATCTTCAGCCTTGTCGGCTCCGACAGCAGGCCGAAGTAGCGCGCCACGACCGCGAAGACGCGATCGAGCTCGTCGTTGCCGTGGCCGCCCGCCTGGGTCTTGCGCCTTCCGGCTCGAGCCGCCTGTTTCATGGTCATATGAGCATATGCGCATGTTATTACCGCGTCAAGCGGGGGCCGGGAAGGCCCGTTGACTAGAGGGTCATCGACGCCGCGTTGAGCAATCCCACGGCTACGGCCAGTCCGGCGAGAAACGTCGCGTCCGCGACCTGCCCGTTACGGATCGCCTGCGCGAAGCGTGGCACCAGCTTGCCCACGAGGAAGAACACGACGATCTGCACGAGAAGCGCCACCATGCCCCATGCCACGAGATCGAGCGGAGAAACGCTCTGGGTGACGGCGCGCGCGAGCGGCAGGACGAACCCGAGGGTCGCTCCGGCAAGCGAGATCGCGGCGGCCACGTTGCCCCGCCGGATCAGCGCGAGCTCGCTGTACGGCGTCACGGCGAGGTACGTGCCGAGGAAGACGGCGAGCAGCAGGATCGACAGCGAGAAGTAGAGAGCAAAGGCGGGAAGCCCGGCGAGCGATTCGGAGAGCGTCATGGTGACCTTCGTGCGCTTCTAGAGGAAGTAGTGGGGAACGAAACGGCTCGTGTTGCGCGTGATCGGGCTCGCATCCTCGCGCAGGCCGATGCCCGCGGGCTCGTCGCCGACGATCCATGCGCCGATCGTCGTGTAATCGTCACCGAAGCGCGGGATCGGAGCGTAGGCCTGGTAGACGTAGCCCTCCTCGCCGTACTCACCGCCTGCGGCGATCGTGTTGCCCGCCTGGTGGATCGTGACGTTCGCACCCTCGCGCGACAGCAGCGGCTTGCGCACGTAATCGCCGGCGATGCGGCCCGGCTCGAAGTACGCGGGAAGCAGGTTCGGATGATCCGGGAAGAGCTCCCACAGGATCGGCAGGATGCCCTTGTTCGAAAGCAGCATCTTCCACGGCGGCTCGATCACGCGCAGGCTCGAGCCGAGCAGGTACGGCCCGAAGGTCTCGGCCGCGAGCCACTCCCACGGGTAGAGCTTGCACAGGACGCGGATCTCCTCCTCGTCGTCGTCGACGAAGACACCCGCCGTCGCGTCCCAGCCGATCTCGTTCACGGCGATGTACCGCGTCGTGACGCCGCCCTGGGTCGCGACGTCGCGCAGGTAGTCGAGGTTGCCGCGGTCCTCCTCGCTGTCGCCCACGCACGTGAAGTGAACGGCGGTGCCCTCCGACCACGTGACGGCGAACGCACGCCAGCTCGCGATGAGCTTCTCGTGGAGCGAGTTGAACTGGTCCGCGTCGGGCCGGTCCGGGCGGATCTTCTGCTCGAGCCAGCGCCATTGCGCGACCGACGCCTCGAGCAGCGCGGTGGGCGTATCGGCGTTGTACTCCAGAAGCTTGGGCGCGCCGTTGCCGTCGAACGAAAAATCGAAACGGCCGAAGAGCGAGAGCTCCTTCGCCCGCCAGGCGCGCGCCACGCGGTCGCGCCACGCGATGGGAATGGCGAGTTGCGCGAAGCGGTTGCGCGTCACGATGTGCTCGACGGCATCGAGGCAGCGCGCGTGAAGCTCGGCCGCCGCGGCCTCCAGCGTGTCGATCTCATCGGCAGTGAAGCGGTAGCAGCGCGTCTCGTCCCAGTACGTGCCGTCCATCGAGTGATAGGTGAACCCTATCTCCTCGCAGTCGGCGCGCCAGTTCGGGCGCGGCGTGACGTCCTCGCGGATCATGACGACGAGGACCCGTGCGAGCCAAATCCCCCGCGCGAGACGCTATGGCTGCTCGAGCTGCCGCTGCTGCCGCCGAAGATCGAACCGCCGCTGCGGCCGCTGCTGTAGCTGTGCCACGTGCCCCACGTCGGGCCCCAGGCGCGGGAGCCTCCGCTTCGCACCTGCTCCTCGCACTCCCTGGGATCGCCCCAATCGGCGAGGCATTCTTCCTTCGTGGCGTAAGAGGCGCGGCGGCCGCCCGGCGCGTCGCCGCAGCCGGAGAGCGCGGCGGCGCCGATCAGGACCAGTGTCACGCAAGCGGAGGATTTGCGCGAACGCGGCGGCATGGGGCGCCATCATAGCCCCGCCGATGGCTTGCAGGGCGGGCTTGGGCCCGGCGATGCGTACCCTAATGGATCACTGCGCTCGACAGGAAGCGCACGAGCGAGCCGTTCTTGAGGCGGAAGACGCCTTCGCCGAGACCCACGGCACCGTCTATCTCGCCGCGCGTAAGGTCGATCTCGGTATCGCCGTGACGAGCTTCCAGCACGACATCGTCCGCGACCGTGAATTCGTCGGGCACGCGAAGGTAGTCGGTCTCGAAGAGCACGCCGTCGATCACGACGTAATCGGCGCCCTTCATCGTTTCGAAAAGCTCGTGCGTGGCAACCATACCGCTTTCCCGGAGTGGCAAACGAGACTCCGCAGTTCCTATTTAGGGCCGGTCGCGCCACGTTCAAGCCGGCGCGATCCCGGCCCCGTAGCGCCCATTAACGCGCGAGGGGGTGGTTCGGGGTGACACGAGCGGCCCGGCGACGCCGGGCCGGCGACCAGCGGGCCGCCTCAGGCGACGAGCGCGCGCACGAAGTTCGGCAGCGCGAACGCCGCGCGGTGGGTATCGCCGTTGTAGAACTGGAGGTCGGCAAGCCCGCGCTGCGCGATGCGGCGTTCGACGTCGCGCGGAGTCATCCAGCGCGGATCGAGCTGCGCAGAGCAGCAGGCCATCATCCACATGCCGCCGTACAGCGGGACGTTGGTCAGGTACGGCGACACGATGGCGAACGCGCCGCGCAGGTTCGCGAGCGTGGAACGGATGCGTTCGGGGTGAGCCACAGGGCTTGCGATGTGCAGCGTGAGCGCGCCCATCGGCAGCAGGCGCGCCGCGCACGCGCGATAGAACTCCTGCGTGTAGAGCTGCGTGGACGGCCCGCCGGCGTCGGTGAGATCGAGGACGATCAAGTCGTACTGCTCGGTCGAGCTGCGCACGAAAGCGAAGCCGTCCTCGATCTTGAGCGCTAGACGCGGATCGTCGAGCGCGCCGTGATGAACGTTCTGAAGATACTTGCGCGAGATGTCGACCACCGCGAGGTCGATCTCGGCGAGCGTGACGGACTTGATCGACGGATGCTTGAGGATCTCCTCGGCCGATCCGCCGTCGCCGCCGCCGATGACGAGGGCGCGCTCGGGCTGCGGATGCGTCACCGCGGCGATATGGACGAGATTCTCGTGATAGAAGAACTCGTCGCGCTCGGAGGTCATGAAGCAGCCGTCGAGGCGGAACAGCTTGCCGAACGGCACCGTGTCGTGCACCTCCACGGTCTGATACGGCGAGCTGAAGCGCTCGTACTGGCGCGCGGTGCGGATGAAAAAGCCCCAGTCGTCAGTGAGGAACTCGGTCATCGCGCCTGGCGCGATGTACCCGGCAGGCGGGACGTCGTCCTCCGGCCGCTCAGGCATCGCGGCCGCCGCGGCGGATGGCCTGGAAGCGCGTGCGGCCGGGACGCAGCACCGCCTGCAGCTCGCGGAACACCTGCTCGGCCTTCGCGCTGTTGTCGGTCGTGAAGTTGCACACGTACACGTCGACCGTCACGAAGCCCGCCTCCGGCCACGTGTGGATCGCGATGTGCGATTCGGCCAGGAGCACCGTGCCGGTGACGCCCTGCGGCTCGAACTGGAAGAAGCGCTCCCCGACGACGGTGAGCCCCGCCCTTCGCGCTGCATTGACGCACAAGTCGCGAAGTGGGCTCGCCTGCGTGAATTCCGGGGTGTCGCGCGGGCAGTCGTACCACTCGCCCAGGAGATGGATTCCTTCCATCCGCCCTTCCTCGTGCTTGTTCTCGTCGTGGGGGGAAATGCTTTTCACTGCGCGTCAAGCGTTCGACGCGAAGCAAACGCGGAATTATTGCATAATGATTGTGCCCGCAGCGATAATTCGCCGCTTCGTTCAACCCGGCCCTGCAGGCGGCACGATTGCAGGGAACCGCTCAAGCCGCGCTTCCACCCTTCCGCTATGACCGCCTCCACGGCTGCCCGCGCCACCGATGCCGAACTTGCCAACGCCATTCGCGCGCTCGCGATGGACGCCGTGGAAGCCGCGAAGTCCGGCCACCCGGGCATGCCGATGGGCATGGCCGAGATCGCGGTCGCGCTGTGGAACCGGCATCTGCGTCACAACCCCGCCGATCCGCACTGGCCCGACCGCGACCGCTTCGTGCTTTCGAACGGCCACGGCTCGATGCTCCAGTACGCGCTCCTGCATCTGACGGGCTACGACGTGCCCGTGGCCGAGCTGCGCAACTTCCGCCAGCTGCATTCGAAGACGCCCGGGCATCCCGAGACCGGCGTCACGCCGGGCGTGGAGACGACGACGGGTCCGCTCGGTCAGGGCTTCGCCAACGCGGTGGGGATGGCGCTCGCCGAGGCGATTCTCGCGCACGAGTTCAACGCGCCCGGCCACGCGATCGTCGATCACCGTACGTATGTCTTCATGGGCGACGGCTGCATGATGGAAGGCATCTCGCACGAGGCCGCATCGCTGGCGGGCACGTGGAAGCTCGGCAAGCTCCTCGCCTTCTACGACGACAACGGCATCTCGATCGACGGCCACGTGCAGGGCTGGTTCACCGACGACACTCGCGAGCGATTCGAGGCCTATGGATGGCACGTGATCGCGGGCATCGACGGCCACGACGTCGGGGCGGTCGACGCCGCCATCGCAGCCGCGCACGCGGTGACGGACCGGCCATCGCTCTTGTGCTGCAAGACGACGATCGGCAAGGGCGCCCCCACCAAGGCCGGCACCGAAGCGGCGCACGGCGCGGCGCTGGGGGAAAAGGAAGTCGCTGCCACGCGTGCGGCGCTGCACTGGGACTCCCCACCCTTCGAGATTCCGCAGCAGATCTACGCGGCGTGGAGCGCGCGCGAGCGTGGCGCGCGCTTGCAATCCTCGTGGGACGCGAAGTTCGCGGCCTACCGCGCGGCGTATCCCGATCGCGCCGCCGAGTTCCTGCGCCGCATCGCCGGCGACTTGCCCCCGGATTTCGGGCAGAACGCCGCCGCGTTCGCCGCCGCGCAATCGGCCAAAGGCGAAACGGTTGCCACGCGCAAAGCGTCGCAGCAGGCGATCGAGGCATACGCCAGGCTCCTCCCCGAGATGATCGGCGGCTCGGCCGACCTCACGGGCTCCGTGTTCACCAATTGGTCGGGCAGC
>Ga0335083_10008288_pt1 | contig 12704 bp, 13 predicted proteins | sample Lox_Sample_42_FD_206716 | JGI IMG/M metagenome (GOLD analysis project Ga0335083, IMG submission 206716) | Soil microbial communities from Loxahatchee National Wildlife Refuge, Florida, United States - Lox_Sample_4.2 | ecosystem: Environmental > Terrestrial > Soil > Wetlands | place: USA...
GTAGCGGGTTGCCCTCGGTGGCGACCAGGTCCGCGGCCGCCCCAGGCTTGAGCTGGCCGCGGTCCCGCTCCACCCCGAGCAGGCGTGCAGCCTCGGTGGTCATGGTGCGGAGGATGGCCGGCGCCGGAAAGCCCGCCTCCTGGAAGCTCTCCACGAAGGCGATGGAGAGCGTGCCCCGGGTCTCCCCCTCCATGGAGAAGACGACGTCCGTTCCGAAGGCGATGGGCACCCCCACCGCGAGGGCGCGCTTCAGCCTGGCCACCACCCTGGGGTGGTAGTCGTCCATCCCCATCTCGTGAGCGGCGGTGCGGGTGAAGTCCGTCCCGACCAGGAACACGCCCTTCCGCTTCATGAGCTCCAGCGTCTCGGTGGTGGCATCGTAGGCGTGCTCCACCGATGCCACCCCACCCTCGGCGGCGATGCGCGCCCCGGCATCGGTGGCGCAGTGCGCGGCGACCTTGACCCCCGCCCGGGTCGCCTCGGCCACCAGCGTCCGCACGTCGTCCACCGAGTAGCGGTAGGGCTGATCGTCGACGACGATCTTGATCACCTTTGCCCCGAAGAGGACGTTCCTCCGCACCGCCCGGCGCATCTCCTCGGGCGTGTCGGCGTAGATGTATTCCGGCATTCCGGCTCCCCCAGCTCGGGGCGCTCGGGCTGCAGGTGGTGGTACTGGCCGCCGAGCGGGGCGATGATCCGCCCGGCATTGATCACCGTCGGTCCCTGGACCCAGCCCTCCTCGATGGCGCGCCTCAGGTCGGTGTCGGCGTAGTTCCCGGCGTTGCCCACGTCGCGCACCGTGGTGAAGCCGGCGGCGAGCATCTCCCGCGCGTTGACCACTCCCTGGAGCGCCCGCCGACCGGTGGTCTCGAGCAGCGTCGAGGAGAGGAGCGAGCGGAGGAGGTCGTTGAGCCCTTTCCCGCCCTGCGTCCGGAGGGTGAGACAGAGATGGGTGTGGGCGTCGATCAGTCCGGGCAGCACGTACAACTTCGACAGGTCGATGATCTGCGCGCCCGGGGGAGGCGCGAGGTTCGGGCCCACCGCCTTCACCCGCCCGTCCTCCACGAGCAGGCTCTGGTAGGGCGAAGCGGTGCCGGCGGCCGGGTCCACCAGCCACCCGGCCCGGATGACCACCGGCGCTGCCTGGAGAGGGAGAGCGAGCAGCGTGCAGACGAGCAGCCACGAGCGGGGGGCGGGACGGCCACCACGGGTCATCGGCGTGTCCTCCGGGGGAAGCGAGCGGCCGACTCCACCAGAGCCGGCATCCGCCGTCGAGGACCCAAGGTCAGCCGGCTCAGCGCTGCCCGGCGGGAGCAATGCCAAGCTCGGCACAGAGAAAGTCGGAGCACCGTCCGACGGCGGCGGGGAGCACGCTGTGGATGCTCGCCCGCCCTCGTGCAATGGTGCCGCAGGCTCGCGCGTAGGGAGGCACGGTGAACATGGAAATCCAGCCGGTTGACCTGACCGCACTGATCCTGGGCTCGCTCGGGATCCTCATCGTCCTCATCCCCGTCTTCGGCCTCACGGTGCGCTTCGCCATCCGACCGATCGTGGAAGCGCTCGGGCGCGCCAAGGAGATGGGGGCTCCGACCCGCGAGGTGGAGGCGCTCAGCGCCCGGGTGCGCGAGCTGGAGGAGGAGGTCGTGCGGCTGAAGAACATCGCCGACCCCTACCGCACCGCCTTGCCCTCCGGCACCGAGCCCCTGCGCTCCGGCCAGGGCCGCGGCTGACGGCGCGGCTTCCCGCTCGCGCCTCCCGGCTCCCGGTCGCCCGAGCTGGGTTCGCACTCCAGCGCGGACGGCAGCTTCATCCGGGGGTCGGGGGAGCCGGAACCAGCTCGGGCACCACGCGCCCCGCCGCGACTCCGCTCCTCGCCGTGGCCGTCACCAGCCGGACGATGGCCGAGACGAGCTGGCCCTCCGCCCGGGCGATGGCCCCGTCCCCGCGCGACCGGGCCAGCTCGAGCGACAGGGCGCAGGCCGCCACCCCGTGCGCCGCCCGGACGAGCGGCTCCGGCGCGGCGTGGGCGCGCGCCACCCGCTCCAGGGCGATCATCGTCCGCTTCGCGCTCTCCGCATCGGCCAGCGCGGGAAGGGCGCGGAGCGAGCCCGCCGCCGCCCCCAGCCGGGCGGCCTCCAGCCCGAGCGGGAACACCGCCCGCACCGCCCGGTCGGCGAAGGCCAGCGCCCGGTGGTCGGAGGAGCAGGCGCCGAGCGGCGCCAGCTCAGCCTCGGGAAGCCATTCCGAGAGCTCGTCGGTGAGCCGCCGCCCGAAGGACGGGCCGTCGCTCAGGCCGATTCCTTCCGCAGCTCGTCATCCTTCTCCGCGCCGTGGAGGATGACCGGCTCGCTCTTCTTGAGGATGACCTCCTCGGAGATCACCACCTCGCGGGCCGTCTTCAACGAGGGAATGTCGTACATCACGTCGAGCATCGCCGTCTCGAGGATGGACCGCAGCCCCCGGGCGCCGGCCTTCCGGCGGATGGCCTCGTGGGCGATGGATTTCAGCGCCCCGTCGGTGAACTTGAGCGCTACCCCGTCGATGTCGAAGAGCTTCTTGTACTGCTTGACCAGCGCGTTCTTCGGCTGGCCGAGGATGCTCACCAGCGCCGGCTCGTCCAGCTCCTCGAGCGCGCTGACGATGGGAAGCCGGCCGATGAACTCGGGGATCATCCCGTACTTGAGGAGGTCCTCCGGCTCCACGTGCTGGAGCAGCTCGGTGAGGTTGCGCTCCTTGCGCGTCTGGATGTCCGCCCCGAAGCCCAGGTTCCGGCCGCCCAGCCGGCGCTCGATGATCTGCTCCAGCCCACCGAAGGCCCCGCCGCAGATGAAGAGGATGTTGGTGGTGTCGACCTGGAGGAATTCCTGCTGCGGGTGCTTGCGGCCTCCCTTGGGGGGCACGTTGGCGATGGTGCCCTCGATGATCTTGAGCAGGGCCTGCTGCACGCCCTCCCCGGACACGTCGCGGGTGATGGAGGGGTTCTCGCTCTTGCGGGCGATCTTGTCGATCTCGTCGATGTAGACGATGCCCCGCTGGGCGCGCTCGATGTCGTGATCGGCCGCCTGGAGCAGGTTGACGATGATGTTCTCCACGTCCTCGCCCACGTAGCCGGCCTCGGTGAGGCAAGTGGCGTCGGCGATGGTGAAGGGGACGTTGAGGATGCGGGCCAGGGTCTGGGCGAGGAGCGTCTTGCCGCTTCCGGTGGGGCCGAGGAGCAGGATGTTGCTCTTCTGCAGCTCCACGTCGTCCATCTGGACCTTGGACTCGATGCGCTTGTAGTGGTTGTGGACAGCCACGGCGAGCACCTTCTTTGCCCGCTCCTGGCCCACCACGTACTCGTCGAGGATGGTCTTGATCTCCGAGGGGCGCGGGATGCGCAGCTTGGTGTCCTTCGTCTCCTCGCGGTCCTGCTCCTCGGCGATGATGTCGTTGCACAGCCCGATGCACTCGTCGCAGATGTAGACCGTCGGCCCGGCGATGAGCTTCTTCACCTCCTTCTGCGACTTTCCGCAGAAGGAGCAGCACAGCGTCTGGTTGGCCTTCTCGACGTTCTTGCCTGCCATGGTGCTCCGGGGACGGGTGCCCTCTTCCAATGCTACGAGGGGATGGAGCCCGGGTCCATCCCGGATGCTGGTCGGATAACGGCCCAGGCCGCACGCCGCAGCGCGCCGCCCGGGGGGCCTAGCGGTCCCGCTCCTTGGGCAGGGTCTTCCGGTTCACCGAGACGACCTCGTCGATGATGCCGTAAGCCTTGGCCTCCTGGGCGCCCATGAAGTAGTCGCGGTCGGTGTCCTTCTCCACCCGTTCCAGGGCCTGGCCGGTGTGCTTGGCGATGAGCTCGTTGAGCATGGCTCGCATCCGCAGGATCTCCTTGGCGTGGATCTCCACGTCCGAGGCCTGCCCTCGCGCGCCGCCCATCGGCTGGTGGACCATGATCCGGCTGTTGGGCAGCGCCTGCCGCTTGCCCTTCGCCCCGGCGAGCAGCATCACCGCGCCCATCGACGCCGCCTGACCGACGCAGATCGTCGCCACCGGCGGCCGCACGTACTGCATGGTGTCGTAGATGGCCAGACCGGCGGTGACCGAGCCGCCGGGGGAATTGATGTAGAGGTTGATCTCCTTGTCCGGATCCTCCGACTCGAGGAACAGCATCTGGGCGACGATGGCATTGGCCACGTCGTCGTCGATCTCCGTCCCGAGGAGGATGATCCGGTCCTTGAGGAGCCGGCTGTAGATGTCGTAGGTCCGCTCGCCGCGGTGGGTTTGCTCGATGACGTAGGGAACGGGCATGTAGGGCATGTCGGTGACCTCAGGGGTTGCCCTGAATCTTCGCCCGAGAACGCAGGAATTCAACCGTCTTTTCCTCGCGGATCCTGAGCTCCAGGCCCCGGCGCTGGCTCGGCTCCTTGAAGGCCTTGCGCACCTGGCTGAGCGGCTGCTCGCTCTCCTTGGCGATTTGCTCGATCCGCGCGTCCACCTCGGCCTTGTCCACGGTGATGGACTCGGCCTCGGCGACGGCCTCGAGCAGGAGCGCTCCACGCACCTCGGTCTCCGCCCGGGGGCGCATCTCCGCCCGGAGAGCATCGAGGTCGAGCTTCAGGGTCCGGGGGTCGACGCCGCCCCGCGCCAGCGAGCGGAAGGCCTCCACACCCCGGTCCACCATCGCCCGGGGAACGGGGAAGGCGTTGCGCTGGATGAGGGCGTGCACCAGCTGCTCGCGCTCGCCGCGTGCCGCCTCCGCCTTGGCCGCGGCTTCCAGGTCCGCCCGGACGCGCGTGCGCAGCGCCTCCAGGGTGGGGCCCCCTCCCACCTCCCGCGCCAGCTCGTCGTCCAGGGGGGGAACCACCCGGCGCTTCACCCCTCGAAGGGTGAAGTGGAAGAGGGCGGTCTGCCCGGCCCGGGCGTGCCCGTCCGGGAAATGGGCGGAGACCTCGCGGCTCGCCCCCACCTCCAGCCCGGCCAGAGCCTCGACGTTGCCCTGGGTGACCTCGCCGGCCGCGACCTCCACGGTCACCCCCTCCCCCGAGCCTCCCTCGAACGGCTGCCCGCCCACCGTCCCCCGGTAGTCGACCACCGCGAAGTCGCCCGGCTGCGCCGCGGTCCGGCCCTCCACCGGCTCGAGACGGCCGAGCCGCTGGCGGAGCTCCTCCAGGCGTGCATCGACCTGGGCCTCCTCGACCGAGGTCACCACCGGCTTGAGGGGCAGTCCCTGGTAATCCGTGGCCTTGACCTCGGGGCGGACCTCCACCGTGGCCTGGAAGGAGAACGGCGCGTCGAGCGAGAGGCGAGCGCCGGTGACCTGGGGCTCCCCCACCGCCTCCACCCCCTGCTGTGCAATGGCGTCGAGGTAGCTCTTCTCCACCAGCCGCCGGGTGACGTCCTCCTCCACCTCGGCGCGAAAGCGCTGCTCGAGGATGCGGCGGGGAATCTTCCCCGGCCGGAATCCGGGCAGCTGGACGCGCTCGCTGAGGGCCCGGTAGGCACGGCCCAGCTCGGCCGCCACCCGTTCCGGCTCGACCTCGATGGAGAGCTTGCGCTCGATGGGGGACAGCGACTCGACGTGGACCTTCATCGGAAGCGGAGGCCCTTAAGGGCAGCCCAGGAGCGGTGTCAACGCGAAATGCGCGGGGAGGGATTTGAACCCCCATGCCTCACGGCGGTGGATCCTAAGTCCACTGCGTCTACCAGTTCCGCCACCCGCGCTCGCTGCCCTTCCCTTCTACCGCCCGGGCCGCCCTCACGGCGAGGCCGGCGGCCGCGCGTCACCCACGTCCGCCGGGACCACCGCCAGGGTGACCGTCGCCTTGGCCCAGCGCCTGGATGAAGGGAGCGCGCCGGTAGACGCGTCCACGTGCGACCTGGTTTCATCGGCGTCGGCGCTCATGAGCGGTCGTGTGCCAGCGCCCGGAGCGCGCCGCCCTCGAGCCGGCAGGTGAGCCACTCCTTCACTACCTCGGCGCCGAGCGACTGGTAGAAGCGGATCGACGGCTCGTTCCAGTCCAGGACCTGCCACACCATGCGGGCGCAGCCGAGCCGCAGCGCCTCGGCGGCCAGCTCGCGCATGAAGGCCCGCCCCACCCCCCGGCCGCGCGCCCCGGGCCGCACGAAGAGGTCCTCCAGGTACAGCGTCGGCCGGCCCCGCCAGGTCGAATAGGCGAGGAAGTAGAAGGCGAAGCCCACCGGCGCGCCGTCCAGCTCGGCGATGAGGGTGCGGAAGAGGGGCGAGGCTCCGAAGCCGTCGCGCAAGAGATCCGCCTCGGCGGCCACCACGCCGTCCGGCGCGCGCTCGTAGGCGGCCAGCTCGCGAATGAGCGCGAGCACGAGCGGGACGTCGGCGCGGGTTCCGGGTCGAAGGACGAGCTCTGGGGTCGGCGCGGACATCGATGAAGACCGGCTTGTAGCGCCGCGGGCGTGCGCCGTGCACCATGCCGCAGTGCGGCAAGGCGCCCCACCTGTTCCCCGGGCCTCCCCGGTCAAGGCTCCTTCGGCCTATGAAGGCGCTTCGGGCATGGCTTCCTCTCCCGATCCCCGAGCGCGCATCGCCGAGCCGGCGCTCTGGGTGTTCGGCCTCGGCGTCCTGGTGTTCGTCTCCCGGGCGCGGTTCTTCTGGGCGGACGGCGCCCGCCCCTGGCTCGTGCCCTTCGGGCTGTGGCTCCTGCTCATCGTCCTCGGGGCGGTGGTCAACCGGCGGACCGACTGATGGCCCGCGCGGGGAGATGACGGTGCTCCAGCTCGGACAGCTCTTCGCGGTCGCCGTCGGGTACCTGCTCCTCCTCTTCCTCGTCGCCTACGCCGGGGAGCGCCGGTGGGTCCCGCAGAAGCTGGTCAAGCACCCGCTCATCTACACCCTCTCCCTCGGCGTCTACGCCACGTCCTGGACCTACTCGGGCAGCGTCGGGTACGCGAAGAGCAACGGCTTCAACTTCCTGGCCATCTACATCGGGGTCACCCTCTCTTGCCTGCTCGTGCCGGTGATCTGGCAGCCCGTGCTCCGCCTCACGCGCGAGCACCAGCTCACCTCCCTGGCGGACATCTTCGCCTTCCGCTTCCAGAGCCAGGCCGCCGGGGTGCTGGTGACGCTGTTCATGCTCGCCGGGAACCTGCCCTATCTGGCGTTGCAGATCCGCGCCGTGACCCAAGGGGTGCGCGTGCTCGGCCACGCCCCGCCGGCCTCGATGGTGGGCCTGGTGTTCTGCGCCCTGGTGGCGCTGTTCGCCCTGCTCTTCGGCGCCCGCCACGTGACGCCGCGCGAGCGCCATGCCGGCCTGGGGCTGGCCATCGCCTTCGAGTCGGTGGTCAAGGTGGCGGCGCTGCTCACCGTCGCCGCGGTGGCCGTGGTCCACGTGTTCGGCGGAGCGGGAGGCCTCGAGCGCTGGTTGGCCGATCACCCGCAGGCTTTGGAGGCGGCCTACCAGCCGGTGCGCGAGGGGCCGTGGGGGACGCTGGTGCTGCTCTCCTTCGCCGCCGGGTTCCTGCTCCCCCGCCAGTTCCACATGGCCTTCACCGAAGCGCTCGACGACCGGGCGCTGCGCGTCGCCGCCTGGGGATTTCCCGCCTTCCTCCTCCTGCTCAACCTCGGGGTGCTGCCGCTGCTGTGGGCCGGCCAGGTGGCGTTCCCCGGCGTCCACCCCGACAACTACGTCATCGGGCTGGGGAGGGACGGAGGCGTCGGGGCGCTGGCCTTCGTCGGCGCTGTCTCCGCGGCGAGCGCGATGGTCATCGTGGACACGCTCGCCCTGGCGGCGATGTGCCTGAACAACCTGCTCCTCCCGCGCAGCAGCCTGGCCGGGGCCGGGGATCTCTACGGCGGCCTGCTCTGGGCCCGGCGGATGCTGATCGTGGTCATCATCCTCCTCGGCTACGGGTTCTCCCGGCTCCTCGAGTTCCGGACCGGCCTGGTGGAGCTGGGGCTGATCTCCTTCGTCGCCGTGGTGCAGGTGCTGCCCGGGCTCCTGGCGGTGCTCTTCTGGCGCGGCGCGACCCGGGCCGGATTCCTGGCCGGGCTGTCGGCGGGGATCGCCGTCTGGGCGGCCACCCTCTTCCTGCCGCTTCTCGCCCACGCGCACCTGTTGCCGCCCGCCCTGGACCTGGCCCCGTGGTTCGGCATCGTGACCGGCTCCGAGCCCTGGAGCGCGGCCACCCTCTATTCGCTCGGTCTCAACGTCGTGCTCTTCACCGGCGTCTCGCTGGTCACCCGGGCCAGCTCCCGCGAGGAGGAGGCGGCGGCGCTGTGCACCCGCGCTCCCCGGCTCTCGGCCCCGGGGGTGCTCGAGGCGGAGAGCCCGCGCGATTTCCAGGCCAAGCTGGCGCCCCTGCTCGGCGAGGACGCCGCCATCACCGAGGTGGACCGAGCGCTGGCCGACTTGCAGATGGTCGTCGACGAGCGCCGGCCGGCCCAGCTCCAGCGCCTCCGCGAAAGGCTCCAGCGCAACCTCTCCGGCCTGGTCGGGCCGCTCACGGCCGGCTGGGTGGTGGACCGCAGCATCCGCATGGATGCCCGGCGCCAGCCGGTGCTCTCCGCCCGGCTGCGCCTCCTCGAGGAGCAGTTGCGCCAGAGCCGCGCTCAGCTCCAGGGCGCCCCGGCCGAGCTGGAGGCCTTCCGCCGGTATCTGCGGCGGGTGCTCGAGGATCTCCCCCTCGGGGTGTGTGCCCTCGGCCCGGATCAGGACGTGGTCATCTGGAACCGGGCCCTGGAGGCCCTCTCCGGCATCGCCGCGCAGGACGCGGTGGGGGCGCGGCTGGACCAGCTCCCCGGCTCTCTCCCCGGCGCGCTGCGCGACTTTCTCGGCCAGGGAGCGCACCATGCCGAGGTGTGCATCCAGGTGCGAGGGCGCGAGCGGGTCCTCTCGCTGGGCAGGAGCCAGGACCCGGGGTCGGCCGCGGCGGCGGACCTCCACGGCCCGGTGCTGCTGGTGGAGGACCTCACCGAGCGCAAGGCGCTCGCCGCGCAGGTCGCCCACCAGGACCGCCTGGCCTCGGTGGGCCGCCTCGCCGCCGGGGTGGCGCACGAGATCGGCAACCCGCTCACCGGCATCGCTTGCATCGCCCAGAACCTGGTCAGCGACGCCGGCTCGGAGGAGGAGCGCCAGCGGCTGTCCCTCATCCTGCGCGAGACCCAGCGCATCGACGCCATCGTGCGGGTCCTGCTCGGCTTCAGCCACGCCGGCACGACTCACGCCGTGGCCCGCCCGGAGCGCTTCGATGTTCGCGAGGCGGTGGGTGAGGCGATCACCCTCATCCAGCTCTCGAGGAAGGCGAAGCGCGTCAGCTGCCAGGTCCGCGTGCCGGCCGGGCTGTGCCTGGACGGGGACCGGCAGCGGCTGCTTCAAGTGCTGGTCAACCTCATCTCCAACGCCTGCGACGCGAGCCGGATCGGCGGCGAGGTGGTGGTCGAGGCGGAGCAGGCAGCGGGTCGGTTGCGACTGCGAATCATCGACCACGGAGCCGGCATCGACGACGCGGTGCGCGAACGCATGTTCGAGCCATTTTTCACGACAAAGCCGCCCGGACAGGGTACGGGGCTGGGGCTCCCTCTTGCACAGACCATCGTGCGGGAGCATCTAGGGAGCATCGAAGTGGCCACGGCACTCGGTGCCGGGACGACGGTGACGGTGGAGCTTCCCTCGTCGCGAGGAGCGGAGGGTGAGTTGGGGCCGGGGGCGAGGGCAGAGGTGATTGCATGAGCCGCATCCTCATCGTCGAGGACGAGGACGTCATCCGCAGCGAGCTGGCGCGCCTCCTCGTCCGCGCCGGTCACGAGGCGGCCGAGGCGCGGACCGTCCAGGAGGGAAGCGCCCTCGGGGCGGACGGCTTCGACCTGGTGGTGGCCGACCTGCGGCTCCCGGGAGGGCTGGGCACCGACCTGATCGACACCTGCGCCGGCACCCCGGTGCTGATCATGACCAGCTTCGCCACGGTGCGGGCGGCGGTGGAGGCGGTCCAGAAGGGGGCGGTGGACTTCATCGCCAAGCCCTTCGACCACGACGAGTTCCTCCTCGTCGTCGACCGGGTGGTGCGGCAGACGCGGCTCGAGCGCCAGAACGCCGTCCTCCGCCAGGATCTGGAGCGGAGCTACGCCGTCCACGGGCTGGTCGGCAACTGTCCGGCCATGCGCGAGGTGTCGGAGCGCATCCGCAAGGTGGCCCAGACCGATGCCACCGTGCTCATCCTCGGGGAATCCGGCACCGGCAAGGAGCTGGTGGCCCGCGCGGTGCACGCCCAGGGACCGCGCCGCGACGCTCCCATCGTCACCGTCAACTGCGCCTCGATTCCCGAGTCGCTCATCGAATCCGAGCTCTTCGGCCACGAGAAGGGCGCCTTCACCGGAGCGCACCGGACCAAGGCCGGCCTGGTGGAAGCGGCCGACGGCGGCACGCTCTTCCTCGACGAGATCGGCGAGCTTCCACTTCCCGCCCAGGCCCGGCTGTTGCGGGTGCTTCAAGAAGGCGAGGTGCGGCGGGTGGGGGCCACCGGCAGCCGGCGGGTCAACATCCGGCTCATCGCCGCCACGCACCGGGACCTTCGCCAGATGTCCTTCGACGGCGACTTCCGCAACGACCTCTACTTCCGGCTCCGGGTGGTGGAGGTCCACCTTCCCCCGCTGCGGGCGCGGGGGGACGACGTGCTCGAGCTCTCCGAGTTCCTCCTCGGCAAGGCCTGCCGCCGGCTGAATCGGCCCCCGCTCGCCTTCTCCGAGGACGCCCGCCGCGCCATCTTCAAGCACGACTGGCCGGGCAACGTGCGCGAGCTGGAGAACGCCATCGAGCGCGCGGTCATCCTCTGCGACGGCGGGGAGATCACCCCGGATCTCCTGGCCATCGATGGACCGGCCAGCGCGTCCCCGGCGCACGAACACGAGGATGTCGCCGAGGGCTCGGCGGACGGCGCGCTCACCGAGTACTTCCGCCGATTCGTCCTCGAGCATCAGGGGCAGATGTCGGAGACGGAGATCGCCCGCCGGCTGGGGATCAGCCGGAAGGCGCTGTGGGAGAAGCGCGCCCGGCTCGGGATTCCGAGGAGCAAGCTCCAGGCGTGAGCGGCCCGGGCTGTTACCTTCGGTAACGGGCGTTCCGGAACGACACGCTTCGGCCCGGAGCAGCAGGGGCTAAGTCTTGAGGAAGGCGCGATGCCCGCCGTGGCGTGCGCCTTGCGTTGCGGGCCCGGACGGTGAGCCGCCCGTCCCCATCGAGGTCGATCCAGGGCGCCCGGGCCCGCCTCGGACGCTGTGCACAGCTCCACCGCGAGAGCCTCCAGGACCGGGAGTCCTTCTGGCTGCGCGAGGCGGCGGCGCTGGCCTGGCTGCGCCCGCCCGAGCATGCCTTCGAGGGCGAGCTGGCGGAGGGCGAGGTGAGCTGGTTCGGGGACGGGCTGCTCAATGCGACGGTGAGCTGCGTGGACCGCCACGCCGCGCTGGATCCCCACCGGCCTGCGCTGATCTGGCTCCGCGCGGAAGGAGACGTGGAGACGGTCTCCTTCCAGGCGCTGCGCCGGCGGATGTGCAGCATGGCCAACGTGCTCCTCGCCCACGGGGTGCGGGCGCAGGACCGGGTGGCGCTCTACCTCCCCATGGGGGCGCCGCTGGTGGCGGCCGCCCTGGCCTGTGCGCGCATCGGCGCAGTGCACCTCCTGCTCTCCGCCCGGGCCGGTCCGGACGTCATCCGCCGGGCGCTGCGCGTGGCCCGGGCCCGCGTCCTGGTCACCGCCAACGAGGCGGAGCTGGACGGCAGGCGGGAGCGGATTGCCCTCTGGGAGCACGCCGACGAGGCGCTCAGCGGGCTGGGCCGCGTGGAGGCGGTGCTCGTGCACCGGCGGACCGCGGCCGGAGTGCCGCTGGCCTACGCCCGGGACCATGACCTGGAGCGCGCCCTGGCGCAGGTCAGGCCCACCTGTCCGCCGGCCCAGATGACCGGCGAGGACTCGCTCCTCCTCGCCATGCCTCCCGAGGACGACGGCGGGCGCCTGCTCGTCCACGGCACGGCGGGCTTCCTCCTCCACTCGCTGCTCGTGCATCGCGAGGTGCTCGGCGTCGGCCCGGCCAGCCGCGTGCTCTGCCTCGCCGACCTGGCCGGCGGACGGATCGACGTTCTCTACGGGACGCTGGCGCTGGGAGGGACGCTGGTCCTCGACGAGCGCGGGGATGGCCTGGATCGGCTCGAGGCGCTGGGCGTCACCCACCTCATCGGCCGGAGCGCCGAGCTGGCGACGGCCGCCGCCGCTGCACCGCTCCGTGCGGCGCTGGACGAGGGGGCCACCGGCTCGAGACCGGACGTCGAGGCGGTGTGGAGCAGCGAGGGCGCCGGGATGCTCGTCGCCCGGTGGCCGTCGGCGGGCGCGACGCCGCTCTTCGGGGTGGATCCCCTCCTCCTCGACGCGCGCGGAGCACCGGCGCTCCCCGGGGCCGAGGCCGAGCTGTGCGCACGTGCCTCCTGGCCCTCGCAGCCGCGGACGCTGGAGGCGGACCATGCGCGGTTCGTCGAGCACCGGCTGAAGCGGCCGCACGGCGTCTACCGCACCGGCGAGCGCTGCAGGGTGCAGCCGGACGGGACGCCGGTCTGGATCGGCCGCGGCCGCGATGCGGCGCTGGTCGCTCTCACCTCGTCACCGGAGCCCGCCCTCCCCTCGGGCATTCATGGGCGGGCGTAGAGGGCCGAGGGAATCGCCTCGTTACGTTTCGTAGCAGGGCAGTGTTACCCAGAACCGCATTG